>Ga0194124_10000913_pt1 | contig 41381 bp, 48 predicted proteins | sample TA2KigCas0mmetaG_FD_148605 | JGI IMG/M metagenome (GOLD analysis project Ga0194124, IMG submission 148605) | Freshwater microbial communities from Lake Tanganyika, Tanzania - TA2015031 Kigoma Deep Cast 0m | ecosystem: Environmental > Aquatic > Freshwater > Lake | place: Tanzania: Lake...
AGGAAGAGTTGGGCTCCCAGCGCCACTTTGTTGTCACGCCGACGCTTAATGGCTTAATCGGCCTTGGCGCTGCTGGCTTTCACCACCGGCTCATACCTCGCCAATCCGGCCTTCACGAAGGCGGCGAACTGCTCGGGCGTGGTGGGGTAAGGCTCACTCCGGCTTGATGCCGGCGCGCTGTATCAGCGCCTTCCAGCCTTCGGACTCGTCCCGGTAGGTCTTGGCGAACTGCTCGGGCGTGCCGCCTGCGGGCTCGGCCCCCACCTTGTCCAGGCCTTCCACGAAGTCCACCGCCTTGAGCAGGGTATTGAGCTCGCGGTTCAGGCGGGCCACCACCTCGGGCGCGGTTCCGGCGGGCGCAAACATGCCGAACACCAGTTGCCGAATTCCATGCCCGGCACCCCCACTTCCTGAAGGGTGGGCACGTTGGGCAGCGTGGCCGAGCGCTTGGTGCCGCTGACGGCCAGCGGCTTGACCTTGCCGCTGCGGATATGGGTTTGGGCTGAGACGATGCTGTCCATCAGAAAGGCGATCTGGCCGGCCACCAGGTCGGTGATCACCAGGCCCGTGCCCCGGTAGGGAATGTGCACCGCGAACAGGCCGCCGGCCCGCCACTTGAACATCTCCGCTGACAGGTGCGGGTAGGTGCCGATGCCGCTGGAGCCGAAGTTGTACTTGCCCGGGTTGCGCTTGACAAGGTCGATCAGCTCGCGCGCCGAGTTCGCCGGGAAGTTCTGCCCCACCACCAGCACGCTGGGCGCGTTGGCGATGTGGGACACGGGTGCGAAGTCCTTCACCGAGTCGTAGGGCATCTTGGGGTTGAGCATCGGCCCGATGGAGTGGGTGGAACTGGTGGCCATCAGCAGGGTGTAGCCGTCGGCCGGTGCCTTGGCCACCAGGTCAGAGCCGATGACGCCGCCCGCGCCGGGCTTGTTGTCCACCACCACCTGCTGGCCCAGCGCCACCGACAGCTTCTGCGCTACCTGGCGGCCGATGATGTCGGTGGCCCCGCCGGCGGGGAAGGGGATGACGAGGCGGATGGGCTTGGCCGCGGGCCAGGCCTGAGCCCAGGCCCCGGGGGCGGCGGTGGCCAGGCTCAACAGCAGCGCGAGGGTGTGCAGGAATTTCATGGTCTTGGGCAGGTGGGGGAACGGGTGCGGCGCGGACGGATCGTCACGCGCCTTCGGTGCGCAGGCGCTGCGCCGCACCGTCAATGGAGGGGTAGCTGTGCGCCTGCGCCCAGCCGGGCAACGCAAGCGCAGCAACAGCGCCGGGCAGCGCCTGTAAGACTTGACGGCGTTTCATCATCGTTGTCTTGTGCATGGTTGTCGACTCAAACCGGCCTACATTCTGATGCAAGCCTGAAGCGGAGCACTGCGGATGGAAATTTCGTTCAGCAAGAAAATCGAATCGCTGCGCATGGGGAACTGCTTGGTCGGGCCCCTCGTTTCAGCACCGACATGAACTGCCGCAGTTTGTCGGACTGGGGATCATCAAAGAGTTGCGCCGCAGGCCCGTGGTCGTGGATGCGGCCCGCATGCCCGTCACCCCGATGCCTCACTTGCGTGCAAGCGCCTCCTGGAGGCCCGGTACGTGCTCCCCGCCCGTCGGCACGGTGATCGACGCGCCGTCGAAATCCTTGCCCGGGGGCTCGAACCGCCCGCCGAGGCAGCGCGACAGGAAAGCTTCCGTAACGGCATAAAAGGACGTCCGGTTGGCAGGTCGCGCGAAGCCGTGCCCTTCGTCGGGGTAGAGCACGTAGGTCACAGGAATGTTCTTCTTCTGCATCGCCGTTACGATCTGGTCCGCCTCAGCCTGCTTTACGCGCGGGTCGTTGGCGCCCTGGCCGATGAGCAGCGGGCGTGAAATGCGATCCACGTACGTGAGCGGCGAGCGCTCTTTGAGCAGCGCCTTGCCACCTTCCGTGCGCGGGTCTCCCACGCGACGGTAGAGCTGCTCCCGGAACGATTCCCAGTAGGGCGGCACGGTGGCGAGCAACGTATCCAGGTTCGAGGGCGCCACGACCGCCACAGCACACGCGAAGCGATCGGGCGTGTTGGTGGCGCCCCAAAGCGCCGCATAGCCACCGTAGGAACCGCCGTAGATCGCGATCTTGTCGGGGAGTGCTACCTTGTTCCTGACCGCCCAGTCGATACCGTCGATCAGGTCGTCGTGCATCTTGCGGCCCCATTCCCGGTCGCCGGCGTTGATGAACGACTTGCCGAAGCCGGTCGAGGAGCGGAAGTTCACCTGCAGCGACGCATAGCCGCGATTGGTGAGCCACGTGCTCTGGGCGTCGTAGCCGAAGCCATCACGCGCCCAGGGGCCGCCGTGCACGTTGAGCACTAAGGGCAGAGGCGTATCAGGGCGGCAATCGCCGTCATTGTCGGATCCCGCGGGAAGCGCGAGGTAGGAGACGAGCGTCATGCCATCGCGTGAGCGGATTCGGATCCCGCGGGAAGCGCGAGGTAGGAGACGAGCGTCATGCCATCGCGTGAGCGGATTTCCAGCGGGCAAATGGTGGGCAAAGGCGCGCCGATGAGCGCAGGGCGCGCAACGTAGAGTTCCCTGAGCGACTTGGCGTCACGGTCATAGACCAGCGTGCGTGCCGGGGCAGTGACTGGATCATGGCTCACCACCCAAATGCGCCCATTGCGGGTCTGGCTCTGTACGCCCCACTCGCCCTTCAGTTGCCCGTCGAGGAAGTCGATGTCGCCCTTCACCGATCCGTCGACGGCGCGCCATTCGTTCTTAAGGTAATTGACGGTGTAGGCCAGAACGCGGCCGGAGCCGGGATCGACGATGGACCCACCGAAATCAGCGCGAGGGTCCTCGCCGATGGTGCGCTTGGCGCCCGTTTCGAGGTCAATAGCAATGAACGCAGGGGTGTTACGGCCCCGGCTCTCACGCCAGTAGAGTGTCTTTCCGTCCCGCGTGAGGCCTTCCGGGGAGGTGGTCTGCGAAAAAATCCGACCTTGTCGAACGCAGTGGCCCTGCCGCCCTCGAGTTGGAACATTTCCCAGCCGCCATCGGGCGTCGACTTGGTGGCGAAGCGAATGTCGAGCGCGTCGTCAACCAGAAATCCCGAGTACTGGGCCGTGTTGTCGAAAAGTTTCTTGAGCGTTCCGGTTTTGACGTTGAGGAGATACGGGTCGTGAAAGCGCTTGTCGCGGTCGTTGATACCCACCACCAGCTCGTCGGGCCGCTTGAGCGAGGATCCATACTGGCGCACCCTTACGCCCTTGAAATCCGTGAGCGTACGCTCCTTACTGCTATTCACGTTCACCGCATACATTAGGAAATTCTCGTCGCCGCCCTTGTCCTGTGCGTAGACGATGTCCTCGCCGTTCGCCATCCAGCTGTACGCGCGGATCGGGCGCACCTTCTCGCTCGTCATGGGCTTTGCGGCAGTGAAGGGCTTGCCGCGCTCAACCACCCACACGTTCATGACGCCATCGCGCGGCGCTAGGAAGGAGACGAACTTACCATCCGGGCTAACCTGGGCACCGGCGCGTTCCGGGTTTCCGAAGATGGCCTGCCGGGGAATTAGAGTAGTCGACTGGGCACTCGCCACGATGGGTGCCGCCAGCAAAAGCGACAGCGTCAGGGCGATCGGAATCATGGAGGTCTTGCGGTGGCGCGACATGGAGGGTTGTCCTTTCGGGTGAAACCGGAAGCTGGCGGTACACTTGCACGACCAGCATCGCAAAAAAAGTCAGCTGCGACGAAACGCTGGAAATCGGAGGCGAATGGCGCCACAAGCAGGACAGACCTTCTCTGTGAAGGGATTCTTCCCGAGCTTGCTCATAAAGGCATACAGGGAAAGCCGCAATGCCTCTGAGCCATTCCGGGAATACCGAGCTCCCCCAGATTGTTGGGATTTGTATTCTCCGAACTTAACCGAAGACTCAAGTTCCTAAAGGTTCGCGTCAATTCCTACCCACCCTGGCGCCCTGTGCGAGGGTGTGCATGAATTTCATGGTCTTGGGCAGGTTGGGGAACGGGTGCGGCGCGGGCGGATCGTCACGCGCCTTCGGTGCGCAGGCGCTGCACCGTACCGTCAATGGAGGGGTGCAATTTGGAAGGGTTGTTACCATGACGATCTCACTCTGAAACTATCACACTGAGGCAATTATTTGTCATCTTCTTTGCAGGAGCCTCACATGCCTCGGTACCTCGTTCAAGCCGCCTACACCTCTGCCGCCGCAGCGGCCTTTGTGAACAACCCTCAGGACCGAGTGGCGGGCGTGCGGGCTGTTGTCGAGAAGATGGGGGGCACGTTTGAAAGCATGGACTATTGTCTGGGTGAGTTTGACCTGGTCGCCATCGCCAGCTTGCCGGACGATGTGACTGCGGCCGCGCTGGCGCTGGCCGTGAATGCGCCGGGCCACATCAAGAGCTACAAGACCACACGCCTGATGTCCTCTCAAGAGTTCTTGGCAGCTCAGCAAAAGGCGCACGGCGTGGCTTATCAAGCACCCAAGTCCTGATTCGAAGACATCATGGCTGCCTACCTCATTGCTGACACTGACCTATTCGACCCCGCTCACTACGAGGAGTACAAAGTCAGAGCCAAGGCGATTGCGGAGAAGTACAGCGGCCAATACTTGGCACGAGGCGGGCAACTGAGCGTCAAGGAGTCCGACCTTTGGTCACCCACACGCTTGGTGATTGTCCGATTTGACTCCTTTGAACAGGCCAACAAATTTTACGATTCCTTTGAACAAGCCAACAAATTTTACGACTCGCCCGAGTACCAAGCGATCTTGCACTACAGCAAAGATGCTGCCAAGCGAACGGTGGTGGTGTTGGAGGGCATCTGAGAGACTGCTTAAACCCCGGATGAATTGGGATTGCACTTCTGGTTGAGACCAGTTCCCAGCCACCTGCGACAGTGTGGACATGGCCTGATTGGAGGCCTCATCAATGGTGGCCTCGCGGGCTGGTTCAGGCAGGGTTTCTGCATGCCTGAATGCGCTAATCAATCGATCCCCCTCCGCTTGAAAGGTTTGGAGTGGAAGACGTGCTTTGAGGAACACGGGGTAAACGGCCGGCTCATCGACCAACTCACCCGTGCGTGCCATTTCTCGGCCCACCGCACGGCAGGCGCGACATTGCCACAACCAACATGCTGTTGGGTCTGGCTGGCGCCGAGCTGCAAGATCTGGCAGACCATCTGGCGACGTTGGCTCTACCCTGCGCTGCGGTAACGTGCCAAGATATTGGCATGCTCAAAACCCTACGAGACCTGTTTGACAGCCTGCTTGCGCCCGCTGGCAGCGCGACATTTTTGCGGTAACGTGCCAAGATATTGGCATGCTCAAAACCCTGCGAGACCTGTTTGACAGCCTGCTTGCGCCCGCTGGCAGCGCGACATTCGATAACGAAGACCACCGCCTGCGCCTGGCTACTGCTGCGCTGCTCGTGGAGGTGATGCGTGCCGACGGCCACTATGGTGCCAGTGAACAGGCTGCTGTACGGTTAGCGTTGATCGAAAAGTTCGAGCTCGGAGCTGATGAGGCCGAGCGTTTGGTTGAGCTGGCCACTTCTGCTTCGCAGGAGGCTACCGACTTGTTCGGATTCACTTTTATTCACTTCAAAACTGAATGAGCAGTTCAACGACACCCAGAAGTTGCGCATGGTGGAACTGATGTGGGCCGTCGCCTATGCCGATGGCCATCTGGCCGACCACGAACGCCACTTGACGTGGCGGGTGGCCGACTTACTGCACGTGCCACAGGGCGCTTACGCCCTGGCACGGCAGCGCGCTGCGGCGAGGGTTCAGACGGGAAACTAGCGAGGGCAGGTCGATCCGTCCATAGGAAATTTTTGGTACGAGAGATGCTCAAACGCGGCGACACGCCCGAGCGGATCACCGACTACATGACGGCGCGTGACGGGGATTTCGTGCTGTACCGGCCACCGGTCAACAGCAGCACGGCGCTGCTCTGGTACGGACCGGTAGCACTGCTGGTGATGGCTGTTGTGGTGCTGGTGGTGATCGTTTGGCGCCGGACGAAGCTTCCACCCGGGCGGTTTAAGCCCGAGCCGGACGCGACCTGACCAGCCGAGTGTTCACTCCGCCTTCGCCCCGCTGTCCCTGACCACCTTGCCCAAGCGGGGCACGTCAGCCTTGATGACCGCGGCCAAATCGGCCGGGGGCATACCAGAAAGGTCCAGACCGAGATCGCTCAGGCGCTTGGCCACGTCGGGCATCTTGAGGATGCGGCTGATCTCGGCGTAGAGGCGGTCGACGATGGGCTTGGGTGTGCCAGCAGGCGCGAAGACCGCCTGCCAGGAACTCAACTCAAAGCCCGCCAACCCGGACTCCACCATGGTTGGCACATCCGGCGCGACGCCCGAACGCTGAGTGGTGGTGACTGCCAGGGCGCGCAACTTGCCCGACTTCACGTGCGGAATGGCGGTGGCGATGTTGTCAACCGCCACCTGCAGGGTACCGCCCAGCAGTTCCGGCATCATCTGCCCGCTGCCGCGATAGGGAATATGCTGCATCTTCACCCCCGCCAGGGTCTTAAAGAGCTCGCCCGAGATGTGCTGCGAGGTGCCGTTGCCAGCCGACCCGAAGGAGTATTTGTCGGGATTGGCCTTGAGCAAGACAATGAATTCGCGGACGCTGGTGGCCGGCACGCTTGGGTGCACCAGCAACACATTGGGCTGGGTAGCGTACATGGTGATGGGTGCAAAGCTGGTCGCCGGGTCGTAGGGCAGCTTGTCGTAGAGCGTCGCGTTGATGGCGTGGGAGCTGATGGTGCCACCGCCAATGGTGTAGCCATCCGGCGCGGCACGAGCCAGTTCCGCCGCACCGGCCGAGCCGCCCTGGCCCGGCTTGTTCTCGATCACAACGGGCTGACCCAGCGCGACGGCGAGCTTCTCACCCACGACACGGCCGAGGATGTCCGTGGTACCCCCGGGCGCGAAGGGCACGATGTAGCGGATGGGCCGATTCGGCCAAGGGGCTTGGGCAAGCACTGGCGAGGTCAAAGCGGCGGCGCCAGTGACTGCCAGGGTCTTTAGAAGGGCACGTCGATGCATCGTCATGGTGACAGTCCTGAGTGGTGGGAAGACCAGCACAGTCTAGGATCGCGCGACGCAACGCCCCACGAGAAAACCCGGAAAACCCGGGGCAAACACCTCGGTCTCGCGATATGGGCATTGATGACCCCCGCCGGCACCCGCTGTCCAATCCTCACTAACCCCTACCAGCACCCAACCCCATGAGCAGCACCCACTTGATACCCGTGAACCGACTGACCACCGCCATGCACCGAGTGGTACGGGGCTTCGGAAGCCAGGAACCAGAAGTTCAGGCTGTGGCAGGCAACCTGATCGAGGCCAACCTGACCGGGCACGACTCGCACGGCATCGGCATGCTGCCGCGGTATACCGAGTCGTTTCTAGAAGGTGGTCTCGTGCCCAACACCCACGTGCGTACGGTGCTGGACGCCGGCGCACTGCTGCGCCTAGACGGCCAGGCCGGATTCGGGCAGGTGGTGGGCCACGAAGCTATGTCCATGGGCATCGAGAGGGCCTCCCAACACGGCAGTTGCATCGTGGCGCTCGGCAACGCGCATCACATCGGCCGCATCGGTGCGTGGGCGGAACAAGCAGCGCGGGCCGGCCTGATCTCCATCCACTTGGTCAATGTGATAGCGCGTTGCGTGGTAGCCCCGCACGGTGGCGGGGATGCACGTTTTGGCACCAACCCGGTGTGCATCGGCGTGCCCCTGCCCGACCAATCTCCGGTGATCCCCCCCTGGACTTCGCGACGAGCATGATTGCTCAGGGCAAGACCCGGGTGGCGCACAACAAGGGCGAACAGGTGGCGCCCGGCTGCCTGATCGATGACCAGGGCCGCGACACGCAAGATCCGCGCTACAGCGTCATACCGCCCTGGGGGGCCCTCATGACCTTTGGCGCCCACAAGGGCTATGGCTTGGCCGTGATGTGCGAGCTGCTGGGTGGGGCACTAGCGGGCGGACACACGCAGCGCAATGCTGATGCCAGCAAGCGTCGCGTGCTCAACGGCATGTTCAGTGTGCTGCTGGACCCCGCCGCGCTGGGCGACACGGGCGCGTTTGAAGAGGAAGCCCGTGCCTTCATCGACTGGGTAAGGGCCTCGCCCCCGCGGGACGGTGTGGACAGCGTGTTGGTGGCGGGGGAACCCGAGCGCGTCTCACGCATCCGCCGCACCGCAGAGGGCATTCCTGTGGATGGCACCACGTGGCAGGAGATCCTTGATGCAGCCGCCAAGCTGGGCGTGGACCCGAGCGCAGTCAACGCCGACGCGGGAGTGGTGTGAGATCACGGTCCAGGGCTCAGGACGCGTTCGGCCTGCATGTTCAGGCAAATGTGCTGCGGGCGGCACAGCAGTTGTAGCGGCTGACCGTCGAGCACCGGACGGCCCCGGTGTTCAGGCAGTGATCGAGGTTCGGGCAACGCACATCCATCCACCGCCAGCCAGACAAGACGCCTCAGCGCTCAGCCCTACACGTCGCGGTGCCCCCGAAAGCCGCTACCGCCAAGTACCGTGATCAAGGGAGGCGCTTATGTTGACTAGCGGCCGTGATAGCTGCGGGTGGTCTCCCACGCGACGGTTTGGAGATGACGAGCGACATCCGCAGCTAGGCCAGCGGTGTATTTACTCCCCACCGGATTGACGTTCCATACTGAGGCAACAAGCGTGGCCGCCGTGAGGTAGCTGCCTGCGAGGCTCGGGTGACGCTTGTCGGGGACGTATAAATTGATATCCGGTCGCTTCGCAATGGATGCAGCAAACGCCAGTCCAGCAGGGATAACGTGCGCAGCGTTTTGGCGACCCGCTTCGGTATATGCATCCGCTAGCCCCTTGGTCATCTCAGGCTTGTCAGCGTATGCCCAGGTCATCAGGAACATTGGCTCCACGCCCTTGGATCGGGCAGTAACCGAATGCCGTTTGGCGTAGTCAAAGAACACCTTCGATAGGGTCGGGTGTACCGGGCACTGGCTGCAATCCATCAACAGCACAGAGTCGTACTGACGCCCCGGCGGATTGAAGCGGACTTCGTTGTCGCCGACAAACGAGTAGCGGCCTAACCCGTCGGGACGAAGATAGGATTCCAGGTCGTGCCAGTCGATACCAGCGCCACTGATCGTCAGCGACGTCGAGCGGTGCTGCGCCGCTGGTGCATTTTCCGAGCCGCGCGCCATTTGGCCGACCATCCCATGCAGGCTGTTGTTGTAGTACATAAAGCTGTTACCCACATACAGGATGGCCCGCGGCGGATTCGCTGTGGCTGCTTTGACCAGCGTGGCTGCAGGAGCGCCGCCCGCCGAGGGTGCGTTACCTGTGCCCGCGCATGCAAGCAGGAACAAGGGCGTCATCAACAAGGCGAACGATCGCAAGACATGACCGATCATGAACAACTCCTGAAAAAGCACTTCAAAGTAAAAGCAGACCCTTACAAGCTAAGGCTCAAGCTCCCGCAAAGGTGAACGCCTCGTGTACTGCTGATCACAGCATATAGGAAGAGGAACGGGCAAGGCAAATAGGTCGTCGAAGTTGATCGCGTTACTGGCTGGACAGACCACTGAATCTGAGCACTTAGTAATGAAAATTCTTGAGGCGTTTTGGGGTGTGTGCCAAGTCTTCAAGCGGGCTATCTGAGCCCGTGGGGCCAGGTATCGGGCTGCTCAGTCGTGGACTGCGAATGCTCGTAATCGACAACAGGCAACGCAAGATCGACAAGGACTTTGACATCGTCGTGTGGAATAAGGTCTTGGACTGTGCGGTGAGGTTCTGCAGTCGCGAGAAAGAGGACACCTACTCTGGTTGGGTCTCTTACGGACAGCAGGAACTACCGATTAGCGGCGACTCACCTCGCGAGCTAGCGGGTTTGGCCCTCAAGGCGGTCAGCTGGACGCTCAAACACCGACATATCTACAGCCCCAAACTGCTCTTGAGGCGCTAAGCTCTGGACTCGACCCTCGGCGATGCATGACATTCAAGCTCAAGCTTTGAGCCAGCGGCCAGCCATGATCGGCCATGCACGAAGAGGCGTTCCACCGCTGGCCTGCCGTACTCAGCGCATCGGCCTGCACAACGACAGCTCAGGAGTCGCCACGAATGGAAGCCAGTGTCACCGCAGAGTCGGTCGTGCAGTTCCTCCATCACTTTGAGGAAGTGGCTATGAAGGAAGACTTCAGGCTCCTCGAAGACATGATCGATGAGCGAGCCTACTTCCGTTTCAACGACGGCGACTTCATAGGTCGCAAAGCAATCCAAGCCGTCTTCGAGAAGACCTGGAGAGGTGACCCCACGGTCAAGAAGGCGCGGTTCTACCTGTCTGAGATTGTCGTGCTCACCACCGACAGAGCCTCAGCGTCGACAACCTACACCTACAACTGGGAGGGTGCGCAAGGAGGCCGAGAGTTCAAGATTCAAGGCCGAGGCACCCGCGTGCTAGCACATGAAGGCGGAAGGTTCCGAATAGTCCATGAACACCTCAGCCGCTTCCCCCCGCGCAGTGCTACCTAACCCCTCGCTCATGCTGGGCCGCTACGGCATGCAGCGTAAGCCTGGTGTGCGGCACCTTCGGCACCGGAGAACCTGCTCGGACCAGCTGGTGTTTTCCGTACAGAGTCCAGACGACGCCGTTCGGACAAGCGGCACTACAGCAAGTTCATGGCTACTTTGGCTTCTTCGAGGCGGTTCGAACACGAAAACTCACCTTCTTGCCTTCCTTTACCGCTTTCACGCTCTGAGCACTTACCGCCACGCCCGGCTCTAAGCGATCTTTGCCAGGTTCACCTGTCACCTATCACCTCTGCTGCGAGATCGTCGAAGCTGTCGCAGACGTGATCGTATGCTCGGTTAGGTAGCGGGTCAGGTGGGCCAGCTGGCCCCCACTCATCCGGTCTCCGCACGAAAGCTGTTTTGAATCCTGCATCCTGTGCTGCGTTCAAGTCAAAATTGTGACAGGCCACCATGAGGATGTTTTCAGGCGCGATGCCCAGCCACCGGGCCGCCGTTTGGTAAGCCTCCGGATTGGGTTTGTACACACCAATCATCTCGCACGAAACGATCGCATCCCAGGTGATACCGTTGCAGCGGGAAACGTCGATAACCAGTGACGTCGGCAGCATCGTGAACGAAACCACCGGCAGGTGCCTGCGCAATTTCGCCAAGGCAGCCGGAAAATCGGGCCAAGTGCGCAGCCGATGCCACCCTCTCCAAAGCTGGTCCAAGACTTCAGCAGAAGGAGACGGCAGCCTAAAGGCGGCAATCGTGTCTTCCAACGCGCTCCAATGCACGTCATCCATGTGAAACGCCGGTCTGATTTGCCCGACGATCCCCTTCATGGTGTTACGTCGCCAGGTATTCACGAATTCGTGCGGGTCAAACCCAAGCGCTCGCCAAGCGTGAACCTGCTGGACTTCGTTCAGCATGCTGGAGTGCCAGTCAAGGACTGTGCCGCCCGTGTCAAACGCGATCGTCCGGTAGTTCACTGTTACACCTCCCCGGTGTATTCGCCGCGAGCAGGATAACCCTTGACGATGGCAAAGTCGATGGCGCCCAGGAGGTCCTGAAACGATGGGCGGGCAAGGGGCATCGTCTGCGCGGAGCCGTAGTACAGGGTGCTGTCAGGTCGTACGATGAAAACGCCCGGTTCGCTCAAGCGCATAGGAATTTCAAACGCCCCCCGCGGGGCCCGACGGCCCGACGGCCCGACGGCAAGGTGGGCTTGATCCTTCCTACAAAACTTGAATGCCAAGCTCAATGCCTCTCATGACCTTTTTGCACAAACACATTCCCTCGAGCGCTGCCATCAGTGCCCTCGTGATTGCCGCGCTGTCATCGGCGCTTGCCAGCAGCGCCCTTGGCCGGCCGCCCGCTCACCGTGGACGACGCCGCCACCGACAACAAGGGCGAGGGCCATGTGGAGGCCTGGTACTCACGCATGCCCGGCAAGGCCCACACCTGGATCGTGTCGCCCGCCTATGCGCCGATCGAGGGCCTGGAGTTCTCGGGCCTGATCGCGCGCGACACCACCAACCAGGTAAATGCGCAGGCGCTGCAGTTCAAGTGGATTGTCACGCCGCCGCAGGACAGCGGCTGCACCGCCGGTGTGGTGGGCGGCATCGGCCGTGCGCGCCCGGGCCTGCAGATCGACGGCACCATCGGCCGCGGCGAATCCACCACGGTGTACAGCGTGGGCCTGAAGCAGTCTTTCTGAACCTGCACGGCTATTCCCCTTCTGAAGCCGCCTAAGCCGCGCCGGCCGTCACCAATAACCCATCCGCAGACTGCAGCGCCGAAGTGCTTACAGAACTTTGTGTACATTGGGGCGGATTCCATTTCTGAACAGGGCGATGAAGAACACACACATCCTGATCGCGGGCGCGGGGCCCGTGGGCTTGGTGGCGGCGCTCGTGCTGCACACATCCTGATCGCGGGCGCGGGGCCCGTGGGCTTGGTGGCGGCGCTCGTGCTGGCGCGTGCCGGGGTGCAGGTGACGGTGGTCGAGGCCGCGGCGCAGCTCAACCTCGACCTGCGCGCCTCGACCTTCCACCCGCCCACGCTGGACATGCTGGCGCCCTACGGCCTGACCGAGGCCCTCGTGGCGCAGGGCCTGGTGGCGCGCTACACGCAACAGCGCGACCGTCAGGAGGGCGTGATCGCCGAGTTCGACATGCAGTTGCTGGCCGGCGACACCGACCACCCCTTCCGCCTGCAGTGCGAGCAGTGGAAGCTTGCGCAGCAGATCAAGGCCCAGCTCGAGGCGATGCCGCACGTGGCTTTCCACTTCCAAGCGCGCGTGGAGTCGGTCACGCAGGACGCTGACCGCGTGCGCGCGACCCTCACGATCGACGGCGCGCCGCACCAGATCGAGGCCGATTACCTGATCGGCGCCGACGGCGCCTGGAGCGCGGTACGGCGCAGCATGGGCATCGAGTTCGAGGGCTACACCTATCCCGAGCGCTTCCTCGTCATCTCCACCGATTTCGAGTACGCCGATCACCTACCGCGCCTGTCCTACGTGAACTACTGCTCCGACCCGCAGGAGTGGTGCGTGTTGCTGCGTGTGCCCACGCTGTGGCGCGTGCTCTTCCCCACCCCGTCCACCGAGACCGACGAGGAGTGCCTGAGTGACGCCTCGGTCGAGCGCCGCCTGCAGGCACTGCTGCCCCAGCCGCAGCCCTACCGCACCGTACACCGCACGCTGTACAAGGTGCACCAGCGCGTGGCGCAGCAGTTCCGCCGTGGCCGCGTCTTCCTGGCCGGGGACTCGGCCCACATCAACAACCCGCTGGGCGGCATGGGCATGAACGGCGGCGTGCACGACGCGATGAACCTGACGCACAAGCTGCTGGGCGTGCTGCAGTGCGGCGAGTCCGAGGCCGTGCTCGACCGCTACGAGCGCCAGCGCCGCACCATCGCCATCGAATACATCAACGCCAGCACGGCGCGCAACAAGCGCGAGATCGAGGAGCCGCCATCGAATACATCAACGCCAGCACGGCGCGCAACAAGCGCGAGATCGAGGAGCGCGACCCCGTCGAGCGGCGCAAGACGCAGGATGCCCTGCGGGCCACCGCCGCCGACCCGGCGCAGGCCCGCGCCTACCTGCGCAAGACCTCGATGCTGGACGCGCTGGAGCGCGCAGAGGCCATCGTATGACCTGCTGCGGCACCGTGGCCTCGCACCTGGGCCTGCCGGACGCGGGCCTGGCCAGCTACAGCGACATGGTGGGGCGCGTGACACAGCTCTGCGCCATGCAGCTCGACGACCAGGACTTCCTCAAGAAATGCGGCCACATGCTGGGCTGGCGCGTCGTCGACGCCGAGCTGACGGCCAACAAAATCCGCGTCGCGGTGGAGTCCCGGCGCGACCCGAACTTCCTGATCATCGCGCGTACCAACGCGCGCACCGCACTCGGCCGGGACGAGGCGCTGCGCCGCGCCGCGCTGTACGGGCAGGCGGGTGCCGACATCCTCTTCGTCGAGAGCCCGGAGTCGGTGGACGAAGTGCGCACGATCTGCCGCAGCTTCGACAAGCCCCTGCTGGCCAATATGGTCGAGGGCGGCCGCACGCCCATCCTCAGCCGCGCCGAGCTGCAGGACATCGGCTACCGGCTCGCCATCTTCCCGGCTACCGCCTTCCTGGCTGCGAGCAGCGCCTTCCGCGCCGTCTACCAGACGCTGAAGGCCGAGGGATCAACCACGAACCCGCCCGTGCCCCCACACGACTTCAAGGGCTTCTCGCAGATGATGGGCTTCGACTGGGTGGCGGCCTTCGACGCCCGGCACGCCCGGCCCGAGTGAGACGCCCGCCCCCCGCCCACTGCCGCACCGAGGACGCCTGATGGACAAGCACGTGATCTACCGCCACCAGGGCCTGGGCGGGACGTCCGGTATCGGCCGCCGCTGCGGCCTGGTGCTGGTGGACTTCGTCAACGGCTTCGTCGACTTCGACCAGCTCGGCGGCCCCCACATCGAGGCCGCAGCCCAGGCCACGGTGCTGCTGTTGACGGCCTTCAGGCGCGCGCAACTGCCGGTGGCGCACACGCGCGTGGTCTTCGAGGCCGACGGCTCCAACGTCAACGTCTTCGCGCTGCGTGTGCCGCCGCTGCAGAAGCTGACCGAGGATGCGCCGGGCTCGCAGATCGTGCCGGCGCTCACGCCCGTGCCGGGCGAGTGGGTGGTGCGCAAGCAGTCGGCCTCGGCCTTCTTCGAGACCGGCCTGGCCGGATGGCTGCACGAGCGCGGGGTGGACACCTGCGTCATCGTCGGCTGCACCACCAGCGGCTGCGTGCGCGCCTCGGTCGTGGACTCGATGCAGCACAACTTCCGCACCGTCGTCATCAGCGACTGCGTGGGCGACCGCGCGCTCGAGCCGCACGAGGCCAACCTCTTCGACATGCAGCAGAAGTACGCCGACGTGATGACGCGCGACGAATTCCTCAGCCAGCTCGACGCGAGCCAGAAAGCAGCCTGAACCATGGACCACCTGGGCTACCGCAAGAAGCTGGGCACGCTGGGCCCGTCCACCAACACCACTGTCCAGCCCGACTTCGACGACCTGCGCCCGGTGGGCGTGACCAACCACTACAGCCGCATCGCGATCCCGAACGACCCGGTGACCGACGACGCGAGCTTCCTGAAGCTGGTCGAGAACATCAACCAGGCCACACTGGCCGCGGTGGATGTGCTGCGCAGCTGCGAGATGGACTACCTCGTGATGGGCATGTCCGCGGCCACCTTCTGGAACGGCCGCAAGGGGGCCGAGAAGTACCTGGACATGATGCGCGAGCGCGCCGGGGTCGGCGTGTCCTGCGGCTCCTTCGCCACCGAGGCGGCGCTGAATGCCTACAAGGTCAAGCGCATCGCCTTCGTGTCGCCGTACTTCGAGGTGGCCAACGCCGAGGTACGCCGCTTCTACGAGGACTGCGGCTTCACGGTGGTGCGCGACGTCTGCCTGCGCCGGCCCAGCCCGGTGCAGATCGCCCACAGCACCGACGCGATGTGCCGCGAGGCCATCCGCCAGCTCGACGGGGACGACGTCGATGCGATCGTGCAGGTGGGCACCAACCTGTCCATGATCCGCCTGGCCGCGGCGGCCGAGCTCTTCCTCGGCAAGCCGGTGATCGCGATCAACACCGCCACCTACTGGCACGCACTGCGGGCCTTGGGCATCCACGACCGCAAGGCGGGCTTCGGCTCGCTGATGGAACACTACTGACCTCGCCTCACCAGGAGTCCTGCCCATGCAACGCCGTCACCTCCTAGCCGCCGCGGCGGCCACCCCGCTCTTCGCCCTCACGGGTGCTGCCCGCGCCCAGGCCTTCCCCAGCAAGACCTTGCGCATCGTCGTGCCGGCGCTCGCTGGCAGCGCCGACGCCTTTGCGCGTGCGATCGCGCAGCGCCTTGGGCCCGCGCTCGGCCAGACCGTGCTGGTGGAGCAGAAGCCCGGAGCCGGCACCAACATCGGCAACGACTTCGTCGCCAAGTCAGCGCCCGACGGGCATACGATGCTGATCAACGGCCTGCCGCTGGTCACCAACCAAAAGGTGGCCGAGGTCACGAACATCATCACCGTGCATCCGGGTCAGCCCTTCAACACGCTGCGCGAGTTGGTGGACGCCGCGCGCCGGGACCCCAACAAGCTGAACTACGGCACGCCGGGGGCTGGCAGCTCCGGGCACCTGTCGGCCGAACTGCTGGGGGTGAAGACGGGCGCGAAGTTCATGCACATCCCCTACCAGGGCAACGCCCAGGCGACGAACGACCACCTGAGCGGCGTGCTCCAGGTTGGCTTCGTCAACATGCCGGTGGGACTGCAGTTCGCCCGCACCAACCGGCTGCGCGCGCTGGCAGTCACCGGCTCGCGCCGCTCGCCGCTGCTGCCCGACGTGCCCACCGTCAACGAGGCCCTGGGCATCAACGACTACGAGCTCACCGGCTGGTTCGGCATCCTCGTGCCGTCCAAGACGCCGGCCGACGTGGTTGCGCGCCTGAACGCCGAGATCGGCAAGATTCTTCAGGACCCGGCGGTGCTGGAAACCATCCGCAACCAGGGCGGCGACCCGCTGGGCGGCACCGCCGCCCAGTTCGAGGCCCGCATGCGCCGCGACGCTCAGCGCCTGGGCGAGGTGGTGCGTCTGTCGGGGGCGAAGGCGAACTGACAGAGAGACCCACGTGGCGCCGTGGGCGCCACCGAGCGCCTCGGAACCAGGCAGCACGGAACCCGGGCTTGGCCGTATACTAATCAAAACATAAACGAAAGTACCTAAAGTCGCCTTTAAGTGCTTGTTTATATTAAGATTTTTTGGTGGGCGGTGCAGGGTTCGAACCTGCGACCCCTGCCGTGTGAAGGCAGTGCTCTACCACTGAGCTAACCGCCCGGAATCGGTTTGCTCAGGCCTTAACGTATGCCCTAGGAGGGCCACACGGGCTGGGCCACAGCTTGCGACTGGGAACCTTTTATTTTGGCACAAGTTCGCGCCACACCGTCTTGCCCTCACTGGCCGTGTCCAGCTCGCACAACACCCGCTCGTGTTCGGCCAACTCCTGAGCGTCTGGCTGAATCACGACCAGGGGAAGGCCCGCCAGGTCCAGGCTGGCCAGCGCTTTGGCCCCGGCGCTGCTTGAACCGGCATGTCCCTGCTCGGTCATAAGGCTATCCTGGCCGCGTGTCATGCGAATGAACACCGCGGCCAGCAGCTCTGCATCCAGCAAAGCACCGTGCAGGGTTCGGTTGCTGTTGTCGACTTCCAGGCGTGCACACAGGGCGTCCAGCGAGTTGCGTTTGCCTGGGAATAACTCACGGGCCATCAGCAAGCTGTCGCGCACACCCGCGACATGTCGCGCGAAGCCTTCGCGCCCCAGGCGCTTAAGCTCGTGGTCCAGGAAATTGGTGTCGAAGGCAGCGTTGTGGATGATTACCTCGGCGCCCTGCAACCAGGCCAAGAACTCATCGGCCACTTCCGCGAAGGTGGGCTTGTCTGCCAGGAATTCGTCGCTCAGGCCGTGCACCTGCAGGGCCTCTGGGCTGCTAGACCGTTCAGGGTTGAGGTAATAGTGCCGTGTGTTGCCGGTCAGCCGGCGGTTGACCATTTCGATGCAACCAATCTCAATCACCCGGTCGCCCGCCTCCGGGCTTAGCCCGGTGGTCTCCGTGTCCAGAAACACCTGTCTCATGTTGACTCCACTCTCTACGTTAGTCGTGCGCGCCCCGCCACCACAAGATCAGGCCCAGCGCCACCATCGGCAAGCACAGCCACTGACCCATGCTCATGTTGAGCGCCAGCAGGCCCAAGAAGGCGTCTGGCTCGCGAAAAAACTCCACTACAAAGCGCAGCACGCCGTAGCCCACCAGGAACAGTCCTGAGACCTGCCCCAAGCCCCGACGCTGGCGGGAATACCACCACAGCACCACAAATAAAAGCACGCCCTCCAGCAACAGCTGATAGAGCTGTGAGGGATGGCGTGGCAGCAACACACCACTTTGTGGAAATACCATGCCCCAGGGTAGGCTGGGGTCAGCCAAGCGGCCCCACAACTCGCCGTTGATGAAGTTACCCATGCGACCACTGGCCAAACCCAGCGGCACACAAGGCGCAATCAAATCGGTCACCTGCAGAAACGGCCGCCCACGCAGCCGTGCAAACAGCGCCATCCCTGCCATAACACCCAAGAGCCCGCCGTGGAAAGACATGCCGCCTTGCCACACCTTCAGAATCTCCAGGGGCTGTGCAAGGTACACCTCGGGCTTGTAGAAAATTGCATAGCCCAGGCGTCCACCCAAGATCACACCCAAGATCCCAAAGAACAGCAGGTCTTCAACGTCGCGCGTTGTCCACCCTTGGCCGGCGACAGTCCCCTGGTGTAAACGCCGCCGGGCAGTCCAGATGAACAGGACAAAGGCCAGCAGGTAGGTCAAGCCATACCAATGCACCTGCACAGGCCCAAGCGCCAAGGCCACAGGGTCAAATTGGGGGTGCGTCCACATAGCCGTCATGCTATCAGCCGAACCTAGAATGCAGGCCTTGCGCCCTACTTCGACTTCACCATGAGCACTCCCGCCAACCGCCGTTCCAAGAACATCACTGAAGGCGTGGCCCGCGCGCCCAACCGATCTATGTACTACGGCATGGGCTACAAGGAAACCGACTTCGGCAAGCCGATGATCGGGGTGGCCAACGGTCATTCGACCATCACGCCATGTAACTCTGGTCTGCAGCGCCTGGCCGATGCAGCAGTGCAAGGCCTCAAGCAGGCCGGCGCTAATGCGCAGCTCTTCGGAACCCCCACCATTTCAGATGGTATGGCCATGGGCACTGAGGGCATGAAGTACTCCCTGGTCAGCCGCGAGGTGATCGCTGACTGCGTGGAAACCTGTGTGGGTGGACAGTGGATGGACGGCGTGATCGTCATCGGCGGTTGCGACAAGAACATGCCAGGCGGCATGATGGGCATGCTGCGCGCTAACGTCCCGGCGCTGTACGTGTACGGCGGTACCATCTTGCCGGGAAAGTACAAGGGGCAAGACCTCAATATCGTCAGCGTATTCGAAGCCGTTGGTCAGTTCAGCGCAGGCAAGATCAGCGAGGAGGACTTTTGCCAGATCGAGCGCCGCGCCATTCCGGGCAGTGGCTCCTGCGGCGGCATGTACACCGCCAACACCATGTCCTCGTCCTTCGAAGCCTTGGGCATGTCGCTGCCCTATTCGTCCACCATGGCCAATGTGGAAGACGAGGTACTCGACAGCGTGGTGCAAGCTGCGGCGGTGCTGGTAGAAGCTGTCAAGAAGGACCTCAAGCCCAAGGATATCGTTACCAAGAAAGCGATTGAAAACGCAGTGGCGGTCATCATGGCCACGGGCGGTTCCACCAACGCCATCCTGCACTACCTGGCCATTGCCCACTGCGCGGGCGTCGAGTGGACGATCGACGACTATGAGCGCATGCGCAAGAAAATTCCGGTGCTATGCAACCTAAAGCCCAGCGGTAAATACTTGGCGATCGATTTGCACCGCGCCGGCGGCATCCCCGCCTTGATGAAGGAAATGCTCAAGCACGGCCTTCTGCACGGCGACTGTATGACCATCACCGGCAAGACGCTGGCGGATAACCTGGCTGATGTGCCCGATCTCGACCCCAATCAAGACGTGATCCTGCCGGTGTCCCGTCCGATCTACGCTCAGGGCCATTTGGCCATCCTCAGGGGTAACTTAAGCCCCGAGGGCTGCGTGGCCAAGATCACCGGATTGAAGAACCCGGTGATCACCGGTCCGGCCCGGGTGTTCGACGACGAGCAATCGGCCTTGGCGGCCATCATGCAAGGCCAGATCAAGGCAGGAGACGTGATGGTGCTGCGCTACCTGGGGCCTAAGGGTGGCCCAGGCATGCCCGAGATGCTGGCTCCTACTGCTGCCTTGATCGGCCAGGGCTTGGGGGAAAGCGTGGGCCTGATCACCGATGGCCGCTTCAGCGGCGGTACCTGGGGCATGGTGGTGGGGCATGTGGCCCCAGAAGCCTTCGAAGGCGGCACGATCGCCCTGGTGCGCGAGGGCGACTCGATCACCATTGATGCCCACCTGCTGCTGCTGCGCCTGAACGTCAGCGAAGCCGAGTTGGCCCAACGACGCGCGGTTTGGAAAAAGCCCGCACCGCGCTACATCCGTGGTGTATTGGCCAAATTCGCGCAGAACGCAGCCAGTGCCAGCGCGGGTGCGGTGCTCGACAAATTCGACTGAAACTCAGCCAGCGTAGTTGTAGCTGATCCGCACCACAGGCGCCTTACGCGTCTGTGGGTCCACCAGGTTCGACAGGCCCTCGTACTCCAACATGTCGCGACTGCGCAGGTCGTAGGACAGTTTCACCGTGGGGACCAGCAAGCGGAGCATGGAATCGGCCTCAACCACCAAGCGCAGCACGTTGCCTTGCGCCAGCTCGGCACGGCGAATGCGAAAGCGAAAGTGGTCAAACTGGCTGATCACACCGAGTTGCATCTGAACGGTGCGCCCCGAGGCCAATTCGTCGAGTCGCTCCTGCAAGAACACGTGAAAGCCGGAATCAACCGCCAGCCCTGCCACGCGCGCCACATCGCGTGTTTTGCGCTGGCCGGCCTTGCTGGTCTCCATGGTCACCGTGGTCTCACCCACCTGAATGATGGCCTCTTCCTCGCCCAGCGTCGGGTATACGGTGCGCATCAGGGGGACGAAGCGATCCTTGCCAAACTCGAGCTTCTTTTCACCAAGCAGTTGCCCCTGTGGCGACACATAGCGGATCGTGCCAGCCACCCAACGGCCGCCGCGCAGCTGCTGTTGATGCAGCTCGGTGTACAGCCACTTCCCGGTTTCGGCATGCAAGGCGCGGCCAGAAAATTGCCGCTCCTGCAGCCCAGCGTCTGACGGGGGCAGGCCTGTGTCTTGAAGGCGTGGGGCTTCCTGAGCTGTCAATGGGTTCAAGCTCCCCGCGAGCACGCCCGCAGCGCCCAAACAGCCCGCGCGCAGGCCCCAGTGCAAAACGTGGCGACGCGCGGCGCCCCTTGAGTTCGCAGCCGTCTTCATCGCTTTTCGAAAAGGTAGTGCACCACGCCCCACTGGCGGCCCTGGTCATAGCCAAACAACTCGGCCACGGCCATATAGAACATGCGCCAACGTTGAAACCAACGCGCGGCATCCTGCTCGCCATAGGCTTGTGCTAACACCGGCATGATGCGTTGGCGCGCTGCATCCATGCCTGCGAGCCAATGGTTGGAGGTCTTTTCGTAGTGGCGCCCATCCACCCACCAGCGGCGCTGCACCTTCAAATGGTCTTGGAAGTGCAAAAACAGATCGGCACTGGGCATGATGCCGCCCGTGAAAAAGTACTTCGTCATCCAGTCGCTGGTGTCCTGGACCTCGAAGTGGTAGGCCAGCGTGCGGTGGGCGAATACATGCACCAAAGCCTGTGCACCCCCTTGGCAAACAGGTTCTGGTAATTCTTCATGTGCTCGAACATCTCGATCGAGACCACGCGGTCGAACTGCGCCTGAACGCCCTGCAAGGGAAACTCAGCCTCCACCACATTGGCCGTAAGAATGGTCAGATTGCACAGGCCACGCTCACGCGCCCTAGCCTCGATGAATTCGCGCTGCCCGTGAGAATTGGACAAGCCCACGATCTGGGCACCCGGCAAGCGTTCGGCCATCCACAGGCTCATGCTGCCCCACCCACAGCCCAGGTCTAGGATACGCTGCCCGTTTGCCAGGCCTGCACGCTCGGCATAAAGCCTGAACATGGCTTCCTCGGCGTGGGCCAAGGTTTCAGTACCGGTCTCATACCAGGCGCACGAGTACTTCAGGCGGGGCCCCAGATGCAAGTGGAAGAACTCGGCCGGTACTTCGTAGTGCTGCTCATTGGCCGCATCGGTTTCCTTGGCAATCGGGCTTTGTCGCAGTTCGTGCACCAGGGCAGCCAGGCGCTCGGCGGCCAGGGGCGGTTGGTCCAGACCCTCATCGAGCAAGCGTTGCTTTATCAGGCTGCGCATACCGGCGCGCACCAAGGTGTCTGGCAAGAGCCTGCGTTCACAGGCATCGATCAAGGCGGTGCTCAAGCGTGCCGACAGGGGCGCTAAAGCGCTTGGGCGCGCTGGCACGACCGGGGTCGCCCGCCGCAGCGGCGGTGAAGTTGGGGCCGAGGAATCATGCATGCCGGCGGACTATGCCTGATCAGACCTACTTTTTGGGCGGCCAGGGTATCAGCGGGCTTACCGTGCGAATGTAGTCGGCATACTCAGGCCGAGTGCGGGCCGCTTGTGCCTCGGTGGCCGGAATGCCCGACAGCTTTAGCAGCAAGAACGCCATGATCGCCGGCGGCAGCAAGGACAGTGCGAAACCTTCAGCACCCCAGGCCAAGGGCACATAGGCCGCCCAGTGCAGACACTCGAAGAAGTAATTCGGGTGGCGAGACCAGGCCCACAAGCCCTGGCGGCACACACGGCCCTTGTTTTCGGCCTTGCGCTTGAAGGCCGCCAGTTGCGCATCGGCCAGCGCTTCGCCCAGGATGGACACCAGCCAAATCAGCGCTGACAGCACCATGCACGCCGGCAGCACCGGCGTGTCGCGTCGGCTGGCCACCAGCAGGCCAAGGGCAATCAGCATGGAAAACACCACCTGAGCCTGGAAAAATCTCCACATTTTGTAGGGGGCCTGCTCGCCCCACTCCTGGCGCAGCTGTGCATAGCGCCCATCTTCGGGCTTGCCGTGGTTGCGCGCCCACAGGAAGCCCCCTAAACGCAGGCCCCACACCAGGGGCATCACCGCGAGCATCACCCGCACCACCGGTTCGGCAGTCGAGTGCCAGGCGAACCAAGGACCCAAGAGTCCCAAGGTCCAGGCCCAAACCGCATCCACCTCGCCAGCGTTGCCAGTACGCAGCTGCAGCAGCCAAACCCCGGTAAACACCAGCGCCAGGGCTAACCAGGCACTCACAAGGAGTTCAACAAGACTCATAAAAACGTTCAAGGGGGGACGGAAAACATGGGGTCAGCTTTGATTGTCGAGATGGCCAACTGCCTTTGCCCAGGACTTGACTCCGACCCCGTGTTTACTTCAGGTCGCCGGCCAGGCTGGCCAGGGTGTCCGCGGCAATAGCCACGTGGGCGGGGTAGTTGGTGTGGTCGCAGCCGAGCTTGACAGCCGCGCCAGCGAGGACGGCGTGGCGCATATCCTTGTTGAACTCGAAGCGCACGAAGTGCACCGACGAGGTCTTCTCATCGTTCTCTCGGTCCAGGTCTTCGTCGGCGATGGCGTATGCGCGGCCGTGGCCCTCCACCTCGACGAACATCCGGTCTTCAACCCCGATCAAGCGGGCCAGTTCACGCTTGCGCTCGTGGACATCGGGGTACTCCAACAGCATGGTGGCTTTCCAATTGCTGCCGTCGGGAATCAGGGGCGCATACGCCTCGATTTCGCTGTTGATACCCTCTTCATCAAAGATCTTTTCGATGTGCAGCATCTCCTGAATCTGACGACGAATGGTCTGCTCGTCTTCAAACTGCAGTGTGATGTGCTCACCCAGCTGCACGCTGCGAAGCTTGCGGTGCGCTATTGCATCGGCGCGCGCAGATTTGCGGACTTTCGAGTAGGCCTCCAGGGTCATGAGGCTATCGCGGGCGATGGTCGCCATGGTGTGAATCTCCTGTGAATCAATCGATCAAGCCATGCCATAGGCAAGGCGCACCAGGCTCAGCGGGTGCTGCAAAGCCTGCGCGGGGGTACCGGCCTCCTTCATGCCCTGGGCGATGTGGTGCCCAGCCAGGGCGCAATCGCTGGAGATGAAGTCGGGGTCATCTTTGGCCATGGCCCTGAACACCGGCTTACCGATCTTCATGGCCACCTTGTGGTACTGCTTCTTCACGCCGTAGGTACCGGCGTGGCCCGAACAGCGCTCCACCGTGTTGAGCTGCACCGCCACCTTGGTGCCAATCAGCTTGAACATCTCCTCGGTCTTCTTGCCGATGTTCTGCACCCGGCCATGGCAGGGGATGTGGTACGAAACCTTGCCCAGCGCGGTCTTGAAGTTGGTCCGCAAGAGGCCGTCGCGGTTGCGCAGCATCAGATACTCAAAGGGGTCCATCATCGCTTTCTTCACCAGCTGCGTGTCGGTGCAGTTGGGGAACATCAGCGGAATTTCCTGCTTGAACATCAGCGTGCACGAGGGCACAGCCGACAGGATTTGGTAGCCCTCATGGGCGTAGCGGGCCAGCACCGGGATGTTCTGTTCCTTGCTCTGGGCCACCGACTGCAGGTCACCCAACTCCAGCTTGGGCATGCCACAGCAGCTCTCCTTGTCCACGATCACATACGGGATCTCGTTGTGGTCCAGGATCTTGAGCAGGTCGTACCCGATACCAGGCTCGTTGTAGTTCACATAGCAGGTGGAATAGATGGCCACCTTACCCAGGGTGCGGTCGCCGTTTGTGACCTGCTTGTAGCGGGCCTTGGGCGCGCTCCAACGAAAGCGCTCGGACGCCAATTCCGGCATCCAAGCGTCGGGGTGCACACCCAGTTGAGAGTCCATCACCCGCCGCGCGAGCTTGGTATTCTTCACCGAGTTGACGGCCTGCACCACGATGGGAATGCCTGCGAACTGGCCATGCACATCGGTGGAGGCCAAGAACTTCTCACCCCGCTTGAGCTTTTTGTGCGGGAAATCCAGGTTCCACTCATGCGGGGGCACGTAGGGGCACTTGGTCAGGTAGCACAGGTCGCACAAATAGCATTGGTCGACCACCTTCCAGTAGTCGGCCTTCTTCACCCCATCAACTTCACCGGTGGGGCCGTCATCCACCAGGTCGAACAGCGTGGGAAAACTCTGGCACAGGCTCACGCAACGGCGGCAGCCATGGCAGATGTCGAAGATACGCTCCATCTCGTCGAAGCACTTCTCTTCGTTGTAGAACTCGGGGTTCTGCCAGTCGATCGGGTGCCGCGTAGGCGCCTCTAGGCTGCCTTCTCTGCTCATGGGGGGCTCGTGTGCGGTTGGGGTTGAACAGATCAGCCGGGTGTCAATGAGAAGAAGGGGCACGCGGCCCCTTCCTCAAGGCACGGGCGGTGAGGGTCAGTCGACCAGTGCGTCCAGAGCCTTCTGGTAGCGGTTAGCGTGCGAGCGCTCGGCCTTGGCCAGGGTCTCGAACCAATCGGCGATCTCGTCAAACCCTTCGTCTCGAGCGGTCTTGGCCATGCCCGGGTACATGTCGGTGTACTCGTGGGTTTCGCCCGCCACAGCGGCCATCAGGTTTTGGCGGCTGTTGCCGATGGGCAGACCGGTGGCCGGGTCACCAGAGCCCTGCTCCAGGAATTCCAGGTGGCCGTGGGCGTGGCCGGTCTCACCTTCAGCGGTGGAACGGAACAGCGCTGCCACGTCGTTCTGGCCTTCAACGTCAGCCTTGTTTGCGAAGTACAGGTAGCGGCGGTTGGCCTGGGATTCGCCTGCAAAGGCGTCCTTCAGGTTCTGCTCGGTCTTGGTACCTTTGAGTGCCATCGAGTCCATCTCCAATGATTGGGTTGAGGTGCCGTGCCTTGAACACTTCGTCCAAGACATCGATGGGACGATAACCGGAGTTGAATTTCCCTTCCAATCAAATCGCTCAATCCTGAGTTTAGCGATTGACTATCATACCAAGTGAAGCTATAGCCCAAGCTGAGTATCCAACAAGGCGCTGAGGCGAGCGTTGTCGTCCATCAAGTCCAACAACACATCGAAGTGGTTACGCTGCGCGATGGTCTCCACGACCGGCACAGCGTCAGGCCCCCAGGCCTTCAAAATGATCTGGTTCTGGCGGTGGAATTCGCTACTCTCGTCTTCTCCGGCCACCGCCATCAGGCGACAACCCGGCGGCGCAGGCCAGCCCGCCGGGCTCAGCCGGTTAATCGAGCGGGGTGTCAGGCCAATATCGGACATCAGCCACTCACAGTGCACCAGCGGCGCCAGGTCGAACAGGCCTGAAATCGCCACGCCGCGGGTGCTCAGCGCCTGAGGTAACTTCAGGCCCAGGGCTGCACCCAGCACCGCTGTGCGGCAACTCAGCGCCATGGCCGTCAAGTGGCCGCCGGCAGAATGCCCAGCCACCACGATGCGGTTCGGGTCACCACCCCATTGAGCCGCATGGGCCCACACCCAGGCCAGCGCCTGCACGATCTCCAGGCAGATGTCCTCCAATGTCACCGACGGAGCCAGCGAGTAGTTGGGAATCACCACCATGGCGCCGCGCCGGCTCAAGCGTGGTGCGATGAAGGTCTGTGCCGACTTGTCCAGCATTCGCCAGTAGCCGCCATGGATGAAAAACAAGATCGGGGCACCGCTTGGATGGGCTTTTGACCTACCCGCACCACCCTCCAACGATGCACCTAGCGGCGCGGGCGCAGCCTGCACCACGTCCAAGGTGTTGAGCGGTCTGGGGCCGTACCGCAGGTTCCAGTGGCCCAGCCCTTGAGCCTGCAGGCCCTGCCGTGCCCAGGCCGAATGCTCGTCCCATAATCGCAAGATGTTTTGAAAGTCAGGCACCCTCAAGCGGTTGTTATAGGCCTGGCTAATTGCCTCTGGAGTCATCGTGTTCATGAGCAAGATCGTAACGGTATTGGGCCTTTCTGTGGCCCTGTTCGGCCTGAGCGCCACCCTGCCCTCGTATGCGCAACGGACATCTGGGACACCTGCGGTTGAAGCCCCCAACACGTTGCGGGCAGGCCCCATGGTGGGCGATGTGGACATGCACAACGCGTCCATCTGGCTGCTCACAGAAAGACCGGGGCTTGTGGACTTGGAGTATTGGGCTTTGCCCGCTGGGGCCTCGCCTTCCCAGGCACCGGCACCCGGTGCAGTACGGCGCGTGCGGGTGCAGTCCGATGCGCAGCTGGCGCCGGGGACCGCCATCGCCCGGCTTACCGGGCTGGAGGCCGGCCAGGCCTATGCTTACCGGGTGCTCGTAGACGGCCGAGCACAAGACGCCAGCTTGAGCTTTCGCACCCACGCCCGCTGTCGCCAGGGTGTGCACCCACCTGAAACCCGTGTGATGCTGAGTTCGTGCACCTACATCAACGAAGCCCCGCGCGACCGCGACGGCGCGCCCTACGGCGGCGACTTTGAGATCTTTGGTGCCATGGCCCAAGCCAAGCCTGACCTCACCGTATGGATGGGCGACAACGTTTACTACCGCGAGAACGACTACACCAGCGCTGAAGGAATGGCCCACCGTTGGCGGCACGACCGTGCCCTGCCCGAATTGCAACCCCTGCTGCGAACCGGACGCCATGTTGCAATCTGGGATGACCATGATTTCGGGCCCAACGACGCCAATGGCAGCTTCTCGCTCAAAGGTGCAGCCCTGGACATCTTCAAGCGCCAGTGGGCCAACCGCAGCTGGGGCATGCCAGAGGTACCGGGTGTCTTTGGGTCCTTCATGGAGTCCGACATCGAGTTCTTCTTGCTGGACGGCCGCTACCACCGGGACAGCGACCGTGACCGAGACAATCCCGACAAGACAATGCTCGGCGCGGGCCAACTGCGGTGGCTGAAGAATGCACTCTTGGCCTCTACTGCCACTTTCAAGGTGATCGTCAGCGGCAGCCAAGTCCTCAACGACCCGCAGCGCTTTGAGGGCTGGCACAACTTTCGTACCGAGCGCGATGGGTTTCTAAAATGGCTGCAAGATCATGGCATTCGAGGGGTGATGCTGGCCTCTGGCGACCGCCACCACACCGAGCTGCTGCGGCTGCCGCGAGCAGGAACCTATCCATTGCATGAACTCACCTGTTCCCCCACCACGTCCGGTCCAGGCCGTAATGCCAAACCCGAGCACCCGGCCCTCCACGTGCCCGGAACATTCGTAAATCAGCGCAACTTCTGTACCCTGGATGTGGCCGGTACCCGCGGCCAGCGGACCCTGACCATGCGGTCATGGGACTTCAAGGGCAGAGAACTGTGGAGCCAGGTGCTGCGCGAGCAGGACATGCGCTAGGCCCTAAGCTACACTTTTGGACGGTGCGGGGACGTAGCTCAGCTGGGAGAGCGTCGCGTTCGCAATGCGAAGGTCGGGAGTTCGATCCTCCTCGTCTCCACCATCACTGCAAGACCGAGGGCGCCCGAGGCGGGTGGAACCAGCCTCTTCATCGGCTGTACCCGCCCACATCTGGGTCGGCTGCAACAACCGTCAGGGCTTGAGGGCCAAGATCAACTCCGCCATGGCCCTGGCGTTGGCTTCGGTCACAGCAGGCTGAGGCGGCATGGTGTCCTGCCCCCAAACGCCGCTGCCGCCGTCTCGAATTTTGGACGCTAGCGTGGCCACAGCCCCGGGCTGGCCCGCATATTTGGCAGCCACTTCTTGAAAGTGTGGGCCGTACTTTCGTTTATCAATCAGGTGACAGGCCATGCAGTTGTTGCGAAGCAGCAGGGTATTCAGCGCCTGCGTGTCTGCCCGAGCGGCCGTGCTTGCGCCCGGGCCGGTGATCAAGGTCGCTGCAGCAGCCGGCGCGGCCCAGGCCCACCAGCGCCAGCGCGCTTGTCCTTTGGTCATGGCCATAGAGTCGGCTCCTTGGTGTTTCGTACTTGCGTCCAGACCCACAGATCAGGACCTGTAGTGAAGCAGTGGAGGACAAAAAAAGAGGCGCCGCATAGCGCAGCGCCTCCCTTTGACCTCTCAATCAGTTCGGCGTGACACGATAGATCATGCCACTGGCCTCATCGGCCACGTACAAGGCACCATCAGGGCCCGAGGACACATGACGCATGCGGCCCGCAAAGGTCGGCCAGGACAGTTCCTCACGCTTGGAGCTTAAGCCGTCGCTGCTTAGCTCCAGAATGTCAATGCGGTTACCCGTGGGGGTGCCGTGGATGCCAATGCCGGCATAGCCCACAGCCAGCCGGCCTTCCCACTGCTTCCACTGCTTGCCCACTAAGAAGACGCTGCCGCACATACCCTGGGACAGGCCGTTATTGGTCCACGCGGGCTTGAGCGCTTGGGGGTAAGCCTTCAGGTCCGTCATGGGCATGAAAGCACCGCGCTCGGCTGGCGGCATTGCACCCATTTGATTGGGCGAATAGCCGCAATAGCCATCTGGGCAGGCACCGCGGCCGTTGCGGTTGTCACGCGGGTCCCATCCACCGTTGCCACCGTTGACCAGCTTGGTTACCTCGTCTGTGTGCCACGGGCCGTTTTCGGAGATGAACGGCTCATTGGTACCCGGGCGGAAGGCAATGCCCTGTGGATTACGAAAGCCGTAGGCAAAGACGCGCTTGTCAAAGCCAGCTGGCGGTTTGTTGTCGGGTGCAGCCTTGCCGTCGCGGTCCACACGAAGCACCTTGCCACGAATTTGCGTGGGGCTTTGTGGGCCTTCACCGCTGTGGTTGTCGCCCGTGGTCACATACAGGAAACCGTCGCCTGGATTGAAGCGCAGGCGTCCACCGTTGTGGGCACCTGGGCCGCCAAAGGGATGGTTGGATTTCGCGGGCTTGTAGCCGATGTCGTTGATGATTTCGACGATATCCGACACCTTGGCCAGCGCCGCGTCAACCTTCATCCTCATCACAATGTTGTTGTAGCCGCCATAGGTGCGGTTCGGGCCCTTGGAGCTGGCATACAGATAGACGAAACGATTTGATGCGAATTGCGGGTCGACCGCCACGCCCTGCACACCGGCCTGCCCGTCGCAGAACAGGTCTGCACGGACTGTGCCGTAGCCGGTGCTGCCGCCCACACCCAGCAGTGCCTGCACTTTCCCCGAAGGCAGGCGTACCGACAGGCCCTTGCACTTTTCGGTGAAGAACATGGTGCCGTCCTGCAAAAAGGCCATGTCCCAGGGCATTTCCGTCTTCTGGAAATCCTCAGCCTTGACGGTGACGGTTTGGGCCGCAGCAGTGCCGCTGGCCACCATGCCGGCCACGGCCAGGAGGGCCAGGGGCAATAGGCGTGGTGTGCGGCGTGATGCGGAAGTGGAAAATTCAAGGTCGCGCATGTTGCCTCCTGTAACTTGTGTAAGAGAGAGGCTCCGGCGCACAGGGGCGAACCGCAAGCCCAATTCGATACTAGCGAGAGGCTGCAGCCACATAACTGGTGCTAACCCTTGCAAGGCGCCCAGGCGTCACCCAGGAAAGGACGAAGCATCCACAAGCGCAGCGCAAGCCAGAGCGAAGCCGGGCGGGAGGGGGTGATGAGATTCCTGACATACCGGGAGGCGTGGCCAGCTCTAGACCTTATGGATAGGCGTGAAGCGATCACAAGCAAGCTCGAGGCTGTTGGCACCGCATTCCGAGAATTGCTGGCGCGACTGCATGCGGCTGAAGGCGATCGGGTTATGTGCCTGCGTTTGAGGGTTAGATCAACTACGTCAGAAAAGTAAACTACAGTGTCGTAACGTCATCGGTGTGCAGCTGACTTCAATAGGATCTTGTGGGCGCCGATAACTTCTAACACCGAGTTAGGCCGGCATGGGAAGCATCATGGCAAACATGTGCCACTCGAAAACCAACCAGCGGCTGCTTTTCGCGCTGCTTTTCGGCATGCTTACCGCACTGGCTGCCTGCGGCGGTTCAGGGTCGTCTGGCGTCGCCCCGGTTCAGACTGCGCAGGGTATACGCACCATCACCTATGGCGGGGTCTCGGCGCAGGTTGTGATCCACATGCCGTCCGCATCGGTCAAAAATGCGCTCGTGCTCTACCACCCTACCGTGTGGTTCGACAACCTGATACTGCCGTCTGCTGAGAATACCCTTGAACAATTCAAGCGTCTGCTGCAGCGCGACGACATGCTGCTGGTCAGCGTCGCCTATCCGCAGCAAAACCGCGAGGTCGGCGAGGGTTTGCGCGAGGCGGAGGCGGCTCTCCTTTGGGTAAAGAACGAAGCCTCAAAAGCGTTGGGCCTGTCCATCGGCCGGATTTTCATCGCCGGCCATTCCCAAGGCGCGTATGTCGTGACCCGGCTGAACACACTGCATCGGACCGATGGAGTGATCGCAAATGCCCCGGGACCCCTCGACTTCGAATTCCGCTGCCTGCTTGAGGAACGCGGTAGCGCGCCGGTTAGCCAGGAGTGCGGATTGATGGTGTCGCGTTACGGTCCTGCGTCCGCCAACCCCGCCCCTTATCGCAGGATCTCACTGCTGTCGTTCACCGCGGGGTTCAAGGCGGATGCATTATTCGTCCAGGGACTCAACGACAGCACGATCCAGATGCGCTCGTGGCCGCTGTTTAATCAGGCCGTGCAGGCCTGCAAGGACTGCCAGCGTTCCGTCTTCCTTGAGGTTGCCGGCGGTCACGATGCGCTGTTCACAAATTCCGAGGCTCGCGAGGCGTTCAATCAATTCATCGACCAGCGACGCAGCAAGTAGGACGCATTGCGTCTTTAGACCTTTTCGGGGTCAACCTGTTGTCAAACAACTGAACCGCCCCGGCTATCGAGGAGGCCAGTTGGTGTAGGTTGTCATCCTTCGTGAGCGGCCTGCCCAGCGAGTTGGTAGATAGCCCAAGTATCCCGTGAATCGGATGAGGTGGATCGTGCAGCGTCGGTATCGGCGGTTAGGGGCGTCCAACTGACCCGCCCCCTGGCGGTACGTAACTGAAGCAACAGGAGTTGGCGCGTTCAATAGCTGGCATGGTCACCTTATTCGCGCCCGCTCACCACAACCCTCAAAATAAGGGCTACTTCAGCTTGGCACGGCTGTTGGGGAGCAGGTCACACAAATAAAAATGCGCCCGTGAGGCGCATAGATGCTTGATGCCTGGCGGAGAGAGCGGGATTCGAACCCGCGGTGGGCTATTAACCCACACACGCTTTCCAGGCGTGCGACTTAAACCACTCATCCATCTCTCCGAGCAGCGACAGAGTATAGCGGGTGCAGCTCGCAGAACCTGGCTGGTACGGCCCCAGTCGCCGTTCAGCCGACTTTCACGTTCGGCCAAATCAGCAGCCACCTCCTGCGCAGCCTTGTGCGCTATGCGCTCGGCCAAGACCGCAACCGCCGGCACAACCGCCGCGTGCACCCGCTGCTCCAACTGCCGCTGCAAGCCTTGGGTGAGTCGTTCCAATAAGCGCGCCTCGATGGCCTTCAGGTCAACGCGTGCAGGGTTCAATGGCCCGGCGTTCAACACCTCGGTCAATACCGGCGGCTCCAGGCCGGCTGGGGGAATGCGCAGCGGCTCATTCATGAAAATGCATGGTGGGCAGGCACCACCCCCTGTTCGCGCCAAGCACGCCATCGCTGCTGACCCGATGCGCGTGCTGCCGGGTCCTGTGGCACCAGTTCAATGACTTTGGAAAAGCGCACGCCCGCAGCGCACACAGCCGCGGCCCCGTCTGCTTGTGCACTCGGCGTTCCCAGGTTGATCAAAACCTCCGGCAAGGTGGCTGAATCGTTGGCCTGCAAACACGCATCGGCTTGGGTGCACAACCAAACTGCGGCTAGGCTCAGGCGCGTGCTGCCATGGGCTTGAGGTGTCCAAAGCCCGTGGGGCAGGAAACTGCCAGGGTCTGCTGTCCACAGTTGTTCATCAAGCTCGTGCAAGGGCTGAGCCGGCCCCAGTACCAGCACGCGGGAACCCAGGGACACCGCCTTGCGGACCAGGCGCAGCATATGCTGCACCGGATCGGTCACGCCGGTGTGGAAGGCCACTGAAGAGGCCGGTTCGCTCATCGAGCCTGGGACAAGATGTAGTGCGTCAGCAGGGCCACCGGGCGGCCTGTGGCCCCCTTTTGAGCGCCGCTCTTCCAAGCAGTGCCGGCGATGTCCAAGTGGGCCCACCGGTAGCGCGCGGTGAACTTCTTGAGAAACATGGCAGCGGTGACCGCGCCACCGGCACGCCCGCCCACATTGCCCATGTCGGCGAAGTTGCTCTTCAGGGCCTCAGCGTATTCCTCGTCAACCGGCATGCGCCATGCCGGATCCAAGGCGCGCTTGGCTGCCTGCAGGAGGTCTTCAGCAAGCTCGTCATCAGAGGTGAACAGCCCGCTATGGTGGTGGCCCAGCGCAATCACGCAGGCACCAGTGAGTGTGGCGATGTCAATGACCGCCGCGGGCTTGAAGCGCTCGGCATAGGTCAGCGCATCACACAGAATCAAGCGTCCCTCAGCATCGGTGTTGAGAATCTCGATGGTCTGACCCGACATCGACTTCACCACATCACCCGGCTTGATGGCCTTGCCGCTGGGCATGTTTTCGCAGGCAGGAATCAAACCGACCACGTTGACCTGCGGCTTGAGTTCGCCCAGGGCCTTGAAGGTTCCCAACACACTGGCAGCACCGGACATGTCGAACTTCATCTCGTCCATCTCGGGTGCAGGCTTGATGGAAATGCCACCGGTGTCGAAGGTGATGCCCTTACCCACCAGCACGACGGGTGCTTGCGCCTTGGCAGCGCCCTGGTACTGCAAGACGATGAACTTCAGCGGCTCATCCGAACCTTGGGCGACCGCCATAAAGGACCCCATGCCCAGTTTCTTGACCGCCGCTTGGTCAAGCACCTGAAGCCGAAAGCCATGCTCACGTGCCAGGGCACGGGCCTGTTCAGCCAAGAAACGCGGCGTGGCATGGTTGCCCGGCCGGTTGGCACACTCACGCGCTGTTTCAACGCCACGTGCTACCGCGGCCCCGCGGCGCAGGCCCACGGTTACCATGGTGGAATCGGCCTTGGCGCAGGTCAGTGATACCCGGCTCAGGCGTGGTGCGCTGGGTGCGCTGGGCTTGGTGTGCCGGTACACGTAGACCGCATCGGACACCGCAGCAGCAAGAGCCTCAGCATGCACTTCGGTCATTCGCGAAGAGCCCACTTGGGCCACGGCCAGGTGTGACACGCCCAGGCCCTTGACGGCGCCCAAACCAGCGGCTACGGCGGCCTTGAACGATTTGGCTGAATCGTCGCCCGCCACCGCCAAGACCAGTCGCTGTGCCTTCAAGCCCGCCGGGCGGTGCACATAAAGGGTACGCCCCGCCTTGAGCTCAAAGTCGCCGCTGTTGACAGCGTCTCGCAGCAGCGTGGCCAGCGCAGGCTCAGCATCGGCAGGCATCGAAGTGCCGGCAACCACCACCAGCAGAGCGTCGGCGCTCAGAGCCGCGAGGCCCGACGCACCCGGTGCAACTGATTTGAAGTCCATAATTCACCAGCTTCTAGACAGGTCCTCATGTTATTCGATACCTCCGTCCGCCGGGAATTGGCGCGCAGCTTCGGCGCCACCCTGATTGTTTTGATGACCATCGTGCTCACCCTGGGGCTGGTGCGCACCGTGGGTGCGGCCGCGCAGGGCCGTGTATCGGCGCAGGACGTACTGCTGCTGCTGGGTTTTTCCGGCATCAGCCAACTCGCCCCCCTGTTGGCCTTGTCCATGTTTGTGGCGGTGGTGCACACCCTGGGCCGGGTCTGGCGGGATAGCGAAATGGTGATTTGGAACACTGCGGGCTTGTCGCTGCAACGCTTCGTGCGCCCGGTGGCGCGGATGGCCTGGCCGGTATGCCTGACCGTAGCGGCCTTGGTGCTGCTTGTTACACCCTGGACGAATCGTCAGGCTGCTGAGTTGATGTTGCGCTATTCAGAGCGTTCTGATTTGTCGCGTGTCACCCCCGGGCTATTTCAACTCTCTCGAGACGGACGCAGCGTGTTTTTCATCGAGCGCGATCGCGAAGACAGCTCGGACAACCCGGCCAAGGCTCGCAGCGTGTTCATCCACAGCCAGACCGACAACCGCGAGACCCTGACCACCGCACAAAGTGGTGAAGTGATCTTACAGGCCGACGGACGATACTTATCCCTGAGCCAAGGGCATCGACTTGACCGCCAGGCAGACAACGCCGAGAGCCTTCAGGCCTCGTTCGCCCTAGCGTTGGTGCGCATCGGCGACGCTCCCAGCAACAGCCGCGCCGACGCGACGCCAAAGACCATGGCCACGTGGGACCTGCTGCAGCTGGACACACCTGAATCGCATGGGGAGTTGGCCTGGCGCATCGGCCTGTGCTTATCCGCAGTCAACCTGTTGGTCTTGGGGCTGGTGCTGTCGGTGAGCAACCCCCGCAAGCCCAGCCAATGGGGTGTGCTCTTTGCGCTGCTGACCTTCGTTGTCTACTTCAACCTGATCAACCTCAGTCAATCCTGGGTTCAATCGCAGCGTTGGCCCCTGTGGACAGGCCTGGCAGGCCTGCATGGCGGTGTTGCTGCGCTGGCCTGGTCGCTGCTGTGGTGGCGCTCTCAAGCCATCAGCTGGCGCCTACCACACACGAGTGCCCTGCGCGCGATCCGAAGGTCCTCCACATGAGAACGGTTCATCGCCTGATTTATCGGGAGATTCTGTCGGCGGTGGCCTTCACCACCTTGGCCTTTCTGGCCCTGATGTTCTTCTTCGACTTTGTCGATCAGCTGGGGCGCATCGGCCGGTCGGGCTATACCCTTTCTGCTGCCTTGTTATCCACCACGCTTGAATTACCCGGGCGGTTCTACGAACTGTTCCCCATTACGGTGCTGATTGGCAGTATTTACGCCTTGTCGCGGTTGGCCCAATCGAGTGAGTTCACCATCCTGCGCACCGCTGGCCTTGGGCCGGGACGGGCACTGGGCATGTTGTCGACGCTTGGCCTGCTGTTCGCCCTGCTGACCCTGCTGGTGGGCGATGTGCTCGCGCCCGCAGCTGCACAAAAAAGCGTTTCATTGAAGGCCTTGGCGTCCGGTGGCCTGAGCGTGGGCCCAGCAGGTGCCTGGATACGAGACCGGATCGACGAGCCCTCGGGCGAGCATCGCAATGTGTCGGTCCATGTGTCGCGACTGGGTGCCGAAGGTGAACTGCAATCGGTACGCATTTATGAATTCGACGTTGAAGGCCGTTTGCTTCGACGCATAGCGGCGCACCGCGCCCGTGCCGACGAAGAAGGCCGCTGGACCCTAAGCGAAGCCCGAGTGGATCACTGGACATCGGGCATCGGGTCGGTGCAGGTGACGCAAACGCCGGTGATGCAATGGTCCAGCAACCTCAAGGCCAGCGTGGTGTCGGCTGCGGTTCTCCCGGTGGGCACCATGACCATCTTGGAGTTGTGGCGCTACAGCCGTCACCTGTCTAGACAAGACCAGGCTTTCGCTTTGCATGCCATTGCCTTTTGGAAGAAGGCTCTGTACCCCATGGCTTGTTTTGTGATGCTGGGCCTTGCCCTGCCGTTTGCCTATCTGCATGCGCGGGGAAGAGGCATCAGTTGGAAGGTATTTGGGGGCATCATGATGGGCATCAGCTTCATGGTGTTCAACAGCCTGAGCAGCCACCTGGGCCTGCTGCAAGGCTGGTCACCCTGGGTGGCGGCCGCAGCACCAGGCCTGCTGTACCTGATGCTGTCATTGGGCGCCTTCGCCTGGCTCGTGCGATATCGTTAAACCTGCCGGTGAGCACCCACACTGCCCTGACCCTGTTCGCCCACGGCGCACGTGATGCCCGGTGGGCTTTGCCCTTTGCGGCCATGGCCACCGAATTACGCCGCCTGCGCCCCCAAGGAATCGATAAGCTTGGCCGACTCTGAATTCATAAGCCCCGGGCTGCTTGAAGCCGCTGAAGCAGCCGTAGCCCAAAGCGCCCCGGTGCCTAACGGCAGGCCAGACTGAAGGACTCAACAACCGTGCGCAGCCTTTCCCCTTTGAAGTCGCGCCTGCCCGCTGTGGGCACTACCATCTTCACCATGATGTCAGCCCTGGCGCAGCAGCACGGCGCGGTCAACCTCGGCCAAGGCTTCCCCGGGGTGGGCACCACCATCTTCACCATGATGTCAGCCCTGGCGCAGCAGCACGGCGCGGTCAACCTCGGCCAAGGCTTCCCCGACTTTGGCTGTGACCCTGAGTTGTTGGAAGGCGTGAACCGCGCCATGAAGGCCGGCCTCAACCAATACCCCCCCATGACCGGTGCAGCGCCTCTGCGCGAGGCGGTGGCCGACAAAGTTCAGGCGCTATATGGGTACCGTTATGACCCGGCCACAGAGATCACCGTCACGGCTGGCGCCACACAGGCCATCCTGACCGCAGTCCTGGCCTTGGTGCATCCCGGCGATGAGGTCATCGTGCTGGAGCCCTGCTACGACAGCTACATCCCCAATATCGAGCTGGCCGGCGGTCGCGTGGTTCGCGTACCCCTGGTACCGGGCAGCTTCGAGCCCGACTTTGAGCGACTGGCCGCTGCCCTCACAGCACGCACACGCGCCCTGATCATCAACAGCCCGCACAACCCCAGCGGTACCACCTGGACCGTTGAACACATGCTGCGCCTGCAAGCGCTGCTGGCGCCCACCGACGTGCTGCTGATCAGTGACGAGGTTTATGAGCATATGGTGTACGACGGACTGGCCCACCAGAGTGCGAGCCGTTATCCCGGCTTGGCCGAGCGCAGCCTAGTGGTGTCGAGCTTTGGCAAGACCTTTCACGTCACCGGCTGGAAGATTGGCACAGTCTTGGCACCAGCGGCGCTCACCGTCGAATTTCGCAAGGTGCACCAATTCAATGTGTTCACCGTCAACACCCCGATGCAACACGCCTTGGCCGACTATCTGCGCAACCCTGAGCCCTATCTGCAGCTACCGGCCTTTTACCAGGCCAAGCGCGACCGCTTCCGCGATGGATTGGCCCGAACCCGATTCAAGCTGCTGCCCAGCCCCGGAACCTATTTCCAGTGTGTCGAGTACTCGGCCATCTCGGACAAGAGCGAATCCGAATTCTGCCGGTGGCTGACCACTGAAGTGGGCGTGGCCGCCATCCCCCTGTCGGCCTTCTACGCTGACGGCTTCGACCAGGGTATCGTTCGCTTTTGCTTTGCCAAGCAAGACGCCACGCTGGACCAGGCCCTGCAACGCCTAGCGGTCATCTAAAGGATCACCATGCCCACCGAACTGCTGGCCGAGCAACGCGACACCACCCTGGTGTTGACGCTGAGTGATCCCAGCACGCGCAACGCGCTTTCGCGCGAGGTGTATGGGCGTGGCGCAGACTGCCTGCGCCAAGCAGCGGCCGATGCCGCGGTGCGCTCGGTGGTGCTGTGCGGCGCGGGAGACACCTTCTGCGCGGGCGGCAACTTGCAGCGCATTCTGGGTGTACGCGCTATGGGGGACGTGGTCGGGCGCCCCTATCAGGCTGAATCCATCAACTTGCTCAAGGACTTGGTACTGGCCATCACCGATTGCCCGAAGCCGGTGATAGCCGCCTCAACTTGCTCAAGGACTTGGTACTGGCCATCACCGATTGCCCGAAGCCGGTGATAGCCGCCGTTGAGGGCTTTGCGGCGGGCGCGGGTGCGTCCCTGGCCTTGGCCTGCGACCTGCTGGTCGCTGCTGAGGACGCCAAGTTGGTGATGAGTTACTCGCGCATCGGCCTCAGTCCGGACGGCGGCGGCAGCTGGCAGCTGGCTCGCTACCTGCCGCGGCAACTGGCGCTCAAGGCCTTGTGGCTGGCCACACCTTTGGGCGCAGCCGAGTTGCACGCCCATGGCCTGGTCAGTCAGGTGTCCCCCAAAGGTCGAGCCCTTGAGGAGGCGTTGAGCATGGCCGCACAACTGGCCAAGCTCGCCCCCAATGCGGTGGCCAGCGTCAAGAAACTGGCCCAATCTGCGTTGCGCGACGATTTGGCGCAACATCTGGATGCCGAGCGGGAACACTTCATCGACAACCTCTTTCATGTCAACGGGCATGAAGGCCCCAGCGCATTTCTTGAAAAGCGAAGCCCCCAATTCCGTTAGCCCTCACAGCACGAGCGCAGTCCCAGCATGGACGCCTACATCGGCACCCGAACCCCGGCCGCCCTGCCTTTTGACGCCTTGCGGCTCCAGGACTATCTGAGCACGCACCTGCCCGGCTTTACAGGCCCGCTGGTGATTGAGCAGTTCAAGGGAGGGCAAAGCAACCCCACCTACCGACTCAGCACACCCAGCCAGCGCTATGTGATGCGCAGCAAGCCCGGGCCTGTGGCTAAGCTGCTGCCCTCGGCGCATGCAGTTGAACGCGAGTTTCGGGTGATGAAGGCTTTGGCCAGCAGCGAGGTGCCGGTGGCCCAGATGCACCTGCTGTGCGAAGACGAGGCGGTGATCGGCCGCGTCTTTTACATCATGGAACATGTCGACGGTCGGGTGTTGTGGGATCAATCCTTGCCCGGCATGGACCGCAGCGAACGCGCGGCGGTCTATGACGAGATGAACCGGGTGCTGGCGGCCCTGCACGGCGCCGATATTCAAGCCTTGGGGCTGGCCGACTACGGCAAGCCCGGCAGTTACTTCGAACGCCAAATTGGGCGCTGGAGCAAGCAATACGCCGCCTCCATCACCCATCCGATTGAGGCGATGGACCGGCTGATCGACTGGTTGCCCGCCCACATGCCCGACAGCGCGCGCGATGGGTCACAGGTGTCGATCGTGCATGGCGACTTCAGGCTGGACAACCTGATGTTTCACCCCAACGAGCCACGCGTGTTGGCGGTCTTGGACTGGGAACTGTCAACCCTGGGTCACCCCTTGGCTGATTTCAGCTACCACTGCATGGCCTGGCACATCCGCCCCGGTGCGTTTCGAGGCATTGGGGGCTTGAAACTCGACGACCTGGGCATTCCATCAGAAGCAGCCTACATCGATGCCTACTGCGGCCGCACCGGGCGCACCAGCAGCATTGACAGGGCGATCCTGGCAAGGGACTGGACCTTCTACCTGGCCCCCCTACAACCTGTTTCGAATGGCCGCCATTCTGCAAGGCATTGCCAAGCGGGTGGAAGACGGCACGGCAGCCAGCGAACAGGCACGCCAGGCGGGTGCGGGAGCGCGCCCCTTGGCTGAGTTGGGCTGGCAGTACGCACAACGCGCCCGGGAGGCGTGAAACCGTCACAAGCCCTGAGCGGCGCACGGTCGGTGCGCACGGCCGCGGGCAGGGGCCTACACTGCCCTGCACAAACTTGTTGAGCCCCACACGGAATCGAGAAACCAAATGGACTTCGGCTACTCACCCAAGACACAGGCCCTGCGAGAACAACTGCTGGCCTTCATGGACGCGCACATCTACCCAAACGAAGCCGCGGTCCACGGTGAACTGCAAGCCAACACCGCAGCGGGGCGGCGCTGGACGCCCTTGCAGACCATCGAACGGCTCAAGCCCCTGGCGCGCACCCAAGGCCTGTGGAACCTGTTCCTGCCCCACAGCGATCTGGGTGCGGGCCTGAGCAACCAGGAATATGCACCGCTGGCTGAGATCATGGGGCGGGTGCCCTGGAGCAGCGAAGTGTTCAACTGCTCCGCCCCGGACACCGGCAACATGGAAACCATCGTCCGCTACGGAACCCCGCAACAGCAAGAACGCTGGCTCAAGCCGCTGCTGGCCGGAGAGATCCGCAGCGGCTTTGCCATGACCGAGCCTGCGGTTGCGTCCTCCGACGCCACCAACATCGAGGCACGCATTGAGCGCGATGGCGACGACTTTGTGATCAACGCCCGCAAGTGGTGGGGGGGCGACGACTTTGTGATCAACGCCCGCAAGTGGTGGACCAGCGGTGCAGGAGACCCGCGCTGCAAGGTGTTGATCTTCATGGGCAAGACCGACCCCACAGCGCCCAGGCACTCCCAGCAGTCGATGATCTTGGTGCCCGTAGACACGCCGGGTGTCAAGGTCTTGCGTGCTTTGACGGTCTTGGGCTATGACGACGCGCCCCATGGCCACATGGAGGTGGACTTCCACCAGGTTCGCGTGCCGGCCACCAATATGCTGCTGGGCGAAGGCCGTGGCTTTGAGATTGCGCAAGGCCGCCTGGGCCCCGGGCGGATTCACCACTGCATGCGCCTGATCGGCTTGGCCGAGCGCTCACTTGAATTGATGTGCCAGCGCGCCACGGCGCGGGTGGCCTTCGGCAAGACCATTGCCGCACAGACCGTCACCCAAGAGCGCATTGCAGAGGCTCGGTGCCAGATTGAACAGGCTCGGCTGCTGACGCTCAAGGCAGCCTGGATGATGGATGTGGCGGGCAACAAGACCGCAAAGGCTGAAATCGCCATGATCAAGGTGGTGGCGCCCAATATGGCATTGCGGGTCATCGATTGGGCGATCCAGGCCTATGGCGGCGCCGGTGTCAGCCAAGACACGCCGTTGGCGCACTTCTACGCGCACGCCCGAACCCTGCGCCTGGCCGATGGCCCTGATGAAGTACACCGCAACGCCATCGCAAAACTGGAACTCGGCAAGTACGCGCCGGCCCGATAATGCCAGCATCACTGCCCGTAGCTCAGCTGGATAGAGTAGCTGCCTTCTAAGCAGCCGGTCGGGGGTTCGAGTCCCTCCGGGCAGGCCAATTCGGCTGATCAGGACGGCGCATAACGGCTCAGAGCCTCCTCGGATCCCAGCTAAAACAACTACTTAGCACCGCACGTTGACT
>Ga0194124_10000919_pt1 | contig 41184 bp, 42 predicted proteins | sample TA2KigCas0mmetaG_FD_148605 | JGI IMG/M metagenome (GOLD analysis project Ga0194124, IMG submission 148605) | Freshwater microbial communities from Lake Tanganyika, Tanzania - TA2015031 Kigoma Deep Cast 0m | ecosystem: Environmental > Aquatic > Freshwater > Lake | place: Tanzania: Lake...
CCCCTCGCTGTGGCCCAGCGGCGCAAAGGGCAGCTCGATCGTGCCGATCTGCACCCCCTGGCTCCAGACCGCCATCGCCACCAGCAGCTGACCCACCAGGCGTGGCAGCGGCGGCAGGGCAAACAGATCGTCAGCCAGACCGATCACAAAGAAGCAGAGGGCCCCGGCGAGGGTGGTCCAGATCAGCTGGTCCTTGTCGGGCGGGAGCTCAGCAAACCCTCCGAAGCGCCAGGTGATGGCCAGGGCCAGGCTGAACCCGAGCACGATGCCGATGCCGCCGAGACGCACCATCGCGGTGGTGTGCTGCTTGCGGGGATCGGGTGTGTCGAACAGCCCGTAGGCCAGGCCCAGGCGCCGCACGATCGGCACCACCAGAGCAGTGAGCAGCGCCGCCACCGCAAAGTTGAGCATCGCTGCTGCATTGGGGTGGTAGGCGAGCGTCACAGGCGACGACCTTTGGCGCCCACGTTACGGGCGGCAACGCGCTTCAGACGTGCTGAACTGCACGTTCTTGGCTGTAGAGGGAGAAGCGCTCACACAGCGCTGCCACCCGTTCGCGGCAACGTTGCTCGATCGCCCCATCCTCGGGGTTGAGCAGCCGGTCGGCGATCACGTCGGCCACCTTGCGGAAGGCCGCCTCGTCAAAGCCGCGGGTGGTCATCGCCGCGGTGCCCAGGCGCAGGCCGCTGGTCACAAACGGCGACTCGGGATCAAACGGCACCGTGTTCTTGTTGGCGGTGATGTGCACATCGCTCACCAGCAGATCGGCCACCTTGCCGGTCATGCCGATGCTGCGCAGATCGAGCAGCACGATGTGGTTGTCGGTGCCGCCGCTCACCACAGCGATGCCGCGCTCCTGGATGCGGGCTGCCAGGGCCTGGGCATTGGCCACCACCTGCCGGGCATAGGTCTTGAAGCTGGGCTGCAGCGCTTCACCGAAGGCCACGCCCTTGGCGGCGATCACATGCTCGAGTGGGCCGCCCTGGCTGCCCGGGAACACGGCCTTGTCGAACTGCTTGGCGAAGTCGGCGTCGCGGCAGAGAATCAGGCCGCCGCGGGGGCCGCGCAGGGTCTTGTGGGTGGTGGTGGTCACCACGTCGCACACGGGCACCGGGTTGGGGTGCACCCCGGCCGCCACCAAACCGGCGATGTGGGCCATGTCGGCCAGCAGGTAGGCGCCCACCTCATCGGCAATGGCGCGGAAGCCGCTGAAATCGATGGTGCGCGGATAGGCCGAGTAGCCGCAGACGATCAGCTTGGGCCTGTGCTCAAGCGCCAGCTGGCGGATCGTGTCGAAATTGAGCTGCTGGGTCTGGGGATCGACGCCGTACTGCACGACCTTGAACCACTTGCCGCTGACGTTCACCGGCGAGCCGTGGGTGAGGTGACCGCCATGGCTCAGGTCCATGCCCATGATCGTGTCGCCGGGCTGTAGCAGCGCCAGAAACACCGCAAAGTTGGCCTGGGCGCCGCTATGGGGCTGCACATTGGCCCAGGCAGCGCCAAACAGCTCTTTGGCGCGCTCGATCGTGAGCTCCTCGATCGCGTCGACGTGCTCGCAGCCGCCGTAGTAGCGCTTGGCGGGCAGGCCCTCGGCGTACTTGTTGGTGAGCACCGAGCCCTGGGCCTGCATCACGGCGCGGGAGGCGAAATTCTCCGAGGCGATCAGCTCCAGATGGGTCTCCTGGCGCCGTTCTTCACGGCCGATCAGCTCGGCGAGCATCGGATCAGCGCTGGCCAGCGGCTGGTTGATCGGGGCGTCGCTGCTGGCGGTCATCGGCGATGGTGCAACAAACAGCGCCCAATCGTAGGCAGCACAAGGACCGGGCGTCGGCGGCACAGACCCCGGGAGGTTGTGTGGCCCGCTGCGGATGATTGTCCATGTGTACAACCATGTGCAGCGTTAGGGACGGGCCAAGGCAGCGGGGAGCCAAGCCGGCGGGGAGCCGCACAGGCTCATCCTGCTGGAGCATCCCCCCGACATTGCAGCCGTCATTGCGGAGCTGATCGTGAGTACAGAAAAACCGCCCCATGGGGCGGCTCCTCATTCAACGCGCCTGGAGAGATTCGAACTCCCGACCCTCTGATCCGTAGTCAGATGCTCTAATCCGCTGAGCTACAAGCGCATGGCACCATTTTCAGCGCACCGAGGGCCCATCCGTCAAATCCATCCAGCTCCAACCCTCTGCCTCCATCCCTCTGCATCGCTCCTTGAAGCCTCGCCATGCCCATCCGCTGGTACGGACCCGCCAATCCCGAGGATCCGACCTACCGCCACTTTGAGCGGATCGTCAATCTGACGCTGCACGCGGCGCTGTTTGCGGCAATCAACAGCGGCCTGTGGGTCGTTCAGGAGCTGCGCCAACCCTGGCAGCATCTGATCTGGCTGACGTTGGGATGGCTCGCCATGCTGCTGCTGCACGCCGCCGTGGTGATCGCCATGCGTCCGCCCCGTGAGGCCGATCAGCCCGCCGGCGGTCCATCCGATCACCCCCCCACGCCCTGAGAGGCCCATCGCCATGAACCTGAGCGCCAGCCAACTCAAGGACCTGGAGAACGCCCTGGCCGATCGCCTCTACGTGCAGGTGGCCGGCTGGCATCTCTATCTGGGCGATGCGGGCCTGGCCCAGGCCCTGGCGATCGAGTGCGCCGCCCGCCTCGATCAGGGCGCCGCGGTGTGCGCCCGCCAGGCGCTGGAAGCGGTGCAGGTGCCCATCGGCGGCGGTGCCACCCGCCTGCCCCTGGCCCGGCTGCTGCCAGCCGAGCAGCTGCGCGATCTGGAGGATGTGTTGCAAGAGCTCGATCGCTGAACGTCGAGTGCCTGCGGCACACCTAGGGTTGCCCCTGCTGAGCAGGGCGGGCCGTGCTGGTCATCGAAGTCACAAATGCCCAGGACGTGGTGCGCAAGCGGATCGGCCGGCTGGGCAGTCGCCTGATCGGCCGCGTCGTTGACGCCGAGGCCCAGGTCGAAAAGGCCCTGCTGCAGGAACTCGAGAACGCCTTCCGCGAGTTCGGCATCGAGGCCCGCATCTATTCGATCGAAGGGCCGCAGATGCTGGGCCGCTCCCATCTCGAGATCCCCCTGCAGGTGCGCGGTGAGCGCGAGGTGCGGCTGAGCGATCCGGCCTGACGAGCGCCACTCAGTCCTTGCGCCCAGGCAGCCGGCGCCTCAGACCGCCCAGCAGCTGCTGGGCTTCGGGCACCCCCGCCCAGGTCGCCAGCACACCAAACAGCGCCAGACCCAGCAGCGCGCTGATCCCCGGCCGCAGGATCAGCCCCAGCAGGCCCTGGGGCCACTGCACCAGCTGGGCCGCGGCCCAGGCCAGCCCACCGCAGGCCACAGCCGCCAGGGTCAGCAGGGCGATGTCGCGGCCCCAGGCCCCTAGCGGTAGCCCGCCCAGGCGGCGGTGCAGCACCCCCAGCAGCGCCCCGCAGGTGACGACGTTCACCACCACCGTGGCCAACACCAGCCCCGGCGCTCCGAAGTTGGTGGCCGGCAGCTGCAGCCCCCAGGGGGTCGGCCCACCCACCAGCACCCAGTCGGCGATGGCATTGAGACCGATGCCTGCCAGCGACAGGCGAAATGGCGTGTTGCCATCGCCCAGGGCATAGAAGACCCGCACCAGCACATCGCGGCCCAGGTAGGCCGCCATGCCCAGGCCGTAGGCCATCAGCAGGCCGTCGACCAGATCGCCAGCGGCGGCATCAAAGGCGCCGCGCTCGTAGATCAGGTCGACGATCGGCCCGGCCAGGGCGATCATCAGCGCCCCCAGCGGCAGCATCGAGGCGCTGGAGAGCATCAGCCCCTGACGGATGCGCGCCACCAGCTGGGGCCGGTCCTCGGGCGCCGTGAGCCGCGCGTAGGTGGGCAGCAGCGGCACCAGCAGCGCATTGGAGATCAAGCCCAGGGGCGTCTGCACCAGCAGGTTGGCGTAGCCCAGGCCGGCCGCGGCCCCCACGATGCCGCTGGCAAAGAACAGATCGACAAACACATTGATCTGCAGCATCCCCGACGAAAACGTCGCCGGGCCCATCACCTGCAGCACCTCCTGCACGCCGGGGTGCTTCCAGTCCCAGACGAGCCTGAACTGATGCAGCCCCTGTTTGGCCAGCGCCGGCAACTGGATCAGCCACTGCAGCAGGGCCCCCAGGGTGGTGGTGGCGGCCAGCACGATGCCGCCTAGCAGCGCCATCTGCGGCGAGGTGATCGCCGGCCCCACCTGCCACCACAGCACCGCCAGACCACCGATCACGGCCAGGCTCGAGAGCAGCGGGCTCACCGACGGCAGCCAGAACACATCGGAGGCGTTGAGCGCCCCGAAGCCCAGGCCGATCAGGCCGGCCAGCAACGCCATCGGCGCCATCCAGCGCAGCTCGATCACGGCCAGGGCATGGCGCTGGGCGTCCAGACCAGGCCCCACCAGGGTGATCAGGGGGTCGGCCGCCAGCCACAACACCACCGTGACCCCGATCAGGCCGGCCCCCACTAGGGTGTTGACCGCTGCCAGCACATGGGCCCCCTCGGCGCGCGGCCGGCGGGCCAGGGCGCTCACCATGGCGCTGTGGAAGGGGCCGTTGATCCCGCCCAGCAGGATCAGCAGAAAGCCCGGCAGCACATAGGCGTAGTTGTAGGCGTCATAGGCCGCGCCCACGCCGAAGGCCGCCGCGATCGCCTGCTGGCGCACCAGGCCGGCCACCTTGCTGAGGGCCGTGGCCACCGCCACCACCAGGGCAATGCGTTTGAGCGACTGGGCCATCGGCGCGCGGCGAAGCCTTGGGGCCAGAACACTGAACGGCAGTATGGCGCTCACTGCGTTGCCGTCCCAGTGCCAGCCGAGACGCCCGTGCTGAAGCTCGGCCCCCTGGCGGAAGACCGCCTGATCCGCCGCTACAAACGCTTTCTGGCTGATGTGGAGCTGCTGGAGCCGGGTCCGGGCCGCGAACCGGCCGGCACCGAGGTGACCGCCCACTGCCCCAACACCGGGCCGATGACCGGCGTGCTGCACCCGGGAGGCCGCGTGCGCCTGCGCCACGACCCCTCGCCGGCGCGCAAGCTCGCCTGGACCTGGGAGCAAGCCGAAAGCCCAGGCGCCAGCGACACCACCGTGTGGGTGGGCGTCAACACCGCCCTGCCCAACAAGCTGGTGCGGGCCACGATCGAAGCCGGCCTGCTGGATCCCTGGCTCGGCCCCATCGACGCGATCAAGGCCGAGGTGCCCTACGGCGAGAACCGCCGCAGCCGCATCGACCTGCTGCTGACCCCGGCCGCGGCCAACCCCGACCAGCGGCCCATCTATGTGGAGGTCAAGAACACCACCTGGAGCGACGGCGATCTGGCCCTGTTCCCCGACACGGTGACCGAGCGGGGTCAGAAGCACCTGCGCGAGCTGATGGCGCTGCTGCCCGAGGCGCGGCCCGTGCTGCTGCCCTGCCTGAGCCGCGACGACGTGACCCGATTCGCCCCGGGCGATGCGGCCGACCCGGTCTATGGCGCGCTGTTCCGCCAGGCGCTGGCTGCGGGGGTGGAGGTGCTGCCCTGCCGCTACCGCTTGGATGCCCAAGCCGTCTGCTGGCTTGGGGTCGCCGAGGTTGCGGCGCACCAGAGCGGGCACTGAACCCGGGAAGCCACCGAGACCCAGCCCAGCCCAGAGGCAGCCCCCATAGAGTTGGCGCACCAGCAGCGCCGTCGTGGATACCCGCGCCTTCAAGCGTTCCCTGCACCATTCGGAGCGCTACAACCGCCGCGGCTTCGGCCTGGGCGAGGAGGTGGCCGGCACGCTCGAGCAGGCCTACCAGAGCGATCTGGTCGCCGAGCTGCGCGCCAATGGCTACGCGCTGCGCGACGGTCGGCTCACGGTGCGGCTGGCCGAGGCCTTTGGCTTCTGCTGGGGTGTGGAGCGGGCCGTGGCGATGGCCTACGAGACCCGGCGCCATTACCCCAGCGAGCGCATCTGGATCACCAACGAGATCATCCACAACCCCTCGGTCAACACCCATCTGCGTGAGATGAACGTGCAGTTCATCCCGGTGGAGCAGGGGGTGAAGGATTTCTCCGAGGTGGCCGGAGGCGATGTGGTGATCCTGCCGGCCTTCGGCGCCACTGTGCAGGAAATGCAGCTGCTGAGTGAGCGGGGCTGCCACATCGTCGACACCACCTGCCCCTGGGTGTCGAAGGTGTGGAACACCGTCGAAAAGCACAAGAAAGACGCCTTCACCTCGATCATTCACGGCAAGGTGAAGCACGAGGAAACACTGGCCACCAGCAGCTTCGCCGGCACCTATCTGGTGGTGCTCGACCTGGCCGAAGCGCAGATGGTCTGCGACTACATCCTGGCCAGCGAACAGGGAGGTACCCCCTGCAGCGAGCAACGGGCAGCCTTCATGGCCCGTTTCGCCAAGGCCTGCTCACCGGGCTTCGATCCCGACCGCGACCTGATCCGCCTGGGCGTGGCCAATCAGACCACCATGCTCAAGAGCGAAACCGAAGAGATCGGCCGGCTGTTCGAGCGCACCATGCTCCGGCGCTACGGACCGGCCGAGCTCAACCAGCACTTTCTGGCCTTCAACACCATCTGCGACGCCACCCAGGAGCGGCAGGATGCGATGTTCGCCCTGGTGGATGAGCCCCTCGATCTTCTGGTGGTGATCGGCGGCTACAACTCCTCCAACACCACCCACCTGCAGGAGATCGCCGTGAGCCGCGGCATCCGCTCCTTCCACATCGACACGCCGGAGTGCATTGGCCCCGGCAACCGCATCACCCACAAACCCCTGGGCGGCGATCTGGAGACGGTGAACGACTTTCTGCCGGCTGGGCCGATTCGCGTCGGCATCACCTCCGGCGCCTCCACGCCGGATCGGGTGGTGGAAGATGTGATCCGCCAGCTGATCACGCTCAGCAAAGCCTGACGCGAGGCACGCCCCCGGGGCGCATCCGACCCAGTGGCTTTACATTTGATTCACAGTTGGCCGGGCCACCGGCATCAGGGAGCTCCAGCCGTTGGCAGCCCTTTCAATGCCCAGCTCGGTTCCCGGCTCCCTCGGCGCCTCTGCGGATCTTGAGCGCGTGTTGAGCTCACCCGGCCAGAGCCTGCGCCATAGCGACGACCCGCGGGTGCGCTGCTACGGCAGCACCTTTGCCGATCTGATGGAGATGCGGGCCCCGGCGGCGGTGGTCTCGGCCTATCTCGACCGCCACGAAGGCTGGTTTCGCCGTTGTGCGGCACCGATGCAGGTGCTGCCCCTGGGCGGGTCGCTCAATGGCTATGCCCTCACCCTGGGGCGCTTTGGCAACTTCGGTTTCGAAGTGGAGCCCACCATCGGCCTGGAACTGCTGCCCCAGGCGCAGGGTGTCTACCGCATCGTCACCGTGCCGCTGCCGCCAGAGCAGGCCAGCGCCAGCCTGCAGGCCCTCTACGACGTTGACTTCAACGCCTCGCTCGAGCTCGACGAACTCGAACCGGGCCAGGCCAGCGTGCACGCCGCAGCCCATCCAGGGCCTGGCGAAGCTGAGGGGGCGGCACCAAGCGAGGCGGCTCCAAGCGGGCTGGATGGCGCCCCGTTGACCACGGTGCGTTGGCAGCTCGATCTGAAGGTGTGGATCACGCTGCCCGGGGTGATCACCCTGCTACCCGACAACCTGGTGCAGAGCAGCGGCGACCACCTGCTCAGGCAGATCGTGCGGCAGATCTCACGCCGCCTGACCTGGAAAGTGCAGGAAGATTTCCACGCCAGCCATGGCCTGACCTGCCCGCCGCGGCGCCGAGCCCAGTTCTGAGCTCAGGTCAGTGACCAGTCAGGTACTGAGTGAGGTGTCAGGAGAGGCCTCAGGTCAAGCCGGACGGTTCTCCCAGATCTTGGCCACGATCTGCATACCGCTGACCGCCTGCCAGAGAAACAGGGTCATCAGCCCCATGTTGAGCCCCACATGGGCTTTGCGGGCGATCAGATTGCCCTGCTGAATCAACGGAATCAGCGCCACCGCCAGGGCCAGCAGGCAGGTCATGCCGATGCCCACCAGCAGGTGCGGCCCCACGAACAGCTTGCCGTTGTTGAGGTAGGTGACCGCCATGCCGCCAAAGGTGCCCAGCACCATCAGCGCCAGCATCAGCCCGCCCACCTGGAAATGGCGCTTGGCGTAGTTGCCCTTGATCAGGGTCTTGCGGGTCTCGGCATCGGCGGTGCGGGTCTTCTTGGCCTTGATGCCCAGCCACATCCCATAGCCCGAGAGGGCCAGCAGCGCCCACATCAGCAGCGGGTGCACAAAGTTGAGGCTGTAGGCAAGGCTCTCGGGCATGGCGTGAGGCCTGGTCGCAAGGCTGGGAGATAAGGCCGAACCTAGCTACCGACGGGGAACCGCCTGGAGCTGAGGGCTGGTTGATCAGTGCAAAAAGTGGCGGCGGCCGGTGACCACCATGGCCAGAGCGAGCTGGTCACAGGCGGCGATCGATTCGGCATCGCGCACGCTGCCGCCTGGCTGGATCACGGCGCGGATGCCGAAGTCAGCCGCCAGCCGCACCGTGTCGTCGAAGGGGAAGAACCCGTCGCTGGCTAGCACAGCCCCTTTGGCGTGGCCACCGGCGGCCTCAAGGGCCAGGCGGGCAGAGCCCACCCGGTTCATCTGGCCGGCGCCGATGCCAAGACTCTGACCATCGTTGGCGACGACGATGGCATTGGAGCGCACGTGCCGCACAAGGCGCCAGGCAAAGCGCAGGTCCTCCAGCTCCTGGGCACTGGGCTGACGCTCTGTGACCACCTGCCAATCAGCCTCGCTGACGGGCTCATCGTCGAGCTGCTGAGCCAGCACACCGCCAAGCACGCTGCGCAGGTGCTGCCGCGAGGCCCGCTGAATCGCCGCGATGTCGAGCTCGAGCAGCCGCAGATTGGCCTTGGCCGCCAGCTGCTCACGGGCCTCGGGCGCAAAACCCGGCGCCACCACACATTCCAGAAACAGACTGGTGAGCTGCTCGGCGCAGGCCCGGTCCACCGGCGCATTGAGCGCCACGATGCCGCCGAAGGCCGACACCCGGTCGGCATCGAGGGCGCGCTGCAGCGCTTCGCTGCTGCTAGCGCCGGTGGCCAGACCGCAGGGATTGGTGTGCTTGACCACCGCTGCGGCGCACTGAAAGCGGTCACAGCCGGCCCCCTGACCGGCGTAGCCAAACTCGCGCACGGTCGCCAGGGCGGCGTCGAGGTCAATCAGGTTGTTGTAGCTGAGCTCCTTGCCCTGCAACTGGCTGGCACCACCCCAGCCGCTCGCCGGCTGGCTGAACCAGGTGGCCGCCTGATGCGGGTTTTCGCCGTAGCGCAGGCTCTGCTGCGCCGGCAGCGCCAGCGCCAGACCCTCGCCGGGACCGGGTTCGGCGGCTGCAACCGAGTCCTGATCGGCCAGCCGCGCGGCGATCCAGCGGCTGATGGCACCGTCGTAGGCCGCTGTGTGTTCAAAGGCCTCCAGGGCCAACTGGCGCCGCAGCTGCGGGGTGAGCGCACCGGCGGCCAGGGCCTCCAGAAACGCTGGGTATTGGCTGGGGCTGGTCAGCACAGCCACGTCGGCATGGTTCTTGGCTGCGGCGCGCACCATCGCCGGGCCACCGATGTCGATGGTTTCGATCGCCACCTCCCAGCTCACGGCCGGATCGGCCACGGTTTCGCGGAAGGGATACAGGTTGACCACCACCACATCGATCGGATCGATGCCCTGGGCCACCAGATCGGCCTGGTGGTCGGCCTCGGAGCGGCGGGCCAGGATGCCGCCATGGATGCGCGGATGCAGGGTCTTGACCCGGCCGCCGAGGATCTCAGGTGCGCCGGTGTGCTCAGCCACCTTGGTGACAGGCACCCCAGCCGCCTGCAGCGCCGCCGCCGTGCCGCCACTGGAGAGAATCCGGTAGCCGGCGCTCACCAGGCCCTGGGCCAGGGGCACCAGGCCCTGCTTATCAGACACGCTCAACAGGGCCGTGGGAGCCATGGCAGCAGCAACGGGGTCAACCTGCCAACCTACGCAGGGGCCCTGCAGCGGCCATGACAACGTGAACCCACCCACCCCCGAGGCGCCGATGCCGATCGACAGTGCCGCGTTCGGCGAGGCGTTCTGCAGCGGGCCTGAACTGGCCAGCCGCCGGCTGGTGCTGCTGCACGGCTGGGGGGCCGACGCCGACGACCTGCTCGAACTCGGTGAGCTGTTGGTCGGCCCCGATGTGCAGGTGGTGGCGCTGCGGGCTCCGCTGAGCCACCCGGCGGGCATGGGTCGCCAGTGGTACGACCTGCAGCAGCCCGGCTGGCCGCAACTGCCGCAGGCACGGGCCGACCTCCTCGGCCGCCTGCAGGCCCTGGAGCGCAGCCTGCCCCTCAGCAGCACGGTGTTGCTGGGGTTTTCGCAGGGGGCGGCGATGGCCCTCGATGTGGCCTGCGGCGGAGGCTCAAGCCTGGCGCCGCTGCCGCTGGCAGGGGTGATCGCCTGCAGCGGCTACCCCCACCCCGACTGGCAATCGGGCGCGCTGCAGCCCCAAAGCCAGGATCTCAATGTGCTGCTCACCCATGGTGTGCAGGACCCGGTCGTTCCCCATGGCGCCAGCCTCGAGCTGGAGCGGTTGCTGAAGCTGGGGGGGGCCCGGGTCGAGCTGCACAGCTTCAGCGGTGGTCACACGATCGACCCGGATCTGTTCGGGCCGATGCGCTCCTTTCTTGTGCGCTGCTGGAGTTGATCAGCTGGGGCTTTGCCCGTTGCAAACAAGGTCAGGGCCTGGCCTGCTGAGCCTCAGACAAACGCGTATTCGTACTCCTCCATTTCCTCCCCCCCATCGGCAGCCAGGGCCTCAAGACCCTCAAACAACACCTCTTCGCCGATGCGATCGACGATCAGGCGGAGGGAGGGAAACAGGAAGTGATTTTCTTCCGCGTACTGGGCGCTGAACAGACCCTTTTCGCCCCAGAAGAACCGATCGGTGGTGTGCTCGTTGCGGCGCACGTTGAGGATCGCCGGGGGCACCAGCGTCTGATCAGCGATGTAGCGGCGGGCGGCCGTCACCGGCTTGTGCGAGCCGGTTTCCAGGTTGAAGGTGGGCACATGGGCCAGAACCCGCTGCCCGGCGAGCCGGCGGCGGCTGATCCGCTTGCGCTTCTTGGACATGACTGGTGGAGGAGGGTGAACGTGGGGGGCGACCGTGCGACCCGAAGGCACAGCACAGTCCTTGCGGCTGGCTCCACCCGGATCAGGGGGAGAGCTCCAGCGACGCCCAACCATCTGTCGTGCGAAGCAACGGCAACCGGTCAATCGGCAACGCTTCAGCGGCAGACCTGAACCCTTGGGCTCAGATCATTGGAATGAGATCAGCGATGACCTCTGATTCCGCTTTAGCTCGGTTGCGTGAAAACCGCAACAACAGCGTCAAGACGCTGTTCCGACTGCGACTTGCCGACTGCTTGCAGACTGCGAAGTATTGGTCGATCTGTGGATCTTAAGACTTTTTCCCGAATTTCGAACAGGGTGGCCAGAATTTGGTTCTGACCTCTCCCGCTTGGCGTCAATTCGGCGCTGCAGCAGCATGCGCCTGTGACCGTGCACGTCTCCGAGCGCTTTCTCAAGCTGCTGCGCTTTCAGCTGGCCCAGTTCGCCGACTGCGGTGAGCTGAGCTCGCTGGTGGTCTACGTGGCGCAGGCCGGGGAGGCTGAAACACCGGCCCTGCTGCCCGTGGGCCAGTGGCCCAGCCAAGCCCCCGCCCTGGCTCCGATTGCCAGCGGCAGCCCCCTGCGGCAACCCGCCGATGACCGGCGCTGGCTACCGCTGCGGCACCAGCAGATGCTGCTTGGAGCCCTGCAGGTGCAAACACGGGCGCTGCCCTGGCCCGACCCGCTGGCGCAGCGGCTGCAGGCCGTGGCGCTGTGCCTCACTGAAGCCCTGCTGCAGGATCTCGAGCAGCAACGGCTTGAGCAGCAGCTGCAACGCCAGGCCGAGCAGCTCGAGGTGCTGGTGCACCAGCTGCGCAATCCGCTCACGGCCCTGCGCACCTTTGGCCAACTGTTGCTCCGGCGGCTCGAAGACGACGCCCAGAACCGCCCGCTGGTGGAGGGCCTGCTGGCCGAAGAGCGTCAGCTGAACCGCTATGTGGATGCCCTCAGCGAACTGGGGGCGATGCCGCTGCAGGCCCTGCCCGAGGCGATCGGCCAACCGCTGCTGCTGCCGCCGCTGTTGAACGGGCCCGAGGGCCAACCCCTGGCCGAGCTGCTGGAGCCGCTGCTGAGCCGTGCCGCCGCCACCGCCGCCCTGCAGCAGCGTCGCTGGAGCCCGCCGGCGCAGCTGCCGAGCTGGCGCGGCGACAGCGGCGCCGTAGCCGAGATCATCGCCAACCTGCTCGAGAACGCCTTCCGCTACAGCGGCGAGGGCAGCCCCATCGGCCTGCACATCGACCACAGCGCCGAGGGGGGCCTGCGGCTCTGCGTCTGGGACGGCGGCCCGGCCATCGAGCCGGCCGAACGGGAGGTGATCTTTGGCCGCGGCGCCCGCGGCAGCCGCGGCCAGCAAGTGCCCGGCACCGGTCTGGGGCTGGCGCTGGCGCGGGATCTCGCCCACGATCTGGGCGGCGAGCTGCAACTGGTGGTGCCGGCGGCGGCTGTGGATCCACGCCTGGATCCGCAGGGCAATGGCTTCTGTCTCACGCTGCCGCCAGCGCCGCCGCAGCGCTGAGCAACACGCCGCAGAGCAGCAGCCCCAGGGCTTCCGTCCACTCGACACAGGCGCCATAGCTGTCGCCGCTGTGCCCCCCAAGGCGCCGGCCCAGCCACACGGGAACGGCCGCCGCAGGGCCAGCGGGCAACAACCACACCGCCACAGCCCAGCCGCCCCCCTGCAGCAGCACCAGCAGCGCCAGCAGCACGGCCCCCGGCCGCAACTCGCGCCGCAGCCCCAGCAGGCCCTGACGATGAAAGCCGGCCGTGCCCTGCTCCCGCAGGTAGGGGAACCGGGCCATCGCCAGCAGCGGGCTGATGCGCCCCCAGATCGCCACGCTCACCAGACCCGCAGCGATCACCCCGGGCCCCACCGATGCGGCCAGGGCCGCCAGCCCCGCGACGCGCAGCAGCAGCAGCAGCGCCAGCGCCTGCACCCCGGCCGCCCCTGCCCGGCTGTCATCCATCGCCTCGAGGGCCCGAGGGCCGGCGGCCAGACCGTCGGCGGTGTCGATCACCCCGTCGGCGTGCAGACCGCCGCTAAGCCAGAGGCCCAGGGCGATCACCAGGGCGATCTGGGCCAGGGTCGGCAGCCAGCCGGCGGTGAGCAGCCACAGCCCTGCCTGCAGACCGCCGATCACCAACCCGATCCAGGGGGCAAAGCGGGCGATGCGGGCAAAGCGGGGCTGCGGCCAGGGCCAGGCCGGCAGCACGCTGTAGAAGACCCAGGCGCCGGCCAGCTCCTGCAGCCAGGCGGGAGCAGTCAGCGGATTGCGCTCAGAGTGGTCACGGTGGTCCAGGGGAGCGCCGGCAAGCCTGCTCCTAGCGTCGCTGCAAAGCCGGGCCGCTGCCAACACCTCTGGGTTTGACCTTCAGCTTCGCGATCACCGCCCGCTGCAGCCGCACCCGGGCCCGCACCGGCCTCTTCCACACCCCCCACGGCGTGGTCGAAACGCCGCGGTTCATGCCGGTGGGCACCGCCGCCACGGTCAAGGGCATCAGCACGCCGCAGCTGACCGAGACCGGGGCCCAGATGGTGCTGGCCAACACGTTCCATCTGCATCTGCAACCGGGCGAAGACGTGGTGGCCGAAGCCGGTGGCCTGCACCGCTTCATGGCCTGGGAGGGGCCCCTGCTCACCGACTCGGGCGGCTTCCAGGTGTTCAGCCTGGGGGCGATCAACCGCATCAACGACGACGGCGTCGTGTTTCGCTCGCCGCGGGACGGCTCGCGGATTGAACTCACCCCCGAGCGCGCCATGGCGATCCAGATGGCCCTGGGGGCCGATGTGGCCATGGCCTTTGACCAATGCCCGCCCTACCCCGCCAGCGAAAGCGAGGTGGCCGCCGCCTGCCGCCGCACCCACCACTGGCTCGAGCGCTGCGCCGCCTGTCACAGCAAGGCCGACCAGGCCCTGTTCGGGATCGTGCAGGGGGGCTGCTATGCCCATCTGCGGGCCGAATCAGCGCGGGTGGTGGCCGCCCTGGACCTGCCCGGCATCGCCGTGGGCGGGGTGAGCGTGGGCGAACCGGCCGAGGAGATGCACCGCATCGTGCGCCAGCTGGGACCGCTGCTGCCCGAAGCCAAACCCCACTACCTGATGGGGGTGGGCAGCCTGCGCGAAATGGCGATCGCCGTAGCGCAGGGGTTTGATCTGTTTGATTGCGTGCTGCCAACGCGGCTGGGGCGCCACGGCAGCGCCCTTGTGGGAGGCGAGCGCTGGAACCTGCGCAACGCCCGCTTCAAACGCGACCACACACCACTCGATGCCAGCTGCCCGTGCCTGGCCTGCCGCCAGCACAGCCGCGCCTACCTGCACCACTTGATCCGGGCCGACGAAATGCTGGGCCGCAGCCTGCTGAGCCTGCACAACATCACCACGCTGCTGCGCTTCACCAGCGCCATGGCCCGGGCCATCAGGGAAGGCTGTTTTGCAGAGGATTTCGCTCCCTGGGAAGCGGGCTCTGCGGCGGCCCACACGTGGTAACGTCCGCCTCACGCAACCCGTGAACCCTGGGGATGGCTTCCTACGCCCTGCAGACCCTGGCCCAACTGCCCGAGGCCTACCAGGCCTTCGGCCCCCTGGTCGACATCCTGCCGATCATTCCGCTGTTCTTCCTGCTGCTGGCGTTTGTGTGGCAGGCCTCAGTCGGCTTCCGCTGATCCAGCGCCAAAAGTCTCAACCGCCCTTGAGCACAGCCCAGGCAAAGGCGGGCAGCGCCAGCATGCGGCGCCAACGCTGCGGTTCCTGCACGAGCCGGTAGAGCCATTCGATCTGCAGCCGGCACATCCAGCCTGGTGCCCGCTGCTTGACGCCGGCCCAGACATCGAAGCTGCCGCCGACGCCCATCCACAGGCCCGAGCGGCGGGGTGCCAGACCGGCGACCCAGGTTTCCTGCCGGGGCACCCCCAGGGCCACCAGCACCAGATCGGGGCGAGCCTGCAGCAGCTGGCGTTCCAGCTCGGGCCAGGCCTCGGCGCTCTGGTAGCCGTGGGCGTGAAACACCAGCTGCAGCCGCGGCAACTGGACATCCAGCCGCTGCAGCAGCGCCTCCATCACCGCCGGCGAAGCGCCCACCAGGGCCACCCGCCAGCCCAGCTGCTGGGCCGTCTCAAGCAAGGACCAGGCCAACTCGATCCCTGGGCTGCGCCGCACCCGCAGCCGCTGGCGGCCGAGGGCCCAGACCACGCCGGAACCATCGGGAATCACCAGCGACGCAATCTCGATCGCGGCCCCCAGGGCTGGATCGGCCAGCGCCGCCATCGTCATCTCGGCATTGAGGGTGACGATCTGGCCGCCTGAGTCCGCCTGCAGCGCCACGGCACGGGCCAGCACATCCGGGCAGACATCGACGGGCACCCCCAGAACACGGGTCCGCTGGTGATCGGTGGCGGTTGCTGCCATGGGGGGTGCCGGGGCAGGAGAGAATCTATGGCTGTCCCGTTTGCCGCCATGCCGCCGATCTCCGGGACCCCATCCACCCGAGGTCAGGGGTTGCCGCCCCCGGCGGAGGCCCCCGGCACCGCTGACCCGCACAGCTGGCAGCTGCTGCAGGCGATCGATGCCCAGATCGAGCAGGTGCTGCTGGCCCGCCAGCACCCGATCACCGGCCTGCTGCCGGCCAGCACCGCCCACACCGTGCATGGCAACTACGGCGATGCCTGGGTGCGCGACTGCGTGTATTCGATCCAGTGCGTCTGGGGGCTGGCGCTGGCCCACCGGCGCTTGGGCGGCCCCGGCACGCGGGTGTTCGAACTGGAGCAGCGGGTGCTGCAACTGATGCGCGGCCTGCTCACGGCGATGCTGCGCCAGACCCACAAAGTGGAGCGCTTCAAGCGCAGCCTCGATCGGCTCGACGCCATCCACGCCAAGTTCGACACCGGCAGCGGCGATCCGGCCGTGCCCGACGACGGCTGGGGGCACCTGCAGCTCGATGCCACCGCCCTCTACCTGCTGCAGCTGGCCCAGCTCACCCGCAGCGGCCTGGTGGTGATCCAGAGCCGCCACGAGCGCGATTTCATCCAGAACCTCGTGTATTACGTGGCCCGCGCCTACCGGGTGGCCGACTACGGCATCTGGGAGCGGGGCGACAAGGGCAACCACGGCCAGCCCGAGCGCAACGCCAGCTCGATCGGCCTGGTCAAGGCGGCCCTGGAAGCGCTTGAGGGCCTCGATCTCTATGGCCCCCACGGCGACGGCAGCGCCACCCTGGTGATCCCCCACGACGCGATCGTGCGGCTGCGCCGTGCCCTGCGCGGCCTGTTGCCGCGCGAATCGGCCAGCAAGGAGGTGGATGCCGCCTGTCTGGCGGTGATCGGCTACCCGGCCTGGGCGGTGGAAGACCCGCAACTGGCCGAGCGCACCCGCGCCAAGATCCGCCGCGAGCTGGGCGGCGCCTACGGCTACAAGCGCTTCCGCCGCGACGGTCACCAGACCGTGATCGAAGACCACACCCGCCTGCACTACGAGCGCGAGGAGCTGGCCCAGTTCGAGCACATCGAGTGCGAATGGCCGCTGTTCTGGGCCTACGAACTGATCACCGCCTGCTGCGAAGAGCGCTGGAGCGAAGCGCGGCAGTGGCGCCAGCGGCTGGCAGGGGTCAGCGTGCTGAGCGCCGGCAACGCCCTGTTGCCAGAGCTCTACCGAGTGCCGCTGGCGGCGATCCCAGCCGAGCGGCGCCAGCCGGGCAGCCAGCCGCGCGAGGCCAACGACAACGTGCCCCTGCTCTGGACCCAGAGCCTCACCTGGCTGGGCGATCTGCTGCTGGCCGGCCTGATCACCCCCGATGACCTTGACCCCAGCGGCCGACGCCACAGCGTCAGCCTGGGCGCCCATGAGGTGCTGGTGGCGCTGGTGCCCGCGAGCGGCGAGATTGCAGCAGCGCTGGAATCGGCTGGCCTGCCGATCGCCGGCGGGGCGCTGCCGGTGGCCAGCTCGCGGGAGCTGGCGCAGCGGATGGGCCAGGTGGGTGCCAACGGGCGTCTGGGGCTCAGCGGCCACCCGCCGGTGCGGATGGAAACCCTGACCACGGCACGGCTCTACTGCAGTGCCGATGGACAGCAGCGCTGGGCCTTCCTGCCGGCGGTGCTGGAGGAGAGCACCTTTTACCTGGCCGACGACGCCGAACTGCTGATCGACGCGGTGGGGGCCGAAGTGCGCCTGCTGCAACGCCACTGGCGCGGTCCAGGCGCCCCACTGCTGCTGATCCCGATCGCCGAGGGGGCCTACAACAGCGACCCCGACGCGTTTGTGCGGCTCGGCCGGCAGCTGGCATCAGGCTTGTGTGACGGCGTGGCCGTGCAGCTGGCATCGCTCGCCGAGCTGCAGCATCAGGCCTGCTGGCAGACGCTGCCCGCCGAAGCCTGCGGCTGCCTGAGCGGCATGGCGGAGGCCATCACCGCCTCGCCGCTGCTGGCCAGCACCGAACGCACCCCGCTCAGCGCCGCCCAGGAGCAGGAACTGGAGGACAGCTCGATCGGCGACCTGCTCGATCGCCTGTGGCAGAGCACCTCGCTGCAGGAGCAGGCCGAGGTGCTCGAGCAGCTGGGGCTGCGGTTGGGGCCCGCGTCGCAGCTGCAGGGACCGCAACAGCAACCTCTGGCGCTGCGGGATCTGCTCAGCGAGGTGTACCAACGCGGCCTCAGCCAGGGCGAGTGGAGCGTGGTGCGGCGCATGGCGGCCGCCCTGGATCTGGTGCACCCCCAGCTCGAGGATGCCCTCACCGACCTGCTGTTGCGCCAGAAGCAGGTGGTGGTGGGCCGCAACTACACCCGCGACTCGCTGATCAGCGACCCCCAGGGCAGCCGCGCGATCGCCGCCATGATCCGCCGCTTCAGCGGCGAAGACGGGCGCGAGTGGATGCTGCAGCAGGAGCTGCTGCTGGCGCTCGACAACCTTGCCCGCCGGGAGCCAGACCTGTTCAGCGGCAGCCTGACCCTGCAACTGGGGCAGCTGCTGCTGCTGCTCACCGGCGAACTGGCCACGGCGCGCGATCTCAGCCCGATCGATGCCTTTGAGGCGCTCTGCAGCCTGCCGCCCCACGCGATCCGCCGCCAGCTGCGCACGGTGCTCGCCGATCTCGAGCACGCCCGCGACGCGCTCCAACGCAAGGAGCAGCTGCACCTCAGCGGTCGTGTGCGCTGGAGCGCCAGCGATCCCCTCGAGGAGCATCCCAAGGGCGGCTGCTGGCTGCAGCACCGTGCCCGCCTGGGGGCCCTGGGGCGTGTGCCGAAAGACTTCTACCCCGGCATCTGGGAGCTGCTGCACCACTGCCGCGGCATCGTCATCGGCGACAAGCTCGAACGCCGCAACCGGCTGGCCAGCCAACCCCTGCTCAGCGAAAAGACCCCGGGCGAGCGCAATTTCGCCAGCCAGGTCGACCACCTGCTCAGCAAGATCGAGGCTCCCGAATACCGGCAGCTGTGCAGCGAAACGCTGCTGACGCTGATCGCCTTCGTGGCGGCCAACCCGCAGGTGTACCTCGACGACGACCTGGCCCTCGACGTGGTGATCGGCCACGCCGTGCGGGTGGGCTGGCAGCAGCAGCACCCTGCGATTGCCACCGCTGACTACGGCAACCACAAGGCCGAAGCCTGGGACAGCTTCTACCGCGCCTCACCAGCCGACTGCCGCCGCTGGCAGCTCGAGGCGCTCAGGCAGCTGACGGCGAGCTAGATCGGCTGATCCAGGCTCATGCACAGATTGGGCTGCTCGACGCACCGCTCGATCAGGTCAGCCAGCTGCAGCGCCCGTGAGGCCTGCAGGCCATCAACCGCCGGGGTCTCCTGGCCGCGCACGCAGCGCAGGAAGTGCTCGAGCTCGGCATACAGCGGTTCGATCGAGGTGGTGCTGACCTCCTCGATGAAGCCGTCGTTGCGGTACACCAGCTCGCCGTGGTCGGCGCTCACCGACTCGTGGGAGCGGCGGTGAATGCGCAGGTTGTGGTTGAGGAAATCCGTCTCCATCAGGCTGCTGCGGCAGTGGCAGTAGAGGCGCCGGATCTTGCGGTGGGCCATCTTGCTGGCCGTCAGGCTGGCCACCACGCCATTGGCGAAGCCCAGGGTGGCGTTCACATAGTCGATCGGCCCCTCGGCGCTGCGGCCACCGGCTGCGGCCAGGCGCACCACCGGCGAGGCCGCCAGCTCCAGCACCAGGTCGATGTCGTGAATCATCAGATCCAGCACCACCGACACGTCGTTGGCCCGATCGGCATTGGGGCTGTGGCGGCGGGCCTCGAGCACCACCACCTCCTCGCCGGCCACCACCTTGACCAGCTCGCGAAAGGCGGGGTTGAAGCGCTCGATGTGGCCCACCTGCAGCAGGCGCCCTGCGGCTTCAGCGGCACTGATGAGATCGGTCGCCTCCTCCTGGCTGGCGGCGATCGGCTTTTCGATCAGCACGTGCACCCCGGCCTGCAGGCAGGCCAAGCCCACGCGGTGGTGCAGCAGGGTGGGCACAGCGATGCACACCGCCTCCACTTCGCTGAGCATGGCGGTGTAGTCGGCAAACCAGCGGCAGCCAAACTGCTCGGTGGCCAGCCGGCCACGGGTTTCATCGGGGTCGGCCACGCCCACCAGCTGGGCATCCTTGAGCAGGCTCAGCACCCGGGCGTGGTGCCAGCCCATGTTGCCGATGCCGATGACACCCACACGCACAGGGTTCATGGCTTGGGTCCCAGCAACGGCCGCATTATCAGCGATGACGCAGCCAATCAGCCTCGGATCGGGATGGGGGTCCCGGGGATCGAACCCGGCTTAGGCGAATTATGAGTTCGCTGCATTCACCAGATTGCTAGACCCCCGTGGGGATTGGCTACCACAGGCCCCGAACGGGCGTGCGACTGCTGGCGCCACGGCCACCGCTGGCGTCGTTGAGCCTGGGGCAGGACGACGGCGAGCCGAGGCTGCAGCCGAATCCATTGCTGAGGTCGGCGGTGCGCCAGGGCTGTGGATCGCTCTGGGCCTCGAGCAGCACGTCGTAGGTGTTCTGCAGGGCCGTGCCATCCCAGACGATGGTCTGGTCGGGGAACCCAAAGGCCCGGATCGAATCCCCGCTGTTGATCGAGCCGGTGGCAATGCCAAACAGATCCCGCACCTGCCCGCGGATGCTCACCCTTTCGGCATAGGGAGCGGTGTAGGTGAAGAAGCGCTGATTGACCAGCTCGGGCACGGTCTGCACCGCACCGCAGCGGGTCACCTCCACGGGCGCGGCACCAGCGGCGGCAGGCGCCTCCAGGGTGGTGGTGCAGAGCACCGGGCCGGCCTGCACCGGTGGCGTGAGCAGCGACAGGCCCAGCACCAGGGGGCTCAGCTGCAGAGGCATGCGCAAGGAAGCCATGGCTGCTGATGGGATTCGGGAGACATGTTGAGCGCAAACTAGACAGACATGGGCCAAAGCACCAGCCCCAACCCCTGTCGTGGCCCATTCACACCCATCCATGATCGCTCTGCCCACAACCAGCGCAGGCATGCGTGAGGCCCTGCTGCCGCTGTTGGCCACCAAGGCCTACCGGCACGGCTCCTTCACCCTCGCCTCCGGTCGCACCAGCCACCACTACGTGAACTGCAAGCCGGTGAGCCTCAGCGGAGAAGGGCTGGCGCTGCTCGGGGCCCTGATGCTGGAGCACGTGGAAGCTGAGGCGTCGGCCGTGGCTGGCCTCACCCTGGGCGCCGACCCGCTGGTTAGTGCGGTCGCCCTGCAGGCCGCACTGGCCGGGCGAGCGCTGGATGCGCTGATCGTGCGCAAGGAAGCCAAGGGCCATGGCACCGGAGCCTGGCTGGAAGGGCCCCTGCCCGCCGCCGGCAGCGTGATCACCGTGCTGGAAGACGTGGTGACCACTGGCGGCTCCTCGCTCAAGGCGGTGAAGCAGTTGCGCGAGGCCGGCTACAGCGTCAACCGGGTGGTCACGATCGTCGATCGCCAGGAAGGCGGGCTGGAGGCCATGCAGGCGGCCGGGCTCGAGCTGCGCAGCCTGTTTCTGCTCGAGCAGGTGGCCGCCACCGCCGCCGCTGCAGACCCCGCAGCCAGCGGCCCGTGATGGAAGCCCCCACGGCGAGTTGCTGGGAGTGGCGACCCGACCAACCCAGCCGCATCGAACGCGCCGCCGCCCTGGTGCGGCTGGAGGGGCCTGATGCCCTGCGGGTTCTCCATGGTCAGAGCAGCCAGGCGATCGACCCTGCCCCCGCTGGAGCCGCGCTGGCCACCTGCCTGATCAGCCCCACCGCACGCCTGCGCGGCCTGGCCCAGGTGCTGGTGGATGCCAGCGGCGCCTGGCTGCTGATCGAAGCGGGCGACGCCGAGGCGGTGCGCACCAGCCTCGATCGGGTGCTGTTTCCCGCCGATCGGGTGGAGCTTGGGCCCGTGCAGCCGGCCCTGCTTATCACCCCGGTGCCGGGCCGCCGTGAAACCGCGCCCACGGGCGAGCTGGAGCCAACCAGCGCCGGCAGCTGGCAGGTGCTGGATGCCGGCGCCGCGATCTGGCAGCTGGGCGCGCAGCTGCTGATCGCCAAGGCCGGCACGGCCACGCCGGCGCACCCCCTGGCGGCACGGCCGCAGCTCTCCGCGCTGGAGCAGGAGCGCTGGCGGATTCAGCAGGGGTGGCCCAGCACCCCGAGCGAGCTCAACGACGACACCAACCCCTTTGAGCTGGGCCTGACCGATCGGGTAAGCCTGAGCAAGGGCTGCTACGTGGGCCAGGAAACCCTGGCCAAGCTGGCCACCTACGACGGCGTCAAGCAGCAGCTCAGGCGCTGGTGGTTGCCCCCGGGCGCAACCACCGCCCCTGCGGCCGGTCAGCCCTTGCGCCGCCACGATGGCGAGCGCGCCGGGATGATCACCACGGCGCTGGCCTGGCCTGAACCCGACGGCAGCACGCTCTGGCTCGGCCTGGCGCTGGTGCGCCGCAACGCCCTGGAACAAGACTGGCTGCTTGCCGGAGACAGCGGGGCCGACACAGAGTCCAACATGGAGGCCAACACGACGAGCGCCCCCAGGCTGGCCCTCTCCAAGCCGGATGGGTTCGTGGATCCCCCCGGCGGCGGGGCTCAGCGCTGATCCTGCAGCAGCAGCCAGCGCGCCACCGTCCAGCTGGCCAGGCTGTCGTCGCGGTTGTAGGCCAGGATCTGCTGGAGATGGCGCAGGCAGGCCCGTCCGCGCGGGCCAGGATCACGGTGCCATTGGCGCCATTGACGCCACCAGAGCAGGCAGCGGGCCCCATCCACCCCCGGCTGGCTCCAGCGAAAGCCCAGCCAACTGGCCACGGCCTTGAGCCCATAACTGCCCACCGGCAGCCGCCAGCTGCGGCGCAGGCGCGCGTGCAGATCGATCAGACGGCTGCGAAGCCGCTCGATCTGGGCCTCTGAAGCCCCTTGCCGCTGGGCCATGCGCAGCAGCGCCAGCGACTCGGTCTCGCCGTAGTGCAGCACGGGCCAGCCGGGATAGGCCGCCAACAGCCGCTCCAGCCGCTGCCAGAGGCGGCGCTCGCCATGCTCCTGCAGCGCCAGCAGGGGTTGGTAGGGAGCGGCGGCTGACACCTCGGGCCACTCACCCGCAGCCGTGCGCCGCAACACCACGAACCCGTGCAGAAAATCATCGCGGGCGTCGGGATCCGACTCGATGTCGTAGAGCAGCACCCCCGGCGCCTCGGCCAGCTCGGGCAGGGCCGCTGCCGGATCCAGCCGCAGCGGCTCGCCGGCGGCCTGCACGCGGGCCTGGGCCACCAGCTCGGCAGCCAGGGCGGCGTGCTGTTTGCCGTGCTGGGGATCGGCCAGCTCCAGCTGCGCGGCCAGGTGATCCGGATCGGCCTGCGCCAGGTCCCCCAGGGTGGTGATCCCCTGGGCCAGCAGCAGTTCGCGGCGCTTGCCACCGATGCCGCTCACCTCGCTGAGGTGCCCCTCGCTGGCCGCGACCCCATCGCACAGCTGGCGCCAACTGCAGAGGGTGCATTTCCTGCGGTCGGCCACCAGCTCGGGCGCCGCACTGCGGCTGAGGTCGGTGGCCAGCCGCTCGAGGGCCTCATCCAGCTGCCGCTGCAGGCTGGACCCCAGGGTCAGCCGCTCCTGCTGCAGCTGCCGCGCCCCGCCCGCCACCACCAGCCCATGGCTCACCGGCGTCTGCTGCAGCGCAGCCAGCAGGCGGCCCCAGAGGGCCAGCTGCAGGCGGTGCTCCCGCGTAACCCGGTAGCCCTGACGGGCCAGCACCGGCCGGTAACTCCAGGCGCCCCAGATGCTGGTGCCGTCGGTGCGCTGCAACAGGGGCGGATGGGCCGCAATCTCCAGCCCGGCCGGGCCCTCACCCTTGAGCCGCAGCCCCACCACCGCGGCGGCGCCGGCCTGGCAGCCCCCCAGGCCTCGGGCCGGCCTGTGCGGCACCAGGGCCTGAAAGCTCTGCACCTGCTCCTGCAGGGCCAGGGCGCGGTGGGCGTTCCAATGGCGCTGCTCAGCCGGACCATGCCAATCGAGCCAGGCGCGACGCCGGCAGCGCACCCAGCTGCGCAGCAGGCGATCGGTGAGCAGGATCTCAGGCACGGGCCCGCTGGCGGGATGATCCGATCACAGCACGGCCGCAGCTCGGCAGGCCGCGGCGAGCCTGCGGCGATCGAAGGGCAGCTGACACACCGACACTCCCAGGCGACGCCTCAGCCCGCGGCCTGCTAGCAAGCCACCACAGCATCAGCCCCAACCCACCCAGCCCTCCATGGCCTCTGCCCCCCTGCCGCCGCAGGCCAGCCCGATCGCGTTTGGCACCGACGGCTGGCGCGGGATTCTGGGCGTCGACATCACGCTCGAACGCCTGCTGCCGGTGGCCGCCGCAGCCGCGCGTGAGCTGGAGAGCTCGGCCCCCGAGGGGCTCAGCAGCCGCGAGGTGGTGATCGGCTACGACCGTCGCTTTCTGGCCCCCGAGCTGGCCGAGGCGATCGGTGCGGCGGTGCGCGGCGCCGGTCTGGAGCCATTGCTCTCCGATTCACCCACCCCCACGCCGGCCAGCAGCTGGGCCGTGGTGCAGCGCCAGGCCCTGGGCGCCCTGGTGATCACCGCCAGCCACAACCCACCGGAATGGCTGGGCCTCAAGATCAAAGGACCCTTCGGTGGCTCGGTGGAGGGCGACTTCACCCGGCGAGTCGAACGGCGGCTGGAGGCCGGCGGCATCACAGTGCCGATCCCGCCGGGGCCCAGCGGCGAGCCACGGTTTAACGCCCTGGGTGGCTACATCAGCGGCCTGCGGGCCAAGGTCGACACCGACGCGCTGGTGGGCGGCCTGCAGCGGCAGGGCCTGCGGGTGATCGTCGATCCGATGCACGGCTCGGCCGCCGGGGTGCTGAGCAGCCTGCTGGGCCCCGAGGCCAGCACCAGCGGCGTGATCCGCGAGATCCGCGCCAACCGCGATCCCCTGTTTGGCGGCAACCCGCCGGAGCCCCTGGCCCCTTATTTGGGCGAGCTGATCGCCGCCGTGCAAGCGAGCTCAGCCGCAGGCCAACCGGCGGTGGGCATCGTCTTCGATGGCGATGGCGACCGCATCGCGGCGGTGGATGAGCGCGGCCGCTTCTGCAGCACCCAGCTGCTGATGCCCTTATTCATCGACCACCTGGCCCGCGCCCGCCAGCTGCCCGGGGTGGTGATCAAGACCGTGAGCGGCTCCGACCTGATGCAACAGGTGGCCGAAGGCCTGGGCCGCACCGTGCTCGAGAAGCCCGTGGGCTTCAAATACATCGCCAGCGAGATGCTGGCCGGCACGGTGCTGGTGGGCGGCGAAGAATCGGGGGGTGTGGGCTTCGGCATGCACACCCCCGAGCGCGACGCGCCATTTGCGGCGCTGCTGCTGCTCGAAGCCCTGGTCGAAGGGGGCCTGCCCCTGGGCGCGCGGCTTGATCACTTGATCGCCACCCATGGCACGGCCGCGCACTACGACCGCCTCGACCTGCGCCTGGCCAGCATGGACGCCCGGGCCCGGCTCGAGCAGCTGCTTGCCGAGGCACCCCCCAGCGAGGTGGCCGGGGCGCCCGTGCGCCAGGTGATCACCACCGACGGCGTCAAACTGCGCCTGGGCCCAAGCCACTGGCTGATGCTGCGCTTTTCGGGCACCGAACCGCTGCTGCGGCTCTACTGCGAAGCGCCCACGGCCGAGCGGGTGGCCGCGGTGCTGGGCTGGGCGCGGCAGCTCGCCGAAGGGGCCTGAGCCGCATGGCGTCCACTCCGCTCGCCGGTGCCGCGCCTCACCCTCGGCGCCTGGTGATCGCCTCGGGCAACCCGGGCAAGCTGCGCGAATTCACAGCGCTGCTGGCCGACCTGCCGCTGGCGATCGAGGCGATGCCGGCGGGCCTCGAGATCGAGGAAACGGGCAGCAGCTTCGCCGAAAACGCCCGCATCAAGGCCATCGCCGTGGCGCAGGCCACGGGCCAGTGGGCCCTGGCCGACGATTCAGGCCTCAGCGTGACCGCCCTGGGCGGCGCGCCAGGGGTGCACTCGGCCCGCTACGCCGCGACCGATGCCGCCCGCATTGCCCGGTTGCTAGGGGAGCTGGCTGAAGCGGAGCTCGACGCCAAGGCCAAGGGGATGGGCTGCGACCGCAGCGCCCAGTTCACAGCCGCCTTGGCCGTGGCCAACCCCGCTGGTGAGGTGATCGTCGAAGTGGAGGGGCATTGCCCGGGGCTGATCCTGACGGCGCCCCGCGGCACAGGAGGTTTCGGCTACGACCCGATCTTCTACGTGCCCGAGGCCGGGCTGACCTTTGCCGAGATGGACAAGGCCAGCAAAGGGCGCCTGGGACATCGGGGCCGAGCCATCAATGATTTAATGCAGCGATTGGACGCGATTGTCTAAACCAAGACAGCCAACCCCAATCGCCAAGGCAGAACCACGCCACCAACACCAGATCCCAGATGCCATCGGCAATTCCGCTGATCAAGACGCTGAGCGCTCTAATCGCTGGCCTTGGAACCACTACCGCCACATGGTCGGCGATGGCGATGCTGCAACGCAGCCCGGCGCTGGCTGTGGATCAATTTTATTACAGCATCAATTGCATCTCAGAGATCACCCTGGAAGAGCCCTGCAATGTCTCTTTCATGAACAAATCAATGTCCATCCGCTTTGGTGATGGTCGCAGCACCAAAATCAAGTACGACGAAATCACGGCTTGGAATTACACCGATTCCACCAAACTGAAAATCGACACCGAGCTCGCCGCAAGGATCGGGATCATTGGGCTGTTGTTCAAAAAAGCAGTGCACCGCCATGTCTTTAGCATCAGTTATCGCGACGGATTTGGCGACAAGAAATCAGTGATCCTGAATTTCAGCGACACCCAATACGTGCTACCGGTCAAAGCGGCGTTGAGCGAGAACACCTCGGCAGAAATCAAGTAATCCTGCAGCCAGTCTCGCCAGACTGCCCCCGGCAGCCGTGCTGTTGACGCTTGAGCATGAAAAAGCCCGCTTCCCCTGGAAGCGGGCTTGCCAATCAACGGATCAGACGCCTTCGCGAATAGTCAGTTGACCTTGCTGGCGATGAAATCGACAGCTTTATCAATGGCGTCAAACATAGCGGCTTTCGCGTCCGCTGTCATGCCGCCACCGGAATAGGCGCTGGTGTCAAAGGAATAGCCACCGAACGGACCTGTTTCCTTCTGCTGACGCACTGCACCCTCAAAACGTGCCGTACCAATGATGTCATCCTGAGCGACACTGATGATGTCGACCTTGATGGTAACAGTCGCGTTCTTCTGGGTCTTGGTTTTGGTAGAGCCAGCAAACATTCCGAACACCGGAATAAAGCCAGCAGGATTGACGGATGTTTCCGTGCTGGAGGTTGAACTGATGTTCAAAATTGCCGGTCGGATGATGTACTTGACCTTCATGGTCTTGGCGACCGCGACCAGGTCAGGAATGAAGCTGTCATTGGTCAGGTCAGCGCGGTTGAGGCCGGTCTGACCGAATTTCTTGTTCATGGCAGCATTGACCTTGAACCACGAAATCGTGGTGGCACCTGCCTGGCGAACCGCATCATTCAGCACTTCTGTGGCAAATTCATTGGTGGTGCTTGTGGAGCCACCGGCTGAACCATATTGCGTCGAGCTGCCCGTCTTATCAAACACAGGCATCAAAATAAACTTGCTCTTCGTGGTGAACTTGATGTTCTGCAGTGCGTCTTTCTGGCCGGCAGGCTCTGCTGCTGCGGGTTTACCAGAGAACTTCTCCTGCGACAGGGCAATCAGGGGGGCAGACACAAGCGAAAACCCGATGACTGCCGCAGCAACTGTCTTGGAAATTTGGCGCATAATTTTTGAGCAAACGAGTTGAGTGTATCATCTTGGCCAATGGCACTCTTATGCAATCAAGATCATGCAGTCGATCAAACCCATGCAATGGATGCATCCCCGCATGAACGAGCAGTCAGCATTTCGACAGACCATCCCTGGCAAAGCCAGCGAATCTCGGCCAAGATCAATCGCAGCCGCTGTAGCCATCGCAACACTGACGGCCATCAACGCCCCGTTTGCACTTCAGGCCCAAGCCGTCGAGCGCAACACGCCACCAGTGCCAAGCAGTTCAGCAAGCGAGTCTTTGCCGCTTCGCATTGAAGCCCTGTGCTCTCTTTACAGCAAATACGAGGTCTGCCATCCTGTTGTCAAGGAAAAAAGCATCTCCGCAAACTTTCCAACAGAATTCTTACAACTCAGCGCCGAAGACATCATTGAAGTCAACATTTACGACGCCCGCCGAACCGAATTCAATTACATTCTCGGCTCGGCATCGACAATCATTTTTGGACCCTATGGCTTGCTGGGCTTGCTTGCCATGCGACGAATCGGCGATGTCGACTTTGGCTTTACCTACCGAGATGGAGCCAAAAAGCGAACCGCCTTCATTCGTTTTAAAAATAACCGTTCTGTCGAACGATTCGGCAATGCCATCAAGCCACTTCTGAAGGCCATCGACGCCCAGCGTGTCAACCCAAGCAAAGCCTCATCAGCGGCTCCTTAAGCGTCACAAAAACTGCCATGCAAGCCATAGGGGATGGCTAAGGGCAGCTCCAGCACAGCCTGTTCACTGAGATCGGCGGCGTTCAAGACAACCAGATCGCTGGCGCAGCGGGCTCCGTTCCAGACTGGAACCAGCACCCAACCCTCGTCTTCGCCAGACGCTTGTGGGCGGGGCACAATCACCGGTTCACTGACAAACCCACGCGGAGCGGCACTCCAGACATGCCGCTGGCCCGAGTGCAGATCGAGTTTCTCGATCGCCTGCAGGGGATCGTTGCCGCGCTCACGGCCGGCGACGGCCATCCAGGCAAAGCGCGCCGGTAAGCCCTGAACGCGCGGATTCACCATCGCGAATTCGCAGCACCGCTCTTCGAGCATCTCGATCTGCACGGCTGAGGTGGCGGCGGCTCCGCCGCTGCGGGCCAGCTCCAGGTTGAGGCGACAACGCTGCAGCCGCCCGGCCGGGATCGTGTCGAAATCGATCGTGCGGAAATCGGTCTCCGGACCAATCGAGGGGAAGTCGTCGTAATAGATCGAATCAACCACCAACTCACCTGTGGCCTCATCCTCAAAGGCATTGAGGTGGTGAAACACGAAACCCTCGGGAGCCGGCACCAGCAGGGGCTGCGGATCCACCGCCGCCGGGGTGCCCGCAGCAGAAGCGGCGGCCGGGCGCGGCACCAACCAGAACTGACCAGCCTGCCCGGGCTTGGACGCCAGACACTGAGCCGCCCCCTTCTGACCCATCACGTAGGGCAGCGGATTAAAGGCAACGGCGTTCTGCAGAAACACCGCCCAGTGGGGCGTGATGGCGAAATCATGCAGGAAGGCGAAGCCATTGAAGCTGTCGCGGCGCTCGGCCAGCAGCTGACCGGCTTTCACCGCCGCGGCCGCATCATCAGCAGCGGCAAATTCCATCAACCGCACCGTGCTGCGCGGCCCGGCCTTGACGCCAAAGGTGACCAGGCGCGGCGCGCCCTGGTGCCCGGGGTCTAGGCGTGGATGAGCACTGAACGCCTCGCCCTTGCTCAGCACCCCATCGAGCAGGGTGATGCCCTTGGTCTCGAGCGTGTCGGGATCGAGCGCATGGGGCTCGGCCGCTTCCCACAGGGCCAGCAGCTGCTCGCCCAGGCGCACCACATGGGTGTTGGCGATGTTCTTGAGCCGCAGGTCGAGGGCATTGGCCAGGGGGCCGCCGGGCTTCTGCGTGCCAAACACACCGCGATACAGGAAGCGATTGGCCTGCTCCTCGGCCAGCCACCCCTCCGTGCGCACGAAGCGGTTGCGCAGGCATGCGCGGCCATTCTCAAAGCGCAGGGCCGTGATCATGCCGTCGCCATCAAAGGGATGGTGCACCCACTGACCCCCCCGCTCGAGCCGTCCAGGACCGTTGCGGTAGAGGGTGCCGCTCAGCTCGGCCGGAAGCGAGCCGCGCACCACCGGCACCTCCACGCCCTCGAGCTCCACACCCACATTGCGAAAGGCGCTGGCCCAGTCGGCGCGGTCATAGCCCACACCGGCGGCGGCAGGGGGCTTGCTGGGGGCAGTGGTCATCGCCGCGGGCGCAACAGACGACCATCATCTCGTAACGGAGTGTTAAGGCGCGGGGCGCCGCAGTAGCGAGAGGATGAACTCCTGCTGGATCCCCGATTTCAGGATTTCCACCCAGAGCTGCTCGAGCGGCTCCAGAAAGCGGCTCGTGGTGATGCCGCCCACATCGACGGGCTCAAAGCCGCTGTCGCTGATCAGGGCGGCCACGAGCTGCTTGGCCGCCGGGTCGTCGCCGCAGAAGAACAGCGTTGGCGCCACCCCGCCGAAGCGCTTGTCGGCGCTGCCGATGATGTTGGCCCCCACCGAGTTGTAGGCCTTCACCACCCGCACCCCGGGCAGCATCCGGGCCACGGTTTCGCCGCCCGAATCGGTGTGGCCGATCGCCAGCTGCACGAAATCGGGGGTGAGTGGATTGCTGGCATCAATCAGCACCTTGCCCTGCAGCAGCGGCGCCAGTGCCGTGAGCGCGGCCGGCACCTGGGGCCACAGCAGGGCCAGCACCACCACCTCGCCGAAGGCCGCGGCCTCCTCCAGGCTGCCGGTTTGGGTGCCATGGCCGGCCTTGGCGGCGACCGCCGCGAGCTTGGCGGGATCACGCGAACCGCTGACCATCAGCTGATGGCCCGCCGCGGCCCAGGCCCGGGCCAGGCCGCCGCCGATGTTGCCTGCGCCAAGAATGCCGATCTTCATGGCTTCAGGCCCCCGCCCGCTCGAGCACGCCCTTGCTGCTGGGCACGGCACCGGCGCGGCGGGGATCGACCTCGGTGGCCAGGCGCAACGCCCGGGCAAAGGCCTTGAAGCCGGCCTCCACGATGTGGTGGGAATTCACCCCGTCGAGCTGGCGGATGTGCAGGGTGAGGCCGGCGTTGTTGGCCACGGCCACAAAGAACTCCTTGACCAGCTCGGTGTCGTAGCTGCCGATCTTCTGAGCGGGAAGCTGCAGGCCATAGCTCAGGTGCGGGCGACCGCTGCAGTCGAGCGCCACCTGCACCAGGGCCTCATCGAGGGGCGCCACAAAGTGGCCAAAGCGGTGAATGCCGCGGCGATCCCCCAGGGCCTGGGCCAGGGCCTGGCCCACGGCAATGCCCACGTCTTCGTTGGTGTGGTGGTCATCGATATGGGTGTCGCCGACGGCGCTGATCTCCAGATCCAGCAGCCCGTGGCTGGCCAGCTGGTGCAGCATATGATCGAGAAAGGGCACGCCGGTGCTGACCTGGCAGCGCCCCGTGCCGTCGAGATCGAGCACGACGCGCACATCGGTCTCGCCGGTGACGCGATGAATCTCACCTGTGCGCATGGCTCTGGGCGGCGATCCCGCGCCTGATCGGAACTGCTCCGATCATGCCGAAGCCGCCAGACCCTGCCCAGGGCCAGCGTCACGCCTCCCCCGCAGGGGCTGGGCCGACAATGGCTTTCGCCGGTTCACCGGCCTGCGTTTCCGCAACCCCCTGAGCTGATGCCAATCCAGTGGCAACCCGAGTCGTTCAGCCAGGTCGAGCGCTCGATCGCCGCCGTGGTGCTGCCCGGCAAATTGCTGATCGCCGGGCGCAGCCGGGCCTTTGCCTATCTGTTTGCCTTTGCGACCTACAGCGTGGCGCCCGAAGGCCTGCTGGGCGCAGCCACCAACCGCCGCGAACTGCTGGGTCTGCTGGGCGAGGCCAGCGGTGAGCTGTTCGTCGTGCTGCACGACGAGATGCTCGACCACTACGGCGAAGGGCTGCTGCAGGAGATCCGCAGCGCCAAAGCTGATGTGGGTGTGATCGTGCTGGCCACCCAGGAGGCCACCACGGTGGAGGCCTGCACCGGCGCCCTGGCGGCCGATGCCTTCAGCGCCGAGCAGAACGTCGGCAAGGGGGTGCTGATCCCGGCGATCGAGGCGATCCGCGCCGGCGACACCCCCCACGTGGACCCCCTGCTGCGCACGATCTACGAGCAGGAGATCCGCGGTCGCCGCGAGGTGAAGCCGCGCGAGCGGGAAATCCTGGCAGCCGTGGCCGCGGGCCTCACCAACAAAGAGATCGCCGCGGCACTGTTCATCGCCGAAACCACCACCCGCGACTACGTGAGCGAGCTGATGGGCCGCTTCGCCGTCGACAACCGCGCCGCCCTGGCGGCCGTGGCGATTCAACTGGGCTACGGACGCGCGCCGCTGCCGGCCGAGCCCTGATCACATCCCGGTGATGCAGTAGCCCGCATCCACGTAGATCACCTGGCCGGTGATGCCGCTGGCCAGCGGGCTGGCCAGAAAGGCCGCGGTGCCGCCCACCTCGTCTTGCGTGACCGTGCGCTGCAGGGGCGCCTTGGCCTCGACGTTGTGGATCATGTCGAGGATGCCGCCGATGGCGCTGCTCGCCAGGGTGCGGATCGGGCCGGCGGGGATCGCGTTCACGCGCACCTGCTTCTCGGGGCCCAGCTCGGCCGCCAGGTAGCGCACCGAGGCCTCCAGGGCCGCCTTGGCCACGCCCATCACGTTGTAGTTGGGGATGGCGCGCTCAGCCCCCAGGTAGCTGAGGGTGATCACGCTGCCGCCGGGGTTGAATAGGGGCTTGGCGTAGCGACACAGCGGCGCCAGCGAGTAGGCGCTCACCTCCAGGGCACGAGCAAAGCCCTCGGGGCTGATGGCGCTGTAGTCGCCGATCAGCTCGTCTTTGCCGGCAAAGGCCAGGCAATGCACGAGCACATCGATCGAGCCCCACTGCTGCTTGACCTTGTCAAACACGGCCTCGATCTGGGCCGGCTCCTGCACGTTGAGCGGCTCAAACAGGGTGGGAGCCAGCGGTGCGGTCAGTTCGCGCACCTTGCCCTCGAAGCGGCCCTTGTCGTCGGGCAGGTAGGTGACGCCCAGCTCGGCGCCGGCGGCATGCAGCTGCTGGGCGATGCCCCAGGCGATCGACTTGTTGTTGGCGATGCCGGTGACCAGGGCCTTCTTGCCGCGCAGATCGAGGAGCATGGGGGGCAGCACGCCAGTCGACGCGCCAGATGCAATCGGGCGATTCTCTCCCACTGCCAGCACCGGACGATCTGCCGCGCCGCTTCGCCAACCGGGCCGAACTGCAGAGCACCTTGCAACAGCTCTTTCCCACAGCCACAGGGGAGCTGAGTCCGATTGTCGGGGGGTGGGCCGCCGCCCAGGAGCGGCTGGCGGCGGTCGGCCCCGGTGCCTACGGCCGCAGCCGCAACCACCTGGATGGGGCCGTCACGCGTCTGTCGCCCTACATCCGCCATGGGGTCGTCAGCCTGGCGGCGGTGCGCGATGCCGTGCTGGGGCGTATCACCCGCCGCCCTGAGGGCGAAAAGCTGATCAACGAGCTGGGTTGGCGCGACTACTGGCAGCGCCTCTGGGCCCAGCTGGGCGAGCGCATCTGGGACGACCAGGAGCCGCTCAAAACCGGCCACCCCGCCGCCAGCTATGCGACCGAACTGCCGGCCGACCTCGCCGCCGGCAGCACTGGCCTGGCCTGCATCGACGCCTTCGCGGCTGAGCTCACCACCACGGGCTGGCTGCACAACCATGCCCGGATGTGGCTGGCGGCCTACGTGGTGCACTGGCGCCGGGTGCGCTGGCAGGCGGGCGCCCGCTGGTTTCTGCAGCACCTGCTCGACGGCGACCCCGCCAGCAACAACCTCAGCTGGCAGTGGGTGGCCAGCAGCTTCAGCCACAAGCCCTACGTGTTCAACCGCGCCAACCTCGAGCGCTTCAGCAGCGGCCGCCATTGCCGGGATTGCCGGCTGGCCCAGCGCGGCTGCCCGTTTGACGCCAGCTACGAGCAGCTGCACGAGCGCTTGTTTGCGATCGAAGCGATGCCGCCCAGACGATGAAACAACCCATTCTCTGGATCCACGGCGAGGCCCTGGGGCCCGGCAACCCGGCGCTGCAGGTCCACCCCGGCAGGCCGGCGGTGTTTGTGTTTGACACCGCGCTGATCGAAGCCAACCAGCTCAGCCTCAAGCGCCTCGGGTTTCTCTACGAGTGCCTGCTCGAGCTGCCGGTCACGATTCGCCGTGGCGACGTGGTTGGCGAGGTGCTGGCGTTTGCGCAGCGGCACCAGGCCGATGGCGTGATCACCTCCGCAGCGGTGGATCCCCGCTTTGCCCAGATCCACCAGGCCATCGCCGCGCGGCTGCCGGTGCAGGTGCTCAGGACCGAGCCCTTTGTGGAGCTGGGTCACACCACACCAGACCTGAAGCGCTTCAACCGCTACTGGAAACAGGCCGAAGGCCTGGTCTGGGATCGCTGGCACCACCTCAGGCCCAGCCAGGGAGCGGAGCTCACTCACCCGGATTGAGCAGGTCGCCCTCCCGGCGCAGAACTTCGTTGGGATCGCTGATCAGCTCAGGCCCCTCGAGCATCAGAAAGCTGGGGTTGGTGACCTGCTGGGCGTTGCGCGGGGGCTCGAACCAGGCAAAACTGCTGCGCGGCGCCCGCTCGCGGCACAGTGCTTCGCTCTGCTGCCGCAGGGCACGACGCACATCGGCGCGCGCCACCGCCGCAAAAAACTCGTCGCGGCTGGCCAGGCCCGAGCTGAAGGGCGCAGTGCCGTTGCCGTTGAACAGCCGGGCCGGATCTGGGCTCCAGCGCGGCCGGCACACCCCGCCCTGGCTGGTGTCGGTGTCGATCCAGATGTGCAACCCGTAGCCATCGGGCTGGCTCACCACGGCCAGGCCGTCGTGGGGCACGCGGCGCTGCAGGGAAAAGATGGCCCAGCTCGCCCGCCGATGGGCCGGCACACAGCCAGCCAGGCTCCCCAGCAGCAACGGAGCCACCAGCAGCGCAGGCATCAGCCTGCGGCGCCCCGATCGAGATGGGCCAAGCATCACCAACGCAACCAAGGCGCCCAGACTCAGGAAATCACCGTTCCAGCTTTGCGCAGTCCATGGCCCTCACCCCGTCGTCGATGCTGCCCCTGGGCACGCCGCTTCCCACCGGGCTGCTGCACGAGGAGCTCGAGGGCGGCTCCCTGCAGCAGGTGAGCGGCGAACCGCTGCAGCTGGAGACCCTGGAGGCCCTGGGTGGCAAACCGTTGCTGGTGCTGTTCATCTGCGCCCACTGCCCCTACGTGAAGCACATCGAACCGGAGATCAGCCGCTTGGCAGCTGACGTCGCCGCCCAGCTGCAGATCCTGGCGATCTCGAGCAACAGCACCACCACGCACCCCCAGGACGGGCCCGAGGGCCTGCGGGACCAGGCCGAGCGCCTGGGCTGGCGCTTCCCCTATCTGCTGGATCAGAGCCAGGCGGTGGCCCGGGCCTTCGAGGCCGCCTGCACCCCCGATCCCTACCTGTTCGGCTGGGATGCCGGCCAGGGCCGCCACACCCTGGCCTATCGCGGCCAGCTCGACGGCAGCCGCCCGGGCAACAGCGTGCCCCTCGATGGCTCCGACATCCGCGCGGCGCTCGAGGCCGTGCTGGCCGGGCGTCAACCCACTGCCGAGCAGATTCCCTCGATCGGCTGCAACATCAAATGGCACCCCTGAAGCCGGCAGCTGCCAATTTGCAGCAAAGCTGAAGCCAATCGGCAGATCGACGTAGTGTTGGGCGCATGCAGGTGCCCCCCTTCAGCCTTAGCGAGCAGCTCAAGCAGCTCGGTCCAGCGCTTGATCAAGCCGTTCTCGATGCCCTGCAAAGCGGCCAATACATCGGCGGACCTGCTGTTGGCCAGTTCGAGCAGGCTTTTGCCGCTGCCTGCGGTGTGCCCCAGGCCGTGGGCTGCAACAGCGGCACCGATGCCCTGATCCTGGCGCTGCGGGCCCTGGGGATCGGCGCCGGCGATGCGGTGATCACCGCCAGCTTCAGCTTCTTCGCCACGGCCGAAGCGATCAGCGCCGTGGGCGCCACCCCGGTGTTCGTCGATGTCGACGAAACCAGCTACCTGATCAACCTTGAGCAGATGGAGGCGGCGATCACGCCAGCCACCAAGGCCCTGCTGCCGGTGCACCTGTTCGGCCGCCCGGTTGACATGGAGCGGGTCTGCGCCATCGCCAGCCGCCACGGCCTCAAGGTGATCGAAGACTGCGCCCAGGCCACCGGTGCCAGCTGGGCCGGCAAGCCGGTGGGCAGCTGGGGCGATGCCGGCTGCTTCAGCTTCTTCCCCACCAAGAACCTGGGCGGCGCCGGAGACGGCGGGGCCGTGACCTGCCAGGACACGGCCCTGGGCCAGACCGTGCGTGAGCTGGCGGTGCACGGCATGCCCCGCCGCTATCTGCACACCGCCCTTGGTTACAACAGCCGCCTCGACACCCTGCAGGCCGCCGTGCTCAACATCAAGCTGCCGCACCTGCCGGGCTGGGTCGAGCAGCGCCGTGCGATCGCCACCGCCTACCGCGCCGCCCTCGGATCGCTGACAGCCCGCGGCGCCGGGCCCTCGATTGTGCTGCCCGAGGCCGGCCCCGAAGGTCACAGCTGGAACCAGTTCGTGCTGCGGGTGCCGAGCTGTCCAACTGGTGCCCAGGCCTGCGCCGCCGCCTCCCCGGGCAGCGCCTGCACCCCCTCAAGCGACAGCGCCAGCTTCGGGCTGCCCGAGGCCTGCTGCCGCGACTGGCTCAAACAGCAGTTGGCCGACGCCGGCGTCAACACGATCATCTACTACCCGATTCCGATCCATCGCCAGCCGGCCTACAGCGCACTGGGCTACGGTCCCGGATCGCTGCCGGTGACCGAGCGGCTCTGCAGCGAAGTGCTGAGCCTGCCGATCTTCCCGGAGCTCAGCGGCGAGCAGCAGCAGCAGGTGATCACGGTGCTGCAGGCGATTGCAGCCCCCAGCCAAGCTGTCGCCGTTTAACGCGGCAGGCTGGCGTAGATCGCCTTGAAGCGGGCCTGCTGCAGCTTGTGGTTCACCACCGGTTCGGGGTAGCCGCGGCGCTCCAGGGGCGCGATGTCGCCGCTGATCAAGTCGCGCGTGGCCACGTGGGCCAGCTCGGGCACCCAGGTGCGGATGTAGCTGGCCTCCTGGTCAAACTTGCTGGCCTGGGTTGCGGGGTTGAAGATGCGCAGCGGCTTGGGGTCCATGCCACTGCTGGCACTCCACTGCCAGCCGCCGTTGTTGGCCGCCAGGTCGCCGTCGACCAGGTGGCGCATGAAGTGAGCCTCGCCCAGGCGCCAGTCGCAGATCAGGTCTTTGACCAGGTAGGAGGCCACGATCATGCGGCAGCGGTTGTGCATCCAGCCGCTGGCCGCCAGCTGGCGCATGGCCGCATCGATGATCGGCATGCCGGTGAGCCCCTGCTGCCAGGCCTCGAGCCGCTGCGGATCGTTCTCCCAGGGGAAGTGCTTCCACTGCGGGCGATAGGGCCCGGCCGCCAGCTCGGGAAAGTGGAACAGCGCCTGCTGGTAGAACTCGCGCCAGGCCAGCTCCTGCTCCCACACGCCGATGCTCTCGAGCGCCTCGGCGGCGCCGCCCAGCTGCTGCACCTCGAGGCGGGCCTGCTGCGCCGCCGCCCAGGCCTGGCGGGGGCTCAGCGTGCCGAACTTGAGCGCTGCACTGAGCGCCGAGGTGCCGGCTTCGCCGGGGGTGTTGCGGCCCTCCCCATACCTCCACAACGGCGGACGGGACCCGCTGGGCGCCGCACCGTCGCCTGAACCTGCACCGAAACAGAACTGCTCCCGCTGCTGGCGGGCCGCCGCCTCACCCGGCCGGCAGGGACACAGGTCAACCCCGCCGAAGCCGTGGCCGCCGCAAAGGCTCTGCAGCGCCTGTTGACCGATTGACGGATCCAGTGCCGATTGCTGCTGCAGCTGCTCCCGCTGTTCAGGAGACAGATCGATCAGGGAACGCGGGGCCTCCAGGGGCACCAGGCCACCCGGGCTGCCCGGGGCCAGTGGAGTCGCTTCCTCCACCCGGCGACGCCAGGAGCGCCAGTAAGGGCCATAGACCCTGTAAGGGTCACCGGCGCCAGTGGTCAGGGCTTCGGGAGGCACCAGCAGCTGGTCCCAGTCGACGAGCACCTTGCGGCCTGCGCCCTGCAGGGCCCGGGTCACGTGGCGGTCACGCTCGCGCCCGGCCGGCTCCACATCGCGGTTCCAGGCCACAACAGCAGCCCCCAACTGCTCGGCCAGCCGCGGCAGCAGCACGACTGGATCACCCTGGAGGATCAGCAGCCGGCTGCCGGCGGTGCGCCAGCTCTCAGCCAGCTCCCTGAGGCTCTCGGCCAGGAACCACAGCCGCGCCGGCGCCATCGGCGGATGGGCCAACCCGCTGTGGCTGGCGAGATCAACCGCCGGCGTCAAGATCGCCGGGTCGAGCACAAACACCCCGGTGAGCGCCAAGGTGGCCCGCGCCGCCGCCGCCAGACCGAGGTTGTCGGCCAGGCGCAGATCGCGCCGATGCCAGAACAGCCAGCGCTCAACCGCCATCGCTCACCCGCTCCATCGCATCACCCTGAAGCTCACAAACCAAGCAACTGCTTGGCGCGGAACCAGCCCGCCAGGCTCTTGCCGTCGAGGTACTCGTTGCCGCTGGCCAGGGCCGCATCGAGCTCATCTGGGGTCATCAGCAGCACCTCGAGGTCTTCGTCGTCGTCGCCGGGGGGGCGTTCGCTCAGGGAGGTGAGCTCGCGGGCCAGAAACAGATGGATGACCTCATCGGAATAGCCGGGGCAGGGCAGCATCGCCCCCAACGCATCCCAGCGGGCGGCGCTGTAGCCCGCTTCTTCCTGCAGTTCGCGCTGCATGGTGCTCAGCGGCGTCTCACCCGGATCCAGGGTTCCGGCCGGAAACTCCAGCAGGCGGGTGGCCACGGCAAAGCGGTACTGGCGCAGGATCACGATGCGGCCGTCGTCGAGCACCGGCACCGCCAGCGAAGCACCGGGATGCTTGATCACGCCAAAGCTGCCCTCTACGCCCATGGGCAGCTGCACGCGATTGATCTCGAAGCGCAGTTTGCGGGCATCGAGACAGGCTGTGGTCTCGAGATGGCGCGCGGGCTCGGGGGCAGGCAGGGGCGCCATTCAGCACACGGCCGGCCCGCAGCCGACCCAAAACTGGCCCCAGCATCGCGCAGACGCTGCGGAGCCTGGAGCTGAGCGGCTGCAGCCTTCCCAACGTGATGCCTCACAAAGGTGACCACAAAGGTGGACTCCCTCGTAAGGGTGGCGCCAGGACCATGGCAGACCGAGTCCTCGTAAGGGCCATAACGACGTCCACGTGTCAGCAGTGCTGCTTGATTCGCAGCTGTCGTGCTTCTTCTGACGGATGCGGGCGAGTGCGTCGGTGGGAACACTTCTGCCGAATGCGTTTTCGAGCCATGCCAAACGGAGAAACACCCGGCATGGACAGAACCGTCATTCGGGTGAGCCTGCGGGAAGCCAAGGCGCAGTTGTCACGGCTGGCGGATGCCGCTCATTGCGGGCACACGATCGAGTTGACCCGCTACGGGCAGCCGTGGGCGCGCCTGCTGCCACCCGCTCAAGCGAGACGCACGCGGCTGTCGGGCGGGAGGTTCCTGGTTGAGGCGCTCGGCAGCGACGCCACCCTGTTGCTCAACCGGGGCGTTAACCTTGGCCTGCAGCATCGGCTGATCCAGTGGGTGCGCTCCGATGTGGCTCCGCCCAGCGGCCGGGTCTATGGCAATGGCATGCCGTCGCGCGGAGTGTTGATCGACAGCACCCTGCTGCTGTGGTGGTGGGGGTTCCCGCTGCTGATCCCGGACACCTGGTTCCGGTGGCTGAAGTCGCCCGATCAGCTGGTGTTTGTGAGCATGGCCAGCCTGCAGCAGCTGGCTGAAATTGCCGAAGCAGGGCATCTGCCCTGGCTCAAGGAACCGTTGCAGTGCTGCCAAACCCTGCTCGAGAGCGACGGTTTCCAGTGCCTGCCCGTTGAGGTGCGGCACCTGCAGGCGGCCCAGCGAGACTCGGGACAGTCCCTGCTGGAATCGGTGCTGCTGGCGCAGGCGCGCCTTGATGCCCTGGAGCTGCTCAGCCCTGGGGCCTGCCTGGCTGCAGCAGCAACAGCAAAGGCAACGACGACGCCTACAGCAACAGCCCTTCAGCGTTAAGCAGTGCAGCCAGGGGTTCCACCACAAAGCTGCGCTCGCGCCAGCGGGGGTGGGGCAGGTGCAACGCCGGCTGCGTGGGGGTTGCGGGCAGGTCAAGGTGCAGATCGCCCCACCAGAGCAGATCGAGATCCAGGCTGCGCGGGGGCCAGTGCTGCCGCTGGCTCAAGGGCGGGCGGCCGAAGCGGGCCTCGAGCCGCTGCAAGCCTTGGAGCAGCTCCAGAGCGTGGCGTTCGCTCTGGGCTGCGGTCTGATCGGTGATGCCGCTGCTGGCACCCCAACCCGCCGGCAATTGCACCACCACAACGGCATTGAGGTAATCGCTCTGGCCGGCTGGGCCGCCCACCGGGGCCGTGCGCAGCAGCGGCGACCAATGGCAGCGTCCGCCCACAGGCCGCAGCAGCTCATGCAGCAGGGGCTTGACGGCCTCCAGGGTGACGGCCGGCTCGCCTGCGGGGCTGGGCAGATTGGCCCCCAGGGCAATCGCCAGGGTGTCGACTCGCAGCAACGTCCTGGCCACGCGCTCGGCCAGCCGGCTGATCCGCGACGCGTCGGCAGAGGGCTCAACCGCGTCCTGGCCCTGATCAGCGAGACTGGCGCGCACAGTGTTGGGCCTGAACCACTCCATGGTGGCAAGCGGAATGGTTGTGGGCGACGCCGCAGCGCGGGCCTTTCCGCTGGCCGCCATCACCGGCCACGGCACGCTCAAGCTGGCGCTGCTGCTGGCGGCGGTGGATCCGGGTCTGGGCGGCGTGGTGATCGCCGGTGGCCGCGGCACCGGCAAATCGGTGCTGGCGCGCGGCCTGCACGCCCTGCTGCCGCCGATCGACGTGCTCGATCTGGGAACCGCCACGCCAGGGCAGGCTTCGCCCACCGGCCTCAACCTCGATCCCACGCGCCCCGACGAGTGGGACGAGGCCAGCCGCGCCCGCCTGATTGAGCTCGGGGCCGACCCCAACGGCAGCGGCGGTCTGCTGCCCACCAAGGTGGTCCCGGCACCATTCGTGCAGGTGCCCCTGGGCATCACCGAAGACCGCCTGATCGGGTCGGTTGATGTGACCGCCTCGCTGGCCAGCGGCCAGGCCGTGTTTCAACCGGGCCTGCTGGCCGAGGCGCACCGCGGTGTGCTGTACGTCGATGAGCTCAACCTGCTCGACGACACCATCACCAACCTGCTGCTGGCCGCCGTGGGCAGCGGCGAAAACCGCATCGAGCGCGAGGGGCTCAGCCTCAGCCACCCCTGTCGCTGCCTGCTGATCGCCACCTACAACCCCGAAGAAGGCAACGTGCGCGATCACCTGCTGGATCGCTTTGCGATCTGCCTGAGCGCCAACCAGGTGCTCGAGCTCGAGCAGCGGGTCGAGATCACCCGCAGCGCCCTCGGCCATGCCGAATCGAGCAGCGATTTCGGCGCCCGCTTTCAAGAAGAAACCGACGCCCTGGCCACCCAGCTGCTGCTGGCGCGCCAGTGGCTGAGCGATGTGCAGATTTCCAGAGAGCAGATTCT
>Ga0194124_10000933_pt1 | contig 40708 bp, 33 predicted proteins | sample TA2KigCas0mmetaG_FD_148605 | JGI IMG/M metagenome (GOLD analysis project Ga0194124, IMG submission 148605) | Freshwater microbial communities from Lake Tanganyika, Tanzania - TA2015031 Kigoma Deep Cast 0m | ecosystem: Environmental > Aquatic > Freshwater > Lake | place: Tanzania: Lake...
TTTTTGTCGGTGACCGAAAAGCCGCCGACGTCCACGGCGGTGGAACCCGGGTTGTGCAATTCCACCCAGTCGGGCAGGCCGGAGGCGTGCACCTCGTGGATGCGCACCGCAGGGGTGATGGAAGCCGGTTGCGGCGGTCGTCCCGGGGTGCCCCCGGGGGCACCGGCCGTCCAGGCGGTCGGATCTCCGGGATCGGCCGAGGGATCCCGGAATTCCAGCGAGCTGCCGCCGCCATCGGCCGAGCGGGGCCACGGCGGCGAATCGCCGTAGCCGGCTGCGGCGACCAGCCGGCCGGCTGCATCCCGCAGTTCCAGCCGCTCGCCCCCGTTGGAAAGGCTGCCCTCGTACCAGCCGAAGACGGCGGTCCCGGGATGGCGCTGACGGAAGAGGTCGGGGCGCGTCCCGTTGCCCAGGACGAACCGGGCGCCGGCCGCCAGGATCGCCCGCTGGCTGGGGAAGCGGAAGGTGATGCCCGAGAACTGGTGGCCCGAGAGGTCCACCGGTGTGGTCCCCGGATTCCAGAGTTCGAGGAACTCGTAGGCGTCCCCGCCGACCGGGTTGTACTGGATCTCGGAGAAGACCACCGGTCGCGGTGCGGCGGCGGCCTGGAAATCCGCCGAGGTCAGCGCGCTCCAGTTGGTGCCGTCGAGCGTCCTGGCCCGGATCCTCAGCGGCGGACGCAACGACAGGGCGTCGGCGTAGCGGAGGGCCTCTGACGACACGGCGGAGCTGAACGGGATGCGGGGATCGTTGCCGTTGGTGGTGTACCAGACAATGCCGCTGCGGCGGGTCATCGTCAGCCTGGTGCCATCGACCACCCGGCCGCCGAAGACGTTGAGCACGGGGGCGTTGGACGACGCGAGGAACCCGGCCTTCTGGAAGGCGTTGGTCATGTGGCGCCGCCGTCCGTTGATCCAGGGCGTGATGACGTCGGAGAAGCCGCTGATCGACGGGGACAGCCGGGCCCGCATCGCGGTGTAGGCGGCGCGGATGCGCTCGTCGGTGAGCGGTCCGCCGTTGAAGAAGGCCCGGTGCACCCGGTCGGCGAAGAGCAGGCGGAACTCCGGGGAGCGCTTGAGGCTGTTGAAGAGCTGCTGGTAGTCGGTGGTCCCCCAGGGTGGCGAGGTGCTTGAGAGCGTGTTGGCGATGGTGTCGTAGGAGACGCCGTGCGAGCCGAAGGAGAACTCCGCGTCCCAGGGATAGAACCGGAACTTCGATCCCGGAACCCGCTCCCGGGCCGCCCGGGTGTTGTTGTGCGGCCAGTCGTCGTTGTCCGACCAGAGGTGCGGAAGCAGGTAGTCGACGAAGTTCTCGAGATCCATCCGGGCGGCGACGTCGAGGTAGTTGGTCCGGATCGTCAGGTCGCGCCGCGCCGCCGTACGCAGGGCGGTCCAGGCGATCGAATCACCGCCGAGTGCCACGTTGCCGACCCCGATGACGTCCCAGAGCGCGCCGCCCCCGTGGTAGGCCTGCAGGAAGTCCTCGTTGACGCGCTCGGCCGGGTTGTAGATGCCCCGGTAGGCCCCGTTCAGGAAGAGATGCACGAAGGTGCCATGGCTGGCCACGATGCCGACCTGGTCGCAGAGGGTCCGGACGAACTCGTCCTTGAGCAGCGGATTGCTGTGGTCGTTCATGCCCGCCCGAAGGTGCAGCGTGTCGAACTCCGGGACCGTGGTGCCGGGGAAGACCGGGTAGCGGAGCTTCCCCTCGCCGTATTCGCCGCGGAAATACAGCCGGAACGAGTATTTGCTCTGGGGCAGCGCCGTGGTGTTGTAGGCATACCGGCCCCGGATGTAGTCGCCGCCGGCGACCCGGATCCCGGCATCCACCTGGAATCCGCCGTTGTCCTCGGGCCGGATCCACTCCACCGACACCGGCCGCTCCCAGGCGATCCCATGGTTGAGGGTGTTCCTCGGATTGAACTCCAGGATGCCCGTGCGCCCGTAGAGGTGGTTGGTCGCCGTGACGAGGCTCACGACCGGCAGGAGCCGCCGGTTGTTCGCAAGATTGTAGAGGTAGGTGTGCGTCTGGACCCGGGAGGGCAGCTGGTTGGAGGCGAAGCCGGCGGCCCGGATCACGCGGTTGGCCGTGATCGGGATGGGTTGCGTGTAGCGGAGGCCGTTGGTCGGCGTCGGCACGCTGCCGTTGGTGGTGTAGCGGATCTCGACCCCGGGCAGCGGCGAGGCGATCGAAAGCGTGAAGGGGTGGGCGAAGAACCCGCGCGGGACGCTGAAGTGAAGGTCGGGCAGGGCATTGGTCACGAGGCTGGTGCCGTTGGCCTTGCCCGGCGTCGGAACCGGGAAGAAACGAAAGACCCGGTTCGTCTCCGGGCCACTCAGGCCGTAGGAGAAGTTCGGTGCCTGCCGGGGGTAGTCGAGCCGGTCGACGGGCATCCGTGGCAGCTCCGGGCCTGACAGCAGCAGCGTGCCGCCGTTGTCGGCGAGGCGGAAGTTGGTGTGCAGGTAGCGGCTGGTGGGCTGGTTGGTCCGGTCCTTCGCCGACGCCCAGAGCAGGGTCGATCCCGACGGCGGGAGCACCAGGCTCGGGAAGACCCAAAGATCCGGGAGGTCGGGGTCGTTGGTCAGGCTCCAGCCGGCGAGGTCCACCTCGGTGTCTCCGCCATTGAACAGCTCGATCCAGTCCTCGGGGTCGCCCTCCTCGTCCTTCAGGCCCGACAGGTTCTCCGCGAGGATCTCCCGCAGGACGACCCCGGGAGGGGGGCGCAGGGGGCTCACCGGATAGGACCAGCCCTCCCCCTCGAATCGCCTCGCCTCGTCCCCCTCGGCACGGATCCCGTGGCCCGGCGTCCAGGCGAGCTGGGCCTGGCCGCTCCGTGCCGCATCGAACCGGAACCGGTACGGCCCCGCACCGAGGCCCTCCACCTCCAGGGCGGCCACCCCGTCGAGGCGAAGGTCGCCCGAGTCGACCCCGGTCACCGGGCGGTTGAAGACGACCTGCACCGAGGTCAGGTGCCGGAGAGCGGTCCCCGGAACCGGCAACACCGAGTCGACGGCGGGCGGGCGGGGGTCGACGAGATCATAGCTCCAGTTCGATCCCGCCACCGAGGCGTCGAAGCGGGTGGGCGGTTGACCCAGATCCTGGATGGCGTGCAGCGGGCCCCAGGTCACCGTCACGGCGCCGTAGGGGGGTTGGCGGAAGACGAAGGTGTAGGTCCTGCCGCCGCCGGAGTGCGAGGTGGCGGGGACGCCGTTGACCAGGAAGTCGGCGGCCGAGACGCCATTGACCGGGACGCTGAAGGTCACGCTGACACGATCCAGCATCTCGACCGTCCCCGGGGTCGGGTCGATGGCGACGATTCCGACCTGGGCCCGGGCAATCCGGCATCCCAGGGCCAGGCAACAGAGGATCCAACGGGTGACGTGGACGAAGCGGAGGCGCGACATGCAAGTGTGGCCTTCAGGCTCGCCGGAGGTGCCGTCAGCGTCAAAGCCCGAAGCGGAGCAGGAACGCCATTGAAGGCGATGGGCCGTTGGTGTTCCGTTCGCACCCATGGTTTGTCGGATTCAGACCCTCCTGCTCGGGTTCCTGGCCTGGGCCGCCTTCGCGCGGGCGGAGCTCCCCGGGGAGCTTCCCGAGGTGCCCATGGGCGTCGCGTGGAAGGATCCCAAGGCGTTGACCCCCGGCAGCCGCGTGGTGGTCGAGATGGGGCTGTACCGATGGGCCCTCCGATGGGTTCCTCCGGGCCGTTTCCGGATGGGAAGCCCACCGGACGAACCGCTTCGCGACAAGGACGAGATTCCGCATGAGGTGACCTTCGAGCGGGGCTTCTTCATGGCCGAGACCGAGTGCACCCAGGCCCAGTGGATGGCCATCCTCACCAACAACCCGAGCCACGGGAAGGCCCCCGACCAGCCGGTGAACCAGGTGTCGTGGCCGGAGGCCAAGGAATACTGCCGGCGACTCACCCTGGCCCAACGGGATCGGGGACTGATCCCGGACCGATGGGAGTGGGATCTGCCGACCGAGGCCCAGTGGGAATACGCCTGCCGGGCCGGGACGACCGGGGCGTTCGCCGGGGACCTGCCAAGCATGGCCTGGATCGAATCGAATTCCGAGGGTCGGGCGCATGCCGTGAAGACCCGTGCGCCGAACGCGTGGGGCCTCCACGACCTGCATGGCAGCGTCTGGGAATGGTGCCGCGACTGGTATGGCGACTACCCCTTGGACCCCGTGGTGGACCCGACCGGCCCGGCGGCCGGCACCTTCCGGACCTATCGCGGAGGCAGCCGGATCTACGGAGCGCGTCGCGCCCGCTCGGCCATTCGCGGGGCCATGACCCCGGAGTTGAAGGGCGACTACCTCGGGTTCCGCCCGGTGCTCCTGCCGCCCCGTTGAGGCCCGCCGGGCGACCTCAACGGTGACCCCCGGTATGGGTCCGCAACGAGCAGTTGCCGCCCCTCCGGTCGCGCCCCTATCCTTGGCCCGTCTTCCCAACCACGGGTATCTATGGCTAAAAAACAACTCCGCATCGGTCTCATCGGCTACGGCTTCATGGGACGCGCCCATTCCAACGCATTCGCCCAGGTCGGCCACTTCTTCCCGTCGAGCTATGAGATCGTCCTGAAGGCGGTCTGCGCGCGCGACGCGGTCAAGGCCCAGGAATTCGCCGACCGCTGGGGCTACGAGTCGATCGAAACCGACTGGAAGAAGCTCCTGGCCCGCAAGGACATCGACGTGGTGGACATCGCCGTGCCCAACAACCTGCACGCCGAGATCGCCATCGCCGCGGCCAAGGCCGGAAAGATGATCCTGTGCGAGAAGCCCCTGGCCCTCAATTCGAAGCAGGCCGAGGGCATGGTCAAGGCCATCGAGAAGGCCAAGGTGCCCAACATGGTCTGGTACAACTACCGGCGTTGCCCGGCCGTCGTCCTGGCCAAGCAGCTCATCGACTCGGGCAAGCTCGGCAAGGTGTTCCACTACCGCGCCAACTTCCTCCAGGACTGGACCATCAATCCCGAGCTGCCGCAGGGCGGGGCGGCCCTGTGGCGCCTCGACGTCAAGGCCGCCGGCTCCGGCGTCACGGGCGACCTCCTGGCCCATTGCATCGACACGGCCATGTGGCTCAACGGCGGCATCAAGGATGTCAGCGCGATGACCGAGACCTTCATCAAGGAGCGCAAGCACACCCTCACCGGCAAGGTCGAGAAGGTGGGCATCGACGACGCCTGCGCGTTCCTGTGCCATTTCAACAACGGCTCGCTGGGCCTCTTCGAGTCGACCCGCTACGCCCGCGGCCACAAGGCGCTCTACACCTTCGAGATCAACGGCGAGAACATGAGCCTCAAGTGGGACCTGCACGATTTGCACCGCCTCCAGATCTTCGATTACAGCGATGTCGGGGCCGAGCGCGGCTGGAAGAGCGTCCACGTCTCCGACGGTGACCACCCGTACACCGGGAAGTGGTGGGTGCCCGGTCTGCAGCTGGGCTACGAGCACAGCTTCATCCATCAGGTCGTGGAGTTCATCTCGGGTCTCGAGAGCGGCAAGAACGCCAAGCCGGACTTCAAGGACGGCCTGGCCACCGACTACGTCGTCGATGCCGTCCTGGCCTCGGCCAAGACGCACAAGTGGACCAAGGTCAAGCGGGTGAAGGGCTGAGGCCTCAGGCAGTTTCCCGTGGCGGGAACGACGCGGGCGGGCGGGGCGATGCAGGGCCCTTCCCGCCCGTTTTGCGCCGGCGCCCGGCGAAGTTCGGTTTGGCCTCGGTCGGCCTCCCGTGGCATACCAGCGGGCGCATGGAATACGAAGCGGTCATCGGTCTGGAGACCCACGTCCAACTCAAGACCCACTCGAAGATGTGGTGCGGGTGCGCCAACGCCTTCGGATCGGATCCCAACACCAACGTCTGCCCGATCTGCCTGGGCATGCCGGGCGTGCTGCCGGTGCCCAACGCCGAGGCCATCCGCCTGACCGTGCTGACCGGATACCTGCTCAACTGCGAGATTCCCCGCTTCGCCAAGTTCGACCGCAAGAACTACTTCTACCCCGATTCGGCCAAGAACTACCAGGTCACCCAGTACGACAAACCCTCGACGGCCAACGGCTGGATCGAGTTCGAGTTCGACGGGCCCGGCTCGGTGGACGGCCTCGCCCGGGTCCGGATCACCCGGGCGCACCTTGAGGAGGACGTCGGCAAGAACAGCCACTTCGACCGCTTCAGCGGGGTGGACTTCAACCGCGCCGGCGTGCCGCTGCTGGAGATCGTGTCCGAGCCCGACCTCAACGGTCCCGACATGGCCTATGCCTACCTCCGCGCCCTCACCGACGTGCTGTACCGGGGCGGCATCAGCGACTGCGACCTGGAGAAGGGCATGGTGCGCTGCGACGTGAACGTCTCGGTGCGTCCCAAGGGCAGCACGAAGCTCGGGGCCAAGATCGAGATCAAGAACATGAACTCCTTCTCCGGGGTGCGATGCGCCCTCGAGTACGAGATCCCGCGACAGATCGAGGCCGTGAAGCGCGGTGAGACGCTGCGCCAGGAGACGCGCCGGTGGGACGACCTCGCCGGCATCACCGAGGCGATGCGCTCCAAGGAGGATGCCCACGACTACCGGTACTTCCCCGAGCCGGACCTCATGCCCCTGGCGCCGACCGACGAGTGGCTGGCTTCCGTGCGGGCGCAGGTGGTCGAATTGCCCCTCGCCCGCAAGCGGCGGTTCCTCCGCGAGTACGGCCTGCCCGACGGCGACGCGGAGATCTTCCGCGACAACCTGCCGCTGGCCGGTTTCTTCGAGAAGGCCGCGCAGGGCGCCTCCCAGCCGAAGGCGATCGCCAACTGGGTGATCAACAATCTGCAGGCGCGCCTGAGCGACTCGGGCACAGCCGTGGACGAGGTGCGCATCCGGCCGGAGCAGGTGCGGGAACTGGTCGGCCTCGTGGACGGCGGATCCATCAGCAGCAAGATCGCGCAGGACGTCTTCGCCGAGATGTTCACCACGGGGGACTCACCCAAGGCCATCGTCGAGCGCAACGGCTGGTCGCAGGTCAGCGATGTGGGTGCCCTCGAGGCCCTCTGCGACCAGGCCATCGCCGCCAACCCCGGGCCCGCCGCCGACTTCCGGGCCGGCAAGTCGGCCGCCCTCAACGCCCTCAAGGGCCAGGTGATGAAGCTCTCCAAGGGCAAGGCCAACCCCGCCTTGGCCGGCGAGATCCTTGAGCGCAAGCTGCGCGCATAGACACGCCGGGCCGTTGTCGGGGAGTCCGAGCCGGGGCAGTCCGAGCCCAACGGTCGGGGGCGGCGCGCGCAATGGACTCCATGGCACGCAAACGGCCCCGGGAACCTTCGGGCTCCACGGGGCCGCATCGTCGTCGGCCCGATTGGGTCGATCGGGCCGGTTTCAGGCGGGCGGAATCAGCGCGTCGGCGAGTAGTCGGTGGGCACGAGGAACACCGACTTCACGCCGCCGGCCACGGTGAGCGATCCGCCGGCGGCCTTCTCGCTGGCCTCCCGGGCGGCCTTCCAGGCCGGATCCTTGCCGAAGGCCGAGAAGCTCGCCTTGGCCGCGTCCTGGGATTTGTGGGTCAGGAAGTAGAGCAGGGTGCGGTCGCCCTCGGGCTGGTCGGCCATCTTGTGGAAGTAGCCCTGGTTGCCCATGCCATACTTCGCGAACAGGCCGATGGTGTGGTCCCGGAACCGGGCATCCAGGTGCGAGAGCCGCTCCGGGGTGCTGGTGTAGGTGCGGACTTCCCACACGCCGCCCTTGGAGACATTGCCGGTGCGGACCTTCGGCGAGTAGTCGGTCTCGACCAGGAAGGGGTTCTCGGACTTGGCCACGATGGGCCCGGCGGCTTCGCTGGCCTTCTGGGCGGTCTTCCACTCCGGGTCGGAGGTGAAGGCCTTCCAGGCCGTCTCCCGCGCCTCGCGGCTGGGGTAGCGCAGCAGGAAGTGCAGCCGCTGGTCGGCCGGGTCGGCCGGCATCCAGTAACCGATGCTTTCGATGCCGTGCTTCTTGAAGAGGCGCAGGGTGTGGTTGCGGAAGCGGTTGTGCAGCGCCTCCGCACGGCCGGGGAGGATGGTGTAGATGCGCAGTTCGTAGACGGCGGCGGTGTGGCCGGAGCCGGTGGACTGGCACCCGGTGAGCAGGGCCGCTCCTGCGACGGAGGCGGTCTTCAGGAAATTGCGACGGTGGATCATCAAGACCAAGCCTCCGGCCGGGCGACGTGGCGTCAAACAAAAACCTTGTTGCCGGCCCCGGCCACCGTTACCGCTTCCCGCACATGACCGAGCGGCGCGCCAAGATCCAGCGGAAGACCAGCGAGACCTCCATCCGCGTGGACCTCGACATCGACGGTCGGGGCCGGGCCCGGGTGAAGACCGGGGTCGGTTTCCTGGACCACATGCTCTGTGCCTTTGCCAAGCACTCGGTGTGCGACCTCAAGCTCACGTGCTCGGGGGACCTGCACATCGACGCCCACCACACGGTCGAGGACTGTGGCATCGCCCTCGGGCAGGCCTTCCTGCAGGCCCTCGGCGACAAGCGAGGCATCCGACGCTACGGAACGGGCTTCGACCCCCGCAATCCCTTCACCGGCGAGGCCCATGTGCCCATGGACGAGGTGCTGGCCCGCTGCGTGATCGATTTCAGCGGGCGACCTTGCCTGGTCTGGCGTGGCATGGATTCGATGGCCCAGCGGCGGATCCCGGAGGCCGACCGGAATCAGGACATGTCCTCCCGGTTCCGCTTTGGCCTCGCCCGGGAGTTCTTCCAGGGATTCACCAACGAGGCGCGGTGCAATCTGCACCTCGAGCTTTTGTACGGGGGCGAACCCCACCATGTGGCGGAGGCCCTCTTCAAGGCCTTCGCCAAGGCAGTGGACGTCGCCTGCCAGCGGGATCCGCGGATCGCCGGGGTGATCCCCAGCAGCAAGGGGGCCCTTTGAGAGGCACCGTGGCCGTACCCGGCCGGCGACCTGCCCGGCCGTCGTTCCGGCCGGAACTTCTCCCTGAATAATCGCCCAACCGCACCGTCGATGCCCCTGTCGGTGAAACACGATTATCCGTCAGCAGCCGACGAGACTCTGGTCCAGTGGGCTCAACGGGGGGATACCGAGGCGTTCGAGGAACTGGTGCACCGGCACCGGGACAAGATCTACGCCAGGGCCCTGATGATGATGCGGAATGACGACCAGGCGCTCGAATTTTCACAGGAAGCATGGGTCAAGGCGTGGCAACGGTTGGTTCAATTCCAGGGCGACTCGAGTTTCGCCACGTGGGTGACGCGCATCGTCATCAACCTCTGCCTCGACCAGTTGCGGCGGCAGAAGCGCGTCCGCACCGAATCCATCGAGGCCATGGACGAGGAGTCCGGCGGGGTGGAGCGGCACCTGCCGGTGCCGGAGTCCAACCCCACTGCCGGTCTCGAGCAGGACGAACTCCGGAGGCGCATCGATGAAGCGCTGGGGAAACTCACCGACGCCCATCGGACCGTGGTGGTCCTTCATGAGTTTGAGGGGCTGGAGTACAAGGAGATCGCCAAGCGCGTCGGCATCTCGATCGGAACGGTCATGTCGCGCCTCTTTTACGCGCGCCGCCGGCTGGCATTCCTTCTACAATCTTTGAAGCGGGAGCGTTCCGAATGAAAACCAACGAGCAACTCATCGACCTGCAGGCCTACGTCGACGGTGAACTGTCCGACGAGAAGCGCCGACGGGTCGAGGCGGCACTTCCCGCCGACATCGACGCCCGGGAGCTGGTCGAAGGGCTGCGCCGTCTCTCCGGCCTCCTGCGCGACCACGAACCCAAGGCCGCCGTTCCCTGGAGCCGGGAGTTCTACTGGAGCCAGATCCGACGCCGGATCGACGCCGACGCCGCCGGAAGCCAGGCCACCTCCGCCCCGGCCCATGCGGCCTCCACGGCCTCTGCCTCGTCGGCCCTCGGATGGCTCCGGTGGCTGATCCCGGCGCTGGGGGTCGCCACGGTGGCCGTCGTCGTCTCAACCCGCTCGACCGGGCCCGCCCACCGGGAGTTCGCCGTCGCCGCCGGCGGCGACGACATCACGATGGCCGACGTGTCCTCCACCGTCTTCCGCTCGGAAAGCGACGGCGTGACGGTGCACTGGATCCAATAAAACATTGGCGTCCGGCCCTCCGGATGCCTTGATCCGTCCCGAACACCGACCTTCCGCGGCCCTGAATGAAACGTTCCTCGATGATCCGGTTGACGAGCCCGAGGCTGGGTTGGCTCCCCATGGGCCGACCGATGTCCGTCCTCATGTCCGTCCTCATGGCCTCGATCACGGCCCTGACTCCCTTGGGCGCCCTCGCTGGCGATCTTCGGCTGCGCCTTGAGCTGGCCTGGGGTACCGACGGGGTCGCTCCCGAGGGCAAGAACCTCAAGGAGTTGGATGCCAAGGGACGCGAAAAGCTCCGGCACTTCCGCTGGAAGAACTACTGGGTGGTCAAGTCGACCCCGGTGATCCTCGATGCCAAGACCGTGCAGAAGGTCGCCTTGGACCGTTGCCAGGTCGATTTCAAGACCACCGCCGACGGGCATGTCGAGGTGAAGCTCCACAGCATCAACGAGGCGAAGGAGGCCAAACTGGTGAAGACCCTCCAGCACTCCCACGAGGCCCTCAAGCGGGGCGAATTCCTGATCATCGCCGGCGATGACAAGGACAAGTGGAACGACGCCTGGTTTGTCATCATCCGGGCCGAGCCCTGACCGGGCCACAATTGGGGGTTCCGTGCCCCCGTGGTCCGGCATCCTTCGTCGCAGCTGCCACAACCGGTAGGACGGGCGCCGGTCAGAAGCCCCAATTGGTTGTGTAATTCCGAAAGCTGTTGTCCTCGGAGACGCCAGCGCGTTAGACTTTCCCCCGAACAATCGAGCGGACCCTTTGCCGGTTGTCGCCCCGAGATTCCATATGGCCGAAAACCTTCCGTCCAAGGAGACCTACACGAGTTCCCAGATCAGCACGCTGGAGGGACTGGAGGCCGTCCGGAAGAAGCCCGGCATGTACATCGGCGGCACCGATGAGCGTGCCCTCCACCACTGCGTTTCGGAGGTGCTGGACAACTCCGTCGACGAACACCTGGCCGGCCATTGCAAGCGGATCGAGGTGGTCATCCACGTCGACGGTTCGATCTCCATCCGCGACGACGGCCGGGGCATCCCGGTCGACATCCACCCGCTCAAGAAGATTCCGGCCGTCGAACTGGTGCTCACCACGCTGCATTCCGGCGGCAAGTACGGCCAGGGGGGCTACAAGTTCTCGGGCGGCACCCACGGCGTCGGGGCCAAGTGCGTCAACGCCGTCTCCGAATGGTTCGAGGTGGAGGTGAGCCGCGAGGGCAAGGTCCACCACATGGAGTTCGAGCGCGGCAAGGTGACCAAGAAACTCGAGGTGATTGGCAAGGCCAAGGGCCGCGGCACGCTCATCACCTTCAAGCCCGACCCGGAGATCTTCCGCGACACGGTCGAGTTCAAGTCCGACCGAATCACCCAGCGCCTCCGCGAATTGGCCTGCATCAATTCCGGGCTCGAGATCACCTTCCTCGACGAGCGCCAGCCGGAGCCGAAGCTCGAGACCTTCCTGTACAAGGAGGGGCTCGAGGAGTTCGTGCGCCAGCTCAACAAGAGCCGGGTCACGCTGCATCCCAAGCCGATCAGCGTCCTCAAGGAGAGCAAGACCACCACGGCCGAGAAGGAGGTCGAGATCCACATCCACGTCGTGCTGCAGTACAACGACAGCTACAACGACCAGGTCCTCTGCTACACCAACACCATCCACAACCCGGATGGCGGCACGCACCTGTCGGGTTTCCGCACGGCCCTGACCCGCTCGGTCAACCAGTACGCCAAGTCCAACAGCCTGCTGAAGGAGAAGGACCCGCAGATCACCGGCGACGATGTCCGCGAGGGCCTCACGGCCGCCATCTCCATCAAGCACAGCGATCCGAAGTTCGAGTCGCAGACCAAGGTGAAGCTCATCTCGCCCGAGGTGGAGAGCATCGTGGGTTCGGCCTCGTACGAGGGGTTGATGAACTACTTCGACGACAACCCGGTGGTGGCCAAGAAGATCGTCGAGAAGGCCCTCAACGCGGCCCGGGCCCGCGAGGCGGCCCGCAAGGCGCGCGAGGCGGTCCGCAAGACGGCCCTGACCGGTGGCGGCCTGCCGGGCAAGCTGGCCGATTGCTCCGACCGCGATCCCGCCAACACCGAGCTGTACATCGTCGAGGGCGACTCGGCAGGTGGCTCGGCCAAGCAGGGACGCGACCGGAAGTTCCAGGCCATCCTCCCGATCCGCGGCAAGCTCATCAACGTCGAGAAGGCCCGCCTCGACAAGGTCCTGCAGAACAACGAAATCCGGACCATGATCACCGCCATCGGCACGGGCATCGGGGCCGGCGAGGGCGAGGGGGCCTTCAAGATCGAGAGCCTCCGCTACCACAAGGTCATCATCATGACCGACGCGGATGTCGACGGCTCCCACATCCGCACGCTGCTGCTGACCTTCTTCTACCGCCAGATGACCCAGCTCATCCGGGACGGGTACGTCTACATCGCCCAGCCGCCGCTGTACTCCATCACCCGCAAGAAGCGCACCGACTACGTCGATGACGACATGCAACTCAACCGCATCCTGCTGCAGAATGGAACCGAGGAGGTACGCCTCAAGAACCTGGCCGACGGCAGGGAGGTTCCCGCCAAGCAGCTCGAGGAGATCCTGGGCCTGCTCGAGACCCTCGACAAGCACGCCACCTTCATCCGGCGGCAGGGCGGCGACTTCGCCGACTACGTGGCCCGACGCGCGCCCGACGGCGCGTTGCCGCAACACCTGGTGAAGGTGCGCGAGGGCAACGTGGAGACCGTGCATTACTTCATGTCGAACGAGGAGCAGGAGGCCTTCAAGACGGCCAATCCCGACCTGTTCGGTGACACCGAGGCCAAGGAGCGTCTCGAGAAGGCCAAGGGACAGAGCCGTCGCGCGTCGCATGTGCACCTGCACCTCGAGTCGCGGGCCATCGGCGAACTGCTGGCCAAGTTGACCAAGAAGGGCCTGGCCATCGACCACTACGCCGCGCAGGACAATCCCCTCTTCGAGCTCATCGAAGGCGAGGGCGAGCGGGCCAACGTGACGCCGATCTTCTCCATCCCCGAGATCCTCAACGGCGTGAAGGAGGTGGGCAAGAAGGGCATCCAGATCTACCGCTTCAAGGGACTGGGCGAAATGGACGCCAAGGAACTGTTCGAGACCACCATGAACCCGGCCAAGCGCAAGCTGCTGCGGATCGAGCTGTCCGACGCGGTCGAGGCCGAGGAGATGTTCACCCGCCTGATGGGCGACGTGGTCGAGCCGCGCCGACAATTCATCGAGGACAACGCGCTGAACGTCCGCAACCTCGACGTCTGAACCCAAGCGTCGGTGGCCGACCGGGACCGCGCGGTCAAGCCTCCCGAACCGTCACCCCAACGACACGTTTTTCCGCACATGCCAGACGAGAATCCCCCCAAAGGACCGCAAGCCAGCGGCGGTGCCTACACGGGTAACGAGAAGATCCACTCCATCAATGTCGCCGAGGAGATCAAGGCCTCGTTCCTCGACTACTCGATGTCCGTCATCATCTCCCGTGCGTTGCCCGACGTGCGGGACGGACTCAAGCCCTCCCAGCGGCGCATCCTCTTCGCCATGGAAGGCCTTTCGCTCTTTCCCGGGCGCAAGCACATGAAGTGCGCCAAGATCTGCGGACAGACCTCCGGCGACTATCATCCGCATGGCGAGGCGGTGATCTACCCGACCCTCGTTCACATGGCCCAGCCGTGGGCGATGCGGGAGAAGCTCGTGGACGGCAAGGGCAACTTCGGCTCGGTGGAGAACGATCCGCCGGCGGCCATGCGTTACACCGAGGCCCGCCTCACCCATCTGGGGGCGGCCTTGATGACCGACATGGACAAGGACACGGTCGACTTCGTACCCAACTACGACGAGCGACTCATGGAGCCGTCGGTCCTGCCGGCGGCCTTCCCCAACCTGCTGGTCAACGGCGGCACCGGCATCGCCGTGGGCATGGCCACCAACATGGCCCCCCACAATCTCGGCGAGGTCATCGACGGCATCTGCGCCCAGATCGACAACCCGGCCATCACCATCCCGGAGTTGATGAAATTCATCAAGGGGCCCGACTTCCCGACCGGGGGCTTCATCTGCGGCATCGAGGGCATCCAGAACTATTTCAAGACGGGCCGTGGGAGCATCAAGCTGCGTGGCCGCATCGGCGTCGAGGAGATCAAGGGCAACCGCGAGCAGCTGGTCATCACGGAGATCCCGTACAACGTCAACCGGGCCGGTCTCGAGGAGCAGATTGCCGGCCTCGTGCAGGAGAAGATCATCACCGAGATCTCGGCGATGCGGAACGAGTCCGACGAGAACTGCCGCCTGGTGATCGAGCTCAAGCGCGACGCCAGCCCGCGGGTGGTCATCAACAACCTCTTCAAGCACACCCAGCTCGAGACCACCTTCAGCGTCAACGCCCTGGCCATCGACCATGGCAAGCCCAAGACGCTCAATCTCAAGGAGATCATCCAGTGCTACATCGAGCATCGCCGCGAGGTGGTGCTGCGCCGCACACGCTTCGAGCTGCGCAAGGCCGAGGAGCGGGCCGAGTTGCTCGAGGGCTACATCTGCGCCCTCAACAACCTCGACGAGTTCATCCGCATCATCCGCAGTTCCAAGACCCGCGACGAGGCCCGCATCAAGCTGCTGGCCTTCGAGTGGACGCGGGCCCAGGTGGAACGCTGGAGCATCCTCATCCGCAGCGGGGAGCGGCTCAACGCCTCGGGTCGCTATGCGCTGACCGGGCGCCAGGTCGATGCCATCCTGGAGCTGCGCCTGTACCAGCTCACCGGCCTGGAGATCGACAAGGTCAAGTCCGAGTACGCCGAGCTCATCGAGCGCATCAAGGACCTGCTGGACATCCTGGCCCGCGAGTCCCGCGTGCTCTCCATCATCAAGAAGGAGCTGCGCGAGCTGAAGGACAAGCATGCCAGCCCGCGCATGTCCGAGATCGTCCCCGACGAGGGCGAGATGGCCATCGAGGACCTCATCGCCAACGAGGGGGTGATCGTGACCCTGACCCACAACGGCCTGATCAAGCGCACGAACGTCTCCAGCTACCGGGCCCAGAAGCGCGGCGGAAAGGGCGTCATCGGCATGAGCACGCGCGAGGCCGACAAGGCCGAGGACAGCGACTTCATCGAGCACCTCTTCACCTGCAGCACCCATGACTACCTCATGTTCTTCACGAACCTGGGCCGGGTGTACGTCGAGCGGGTGCACGAGATCCCCGACATGGGGCGGGCCGCCAAGGGACGCAGCATCGCCAACCTGTTGGAACTGCGCGCCGAGGAGAAGATCCAGACCCTGGTCCGGGTGACCTCGAAGTACGGGGCCAACAAGGAGGACCTCACCTGGAAACAAGCCAACGAGCTCTTCTTCGTGACACGCATGGGCACGGTCAAGCGCACCGAGTTGTCCGATTTCCAAAATGTCCGCAAGGGTGGCATCATCGCCATCAACCTCGAGAAGGGCGACGACCTCGTCGAGGTGCGCCTGACCAACGGCCAGAACGAGATCGTGCTCATCACCCAGCAGGGCATGAGCATCCGTTTCCAGGAGGGTCAGGTGCGATCCATGGGCCGCAACGCGGGCGGCGTGAAGGGCATCGAACTCGAGAAGGGCGACGCGGTGGTGGCCCTGGCCCTGGTCGATCCGGACGCCACGCTGCTGGTGGCCGGCGAGAACGGCATCGGCAAGCGGACCGACTTCGAGGAATACCGCCAGCAAAGCCGTGGCGGCAAGGGCATCATCACCATGAAGACCGGCGACAAGACCGGCAATGTGGTGGGTGCCTTGACCGTGCGCGATTCCGACGAGCTGATGCTCATCACCTCGGGCGGCCAGATGGTGCGCATTCCGGTCAAGGGCATCCGCGAGGCCGGCCGCAACACCATGGGCGTGAAGCTCATCAACCTCGCCGACAAGGACAAGCTCCAGGCCATCGCCCCGGTCATCAGCGAATCCCAGGAAGAGGACGCCGCGTCCGAGCCGGCCGCCTGATGGCCGCCGGTGCGCAGGGGTCCACCCGGCCGACGCCACGCCTCCCACGCCGGGTCACCCGGGAACCGAAGGAGGGCACGTGGGGCTGGACATCGACCGCGGTTGGAACAGGGTCGAGGAGGGACTAGGACCGACGCGAAGGGTCAAAGCCCATGGTCCGGCGGCACAAGGTCCGGCGATGGGGCGGTCAGCCGATGCGCCAGATGATCCGGGCCTTGTTCAGGTCGTAGGGGGACATCTCCATCTTGACCCGGTCGCCGGGCGTCAGGCGCACGAAGCGCTTGCGCATCTTGCCGGAGATCGTCGCCAGGACGATGTGCTTGTTGTCGAGTTCGACGCGGAACATCGTCCCGGCCAGAACCGCGATCACCTTGCCCTCAACCTCGATGTGTTCTTCCATGAGATACCGTGTCGATGTGCCGGGGAGTCCGGGAAGGCCCGGAGCCGGCTGAGGGCGGGACGTTGACGGCTCAATCGGCCCTGACAAGCCGGTTTTCGTGCCTGTCAACCCGCGCGGTCCGGATGGCAGGGTCTCGTGATGCGGACCGAGACGTGGCGTGCCTCGGGGATGATGAACTTGCGTACCTCCACATGGACCCGTCGTGCGCCGAACTCCCGGAGCACCACAGGTCGGCGATTTCCGAGACGAGGGTCTCGATCAGGCGCCACGACCGACCTCGGCCCAGTCCCAGGAGCCGCTGGCTGACGGCGTAGTAGTTGATGGTGTGGGCCAGGTCGTCACCGGCGGCGGCGGGTCGGATGTCGGTCTCCATCTCCACCGAGATCAGCAGGCGCTGGGGGTGGACCCGTTCCTCGTCGGGAACACCGATGTGGTAGTGGACCTCGAGGTCGCGCAGCGTGATGGTGTCCATGGAGAGCGAGGACGCTAGGCCAGCGGCGACTGGAGGGTCTGCGCCTGGACCGCTTCGAGCAGGCGTCGGGTCGGTGCGTTGAGGGGCAGGGTGAAGGCCTGGTCCCAGTCGACCCAGACGTGGTCCTGGGCTTCATCGTTGAGCCGGACCGTCTGCCCGGGAAGCGCCCGGCAGGTGTAGTTGAGCAGGATGAAGTGGGCCTCCCGGTAGAACTCCGTCGACCGGATCGAGTCCTGCACCAGGACGAACTCGATGTCGTCCACCTCGAGCCCCGTCTCTTCGCGGAGCTCCCGTCGCAGGGCGTCCTCGGACGCCTCGCCCCACTTGATCTTGCCTCCGGGAATCCCCCACAACCCCGACCACTTGGCCGTCTTGAAGAGCAGCATCCGCCCGGCATCGTCGCGGATGAGCGCCCCCACCGTGGGGATGGGGTAGGGCGTCCGGGCCGGGGCCGCCGGAGCGAGGCGGAGTCCGTTGTCCTCCAGGTGCCGGCGCAGTTCGGACAGGTGCTCGACGATGAGGTGGGGCTTGGCCTCGCGGAGCTTGTCGAGGTTGTCGTAACCCGTCAGCACCCCCACCGCATGGACGCCTCCGTGGTGCGCTGTCTCGATGTCGTGCCGCATGTCGCCGATGAAGATCGTCTGCGCCGGATCCAGCGTGTTCTCCTCGAGGATCCGGTGGATGAGGTCCTTCTTGTCGTGGGCGCCGAGGTAGGTCCGGTCCAGGAGACCGACGAAGCCGGAGGCGCACTCCTGATGGGCAAAGAGAGCCGGGTGCACGGCACTGAGCAGGAAGGTCCGCAGGTTCCGCTCGCGGCAGAACTCCAGGAAGTCGCGGGCGTGGGGCAGCGGCGTGACCGAGTCCTGGACCTGCCGAAAGCCGTCTAGGAACCAGCGCTCGAGGTCGGGCAGGGCCTCCTTCGGCACCCGCTCGACGTAGAAGTCGCGCGCCGGCAACCGGAACTCCCGGCGGAACTGCTCCAGTGGCATGGCCGGGACACCGGCCTGCTCGAGCGCATGGTTCGAGGCCCGCCAGACGGCCGGCAAGTCGTCCACCAGGGTGCCGGACCAGTCAAAGATCACGTTGCGGATCACAGCCGGACCCTATCCCCAGGGCAGCCGCCCGCAAACGCGGGATTTGCCTGAAGCCAGTCCTGCCATGCGGCCCGCATCGAGGGAAAGGCCAGGTCCCCGGGGGCCACGTCGGACGGCGCGTGCCAGCCGACCGCCTCGACCTCACCCGCGTTTTGAAGAACAGGTCGAGCACGGGGTAGAGCACGCCCCCGAAGAGGTACTCGTTGGGCTGGGATCCCAGGAACCGGAGGTCCGTCAACCGCAGGCCGACCTCCTCATGCACCTCGCGGTGGACGGCATCCTCGGCGCGTTCGCCCACATCGATGAAGCCTCCGGGCGGGGCCAGCTTGCCGGCGCCCGGTTCCTTCGCGCGTCGGATCAAGAGCACCCTGCCGGCGGCATCCTGGACGAACACCGCGACGGCCACCGCCGGGTTGAAGTACAACCGGAACCCACAGGCCATGCAAGCCATGGGCCCCTTGCCGTCCGGCGGCACGATCGGTTGACCGCATCGTGGACAATGTCGGAAGTGTCGGTGGGGAAACATGCCGTTGGCGAAGGGCGACCCGGGAAGTTCCGGATCCGGTTTTGATCGTAGGCCGCGCTGGCCCCGGGCTCGAAACCAAAAACCGTGCCCGACGATGGGTTGATTCCAAATCGCACCGCCTGCCGCCTGCCGTGTGGCAGGCCTGAGGACAATCTGAACTCCTTGCCGACCGGAGGGGTGCCGAAGCTTTCCGGGGAAGCCGATCTGCGGCATCCTGCACCCGTTCATGAGTGTTCGTACCCGCTCCGAGGCCCTGTTCGCCGAAGCCCTCCGGCACACCCCGGGAGGGGTCCATTCGCCGGTGAGGGCATTCCGGGCCGTTGGTGGCAGCCCGTTCTTCGCGGCCTCGGCCGCCGGCGCCCGGGTCATGGATGCCGACGGCAACGCCTACATCGACTATGTCGGCACCTGGGGACCTGCCATCCTCGGGCATGCGGCCGGGCCCGTCGTTGAGGCCGTGCAGGCGGCGGCGGCGCGCGGGACACGAGCTTCGGCATCCCGCATGAGGGGGAGGTGGCCTTGGCACGTCAGGTGAAGGCGATGGTGCCGTCGGTGGAGAAGGTGCGTTTCTGCAACAGCGGCACCGAGGCCACGATGGCAGCGATCCGCCTGGCCCGGGGATTCACCGGTCGTGACCTGATCGTGAAGTTCGCCGGGTGCTACCACGGCCACTCCGACGCGCTGCTGGTCAAGGCGGGATCGGGCGCGCTCACCCTGGGCACCCCCGACAGCGCCGGCGTGCCGGAGGCCGTGGCCCGCCAGACCCTGGTGCTGCCGTTCAACGATCCGGAGGCCCTTCGGGCGACGTTCCGCGACCATGGACGATCGCTGGCGGCGGTCATCCTCGAGTTGGTGCCCGCCAATGCGGGCCTCTATTTGCCGAGGCCTGGGTTCCTCGAGGAGTTGCGCCGCCTCACCCACGACCACGGCACGGTGCTCATCGCCGACGAGGTGATGACCGGATTCCGGCTTGGTCCGGCCGGTGCCCAGGGCGTCTTCGGACTGACACCCGACCTGAGCTGCTTCGGCAAAATCATCGGCGGCGGGCTTCCGGTGGGAGCCTTCGGCGGTCGGGGCGACATCATGGACCGGCTGGCCCCGCTGGGGCCGGTCTACCAGGCGGGCACCCTGAGCGGGAACCCGTTGGCCATGGCCGCCGGCCTGGCGGCTCTGGAGACCTTGCGCACGACCGACGCCTGGAACCGGCTGGAGGCGCTCGGGGCCGAACTGGAGCAGGGGATGGTGGCCGGCGCCAAGGCTGCCCGGATCCCGGTCCGCTTTCAGGGCATCGGCTCCATGTTCTGCGCCTACTTCACCGACCGGCCGGTGTGGAACCTCGATGACGCGATGCACAGCGACCGCACCCGTTTCGCGCGATTCTTCCATGGCATGCTCGACCGCGGCGTGTACCTGGCCCCGTCCCAGTTCGAGGCCGGGTTCCTTTCGACAGCGCACACGTCGGATGACATCGAAACCACGGTGCGGGCCGCCGAGGCGGTGTTCGCGACGCTTTGAGGCTTCCGCCTGAGTTGCGACAACCGGCGCCTGGTGATGGCGTTCCGGGGCGCATTCCCGGGATTGTCTGCCGCGGATGGAACGGTAGTCTCGCCGCCATGTCCCCGATGCGTATCGTCCTGCTTGCGGCAGCCGTCCTCGCCCTGGAGTCCCATGCCCTTGCCGCCGGTCCCCGCGCCCTTCCGGCAGGCCAGCGTCCCGACGACATCCGACTTCAGCCCCCGAAGGATCTGGACGGGTACTTCCCATTCCATCCGCCGGACTCCAAGGAAGCCTGGCAGCGACGGGCCGGTCAGGTGCGGCAGAGAATCCTGGTGTCGCAAGGCCTGTGGCCCATGCCCACCCGTTCCGAGCTGAACCCGTCGATCCATGGGCGCATCGATCGCGGGGAGTACACCCTCGAGAAGGTGGCCTTCGAGAGCGCGCCCGGCTTTTTCGTCACGGGCAACCTGTACCGGCCCAAGAAGACCGGGGGCGGCAAGGTGCCCGGCGTGTTGTTCGCCCATGGCCATTGGGCCAATGCCCGGCTGTCGCAGGCCACCGACGCAGAGTTGCGCCAGGAAATCGCCACGGGGCAGGAACGCTTCACCGAGGGCGGGAAGAGCCGCTTCCCAGGAACGCTTCACCGAGGGCGGGAAGAGCCGCTTCCAGTCGATGTGCGTCCAGCTCGCGCGGATGGGCTGTGTCGTCTGGCAGTGGGACATGCTGGGTGATTCCGATTCGCAGCAGATCTCCCGCCAGGTGGTGCACCACTTCTCCAAGCAGCGGCCCGAGATGAACACGACCGAGAACTGGGGCCTGTACAGCCCGCAGGCCGAGGCGCACCTCCAGAGCATCATGGGCCTGCAGACCTGGAATGCGGTCCGCTCGCTCGACTTCCTGCTCGACCTGCCCGAGGTGGACCCGGAACGGGTGGCCATCACCGGTGCCAGCGGCGGCGGAACCCAGACCATGTTGCTGGCCGCCATCGACCCGCGCGTCACCCTGTCCTTCCCGGCGGTGATGGTGAGCACGGCGATGCAGGGCGGCTGCACCTGCGAGAATGCCAGCCTGCTGCGGGTGGGCACGGGCAACGTCGAATTCGCCGGACTCTTCGCGCCCAAGCCGCAGGGCATGACAACCGCCGACGACTGGACCCGGGAGATGTCGACCAAGGGATTTCCGGACCTCAAGCGGCTCTACGGAATGCTGGGTTCGGCCGATCGAGTGATGCTCCAGCGGGGCGAGCACTTCCCGCACAACTACAACGCCGTGTCCCGCACGGCCTTCTACAACTGGGTCAACCGGCACTTCAAGCTCGGCCAGCAGGAGCCGGTGCTCGAGCGCGACTACACGGTGTCTTCCCGCTCGGAACTCAGCGTCTGGGATGCCACGCATCCCGCCCCGAAGGCCGCCGACCCGGACTTCGAGCGCGGGTTGCTCCGCCTCTGGACCGAGGACGCGGAACGGCAGCTCGAGGCACTGGCCTCGAGTTCGCCGGAGCAGCACCGGCGGGTGCTCCAGGTGGGTTGGGATGTCGTGCTGGACGCCCGCGATCCTGAACCGCCGGGCTCGATCGCCTGGGATCAGAAGGACAAGCAGGACCGGGGTTCCTGGCTCCAGATGGCCGGACTCCTCCGAAACGGATCGCGCCGCGAGGAAATCCCGGTGGTGTTCTGCCACCCGAAGGCCTGGAACGGCAAGACCGTGGTCTGGCTGACCGGCGAGGGCAAATCCGGGCTCTTCGACGCGGACGGCGGATTGACTCCCGCCGCACGGAAGCTCGTCGAGGGCGGTTCCACCCTCGTCGGGGTGGACCTGCTCCACCAGGGCGAATCCTCCGTGGACGGCCAACCGCTCACCCGGACACCCCGCGTGAAGAACCCCCGCGAGGCCGCGGCGTACACCTTCGGCTACAACCCGGCCGTGTTCGTGCAACGGGTGCATGATGTCCTGAGCGTGGTGCAGTACATCCGGGGTCATGAGAAGCCCTCGAGCCGGGTGTCGCTGGTGGCGCTGGACGGCACCGCTCCCATCGCGGCGGCGGCCCGGGCCCAGGCGGGCCGGGGCCTCGATCGCGTGGCACTTCGCTTGGGCGACTTCCGCTTCGGACGCATCCTGAACCTGCACTCGCCCGACTTCCTGCCCGGGGGTGCCAAATATGGGGATGTGGACGGTCTCCTCGCACTCGGCCAGGCCGAACTCCAGCGACAGACCACGGCCGATCCGGCCGCCGCCGCCGACTGGGTGGCCCGCTGAGTGGGCCCGGCCGAACAGGCAACCCCGCGGTCTGCGGCAAAATACCGCACGCGCCAACGGGGGAGGCGGCCTGCTGGAGGTTGACCAGCCTCCGGCGGGCGCGGTCCCTTGGGTCTGCTGTGCGGCATCGTTGGCGCCAATGGGTGGTGGTCGGGCTCGTGGGGATTTCCCTCGGGCTCCAGTGGACCCTGCTCCAGTCGGTCGCCTGGACGGTCATGCTGCTGGACCGCGGCGCGGAGATGGGCTGGCAGCGGGCGCTGGAGACCACCTTCGACGGTCGTCATCCCTGCGCGCTGTGTCGTGTGGTCCGCAAGGGGCGGGATGCCGAGAAGCAGCACACGGGCACCCTGGTGATCTCCCTCCAGCAGACCGACATGGTGGCCTCCGACGAGTCCCCGGCGTGGGCGGCTCCCCGGCGGTTTTGCCTGGGTCTCCCCCCGGTGCGTGACGAGGGTGCCGCCTTCAAGCGGTTCCCGCCTCCCTGGCAGCCTCCGCGCCGGGCCTGACACCGGCTTACCCCAGAGGCTCCGGGTCGCGTCCCGGCAGTCGCCTCCGTTCGGCCTGGGCTTCCGATCCGTCCTCCGGTGAGGAATCCCGACTTGGGCCCGTTCCGCAGGTTTCTGGGGTGGGTCGTGCCACCTCCCGATGATGTCGACGGCGCCTCGTTTCCGGCCGGGCACCGTCCTTTCCCGGGAACCCCGTCCGGAAACCACCGCAGCCATCCTCTCCAGAACCGTCCCATGAACCGTCCGTTTTCCATCGTTTCCATCCCGTCCTGTGTCACCGCCATCCTCGGGGCCTCCGCGCTCCAGGCGGCCGAATCGCAAGCCCTGCCCAAGGTCCTCATCGAAGGATCGTCAGAACCGACCCTGACCGTGTCGTCCTTGGCCGCCGCCTCCGCAGCCCTCGCGCAGGTGCCCGGCGGCACTTCGCTCGTCGATGGCGGGGTGATCCGCCAGGGGCGCGCCTCGACGCTCCGCGACGCCCTGGACTTCACCACGGGCGTCTTCGTGCAATCGCGATTCGGTGCCGAGGAGGCCCGCATCTCGATCCGTGGATCCGGCCTCCAGCGCACCTTCCATGGACGGGGTCTCAAGATCCTGCAGGATGGCGTGCCCCTGAACCTCGCCGACGGCGGCGTGGACACGCAGTCGATCGAGCCGTTGGCAACCCGCTACATCGAGGTGTGGCGCGGCGCCAATGCGCTTCGCGACGGCGGTACCACGCTCGGAGGCGCGGTGAACTTCGTCAGTCCCACCGGCCGGGACGCCAGCCCGTTCCAATCGCGCCTCGAACTCGGTTCCTTCGGCTACCTGAGGGGCCAGGTCAGCAGCGGCTTTGCTTCGGGTCCTGCCGACTACTACGCCAGCCTGACGCGGTTCACCCAGGACGGATATCGCCAGCACGCGGCGCAGGAAGCCGACCGGGTCCTGGCCAACGTGGGCTACCGGATCTCGGACGCGTTGGACAACCGACTGTGGCTCACCGCCGTGCGCACCGATTCGCAGTTGTCGGGATCCCTGTCGTTGAGCAATGCCTTGAACCATCCCCGGTTGGGCAGCTTCGCCGGCGATCAGAAGCGGGACTATTCGCTGTTCCGCGTGAGCGACCTCCTGGCCTGGACCTCGGACCCGACCCAGGCGCAGGTGTCGGGTTTCTGGTCTTCCAGGTGCTGGACCAGAACTCCAACGACCTCGGACTGGATGCGCGCCTGGTCCACTCGGGTGCGATCGCCGGATGGAACAACCGCTTCACCGCCGGCTTCGCGCCCGTCTACGGCTGGGTCGAGGACAACCGCTTCGTGAACGGCGTCTTCGCCGGCCGTCCGCGTCGAGGCGCCAAGACGGCCGAGCGCACCCAGACCTCGATGAACCTCGACACCTACTTCGAGGGCACCCTGAGTCTCGGAGACCGGTGGAGCCTGGTGGCGGGGACGTCCATCTCCTACGCCCGTCGCGAATTTGCCGACCGATTCCTGTCGGACGCCGACCAGACCGACACCCAGGATTACCTCGACATCAACCCCAAGGTCGGAGCCATCTGGCCGGCGACGCTCCTACGCCCGTCGCGAATTTGCCGACCGATTCCTGTCGGACGCCGACCAGACCGACACCCAGGATTACCTCGACATCAACCCCAAGGTCGGAGCCATCTGGCAGGCGACGCCGGAGGTGCAGGTCTTCGGCAACGTCAGCCGCAACTTCGAGCCGCCGACCTTCGGCGAACTCAGTCGCCCGGCCACCCCGGGCGCGGTCAACGGGCTGGTGCAACTCGAGGCCCAGACGGGCACCACGGTGGAAGTCGGCACCCGTGGCAAGGCCGGACGCTTCGACTGGGATGCGTCCTTGTACCAGGCCTGGATGGAGGACGAATTGCTGAGCCTCCAGGTCGGCAACTTCAACCCGCCCATCACCCAGACCCTCAACGCAGGCCGCACGATCCACGGGGGCCTCGAGCTGGGCGGCGGTTGGCGGATCCTCGATGGTGGCCTCCTGGCCACAGGGTCGGAGGCCAAGCCCGACGGAATCCGCCTCCAGGGCAACTACCTGCTGGACGACTTCCGCTTCGACGGGGACGCCGTGCATGGCGACAACCGCCTGCCGGGCATTCCGCAGCACTACCTGCGCGGAGAGCTGCGGTACGAACACCCGTGCGGGTTCTACTGCGGCCCCAACGTCGAGTGGGCCCCGGACTCCTACGCCATCGACCTCGCCAACACCCGGGCGGCCAATGCCCCGGGCTACGCGATCCTCGGCCTTCGCGCCGGCTACCAGACCTCGCGCGGGCTGTCCGTGTTCTTCGACGCCCGCAATCTCACCGACGAGGCCTACATCGCCACCACCGGCGTGCTGAATCGCGCCACCCCGGCCTCCGCGGCCTACAACCCCGGTGACGGTCGCTCATTCTTCGGCGGCGTGGAGATCCGGTTCTGAGCTGCCATGCGCAGGAAGATTTTGGCCGGCTGCCGGCTCATGAACCCGGACTTGCAGCACGATCCAACGGCCGGCTGCGGCCCTGTCCCGGCACGGGAGCGGCCGAAGCAGGGATGGGTGATCCTGGCGCCGGCGGACGCGGCGGACCTCCCGCGAGCCTTCGAGGCTCTGGAGGCCAGCGGTCTTCGCCCGATTCCCTGGGAACCAACGCCGGATGCATCCCCGCAGACCGATCCCGGCGCCGCCCAGGTTCCGGTTGCGGAGCTCATCGCGCCGCAGATGTGGATTGTCCGGCCTGCCGATGCCCTCCGGTTCCTCGGGGCCGCATCGACCGATGGGCAGGGCTCGTCGGGCGAATCCACCACTCCCTCCCTTCTACATCCAGCGGGTGCTGGCCGACTGCGGGGGCAACATCTCGGCGGCGGCGCGGCGCCTGGGCATGCACCGGCGATCGCTCCAGCGGAAACTGGCCAAGCATCCGCCCGCGCGCTGAGGAGGGCGTGAGGGAGGGAGGCGGTCGGCGCCTCCGGCGGAAAACGGGACGGGGGAACGGACGGGGGGAGGAAATCCCCTCAGTTCCGGGCTTCGAGCGCCTGGATCGCTTCCCGGATCCGGGCCTGGGCCGGCCCCTCGGGCGTGCCCTCAAGCACCCGCCGGAGATCGGCCGCAGCACCCTCGCGATCGCCGAGTTGGGTCTTGAGCCGGGCCCGGTCGACCCGCTCGGCCGACTCGGTGCGGGCATCCGGAGCCAGCGCCACGAGCAGGTCCGCATACGGCAAGGCCGACTCGACCCCGGACCGTTCGAGGGTGAAGGCACGGAGGTTGTGGATCATCCGCAGCACGATGGCCCGGGGCGGGGCCGCCTCGAGGAACTCGCTGCGGACCGGCACGCCGGCGCTCTGGCTGCCGAGGTCGTCGGCATCGGAGAAGGTGATGGGCACCCCGCCGTTGAAGGGGTCGAAGAGGCGCGCCGGTCCACCCGGGGGGGCATGGCGCACCAGGAAATGCCCGGGCAGCGGCAATCCCTCCAGGTGGGCGATGCCCGCCGCCTTGGCCACCTCGAGAACGACGATGCTCAGGGTGATGGGGATGCCCTCACGATCCTCGAGGACGGACGGGAGATGGCTGTTGGCCGGATTGCGGTAGTCCCCACGGCTGCCATGGAATCCCTGCTCCTCGAAGAGGAACCGGCGGAGGAGCGCGACCGGATCGGCCGCCGGCGCGCCCGAGGCACCGGCCTGCGCCATCCAGGCCCGGGCCTCGCTGCCGAGGGTTGCCAGTTGCCGCTCGGCCTCGTCCAGGTCCATGGCCGGCAGGTCATGCCAGGCCAACAGCAGCGCCGCCCTCGCCACCCGGATCTCGTCGGCCGGTTTGGCCAGTTCAGCCATGAGTGCCTCGCGGGCGGCTTCCCGGTGGAGGGCAGTGCCTCGCGGGCGGCTTCCCGGTGGAGGTCCTTCGCCAGCTTGCGCAGGCGCTGGGCTTCGCCCTCGAGGCGCTCGGCCCGCCCCTGCAGGAACCGGTTTGCGGCCTTGGGGTGGGCCTTCAGGGCCTCGCGGGGCTCCCGGCCCGCGGTGAACCCTGCCACGACCTCCGGCGGAAGCTCGTCGGATCCGGCAGCCGGCTGGCCGACCCGGAAGTCCCGGAACTCGGCCCGGGTGTTTCGAAACTTGGCCAACCCCACCCGGGCACCCCGCAGGGCGGCATCCCGGGTACGGAAGACCACCTCGCCATTCACTGAGCATTCCCAGGCCCCCTCGGCCCACCGCACGCGCAGGGTGTTCCAGTCGCCGCTTCGGTAGGCTGCCGCCGGCACGGTGCCGAGGATGCGCCACGATAGGACGTCCGGTCCTTCAAAGGCCGTCAGGCGCAGCTCCCCTCCGGTGGGATAGAACCCGTAGTGCCGCCCATCGCCGTCCCCGGCGAAGATCAATCCCGCCGCGCCCGCCTCGTCATCCAGACGCACCGTGACTTCCAATTCAGAGGCTTCCGCGGCCGGCTCCCGCCGCAACAGGTAGGAGCGACCGCCAAAGCCGGCGCCCACCCCATCCACGAGAACCCTCGATCCTTTTTGTCGCCAGCTCGCCCCGAGGAACGGCTCCCACCGGGAGGCATCGAGGGCCCCCAGACGAAGCCACCGCTCCATGGACATGGGGTTGGGTCGTTCGAGCAACACCCCCCGAGGTGGTTGGCCGGCGTGGCAAACCCGAGGTTCTGGGTGAGCAGGCTTTTGGCGTTGACGATGCCATGCACCCGGCCCGAGCGGTCGAGCAGCGGTCCACCGCTGTTCCCGGGTTCGATGGGCATGGCCAACTGGAGCATGGGATGGCCGTCGAGGTCCCTCCGGGCCGAGAGCACCCCCTCGACGACGCTGTGGGTGAGCCCCAGCGGGTGACCCACGGCCACTACCGGGGCTCCCTGGGGCAGGGAATCACTGTCCCCGAGGGGGACGGCGACGAGGTTCATGGCACGCACCTTGAGGATGGCCAGGTCGTGGGGCCGGTCCCAGGCGTGCACCCCGAGCACCTCAGGCGTGCTGCCGTCCGCCAGGCGGACCTGCAGCGCACGGCCTTCGCCGATGACATGCAGGCTGGTGGCGACGAGGCCGTCGGCATCGATGACAAAGCCCGTGCCGACGCCTTCCTGGGTGCCGTCGCGGCCCCTGCCGTCGATCCGGACGATGGCCGCGCGGGTCTGCTCCACCAACCGTTCGGTCGACAGTCCTGCGGCGGCCGGGGAGACGGACCGACCGGATCGCGTTCCGGGTCTGACCGTCGATTTGGATGCGGATTTGGCGGTCGAATTGGGGGCCCCGGCCGTCTCCTTGGGTGACGCGGCCTCGGCGACGGACCATCCGATCAGAAGGAGGAGGGGCAGGATGGGGCGCACGGTCGGATCCTAGCGCCTTTCGGCCGGGATGCGAGCCCCGGCGAGGAAGCGCTCGAAGCCGCCCCCCAGCAATTCGGCGGCATCCCGTTGGATTTCAGCGTCGGTGACCTCCCACCCGGCGGCCGCCGCCGCGGCGTACTTGTCGGTGAGCACCTCGGCGAGGATCGACCGGGAGTGGTGCCACTTGTAGAGCACCTGATCCAGCACCCGCGCGTCGGAGTGCTGCGGCGTGAACGAAGTGCCCAATAACTCGAGGCGCATCGTGGTGATCTCTCGGATCAGTTGCGGGGTGTTCGTGAACCACCAACAGCCGAAGGGGTGAAGGTTCGGGAACTTCCGGGCCAGCACCACCAGTTCGTGCTGGTTCTCGCGGGCGAGGCAGGTGACGAGGAAGCGGTTGTCCGGATGGGCCGCGCACAGCGCCTGCAGGGCGGTGAGATTGGCCAGTCCGACGCCGTCGCCCGCCATGCGCAGGCGCGGGTTCACGGCGCGTTGGACCCCCATCATCAGGGCGAAGGCCTGGCCGTGATCCCGGCAGTGCGGCAGCACAGCGCCCTCGATCAATCGCGCGATGTCGGTGTCGGCCGGCCAGGCGAAGGACGGCGGCAGCGACACCATGCAGTAGCGGCTGTCGATGCGGGCGGTCCAGTCGGCGAGGAAGCGGCGGACCTCTCCGAGGGTTTGGGCCGTCAGTTCCCGGGTCACGGCACAGCCTTGTTCTCGAAGCCAACCGGCGGTCTCGGGCCACGCGACGAGCAGGGGGTCGATGCGCAAGGCGGCAACGAAGCGGGGATCGCGGGTGAAACCGCGGTCCCAGGTGGGCCGTTCGACCGGATCGAACGGCGAGTTCGTCATGCAGATGGAGGCGAGGTTCGCGGTCTGCATCACCCGGTCGATGAACCGGTCCGGGTTTTGGGCCGCGTACCAGCCGCGGAGGCTCTCGAGGTCGTGCTTCCGGGGTTCGATGCCGAGCAGGTTGAGGGTGGTGATGACGCCGCGGCAGGCCTCGGAAACGGGGGAATGATCGACGAAGAGGGCTTTCCAGACGAATTCGGCCTGCTCTTGTTTGGAGGCGTTCCAGAAGCGTTCGATCGGCACCTCCATCTGTCGTGAGGCTTCGCTGACCAGGTAGTGGTAGACCAGCAGCTCATCGATCCCCCAGAGCAGCAGTTCACCCTGGGCGGGATCGTACAAGTGGGTGTGGATGTCGTGGACCGGGGTGGCCTGGACGATGCGTGAAACCCGTGCGAGGAGCGGATCAGCCATGGTGCGTGGCGGCATCAAACGTCAGGCCCTCTCCGCGGGCAACCTTCGAGACGCTCCGATCGAGGTCGCGCCGGCGGCCGGGAAGGGGAAGCCACCGATTGGGGCTTGGAGGTGTCGACGATCCGGCGTTGAGTGGGCGCATGAAGCATTGGACCCGGAGGGACTTCCTGAAGGCGGCGTCGACGGGGGCGTCCATGGTGGCGGCGGGATGTGCGACGGAGGGAGGGGGAGCCCCAGACGGGGGCCTGGTCGGGAGCCAGCTTTACGGATGGGGGCAATACTACCACCGGGAGGGCAAGGATCTGAACGCCCACCTGGACGAGGTGTTTTCGGCGCTTCGGGACGCCGGATACGACTACGCCGAGGGCAATCTGGATTCGGGTCGGCCGGAGAAGAACGCGGAGTTTGCGGACAAGCTACGGGCCAAGGGGTTGCGGCCGGTGAGTCTGTACACCGGGGGCGCCTTGCACGGCGACGGTGCCGAGGTCGTGGTAGATCGGTTGGTGGTGGCCTCAACGGTGGCGGCGCATTCGGGATTCGAGGTGATCGTCTGCAATGCCGACCCCATCGGGCGCGACAAGACCGACGAGGAGCTCAAGCGCCAGGGGCGTTCGCTGGCCATGCTCGGCCGGGAACTCAAGGCCCTGAAGCTGCGCCTCGGCGTGCATCACCACACGCCGGAGTTGGTCCGCGACGGCCGCGAATACCACCACAACTTCGCCGTCACACAGGCCGGTGAGGTCGACTTCTGCATCGACACGCACTGGATGCTGCGGGGAGGCATCGTGCCGATGGACGCGCTGCGGCAATACGGGGATCGGATGGTCTCATGGCATTTGCGCCAAAGTCGCGACAAGACCTGGTGGGAGGACCTCGATGAGGGGGACATCGACTACGCCGAGATCGCCGCGTTTGCCAGGTCCCGCCGGATGGCCCGCCGCTACTCGGTGGAGTTGGCTCTGGAAGGCGGCACCCGGATCACCCGGTCGGTCGTCGAGAACCATCGCCGGAGCCGGGAATTCGTGCGGCGCGTGTTCGGGGCGTAAACCCCGGATCACCCCCTCCGGGATCCGCCTTGGCGGATCTGTTGTGAGGAACCGCGGGCACTGGGCCAAGTGGGGGGCCTCCTGCATCCGTTGCCATGGGCGCGGGCGTGGTGCGCTCCTGGGGGGAACCGGTGGGCGGGACGGCGCGGACGGCCCGATGGGGATGGACGGGCCCCGGGGCGGCCTGGCGAGCCCCGGGGGCCGCTGGCCGATGGACGATGGACGGAGCTTGGGGTCAACGCGAGGGCCAAGACGCCCTCGCCCGTGGGATCACCGGTCGGCTTTGCGCGCGGCCTTTTCGGCCTTGGCGTTCTCCTCGAGCAGGCGGGTCAGGGATTCCGAGGGCTTCAGGCCCAGGGCGGTCGCGGCGTGCTTGACGGCGTCGGGACCAAATTCCTTGGTCTTCTTGGCTGAGCCCAGCCGCACCGGCCAGTCGCGGGCGCCCTGCTGCTTGCGGGCCAGCCACAGGAATCCGTCGGCACCGGCCGGCCACGCCTCACCGACCGACACCCACAGTCGCACCGCCGTGCTGGGAGGCAGGCGCGTGGCCAGGGGCGGCAACTGGCTGGCCGTCAACGGCAGTTGGACCAACTGGCAGCGCAGCAGCGACGGATCCCGCGGGGACACGCCGGCCGCCACGTAGCCGTCCGGTTCGGAGAACAGCGCCGTGAGCGCCTGTCCGTTGGCCGGGGCCGGCCACTCGAATCGGACCACGTCGAGCACGTTGGTCTCGAAGTCGCGGCCCTCGCCGGGCAGCGTCACGGTCAAGGAAGCGGCCCCCAGCCCGACCTTCGGGAGACCGGGCTCCTCGGACAAGGTGGGTGCGATGGCCGTGAAGGAGACCGGGGCGGCCGACAACCGGGCCCGCATCAGGGCCACCGCGTCGTCCAGGGAGACCACGTGGTGCACGTCGCCCGTGACGGGCGTGGGTGGATGCTGGCGACGCGGCGGGGTGGCCCCGAAGAACTGGTCGGCTGAGCCGCTGCGGGAGGCCCCGCCCGCCAGGCGGATCGCGTGGTTCATGGCCTTGGCGAGGGCCTGGGCCTGGGCCTCGTCATCGACGCCGATCCAACCGGAGGAGACCGACCGGGCAGGCATCTCCTCGTTGACATCCTGCCACTTCCGCACACCGGTCACCCGACCCGAATCGCTCAGCCACACCGCAAACGCCCGCCGATCCCCGGCGAACCACAGGCGGACATGCGTGGCGTCCGGGTCGAGATCGGCGAGCGAGAACTCGGTGGATTCGCTCCGGTCCAGGCCTCCGGGAATCCCGTCGCTGGCGGTGGTGCGGAAGCGCAGGCGCCGCCCCAGCACCTGCGACAGCTTCACGCGCAGGCGGCCGCCGCCGCCGATGTTCCGGAACTGCCCATGCTCCTCGACCGTGCGCCGGATGAAATCGATGGTTTCGTCGAAGGTGGGATCGGCCTGCAATGGGACCGGGGCCCCGGTGGCCAGGGCGATCGACAACCGGAGCACCGGCCACCAGGTTGCCAGTCCCCGGGGCAATGTTTCCCGCCCACGCACCCCGACGGTGGCGGTCCGGGAGTGCGACAGGGCGGTGGGCATGCGGAATGGGGGACGATGGCCGCGGGCCGTGATCCGGTGGACCGAAAGACGGCCAGGGCGGACGCCTTCAGCGCTTGAAGGCCAGCGGCGCCGGTTGCGGGGCCGCCGGGGCCGCCCCGGGCATCTCGTGGGCGCAAGGCTGGTTGATGGGCACCTCGGGCGCGCGGTTGTTCGGATGAACGATGCGGTTCTGGAGCATCCACGCCTCGACCTCTTCGCCCGAGACATCGGCCAGCATCTTGCCGTCGATCTCGACGGTCGGTTGCTTGGTCTGGCCGGTCTTCTGGACCATTTGGTCGAAGAACTCCGGGCGGTTGATGATGTCGCGCTCCTCGAAGGCGAGGTCGTACTTCTTGAAGACGGCGCGAACCCCGGCGCTCCATCCGCACCAGGGTTTCAGGTAGGCGATGATCGTAGGCTTCGACATATTTCACGGGGAAACTGGCAGTTCATCCGTCCGGCGCAACCCGGGAAACATCGGGCGGCACTCAGGGTCTCACGGCCGCCCCGCAACCCTCGGCAGGGTTCCGGACCAACGCTCAGGCCTCCTTGGCCGGATCGTATCCCAACCAGGGCCCCAGCTCCGGACCAACGCTCAGGCCTCCTTGGCCGGATCGTATCCCAACCAGGGCCCTAGCCAGCGCTCCATCTCGGCCTCGGGAACCCCCTTGCGGCGGGCCAGGTCGGAGACCTGGTCACGGCCCAGGCGACCGACGGCGAAGTACTTGGACTGGGGGTGGGCGAAATACAGGCCGCTCACACTGCTGCCGGGCCACATGGCGCAGCTCTCGGTGAGCCGGATGCCGGTGCGGGCCTCGACCTCCAGCAGTGACCACAGGGTGCGCTTCTCGGTGTGATCCGGGCTCGCCGGATACCCGCCGGCCGGGCGGATGCCCCGATAGCGTTCCTCGATGAGGTCCTCCGGCGTGAGCCGTTCGGCTGCGCCGAAGCCCCATTCCCGGCGCACGCGCTCGTGCAGGTACTCGGCGAAGGCCTCGGCCAGACGATCGGCCAGGGCCTCGGCCATGATGGCGTTGTAGTCGTCGTGGGCGGCCTTGTATTCCGCCGCCACCTCGTCGAGCCCGATCCCGGTGGTGACGGCGAAGGCTCCCACGTGGTCCTCAGAGCCCTTGGGGGCCACGAAGTCGGCCAGGGACCACTGCGGCGTGCCGTCCTCCTTGACCATCTGCTGACGTAGCATGTGGAAGGTGGTCTCCACCCGGGAACGGGACGCGTCGGAGAACACGTGCACCGAGTCGCCGTCACGATTGGCCGGGAAGATCCCATAGACGCCGCAGGCGCGGATGCGCTTGCGGGCGATCAGGTCGTCGAGCAGTGCCTGGGCATCGGCGAAGAGGCGCCGAGCCTCCTCGCCATACTTCTCGTGCTGCAGGATCGCCGGATAGCGACCGCGCAGCTCCCAGGTGTGGAAGAACGGCGACCAGTCGATGTACGGCCGCAGGGTCTCCAAGGGCACGTCGTCGAGGACACGAACCCCGGTGAATTCCGGGCGGGGCAGGTCCGAGAACTCGAGGTTGGCCCCCTTGGCCCGGGCCTGTTCCAGACCGAGCAGGGGAGTGTTGGTGGCCTCGTGGCTGCTCCGCAGGCGCTGGTACTCGTCGCGGATCTGGCTCACGTAGGCCGGCTTGAGGTCGGGGTTGATGAGGTTGCTCACGACGGGCACGGCACGACTGGCGTCCAGCACGTGGATGACCGGTTGCGAATACCCCGGGGCCAGTTTCACGGCGGTGTGGGCCTTGCTCGTGGTGGCTCCGCCGATGAGCAGCGGTTGCCGCATGCCCAGGCGCTCCATCTCGCGGGCCACATGGGCCATCTCGTCGAGCGACGGCGTGATGAGGCCGCTGAGGCCGATCACATCGACCTGATGGTCTTGCGCGGCCTTGAGGATCTTCTCGCAGGACACCATGACCCCGAGGTCGATGACCTCGTAGTTGTTGCAGCCCAGGACCACGCCCACGATGTTCTTGCCGATGTCGTGCACGTCGCCCTTGACGGTGGCCATGAGCACCTTGCCCTGGGTGCGGACCTCACCTCCGGCGGCAACCGCGGCGGCCTTCTCGGCCTCCATGTAGGGGGTCAGGTAGGCGACGGCCTTCTTCATCACGCGGGCCGACTTCACCACCTGCGGAAGGAACATCTTCCCGGCCCCGAACAGGTCGCCGACATGGTTCATGCCGTCCATGAGCGGCCCCTCGATGACCGCCAGCGGGCGACCGAGCTTCTGCCGGGCCTCCTCGGTGTCGGGATCGACATGGGCGTCGATGCCCTTGATGAGCGCGTGGGCCAGGCGCTTCTCGACGGGCTCCGAACGCCAGGCCTCGTCGGCCTTGGCCTCGGCGGCGGCTCCGGGGCCGGACTTGCGCCGCAGCGCTTCGCCGTGGGCCACCAGGCGCTCGGTGGCGTCGGAGCGGCGGTTCAGCAGCACGTCCTCCACCAGGTCACGGAGCCCGGGTTCGATCTCCTCGTACACCTCGAGCAGGCCCGCGTTGACGATGCCCATGTCGAGCCCGGCCCGGATGGCGTGGAAGAGGAAGGCGCTGTGCATCGCCTCACGGACATGGTTGTTGCCCCGGAAGCTGAAGCTGATGTTGGAGACGCCGCCGCTGACCTTGGCCAGGGGAAGGTTCGCCTTGATCCACCGGGTGGCCTCGATGAAGTCCACCGCGTAGTTGTTGTGGGCCTCGATACCGGTCGCCACCGTGAGGATGTTCGGGTCGAAGATGATGTCCTGCGGCGGGAACTGCGCCTGGCGGGTGAGCAGTTCGTAGCTGCGCCGGCAGATTTCGATGCGCCGCTCGAACGAATCGGCCTGGCCCTGCTCGTCGAAGGCCATGACCACCACGGCCGGTCCGTAGCGCCGGATCAGCCGGGCCTGCTCGAGGAAGCGCTCCTCGCCCTCCTTGAGCGAGATGGAGTTCACGATGCCCTTGCCCTGGAGGCAGCGCAGACCCGTCTCCAGCACCGACCACTTCGACGAGTCGACCATGATGGGTACCCGGGCGATGTCGGGCTCGGCGGCGATGAGGTTGAGGAACTTCGACATGGCCGCGGCGCCGTCGAGCATCCCCTCGTCCATGTTGATGTCGATGATCTGGGCCCCCGCCTCGACCTGCTGCTTGCAGATCTCCAGCGCCGCGTCGTAGTCGCCGGCGAGGATGAGCTTGGAGAACTTCGGCGAGCCAGTGACGTTGGCCCGCTCGCCGATGTTGATGAAATTGGTCTGCTGCCGGGTCTGGTTGAAGGCCTCCATGCCGCTGAGGCGCAGGAGCGGTTCCAGCGTAGGCGTCTTGCGCGGGGCCAGGCCCTTCACGGCCTCGGCGATGGCCTGGATGTGGGGCGGGGTCGTGCCGCAGCAGCCGCCCACCACGTTGAGCCAGCCCTCCTCGGCCCACGGCCGGATCTGCGGCGCGAGGGTCTCCGGGGTCTCCGGGAATCCCGTCGGCGACAGCGGGTCGGGCAGGCCGGCGTTGGGCGGGTGTCGGCGATGCGGTGCAGTTCCTGAACGTAGGCCCGCATCTCCTTCGGTCCGAGCGCGCAGTTGAAGCCGATGGTGATGGGTTCGGCATGCCGCACGGAGTTCCAGAAGGCCTCCACCGTCTGGCCCGTGAGCGTGCGGCCCGACAGGTCGGTGATGGTGCCCGAGATCATCAGCGGCAGGCGGACCTGCAACGTGTCCTGCACCTGCTGGATGGCGAAGAGCGCGGCCTTGGCGTTGAGCGTGTCGAAGATGGTCTCCACCAGCAGCACGTCCACGCCGCCCTCGATCAACGCCTCGACCTGCTCGGTGTAGGCGATGACGAGTTGCTGGAAGTTCACGGAGCGGAAGCGGTGACGAGTTGCTGGAAGTTCACGGAGCGGAACCCGGCGTCATTGACATCGGGCGAGATCGACGTCGTCACCGGCATCGGCCCGATGGCCCCGGCAACGTACCTCGGGATGCCCGTGGCCGCCGCCACCGTGTCGGCCGCGCGTCGGGCCAGGCGGGCCGAGGCGAGATTCATCTCGCGGGTGAGTTCGCGCAGGAACGGGTCGACGATCACCTCGTGGAAGAACGCCTGGTCCTTGCGGCCCTCGGCGTGGCGGAAGAAGAAGTCGTGCTGGCCGATGGTGGTGGCCGAGAAGGTGTTGGTCTCGATCAGGTCGGCACCGGCCTCCAGGTAGTGGCGGTGGATCTCCTCGATGACCTGGGGTTGGGTGATCTGGAGCAACTCGTTGTTGCCCTTGAGGTCCTTGCCCTTCCAGTCGCGGAAGCGTTCGCCCCGGAACTGGGCCTCGCCCAGTTTGTAGCGCTGGATGACCGTGCCCATCGCCCCATCGATGATGGCGATGCGCTGATCCAGCAGGCCCACGAATCCCTGACCCCGGGTCCACGAACGTGATTGAGCTTCCGACCGATTCGACATGGCCGGAGGGTATCTCCGGAAGGTGGTCAATCCAAGGAATAAATCATCCCATCCCGATTCGTTGATATGTGCGAGAGGCGCTTCTCGGGGGGCGTGAAGACTTCGACGTCACCTGGATGGATGGATCCGCCGGGGAACGATCGCGTAGCCGACTGGTGACCGTGGGTCGAATGGTGCCGGACGGCCCTGAACATCGCATCGTGGTCGCGTTCGTTCTGACCGAAATGTCGCCGACCCGTCACCTGATTGTCACAGGCGGCTGGGACGTTGGCTCCATGGGCGTAAACTCCGAACCCTCAAGGGACGGCATGGCCAACCAGTGGCTTGCCAGCGACCTCCTGTCACGCGTGTTCCATGCGGTGGGTGCGACACCGTGGTCAGGCCTCGGATTCCAGGCCGAGCCGGGAGGTCCCACGGCGGCCACCCGCATGCTGGCGAGCGTCCTCGTCTTGGCCTATTCGCGAGGCGTGGTCGGATCCGATGAGATTGCCGAGGCCTGCGGGAACGTTCCTGAACTGGAATACCTCTGCTCGGGGGATGTGCCGGAACCGCGGGTGCTCCGTCGATTCCGCCGCCACCACACCCCGGCCCTGGTCGAGGGATTGGCCAGGTTCTGGACCGGTTCCGTGGATGGTATCTCGCCTTTGGCCATGGAACGGGCTCGGCGATGCTTGGAGATGGCAGTGGCGGCCGACAGCCTGGCCATGGACTTCTGAGCGAGAACCCGGTTCGGGCCAGGAATCCGGTTACCGTGGCTCCGGCGGTCCGTTTGTGGCCGATGCGACGCCGAAGGTCCGCTCCCAGGAGCCTGCCACCAGGGCCATCGTCCGGCGCCAGATCCGCGCCAGACCGACGTTACCGAGGGGCAGGCTTGATCGGCTGGCCGGCTTTACCGGGGAGGAGTGGCAGGCGCCAGTTCCAGGATGCTTGCGACCAGGGCGGTGATGCCGGTCCTCATGGCGGGTCCGGGCTGCGGTCGGAAGAACGGCGAGTGCAGGGAGGGCAGCGGCCTGCCGGTCCGGACCGCCTCGGCGTTGATCTCCGGCGAAACCACCCCCAGCCAGAACTGGCAGATGGGGATCTTGTCGGCGGTGCGGCCGAATTCGCTGAAGTCCTCGCCGCCCATCACCGGCTGGAGGGCCAGCACCCGACCGGCCCCGAGCCAGGTGGAGGCCGTGCGCGACAGGCGACGGGTCAAGGTCGGATCGTTGTACAGGGCCGGGGTGAACTCGTTGGCCACCTGGACCTGGGGGTGCAGGTCCGCCGGCAGGCCTGCGCTCTCGGCCAGACCGCGGCAGATCCGGCGGATCGAGGCGAGGGTGTTCTGGCGGACCTCCTCGGTGTAGCTGCGCAGGGTGAGCTGCAGGTGCACGCTGTCCGGGATGATGTTGTGCTTCGAGCCGCCATGGATGGAACCCACGGTCACGACGGCAGGCTCGCCCGGGCGGGTCTCTCGGCTCACCACCGTCTGGAGCGCCAGGACGATTTGCGAAGCCAGCACGATGGGATCCTTGGTGAGATGCGGATAGGCCCCATGCCCGCCGACGCCCCGCACGGTGATGTCCACGGAGTCGACGTTGGCGAAGGTGAAGCCCTCGACGAACCCGACGCTGCCCGTGAGCAGCGACGCGTTGCAATGCAGCGCGATGCAGGCGGTGGGCTTCGGGAAGCGCTCGAAGAGACCGTCCTTCAGCACGGCTCTGGCGCCCCCGCCACGTTCCTCGGCCGGTTGGCCCAGGAAGACAAGCGTGCCGCGCCACGAGTCCTTCATGGCCGACAGGAGCCGGGCGGTCCCGACCAGGCACCCCATGTGGATGTCATGGCCGCAGGCATGCATGGTGGGCACCCGTTCGCCCACGTCGTTGGTCATCTGATGCGTGCTCGAGAAGGGCAGGCCGGTCTGTTCGCGCACCGGGAGCCCATCGAGGTCGGATCGCAGAAGGATCACGGGCCCGGGCCCGTTGGTGAGCACCCCCACGACGCCATGCCCGCCGACGCGGCGGGTCACCGTCAGGCCGGCCTTCTCCAGTTCTGCGGCGATCCGAAGGCCGGTCTCCACCTCCCGGAAGGACAATTCGGGCTGCCGGTGGAGGTCACGGTAGAGGGCCTCGAGGGACGGCAGCTCCCGGTCTATCCGCTGGGCCACGTCGTCGGCTGGGGCCGCCGCCGCGGTTCGGGGCGGGCACCCCACCAGGGCCCATGCCAGGCTGATGAAGCCCCACCAACGGGGCTGCCACGCGACCAACGGGATGGAAGTCATGTCCAGAGGTTGCCATCGGGCACGGTCAAGTCATGCCGATTCCCGACGGGCGCGGCGAGGGGAACGACGAGGCCATCCCCAACGAAACAACCCGGCCGAGGCCGGGTTGTGTCTGCGTGATGGAATGACGTCCGGGAGACCCGGGATCGGCACCTCAGCCGTTGTTGCCAATCGCCTCGACCGGGCAGCCCTCCATGGCCTCCTTGCAGGCAGCTTCTTCTTCGGGGGAGGTCGGCTGATTCATCACGTAGGAGTAGCCGCCGTCATCCCAGCGGGTGAAGTTCTTCGGCGCGGTCTCGCGGCAGAGGTCGCAGTCGATGCATTGGTTGTCGACGAAATACTTGCCCGTGACGTTTTCGGAATACCGGTTAGAGATGTCAGCCATAAATCAAAACTTGGCTCGCATCTTCGGCACCGCAAGGCGTGACGGCAAGCGGCATTTTCCCCGGGGTCCTGCCGCGCTTCCGTGCCCGCGGTGATCGTGGAAAGCACCGGGCGGGATCGGCGGGGCGATTCACGCCGCGGACTTCTTGAGGAGGGTGTCCACCATGCCGTCGATGGTGTGGACCTTCGCCTCGGCCGTCGGGTCGATGCCGAGGGCCCGGAGGGCCTTGCTCGTCTCCGGACCGATGGTGAGGGACTTCAGGCCCGGGTGTTTGCGGAGCACCACCGGCAGGTCGAACCGCTGGTGGAAGAACTGGACCGCCGAGCCGCTGGCGAAGGTGAGCCAGTCGGCCCCGGAGGCCAGCAGGCTGGCTGCGGCCCCCTTCGGATCCATCGTCTCGGGCACGGTCCGGTAGCTGGCCACCTCGTCGACGATGCCGCCGCGCTCCTCGAGCAGGCGCCCGAGTTCCGAGGGTGATTCCTCCGGTCGGATGAGCAGCACCCGCAGGTTCTCGACCGATTCCACCCGCTCGATGGCGTCGGCGATCTTCGCGGCAACGAAGGTGTCCGGCATGGCGTCGACCTGGAGGTGCAGTTCGGCCAGGCGGGCCGTGGTGGCCGGGCCCACGGCGGCGATGCGCAACCCGCCTAGGCTCCGGATGTCCGGGTAGGCCTTGAAAAAGGTGTCGAAGAAGCGGGTCACCCCGTTGGGGCTGGTGAACACCAGCCAGTTGTACTCGGTGATGCCCACGATGGCCTCGACGAGGGGCTGCAAGGCCTTGGGAGGTTCGGTGCGCAGGGTGGGGATTTCCAGAACCTCGGCACCGAGCTCTCCGAGGCGGCGGGCCAGCTCCGAGGCCCCCGTGCGTGTGCGGGTCACCACCACCCGTCGGCCATGGAGCGGGCGGCGACCGAACCAGTCCAGTGTCGCGCGCTCGGTCACCACGGGGCCCACGACGATGACCGCCGGACTGGACAGGTCGGCCTGCTCGACCGCGTCGGCGAGGGTGCTGAGCGTGGCCTCGACGCAGCGCTGCCGGGGCGTCGTGCCCCATTGGACCATCGCCGCCGGGGTGCCGGGATCCTTGCCGCCCTCGACCAGGCGGAGGCAGATCTCGCGCACCCGCTCGACGCCCATCAGCACCACCAGCGTCCCGGGCGCGGCGGCCAGCTTGGCGAAGTCGATGGATTGCCCCCCCTTGGCCGGATCCTCGTGGCCGGTGACCACGGTGAATCCCGACGCATGATCCCGGTGGGTCACCGGGATGCCCGCGTAGTTGAGCACCGCCGTCACGGACGACACGCCGGGGACCACCTCGAAGGGCACGCCGGCACGATCCAATTCGGCGGCCTCCTCGCCACCGCGGCCCAGCACGTAGGGATCGCCGCCCTTGAGCCGCACGACGGTGAGGCCGGCGCGGGCCTTCTCGACCAGCAGCCGGTTCATCTCGTCCTGCGGGATGGCGTGGGATCCCGCGCGCTTGCCGGCGTCGATGCGCTCGGCATCGGCCGGGGCGAGCGCCAGGACCGACGGCTGGACCAGCGCGTCGTGGACCACCACTTGGGCGCGGGCCAGCAGTTCGGCCCCACGCCGGGTGAGCAGTCCAGCGTCTCCCCCC
>Ga0194124_10000934_pt1 | contig 40708 bp, 46 predicted proteins | sample TA2KigCas0mmetaG_FD_148605 | JGI IMG/M metagenome (GOLD analysis project Ga0194124, IMG submission 148605) | Freshwater microbial communities from Lake Tanganyika, Tanzania - TA2015031 Kigoma Deep Cast 0m | ecosystem: Environmental > Aquatic > Freshwater > Lake | place: Tanzania: Lake...
TGGGCGATCTGGTGCGTTAGCGTCTGGAGCAGATCGATGGCGAATGCAGCGAGCAGATCGACCGCTTCGGGCTGATCTTTCTGGCTGCCGAACTGCAGCGGCAGCCTGCGAGCAAGGCGCGCGCTGACGGCCAGCCCCTGGCCCGCACCGACCTGGCGGCCCTGCTCCAGCAATTGCAACCGCTGTGGGAGCGGCAGCTGAGCCGCCGCGGCCTGCAGTTCAGCCTGCAGCTCGCCGCCGATCTCCCCCCGGTGCTGAGTGACCCAAGCCGGCTGGAAACGATGCTGGGCGGATTGATCGATCGCTTCAGCCGCAGCCTGCCCAACGGCAGCAGCGTGCAGCTGAATCTGCTCGCCGCCGGCAACCGACTGAAGCTTCACCTGCGCAGCGAAACCCCCGGAGAGCAGCACCCATTCGCTGCCGAGAGCGATCAGCCGCGGGAACTGCTGGGGCCTGTGCTGAGCTGGAATCCCACCACCGGCAGCCTGCAGCTCAGCCGTCAGGCCACCCAGCAGCTTTTTGAACAACTTGGCGGGCGCCTGACCGAGCGCAGCGGCAACGGTCTGACCGTGTTTTTCCCCGTTTGCTGAAGCGGTTTGTTGACGGGGTGTGAAGACTGCAGCGCCAGGCGCCGAAGGACCAAAAACACGGTGTTAATTTGCGATCGAACGTCTGCCGATCCCTAGCGGCATCGCCATGAGCGCAACTCAGTTGAAAGGTCAACTCCCGAAGTACATCGGCAGCACCGGCGGTCTTCTCAACGCTGCTGAGACCGAAGAGAAGTACGCCATCACCTGGACCAGCACCAAGACCCAGGCCTTTGAACTGCCCACCGGCGGCGCCGCTGAGATGCACGAAGGCGAAAACCTGATGTATTTCGCCCGCAAAGAGCAGTGCCTGGCCCTCGGCACCCAGCTGCGCACCAAGCTCAAGCCCCGCATCGAGGACTACAAAATCTACCGGATCTACCCCGGCGGAGACACCGAGTTCCTGCATCCCAAGGATGGCGTGTTCCCCGAAAAGGTGAACGAAGGCCGTCCGATGGTGGGGCACAACCCCCGCCGCATCGGTCAGAACGTGAACCCTTCGGCCATCAAGTTCAGCGGCAAGAACACGTTCGACACCTGAGCCGTTCAGGCCAGCTCCTATAAAGGCGGGGCCCGGGGCCCCGTTTTTTTTGCCGATCGGACGCGCCATGCCGAGTTCAGCCCGCACCACGGAGCGCTCTGCCGCCAGCGATGCGCTGTTCGCGGCGCAACGCCCTGCCCCCTGCAATTTCATCCCCCTCAGCCGCACCTGGCCCGCCGACCTGGAAACGCCCCTGAGCACCTGGCTCAAGGTGGGTGCCGCCAGCTCCCATGGCGTGCTGCTGGAGTCGGTGGAGGGGGGTGAGACCCTGGGCCGCTGGAGTTTTGTGGTCTGCGATCCTCTCTGGATCCTCACCAGCCGTGGTGATCACAGCGAGCGCCGCTGGCGCGATGGACGCCTTGAGGTTCTCAGCGGCGACCCCTTTGCCCTGCAGCAGCGCTGCCTGGCGCCCCTGCGCAGCGGCAGCGTGCCCGGCCTGCCGCCGCTGGGTCATCTGTTCGGCTTCTGGGGATACGAACTGATCCGCTGGATCGAACCCACGGTGCCGGTTCACCCGACGGCCGAGCAGGCGCCACCCGATGGCTGCTGGATGCTGGCCGACAGCCTGCTGGTGTTTGACCAGATCAAACGCCAGATCACCGCGATCGCCTTCGCGGATCTAAGCGACGATCAGGACCCTGAGACCGCCTATCGCGAGGCCCTGGGGCGCATCGACGCGCTCGAGGCGCGCATGCACCAGTCGCTGCCTGCCAACATTCAGCCCCTGAACTGGCATGACGCCAGCCCGGCCGAGATCACCCAGACCCTGACAACCCGCAGCAATGTGGGGCAGGAGGCCTTTGAGGCGGCGGTGCGGCAGGGCGAGGAACATATCGCCGCCGGCGACGTGTTCCAGCTGGTGCTGAGCCAGCGGCTCGAAACCCACATCGAACGGGATCCCTTCGAGCTGTACCGCAGCCTGCGCATGGTCAATCCCTCGCCCTACATGGCGTTCTTCAACTTCGGCGGCTGGTACCTGATCGGCTCCAGTCCCGAGGTGATGGTGAAGGCCGAACCCACAGCCACAGGGGCCATCAAGGCCTCACTGCGTCCGATCGCCGGCACCCGACCGCGGGGCGCCACCCAGGCCGAAGACCGGGCCCTGGAGGCCGAGCTACTGGCCGACCCCAAGGAGCGGGCCGAGCACGTGATGCTGGTGGACCTGGGCCGCAACGACCTGGGGCGGGTGTGCCGCACCGGCAGCGTGCAGGTGAGTGATCTGATGGTGATCGAGCGGTACTCCCACGTGATGCACATCGTCAGCCAGGTGGAGGGCGAGCTGGCCGAGGGCAAGAGCGTCTGGGATCTGCTGACGGCCTCCTTTCCGGCCGGCACCGTCAGCGGCGCCCCCAAGATCAGGGCCATGCAGCTGATCCATGCGCTCGAGCCCGATGCCCGTGGGCCCTATTCCGGGGTGTACGGCGCCATCGACCTGAGCGGGGCCCTCAACACCGCCATCACGATCCGCACCATGGTGGTGCTGCCCGATCCGGCGGGCGGCTGGCGGGTGCAGGTGCAGGCCGGCGCCGGCGTGGTGGCCGATTCGAAGCCCGAGCTCGAATACCAGGAGACCCTGAACAAGGCCCGCGGCATGCTCAAGGCTCTGGCCTGTCTGCAATGAGCGGCCCGCTGTTGCTCAAGGGCTTTGAAGTGGAGATGGTCACGGGCCGCCCCGACGGCACGGTGGTGGGTTGCGCCTCCGAAGCGGCTCGGGAGCTCGATGGCTTTGTCACCGAACCCGACCACCGCAACCTGGAATACGTGACCAGCCCGGAGGCCTGCTACGGGCTTCAGCTGCAGCTGCTGCTCGAGCCGCGGCGGCGCTTGCGCGCCTGGCTGGCCACCCGCGGGCTCACGCTGCTGCCCGGCAGCACCCTGAGCACCGGCGACAGCAGCCGTTTTGAGCGCTCTGACCCCGAAAACGCTTACCACAGCTACATCGAAGCCACCTACGGCACGCGGGTGGTCACCGCCAGCGTGCACATCAATCTGGGCCTCACCGACATGGACGCCCTGTTTGCGGCGCTGCGGCTGCTGCGCTGTGAGGCGGCCCTGCTGCTGGCGCTCTCCGCCAGTTCGCCCTTTCTCGACAACCGCAGCACCGGCGCCCACTCGCAGCGGTGGCTGCAGTTTCCGCTGACGCCGCCGCAGGTGCCCCTGTTCAGCAGCCACCAGCACTACATCGCCTGGATGCAGCAGCAGCTCGCCGCCGGCACGATGCAGAACGTGCCCCACCTGTGGACCTCGGTGCGGCCCAACGGCGACGACCGGCCCCAAGACCTCAACCGGGTCGAGATCCGCATCTGCGATCTGATCGCCGACCCCAGCGAACTGCTGGCAGTCATGGCCTTTGCCGAGCTTCGGGTGCAGCAGCTGTTGCGCGATCCGCAGCAGCATGACCCGCTCAGGGCCAGCGAGCTGAGCAGCGAAGCGCTGGCTTCCCTGGCCGATGCCAATGACCGCGCCGCCGCCCGCAGCAGCCTCGACGCCACCCTCAGCGATTGGCGCAACGGCGAACCGATCCGCGCCCGCGACTGGCTGCAGCTCCTGTTGACAGAGATCGCACCCCTGGCCGCCGAACTGCAGCTGGAGACGGTTCTCGAGCCGCTGCAGGGGATCCTGCAGCAGGGCAACCAGGCCATGCGCTGGCTGGCGCAGCTGCGTGATGGCGCAACGATCGCCGCGATTGTGGCCAGCGATGCCGCAGCCCTGGCCCGGCGGGAGGAAGCTTTGGGATGATCATGGATCGACCTGCCATCCCAACCGTCACCGATTCCCTGACGATGCGGCCCTCCGAACCGCTTGCCATGACCGCCACACCGCGGGTGCGCCGGCTGCTGGGTGAGCGGCTGGAGCTGGTGGAGGAGCTGTGGCAGACCGTGCTGCGCAGCGAGTGCCCGCCCGAACAGGCCGAGCGGTTGCTGCGGCTCAAGCAACTGGGCGAACCGGAAACCACGCTCGGCGAGTCGACCACGGCGATCGTGGCCCTGATCCGGGACATGGATCTGGCTGAAGCCATCGCCGCTGCCCGAGCCTTCTCGCTGTATTTCCAGCTCGTCAACATCCTCGAGCAGCACATCGAGGAAGACAGCTACCTCGACAGCCTCAGCGGCCAGGACGAACCGCTGCCCGCCGATCCCTTCCAGCCCCCCCTGGCCAGCCAGGCGGAGCCGGCCACCTTTCGGCAGTTGTTTGAACGTCTGCGCCGTCTGGGCGTGCCACCGGCTCAGCTGGAGGGACTGCTGCACGACCTGGATCTGCGGCTGGTGTTCACCGCCCACCCCACGGAGATCGTGCGCCACACCGTGCGGCACAAGCAGCGTCGGGTGGCCCATCTGATCCAGCGGCTCGAGCAGGCTGAAGGCCTCAGCCTCGACGACACCCTGGTGATCCGCCGCCAGCTCGAGGAGGAGATCCGGCTCTGGTGGCGCACCGATGAGCTGCACCAGTTCAAGCCCACGGTGCTCGACGAGGTCGACTACGCCCTGCACTACTTCCAGCAGGTGCTGTTTGACGCCATGCCCCAGCTCAGGCAGCGGTTGCGCGCGGCACTGAGCTCGAGCTATCCGGATGTGGAACCGCCCCGCGATGCTTTCTGCACCTTCGGCTCGTGGGTGGGGTCCGACCGCGATGGCAACCCCTCGGTGACCCCCGAGATCACCTGGCGCACCGCCTGCTATCAGCGCCAGCTGATGCTCGAGCGCTACATCAAATCGGTGGGTGCGCTGCGCGACCAGCTCAGCATCTCGATGCAATGGAGCCAGGTGAGCCCGGCGCTGCTCGAGTCCCTGGAAATGGACCGTCTGCGCTTTCCCGAGATCTACGAGGAGCGGGCGGCCCGCTACCGGCTGGAGCCCTACCGGCTCAAGCTCAGCTACACCCTCAAGCGGTTGCAGCTCACCCACGAGCGCAACCAGCAGCTGGCCGAGGCGGGCTGGGAGTCACCCTGCGACGGCCACACCGGGCTGGTGAACCCGTTTGATGGCACGGCGGCAACGCCGGAGCTGCACTTCAGCTCGGCCGACGAATTCAGAGCCAGTCTGGAGCTGATCCAGGACAGCCTGGTGGCCACCGGCCTGAGCTGCGAACCGCTGCAGACGCTGATCAGCCAGGTGCACATCTTTGCCTTCTGCCTGGCCAGCCTCGACATTCGCCAGGAGAGCACCCGCCACAGCGACGCCGTCGATGAGCTCAGCCGCTACCTACAGCTGCCGGTTGCCTACGCCGAGATGGACGAGGAGCAGCGTGTCGCCTGGCTGCTCAGCGAACTCCAGACCCGCCGGCCATTGCTGCCGCCGGCGGCGCGCTGGAGTGAGGCCAGCGCCGAGACGTTTGCGGTGTTCCGCATGCTCAAGCGGCTGCAGCAGGAATTCGGGGAGCGGATCTGCCGCACCTACGTCATCTCGATGAGCCACACGGTCTCCGACCTGCTCGAGGTGCTGCTGCTGGCCAAGGAAGCGGGCCTGGTGGATCCCCAGAGTCAGCGGGCCTCGCTGCTGGTGGTGCCGCTGTTCGAAACGGCGGAGGATCTGCAGGGAGCTCCGGCAGTGATGGAGCGGTTGCTGCGCGAGCCGTCCTACCGCCGGTTGCTCGACAACGGCGGCGAAGCCGGCCCACCACTGCAGGAGGTGATGCTCGGCTACTCCGACAGCAACAAGGACTCCGGCTTCCTCTCCAGCAACTGGGAGATCCACAAGGCCCAGATCGCACTGCAGCGGCTGGCCAACCAGCACGACGTGGCCCTGCGCATCTTCCACGGCCGCGGCGGCTCCGTGGGCCGCGGGGGTGGGCCGGCCTATCAGGCGATCCTGGCCCAGCCGAGCGGCACCCTCTGCGGCCGCATCAAGATCACCGAGCAGGGCGAGGTGCTGGCCTCGAAGTACGCCCTGCCCGAGCTGGCGCTCTACAACCTCGAGACCGTGACCACCGCCGTGCTGCAGAACAGCCTGGTGAGCACCCCCGTGGACGACACCCCCAGCTGGAACGAGCTGATGGCGCGGCTGGCCGCCCGATCCCGCAGCCACTACCGCGCCCTGGTGCACGACAACCCCGACCTGGTCGCGTTCTTCACCCAGGTCACACCAATCGAGGAGATCAGCAAGCTGCAGATCTCAAGCCGCCCGGCACGGCGCAAGGGCGGCGCCCGCGACCTCTCCAGCCTGCGGGCGATCCCGTGGGTGTTCGGCTGGACCCAGAGCCGCTTTCTGCTGCCCAGCTGGTTCGGGGTGGGGGCTGCCCTGCAGGAGGAGCTCGACCACGACGCCGGCCAACTGGAGCTGCTGCGCCTGCTCTACCAGCGCTGGCCCTTCTTCCGCATGCTCATCTCCAAGGTGGAGATGACCCTGGCCAAGGTGGATCTCGATCTGGCCCATCACTACGTGCAGAGCCTGGGGCGCAGCGAGCACCGCGACGCGTTTGAGGCGATCTTCCAGGCCATCGCCGCGGAGTTCACGCTCACCCGCGATCTGGTGCTCAGGATCACCGGCCACGCACGCCTGCTGGATGCCGATCCGGCCCTGCAGCTGGCGGTCGACCTGCGCAACCGCACGATCATCCCCCTGGGCTTCCTGCAGGTGGCCCTGCTGCGGCGGCTGCGCGAGCAGAACCGTCAACCTCCGATGAGCGAGGCGGCGAGCACCGATGCCGACGGTCGCACCTACAGCCGCAGCGAACTGCTGCGTGGTGCTTTGCTGACCATCAACGGCATTGCCGCCGGCCTGCGCAACACCGGTTGAGTGCTGCGCCTTGAGCTTGCCTTCGCTGTTGATCCCCTTCCGCCTGCAACCGCCAACCCCACGCCTGCGTGAGGGCTACCGGCTGCTGGACAACCCCGAGTTGCCGGCTGAAGCGCTCAACCGCCTGCTGCAGCAGGCGGGCGACCAACCCCGCAGCCAGGAACGCTGGCGCCAGGTGTTGGCGCACAGCACCTGGCACTTCGCGGTGATCAACGAACCGGCGGCCCAAGTGGTGGGGTTCGTGCGCATCACCAGCGACATGGCGCTCAACGCCAACCTCTGGGATCTGGTCGCCGATGCCGATGATCCGGCCGCAACCGAGGTGTATGGGGCGCTGGTGGGAGCGGCGCTCGGCCGCCTGCGGCGTGAACTCAGCGGCTGCAGCATCTCTCTGGCCGCCCCACCGGCCGCCCTTGAGGCCCTGGCCCAGCATGGCTTTGTGATCGATCCCGGGGGCATCCGCGCCATGGGGCTGCCCCTGGGCTGACTGACACTTCTCCGTTCCGGCGGAGAAGCAGAACACGAGCATGGAGGGACTCGAACCCCCGACACTCAGAACCGGAATCTGATGCTCTATCCAACTGAGCTACATGCCCACCGCCGTTGCCGGCTGGGCCTACCTTAACCGCTCACCGCAACAGGGCGATTCGGCTGCAACGCCTGGAGCTGCTGCGCTTTCGCAACATCGGCGCCCTCGAGCTGGTGTTCGAAGCGCCCCGCTTGCTGGTGCTGGGCCGCAATGGCGAAGGCAAGTCGAATCTGCTCGAAGCGGTGGAGCTGCTCGGCAGCCTGCGCTCCCACCGGGCCAGCCATGATCGCGACCTGATTCAGCAGGGTGAGGTCACAGCCCGGTTGCAGGCCACCACCAGCGACTTGGATTTGCTGCAGCTGGAGCTCAGGCGCAGCGGCGGCCGCGCGGCCCAGCGCAATGGCAAACCGCTGGAGCGCCAACAGGATCTGCTGGGCAGCTTCCGCTGCGTGGGCTTCAGCGCCCTCGATCTCGAGCTGGTGCGTGGGGAACCGGCCCTGCGGCGCCAGTGGCTCGACCGGGTGGTGTTGCAACTGGAGCCGCTCTACAGCGAGCTGCTCAGCCGCCATGGGCGGTTGCTGCGCCAGCGCAGCCTGCTGCTGCGGCGGCAGCCGCAGAGCGGGGCCCTCAACGATCTGCTGGACGCCTTTGACGCCCAGATGGCCCTGGTGGGCACCCGCCTGCACCGGCGACGGCAGCGGGCCCTGCTGCGGCTGGAGCCCCTGGCCGCCGCCTGGCACCAGCGGCTCAGCGGCGGCCGCGAAAGCGTGGAGCTGCTCTACCGCAGCGGCAGCCAGCCCCCCGCACACGACAGCGAGGAGGCCTGGTGCCAGAGCCTGGCCGAACAACTGCGGCTGCAACGCCCCGAGGAGTTGCGCCTGGGCCAGTGCAGCGTCGGCCCCCACCGCGATGAGATCACGCTGCAACTCAGTGGCCAGGCTGCGCGCCGCTACGGCTCCGCCGGGCAGCAGCGCACCCTGGTGCTGGCCCTCAAACTGGCCGAGCTGGAACTGGTGCAGCAGGTGGTGGGCGAGCCGCCGCTGCTGCTGCTCGATGACGTGCTGGCCGAGCTCGACCCCACCCGTCAGCAGCTGCTGCTGGAAGCGGTGGGGGAGGGGCACCAGTGCCTGGTGAGCGCCACCCATCTGGGCGCCTTCAGCGGCGGCTGGATCCAGGCCAGCCAGGTGATCGCGATGCAGGCTGGTGCGCTGCTGCCAGCCAGCACGGTGAGCAGCTGAGCACGCGGCCAGCAGCGGGCCCAACAGCCCGAGATCGACGCGTATGGTGGTGGGCTTGTGCGCTTCATCCCTTGATGAACCAGCTCCTCTCCAGCCTTCATCCCAACCCCGGATGGGCCGGCGGCAGCACCCTTGATTCTTCTGAAACCGCGCACGCCGCGGGCGCTCAGACCCACGCATCTGACTCCAATCTGTCAGACACGGTGGGCAAGCACTGCATTCTTGAGCTCTACGCCTGCAACCAGGACCGGCTCAACGACGAAGCTTTTCTCAGAGACGCCATCACCGAGGCAGCCAAACGGGCTGGCGCCACCCTGCTGCACTTGGTCACCCACCACTTCGAACCCCAGGGCGTGACCGGCCTGGCCCTGCTGGCCGAATCCCACATCTCAATCCACACCTGGCCCGAATCGGGCTATGCCGCCGTCGATGTGTTCACCTGCGGTGATCACACCATGCCGGAGAAGGCCTGCCAGGTGCTGATCGAGGAGCTGGAGGCCGGCGACCACAAGCTCACCAGCTTTCGCCGCGAAACCCCCTCGGCCATCGCCGCCGCTGATCGGGTGCCGGCGCTGGCGAGCTAACTCAGCCGCAGGGCCCGGTTGAGCTTGCCGCTCACCAGGCCCTCCAGATCCAGGCTCACAGCCGTGAAGCCCAGGCCGATGAAGCTGTGCACCAGGTCTCGCCTGAGCTGATCATCGGCGAGCTGGGGCAACAGCCGTGAGAGCTCCTGGGCGCCCAGTTCGATGCGTGCTGTGTCGCCCTGGCAGCGCACCCTGAGCTCACGCCAGCCCCGCTCCCGCATCCAGGCTTCAGCGGCGGCCACCCGCTCAAGCCGCGCCGCGGTGATCACCTCCCCATAGGGAAAGCGCGACGCCAGGCAGGGCTGGGCGGGCTTGTCCCACCAGGGGAGGCCCAGGGCCCGCGAGAGCTGGCGCACCCCGGCCTTGTCGATGCCGGCCTCGGCCAGGGGTGAGCGCACCCCGGCCTCGCGGGCTGCGGCGATGCCCGGTCGATGGTCGCCGAGATCATCGCGGTTGACTCCATCCACCACCGCCGCGCCGGCGGCCGCAGCCGCGATCGGGGTCAGCAGGCGGTGCAGCTCACGCTTGCAGGCATAGCAGCGCTCGGCCGGATTGCTGCTGTAGGCCGGATCTGCCAGCTCGGCGGTGGCAATCTCCTGCTGGCGCAGGCCGAGCCAGGCCGCCTGCTGGGCCGCTTCATGGCGCAGATGGGGTGCCAGCGCCGGCGACACGCCGGTGACCGCCAGCGCCGCATCGCCCAGCTGCTCGGCGGCCAGAGCGGCCACCAGGGCGCTGTCGACCCCACCGGAATAGGCCACCACAACGCGCTCCAGCTGGCGCAGCTGCCGCCGCACCTGCTCGAGCGCCAGGGCCAGGCAATCGGGCAAGGGCTCCAGCGTGGTGAGATGCATCGCCCAAACCTGACACCCTGCCGATCCTGGCAAGCCCAACCGGCGTTGGCAGCGGCGAGGCTCGGTAGCATCCTCCCATGAGCAGCACCCAGACGCCGCAACGGGGCACCGGCCGGGGGATCGGCATCCGCACGGCCGCCGGCAGCGATGAGCGCGCCCACGGCCAGCTGCATGTGTATGACGGCGAAGGCAAGGGCAAGAGCCAGGCGGCCCTGGGGGTGGTGCTGCGCACCATTGGCCTCGGCATCTGCGAGCAGAAGCGCACCCGCGTGCTGCTGCTGCGCTTCCTCAAGGGGCCGGGCCGCACCTACGACGAAGACGCCGCCATCGACGCCCTGCAGCAGGGCTTTCCGCATCTGATCGACCAGGTGCGCACCGGCCGCGGCGACTACTTCACAGCCGCCGAAGCCACCAAATTCGACCGCCAGGAAGCGCAGCGGGGCTGGGACATCGCCAAAGGCGCCATCGCCAGCAACCTGTACTCGGTGGTGGTGCTCGATGAGCTCAACCCTGTGCTCGACCTGGGCCTGCTCGATGCCGAGGAGGTCTGCCGCACCCTGGCCACCAAGCCAGGCGGTATGGAGGTGATCTGCACCGGCCGCGGCGCGCCGCGGCAACTGGTGCAACTCGCCGACCTGCACTCCGAGATGCGGGCCCACCAGGGCGAAGGCGGCCTCGAAGGCATCGAGATCTACACCGGCGAGGGCAAGGGCAAATCCACCAGCGCCCTGGGCAAGGCCCTGCAGGCCATCGGCAAGGGCATCAGCCAAGACAAGAGCCATCGGGTCTTGATCCTGCAGTGGCTTAAGGGCGGCAAGGGCTACACCGAGGACGCCGCCATCGCCGCCCTGCGCGAGAGTTACCCCCACCTGGTGGACCACCTGCGCTCCGGTCGCGACGCGATCGTTTGGCGCGGCCAGCAGCAGCCGATTGACTACGTCGAAGCCGAACGGGCCTGGGAGATCGCCCGCGCTGCCATCGCCAGCGGCCTCTACAAGACCGTGATCCTCGACGAGATCAACCCCACCGTGGATCTGGAGCTGCTGCCGGTGGAGCCGATTGTGCAGACCCTGCTGCGCAAACCGGCCGAGACCGAAGTGATACTGACCGGCCGCTGCAAGCAGAGGCCCGCCTACTTCGACGTGGCGGCCGTGCACTCCGAGATGGTGTGCCACAAGCACTACGCCGAACGCGGCGTCGATCTCAAGCGCGGCGTGGATTACTGAGCGGGCCAATGCATGTTTTGGCGAGCTTCCAATGCCTGAAATGGCGGCTCAGCTGACCCGAGTCAACTGGCACAGCCGGTTGATCTGCTCGGCCTCCTGAACCGTATTGGCGATGCCCGTGGTGAGCGCTGGAGAGCCCACCACGATCGAAAGACACTGAGCGCGGCTGATCGCCACGTTGAGGCGGTTGGGCTCCAGCAGAAAGCCCAAACCCCTGGGCGCGGCATCGCCGTCACTGGCCGTCAGCGAATGGATCGCCACCGGCGCTTCCTGGCCCTGGAACTTGTCGACCGTGCCAACACGCGCCTTCTGGCCCAGCCGCTGCCGCAGCCAGTTCACCTGCACGTTGTAGGGAGCGGTCACCAGGATCTGCTGCGGCCCCAGCACACCCCGCTTCTCGCCCCCAGCTTCTGCATGGCAATAACTACCGCCGAGTAGGGCATTGACGATCTGCTCGATCCGGTCGATCTCGGCTTCGCTCATCACGCTGCAGCCGCTGTGCTCCACCGCTTCAAAGAGCAGGCCTTGGGGCGGTAGCGGCTCACCTGTAGCGCCCAGGCAGGGCAGGCGCCAGCTGATCGCGTTGATGGCGTTGGCAGGGTTGGCATTCAGCCGGCCGTCATAGAAGAGCTCTGACACCATCGCCGTAAGCGAGGGCTCCATCCGCCAGCTGGTGGCCAGAAACACGCCCCGATCCGCGGGCACCACATGGGCCCCCTGCATCAGGTACTCCAGGCATGAAAGCCCGGAATCGCCCGGGTGATCGGCCTGCGACGGCTGGGCCAGCTGCTGCTGATCGCCCACCAACAGGATCGAGCTGGCGCAGCGGGCCATCACCAGCAGGTTGGCCAGCGACATCTGGCCGGCTTCGTCGATCACCAGCAGATCAAACTGATCGGCCAGTTCTTCACGGCAGAACATCCAGGTGGTGCCGCCCACCACGCTCATCCCGTTGGTGATGCCAGCCGGTGGCACCAGCGGAATGCCTCTGCCCTCCAGCTGGGCTTCGCTTTTGCTGCTGCTGCACTTCACCACCCCATCGGCAAGGCCTTGCTTGGCGCAGGTAGTCTTGACCTTGATCAGCAGGTTGTTGATGGCGGCGTGGCTGTTGGAGCTGATCGCCACCCGCTTGCCCTGGGCCACCAGTTGGGCGATCACCTGGGCGGTCACCGTGGATTTGCCGGTGCCTGGCGGACCCTGCAGCGCCAGGGCAATACCGCGGCGTTCAGCCAGAAACGCAGCCAGACGCTTGGCCACAGAACCAGGTTCCGCCCCGATCGCCGCGTTCAGCGCCACCAGCTCGGCAATGGGCTGGCGTTCCAGCAGCTGCAGCATCGCTGGCGGTAGGGGTTGGCTGCCATCCAGCCAACTGTTCGCCTGCTCCAGCAGGCTGTCGCGCAGCTTTTCGCTGATGTCGGCAGGCACCTTGATCAGGGCGGTGAGGCTCTGGGGGATGCCATCGCCAAGGCCATCAGCGCGGCGTTGATCCCGCTTGCGCCATGGCAGCTTCAACGTCACGCGGCCGCGTTCGGCATCGAGCGACTCGACGCTGAGTTTCAGGCCGGTCTCGGGAATCTCCAGCTGCAGCCCCCGCTCGCCACTCTCGGCTGAGAGCTTGAGCGGCTGGGCAGGGTCAAAGGCAAAGGTGTGATAGTCGGCGCCGGTGAGCTTGCTCTCGCGGGGCTCCACCCTTGTCCAGCGCGCATCGGCGATCGCTTCCCCGTCATCGATCAACTCAGCCGGCATCAGTTCAGCCTTGTTGCGCCGGTCGAAATAGGCCCACCAGGCCACCTTGGCCTCGCGGTGGTGGAACGGCAGCAACTGAGCCAGCAGGCGCTGCACACGCCAGCTCATACACCGTGGGCCGTGCTCGTCTTGTGCGGCAAGCAGTTCATCAGAGACGTTCGCCGGTGGATCGCTCTGCAGGGCCTCCGGCAGCTCGGCCAGCAACTGGGCGCTGAGCTGCTCCAGCGGCCAGGGCTCTTTCGCCTCTTTGGCCTCGGCATCCGCCATCAAGGGTTGATCTGGCAAGCCCTGCTCGCGGCGCAGCTGCAAGAGCCAGTCGTGCAGCAGCACGGTCGACTCGCAGTCCTCGCGGTTGTAGTTCTCGATAGCGCGTAGTTGCGGACTGCCGTCGGGCAGATCTCCAGGCCTGGCTGGTTCGCCGGAGTTCTGCCAGTTCAGGTAGGCCACCACCGAATCGCCCGCGTTGGTCACCTCCGCCTCCCGCTTCTCCATGTAGAGGTGCTCGACCTTCTTGATCGAGTAACTGGGTTCACCCAGCACAATCGAGCCTGTCACCACCGGCAGCAGGTCCACCAGCAGACCTGAGCGCAACCACTCATCGATGACCGCCTCGCGGGTGGAGTGCTGCTGGGCCAGACGGCGCATTTCCGTCTTCTCGTAGCTGGCGTAGTGGTACACCCGCAGGCCCGGATAGCGGTGACGGCGCTCCTCCACCCAGTCCACCCAGCCCTCAAACGCCCGTTTCTCCTCCACCGGGCTGTGGGCCCACCAGGCCTTGAACTGGGCCTTGCTGCCAGGTGTGTCGCGGTAGCAGGCACCAAAGAGGTATTCGAGCTTGGTGCCAGCCACCGCGTCCTGAATCCCCTCCATGTCAAACCAAATGTCACCGACATCAGCTGCTGGCAACTCCGCCAGACCCTTACCCGCAACCACCGGCCGCAACCGATAGGCGGGCCTGCCATCAGGACCTGCGGGTGTGAGCTGCAGTTCGGCCTGCTGCCGCAGCTCATGCAGGGTTTCCGGGTTCAAACCCGGAACCGCCGTGCCAGCCGGCATGGCGGTAAGGGCCTCAATCGTGGTGATGCCAGCGGCGCGCAGCTTGTGGCGCTTGCTCTGGCGCATGCCCGCCACCAGCATCAAGTCGCGTTGCTCAGCCAGCCGCTGCTCAATGAAGGCGGTCCAACCACCGTGATCACCCGGCATGTCCTCCGGGATCGCCTGCGGATCAAAGGCTTCTCGGAATGCGCGGTAGCGCTGGCGCAGCAGTTGGTACCAGGCCCAGAACTGATCGGTGGCATAGCGCTGGAACCGGCCACCACCGAGATAGAGCTCAAAGTGATCGGGCCGAGTGCCCAGCAGCGGCGTCAGCAGCTCGCAATAAGCCGAGGCCTGCACCAGAAAGGTGGTTTTGGGCTTGGAGGCAAGCTTGCACTCGATCGGGATGTAACTCCACTCCCCCAATGCGGAGGGTTGCTCGATGCGGCGCAGCAGATCAGCCGAACCCCGCATCTCTTCGTTGCAGAGCGAGGCCTGGTGGATGAAGTCAAAGCCCGCTGCCATCGCCGCCTTGGTGGCGGCATAGTCAGCGTCCGTTTGTTTGCCGGGCAAGCGGGCGATGCGAAAGCCCTGGGACTCCAGCTTGCTCAGCAGCACCTGCTCGTGGCGCAAGCCATCGGCAAACAGCTGCTGATCCAGCGCGCTGACCTCAGGCTTAGCGCCCTCAAACAGCCCGCGAGCCTCCAGCTCTTCCCACCAAGCGCCAATGATCGGGCTGCGGGAGAAGAGGGAGAGCTTGCTGGGAGTGATCCGAAAATCATACATTTACAAATTTCTTGGCTTAGATGGTTCGCTTTATTGCATGAAGCCATAGCCGCGCTATGATAAAGCTAAAGCATAGACGCCAAAGATGAGGCCAATCTTTACTATTCACGCTGGAGAATTCATTGTCGGCGAATACATTGAGAAAAGATTTGGGAAAACAACAAACCTCTGGATACCATCAAAGGACACTGGAGTCGATTTGCTGGTAACCAATAAAAACAACAATAAAAGCGTCTCTCTACAAGTAAAGCTGTCGAGGGATTACTCGCCGGAGCAAGCGAAGAATGCCTTCGAAGAAAAGTTCTTGGCATGCGGATGGCTTACTCTTAGAAAAGACAAGATAGAGAACTCGCCCGCAGATTACTGGGTGATCTGCCTTATATCTCACCATAAAAGAATTGCACCACAGTTTCTGATACTGGAGCCAAGGGTATTAAAAGAAAGGCTAGTCTCAATTCACGGAGAGCATGACTTCTATCATTTTTATCCATGGGTCACGAGCGGGCAAAGTCCAATCGCGCTTGACGGCAGGGGGCTTCCAAAAAACGAAAAGGATTCGCTCCTAAGTGGCTCAGTTAAACTGGGGGCTCGCGAGTATACTGACACGTTAAATAACTGGAAATGCATCGAGAACCTATGATTTATGTATGCGTCAAAGGCTGAACCTAATGTCAGCAATTTAGGTATTTAATTGGAGAAGACTCTCCTGTTTTAAACATATGAGCAAGATTCACGCCAAGCATGTGGCGGCGATCCTCCGCTTGCTCTCCAGTGAACCGTACACGCGGAGAGCCGTTACCTGCAATCTCCGTTGTTTCTTGCCATTTGCTTACTGAGTAAACCTCAACAACGAGTCCCTTGTGTAAGACATACGCATATTCAGCAATGGCAGCTCGCTTTAGACTGATGGCCCAATTCCCGCGGCTTGCAGCATACAGCTCATCTTTTGTCATTTCTTCGCTGTAGCTTTTGTTGAGCCTGATCAAAACAGCTTTATCATTAGCCAAGCATGTATCACGTGGATCTCCTAGCCCAATGGTTGCTTGGGGCTGGTCTTGACTAGAAGGCTCATTGTCTAATACTTCTTGAATTAATTCATAAGTAAAGTTCATGCGGTAAAACCGATCATCCCCACAGGCTTCAACAAGACCCGACTCGGCACAATCATCTAAAAAGCTTACGAGATCTTCAACGAAGATATTCGATCTCATTTCAAAGTATTTACCGGCCTCCGAATCTTGTTTCTGAGCCGATGCGACGACGATTTTCCAAATTTCATTGATGCCAATTCCTCCGAAAGATGTGCTGAGGAGATTCTCCGAGGAGACCATGGATATTATCTCAATAGCCGTTGCATGGCTAAACTCTAATAGTATTTTGACATTTGCTAGTCCCATTTCATCAGTGTTTTCCCGAAGGCCTTCGCGTGGAGAGTAGTCGAATGTCGCTTTAAGCTTATCCACAGCTTTTTCGATCCGTTCTTCTTCTACAATCTCGTCGATGATTGCATCAAGATCTAGCTCCTGTCCTTGATCATTTGCTTGAGCTTGCTCCGCAGACATTTCAGATTCGATAGGGCCACGAGCACTAGGCGACCTGGCACTATCACTGCCATATATGTCTCTAACTTCAGGCTCACTATCTGAAGATGCGGCAGCGAGTTCCTGGGTTGTCTGCGAGTAGGAATTGGTCACTATATTGCTTCTTGACGAATTCACCTCATTAAGGCCCATCAGCTGTTTTTGAAAATGAGTTCTCAATTGGAGGCGCCTATCAAGATGGATGGAAAGCAGAAAAGGGGGCACTCCAAGCACTATGCATGCTGTCAATCCTTCTACTCCATTGAAGATGCCAGGAGCAAGAATCGCCAGCCATCCCAAGGCCAGCAGGTGCTTGCCCGCTCTAAAAGTGTATTTAGGCTCTCCAAACCGAGTTGTGTATTCAAGTATTTCGGATTTAGTGAGTTTCATGCTAACTCTTGAATCTAAGTTAATTGTCTTTGATTAGGAGTGGTTTCAGATTGGCGTTCTGACGGTCAAGAGTGGAGTTCTTCATAAGAGCCTTCCACGTACTCAAACACAGCCGTCGGTCCGTCGTCGTAAAATTCAAACGAAACATTCCAGAATGTTTCGTTTGATGCCATGAGCCAGTATTCACTTATTGATTCGATCACCCCTTCTTCGTTGATATCTATGTCAACATCTTCGCTGCCTGCAGCACGGCGATCGTCTTTGATAACCTCAAGTCCTGTAAACTCTTTGAATATTTCCCTAATTTGATTTAATACTGTCTCTTGGATTTTGCCGAAGTATTCGCTGTCTTCTGTCATGAGCTCGGAGTCCCATCTTGTGGCTAAAAATTCATCTGGGAATCCAAAGCCGCTGAAATCGCCAATGATAGCGGCTGCGATCCATCGATTAAGCCCTTTTTCCTCATTTGTATGAGCATTGAAAAGCTTCTCAAAGGCCTCATCGGAATCAGGGCTGGAGTCAATCCACTCCCTCATCTTTGCGATCGTATCCAGGTCTGACCAGTTCATTGACTCCATGGTTTCTGTCTAAATTGGGATTTGCAATTGGCCAAGAATAATGGTTATCAAGTCATTTTCACCTCTTCCATTATGCCGACGTCTCTTAAGCCCTTGGAGCTTAATGGCGGCACATACAGCATCATCGTCCCGCGCCGTCGATGAAGCTGGGGCAGGAGCCCCTCCCCTTGCCAGAGCTTTTGCTTGGCGCGCACAAAATCCGCTACATCCTCACAACTCCATACGCGTTCTTGATAGCAAGCATCGGTGGGATGCAGTTCCAGCAGTTGATCTAATGTCACAGCCTGCACCACGGGCGTGAGGGCCTCGTCAAACACCAGGTAGTGGAAGGGGCTCTCGATAGCCAGGTCCCGTGCACTGCGGAAGAGATCGATATAAGCCAGTCGCTCGTCTCGGTTGATGGGCGCTATGTCGCTCATGCCGCCACCTCCAGCTCCTGACCAGCCCAGGGGGCGAGGGGTAGAGCTGTGAGCTGCCCGCTTTTGAACGCCCCGGTGTCGATGCCGATGCGGTGGGGCAACCGGGTGATGCGGTAGTCGCTGCAGAAGGTGTGGCCGTGCACCACCGTGTAGGGCAGGCCATGGGGCCCGTTGAGGAACGGTCCACGGATCCAGAGCAGGTCATCGGTTTGCTGCTGCTGCAGGGGCACACCCGGCCGCACTCCCGCATGCACAAACAGGTACTCACCGCGCACCGCTGTCAGGGGGAGGGCCTGCAGCCACCCCTGGTGCTCGCGGGCCAGCGCCAGAAAGGCTGGATCGCCGCCATTCCATTGCCATAGCTCCGTGGCCCGCCCTGGCGTTTTCTCCGCCAGCGCATCGAGCAGCATCTGCTCGTGATTGCCCCGCAGCACCGTCACCCCGGCCAGCCCATAGGCCGCAGGATCGTTCTGCAGCTCGCGCACCACCTCCAGCACCTGCTGATCGCCATCGGCTTCTGGGGCCCGGTCGATCAGATCCCCCAGGAAGATCAGCTCAGCGCCGCTGCCCAGGTGGGGCCAGATCGCCTCCCGCAACAGCGACGCGCAGCCGTGCACATCACCGATCGCCACCACAGGCGCCTGAATCTCAGCCGTTGTCATCGTCGCCCTCCCACACGTTGAGGCTGGAGCGCAGCGACTCATTGCGCAGGCGCTTGCGGCTGAGGTTGCGGTCCTGTTGCATCAGTGCCTGCTTCTCCGTCAGCAGCCGGCGCTCGCGTTGCACCCCTTCGGTCTGGGGGAGGGCAGCAAGGCGTTTGTCGATCGCCGCCAGGCTTGCCAGCGCAGCATGCAGATCACCCCGGTCGAGCTCCTCAATCGCCAGGCGCCGTTCCCGGTTGGCCTGCAGCAACGCCAGCTGCTCGGCCACGGCTGGATCGGCTTCCAGCCCATCGAGTTCGGCCTGCGGCTTCACCGGCAGGGTAAGCTGCTCGATGAGCTCCTGGCGGCCCTCCGCATCTGGGGCATCCCAGGCCAGCCGCACGCTGGCGATCTCCTGGTTGGGCGCCCAGGCAGGCAGCTGCAGCCGCACACCCACACCCAGCTCCTGGCCGTAGCGCAGGTTGAGCAGTTGTAAGTTGCCAGCCGTGGTCTGCGGCAGGTCGTTGAGCACATCCACCAGCTCAGCGCCGTGCTTGGCGCGGATGCCCAGGCTCACCTTGCGGCCCACCGTGCTCGCCAGGCCCTGCAGTTCGCTGGCGTAGAGATCGGCCAGCTGTTTGGGCGATTCGATCTGCGCCAGGGTGCCGTCACCGGCAGCGGCCACCGCACCCATCAGGTCTTCATCAAAGCCGCTGCCCAGGCCAAAGCCGCTGGTGCTGATGCCCCGCTGGGTGAGACCCTCCACCTTGGCGGCGATGGCATCGGCATCGGTGAGGCCTTCATTCGCCTGGCCATCGGAGAGCAACAGCACCCGGTTGAGGCCCTGCGGATCGACCTGGTTGGCCACCTGGGTTGCACCCGCCAGCCAGCCGTCAAACAAAGCGGTGCAGCCGCCGGCATCGATCGTGTTGATCGCGCTGATGAACAGCAGCGGATCGCGCACCGGTTGCGACGGCACCAGCACGTTCACGTCCTCGTCAAAGGTGACGATCGCCAGCCGGTCACGCTCAGTGAGTTCACCGGCCAGGAAGCGGGCCGCCTTGCGGGCATGGCTCAGCTTGCTGCCGGCCATCGAGCCGGAGCGGTCGATCACCAGCGCCAGGTTCAGGCCTGGCCGTTGTTTGGTGCTGGCGGCCGGAGGCTCCGGTGAGCGCACCGTGATCATCAGATCGAGCGTGGTGGCGCCATCGGCCGCCACCGCCGGCCGCAGCGGCCGGAAGTGCAGGGAAGGGGTCATGGAGATACGGGGTAAGGGGTGGTGCAGACAAGAAAGACGGGGATCAGCTCTCGCTGTCGAGCTGTTCGCGCAAGCGCTCCAGCAGGCGCTGCAGCCAGGCCTCACGGCGTGTGCCCGCTGGTGGAATCGAGGCCGTTTCGCTCAGGTGCAGCTCCATCCCGGGCGCCAGGGAGAAGCGATGCCAGCGTCTGGAGGCGGCACTGGAGCGCCCCGCCGAGCGGGAGGACAGGGAACGGCGCGGCGATGGGGAAGCAGAGCTGCTGCTCAGCGGTGAGCCCAGCAGCGGCAGCAGCGAGGGCGAGCGTTCGCTCTGCAGACTCTGCAGGTAGGCCAGGGCCTCCTGCTGCTGGGCAGAACTCGCCTCCATTGGCTCAAGGCTGGCCTGGTGGGCCGAGGGTTCCTCCAGTTGGCGCAACTGCGCCAGCAGCACGCCATCGCTGCAGGTCGCCAGCGGCGCAATCGCCGTGAGGCTGAGACCGCGCCGGGCCAGGGAGCGGATCAACAGCAACTGCAGCAGGTGGCGCTGGCCATACACCGCACGGCGGCCGACTTTGCCGGGTCGATCGATCAGACCCTCAGTGGCATAGAGGCGCACCGTGCGCGGGGTGATCTCCTCCCCCAGCCGCTCACCGGCCACCGCCAACAGCTCATCCAACCCATAGAGGGCAGTGGAGCCATCGGCAGCAGCGAGCGAGAGCAGGGATGAGTCAACCATGCACCAATGATTACACGGTTGCACTGCAAGTGTCAACTCAATCAGTAGGATGGTCGGGTCTTTCCTGTTGATCCATGCCCATCGCTCTGTTGCCGCTGGCAGTCACTCTCCTGTTGGCCCAGGCCAGCCCATTGCTGATCCCAGCCAAAAACGGCACCACCTGCCCTGGCGGCACCAGTTATGGGGGTGCGGGCTACTGCAAGGTGCGCAACAACGCCCAGTACTTCCCCGCCAAGAACGGAGTCACCTGCCCCGGCGGCAGCTCCTATGCAGGTGCCGGCTACTGCAAGGTTCGTCAGTAAGCCACGCAGGGCTGAACCCAAAACAACTCGCCAGCAATCCCCTCCTGATTCAAAAGGACTGATGGCATTGCTTTGGTTTTGTGCAAGGGAACGGTATGACCCGATTCGAGAGGACCTGGCCATTTGGCCAACAGCGCAAGATCGATCTGAAAACCGCTCAGTACCTAGGCACGCTCGGATCAACCTCCTGGCTCCAGGCGTCGATGCCGCCGGCCACGTTGATGCCTTCAATGCCGTGGCGCTTGAGGGCAATCAGGGCCTTGGCGCTGCGGCCGCCCAGTTTGCAATGGGCATAGAGCTGCTTGCCGGCGGCCAGCTGGCGCACCCGCTCGATCGCGGTGCCGTTCTCGATCTGATCGAGCGGAATCAGCTCGGCGCCGGGGATCACGGCGATCTCGGCCTCGGGGGGGTTGCGCACATCGATCAGCAGCAGGCCGCTGGTGTCGCCATCGAGCAGGGTCTTGAGTTCGCTGACGCTGATGCTCTCCACCGCACCGGCCTCCTCTTGCCCTGGCGCGCTGCCGCCCACCCCGCAGAACTCCTGGTAGTCGATCAGTTTGTCGATCACCGGCCGCTCGGGATTGGGCCTGAGCTTGAGCTCGCGAAACTTCATGCCCAGGGCATCAAACAGCAGCAACCGCCCGCTGAGGGTGGTGCCGATGCCGGTGATGATCTTGACCGCCTCGGTGGCCTGGATCACGCCGATGATCCCGGGCAGCACACCCACCACGCCGCCCTCGGCGCAGGAGGGCACCATGCCCGGCGGCGGCGGCTCGGGGAACAGGTCGCGGTAGTTGGGGCTTTCGGCATCCAGGTTGAACACCGTGGCCTGGCCCTCAAAACGGAAGATCGAGCCGTACACGTTGGGCTTGCCCAGCAGCACGCAGGCGTCGTTGACCAGGTAGCGGGTCGGAAAGTTGTCGGTGCCGTCGCAGACCAGGTCGTAGGGGCGAATGATCTCCAGCGCGTTCTCGCTGGTGAGGGCCGTCTCGTACAGATCCACCTGGCAGTGGGGGTTGATCTCCAGGATCCGGGCCTTGGCCGATTCGATCTTGGGCTTGCCCACCCAGCTGGTGCCGTGGATCACCTGGCGCTGCAGGTTGCTGTGGTCGACCACATCGAAGTCGACGATGCCGATGCGACCCACCCCGGCTGCCGCCAGATAGAGCAGCAACGGCGAGCCGAGCCCCCCGGTACCCACGCACAGCACCGAGGAGACCTTGAGGCGCTTCTGCCCCTCCATGCCCACCTCCGGCAGGATCAGATGCCGCGCAAAGCGAGCCACCTCATCGGGGCTGAGCACAACGCCGCTGGTGTCAGGAGGAAGCATGAATCAGGAGCTCGGGGCCGCCGCCGGTGCCGCCACCGGCTCAATCTGCCATTGTCCATGGCAGCGGCACCACCCGAGGATCCTCGTCCGCGCTGGGGGGGGCATCCAGCCACCAGAATCCCCAGTCCCAACCGTGGTAATGGCCAGCGGCGCGCCCACGGCCGGCAATCACCGCCAGCGTAGGAGCGGTGCTGAGGGCCAGATCCACAGGCGAAGGTCGGGGCTCCCCACAGGGATGGCTGTGGGCGCTGCCCAGCACGGTCAGCCCCCGCTGCCGCGACCAGCGCTGGGCCAGCAGCTGCTCCCGGGGATCCAGGGCAAAGCGGCGATGGCGTTCAGCCTGCACAGGCCAAACATTCAGACAGGGCCAAATCTGCCGCAAATGCGCACAAGGCCCCGGGTCTCCCAGCAGCAGGGCACAACCCTCCCAGGGCTCAGCAGCTGCACAAACGCGCGCCAGGGTAATCAGAACGCGCTGATCAACGGTCAACCGAACTGGCGTATTGGAGGTCACCCCGATACATTGCTGGAAAGTTTCTGAGCCCGCTTCCCTCCCGGTCCATGAGCGACTTCAACCACGACGCTGCCGAACAGGGCCAGGTGGAGCATCTCACCTCCGCTGAATCCAGCGAGAGCGGCAACGCGGAAGCGGGTGCCGATTTCTCCGAACGCTACGGCGAAATTCTCAGCACCATCAACCAAAAACTGGATTCCGTCGACTGGAATCAGATGGGTCGCATTGGCAAGGCCGCTGGTGTGATTTTTGCGGTGATCGTGGCCCAGGTGCTGATCAAAGGGGTTCTCGACACGATCAACTTGATTCCCCTGGTCCCCGGCCTGCTCGAACTGCTGGGGTTGGTGGTGGTCGGTCAATGGAGCTGGAAAAACCTCAGCACCAGCGACAAGCGCAACGATGTGGTGAACCGCATCCAGACGATGCGCAAGGAATACCTGGGCTGAGTTCCCGTCAGCCGGGCACCTCTCTGTTGATCAGCAGCTGGATACAGGCTTCGACCTGCTGCCAGTACCCCCCGCCAAACAGATTGGCGTGATTGAGCAGGTGGTACAGGTTGTAGACATCCACCCGCTCACGGGCTCCTGGGGGCAAGGGCCACTCCTGCTCGTAACCGCTGAAGAAGGCCGCCGGGAACCCCCCGAACAGGCGGGCCATGGCTAGATCCACCTCACGATCCCCCCGGTACACCGCCGGGTCGTAGATCGCCGCGGTGTCTCCGGGCAGCAGAGCGGCATTGCCGCTCCAGAGATCGCCGTGCACCAGCACCCCTTCGGGTTGATGGGCGGCCAGCAGGCTAGACACCCGTAGCAGCAGCCGCTCGGTGCCGGCCAGGCGCCGAGCTGAGGCCGGCGCCTGGCGCAGCTGATGCCGCAGGCGCCGCTCGACAAAGAACGCACCCCAGTCGTCGTGCCAGGCATTGATCTGGGGGGTGCTGCCGATGAAGTTGTCGCGCTGCCAACCGAAACGACCCTGACCTGCCCCTTGCTCGAGGCTGCGGCGATGCAGGCGAGCCAGGCTCTGGCCCAGCCGGCTCCAGTCGCGATCATCGCCGCGGGGCTTCAGATCCAACCAGCTGAGCACCAGCACCGCTTGGTCGCCCACCCGGGCGCAGGCCAGAGGGGTGGGCAGCAGCAATTCGGCAGGGGCCACCGCGGCCAGGGCTGCCAGCCCATCGGCTTCTGCCTCGAGCAACGGCAGGGCCGCTGCACGGTTGCACTTCACAAACACGCGGCGGCCATCGGCCAGCTGCAGCATCCAGGCGCTGTGGATGCAGCCCCCGCCGACCGGGCTGTGGCTGCGCAGCGCAGCCCCGAGCTGCTGCCGCAGCCAGACTTGGAGGGCATTGTTCATCACGGCAGCTGCGGTGCGGCTGCCAGCATGCCGCGATGCATACGTTCTCTGGCCCGGCACCGGTCGATGTGGCGGTTGTGGGGGCCGGCATTGCCGGACTCACCGCCGCCGCCCTGCTCGCCGATGCGGGCCTCAGGGTGACCCTGCTGGAGGCCCATCACCAGAGCGGCGGATGTGCCGGCACCTTCAAGCGGGGGCCCTGGACCTTCGATGTGGGCGCCACCCAGGTGGCCGGCCTGGAAGCCGGGGGCATCCACCAGCGTCTGTTGGCCCATTTCGGGCTGCCGCTGCCAGCGGCCAGCCCCCTCAACCCCGGCTGCGTGGTCGACCTGGGCGATCGCCGGGCGCCGGTGCGGCTGTGGCGGGATCCCCAGCGCTGGCAACAGGAACGGCAGCAGCAGTTCCCCCGCAGCGATCGCTTCTGGCAGTGGTGCAGCGCCATTCACGCCGCCAACTGGGCCTTTGCCGGCCGTGATCCGGTGCTGCCGCCCCGCAACCTCTGGGACCTGGGTCAGCTGCTGGGGGCCCTGGGGCCCGCCAACCTGGCCTCGGGCCTGCTCAGCCGGGCCACCATCGCCGATCTGCAGCAGTGGAGTGGCTGCGGCCACGACCAGCGGCTGCGGCGTTTTCTGGATCTGCAGCTGCGGCTGTATTCGCAGGAGACCGCGGCCCGCACGGCCGCCCTGTATGGGGCCACGGTGCTGGCCATGGCCCAGGAGCCGCTGGGCCTCTGGCACCTGCACGGTTCGATGCAGACGCTCAGCACGCTGCTGGAAACGGCCCTGGAGCAGGCCGGCGGGCAGCTGCTGCTGCGCCACCGGGTAACCCAGATGCTGCCGCCGCAAGCCGGCGGGTCTGGCGAATGGCAGCTCAGCGGCTCGGGGCCCGGCGAGCACGCCTTTGCGCTCACGGCCGCCGAGGTGGTGTTGACCCTGCCTCCCCAGGTGGTGGACGGGCTGATCCCACCCCAGCTGCTGCCGCCGGGCTACCGCCGTCGCCTGCAGCAGCTGGGCGAGCCCTCCGCTGCACTGGTGTTCTACGGAGCCGTTCGGCGCGAGCGCCTGCCCGCGGAGTGCCCTTCGCACCTCCAGCTCGACTGGCCGGAGCCGGGCCCATTGTTCGTGTCGGTGAGCCAGGAGGGGGATGGCCGCGCGCCTGCGGGCCAGGCGACCGTGATCGCCAGCGTGTTCACCCCGGCCCAGCCCTGGTTTGCACCCGAATGCGACGACCGGGCTGTGCGCAGCAGCCGCAAAGCGGAGCTGCTGGGCCAGATCCAGTCGGGGCTGGAGGCGCTGCTGGGGCTCGAGGCCGCGGCCTGGCTGCACGGCGAACTGGCCACGCCAAGGGCCTTTGCCCATTGGTGCGGGCGACCCATGGGCTATGTGGGCGGGCTGGGCCAACACCCCAGCCGTTTCGGCCCGTTTGGCCTGGCCAGCCGCACCCCCCTGCGGGGCCTGTGGCTGTGCGGCGACTCGATCTACCCAGGTGAAGGCACTGCAGGCGTCAGCCTCTCGGCGCTGATGGCCTGCCGCCAGCTGCTGGCAGCGCGCGGACAGCCGCTGGCGTTGCGCTGAGCCAGCCGTGTCCTAATCCGCAGCCGGCGGATCAACGAACGGCGGGCGTAGCTGCTGGGCCTGGTGCAGAGCCTGCTCCAGATCGCCCCAGCGCCCCAGCTCCACCTGGTGCGCCAGCTCAGAGAAGCATTGGCTGTAGGTCTGCAGAGCCTCCACCACGGCGGCCTGGTTGGAGCGGGCCATCAGCGTTCCCAGCCGTGGGTTGCCGCCTCCCACCCGCGTGGTGTCGGCAAATCCCGATGACGCCAGAGCCCTCACCAGGGTGGGGAGCTGCGCGGCAGAGCCTGGCTGCTCCGAGCCGGAGCTGGCGCGATCAGCGGCCTGCAGCAGCGCGGCTGAAACCAGCACCGGCAGATGGGAGATCAGGGCCACGGCCTGGTCGTGGCCGCCGGCGTCGCAGCAGAGCCAATGGGCCCCCAGGGCACTGGCCAGGTCGTGAACGGTCTCAAGCGCCTGCGGGTCGGTATGGCCGTCGGGGGTGGCCACCCAGGGGCGTCCGCTGAACAGACCCGCCTCCCCCGCCTCCACGCCCGCTGCGGCGGTGCCGGCCATCGGATGGCTGGCCACAAACCGCGGGTGCAACGGTTGCCAGCGCGCCAGCACCGGTGCCTTCACCGACCCCACATCGGTCACCACCGCCTGAGGCGGCAGAGCAGCCACCAGGGCCGGATCCGGTTGCAGCAGCCCATCGAGGGGCAGCGCCAGCACCACCAGGCCACAGGTCTGGAGCACGGCGGGATCGGTGCTCACCTGGTCCACCAGGCCGCGCTGAAGCGCTCGCTGCGCCGTCTCAGGGCGGTGCACCAGGCCGTGCACCGTCACCCCAAGCCGCCGTAGGTCAAGGGCGATCGAACCACCGATCAGACCCAGGCCAACCACCCCCACGGGAGTGGACCGCCAGAGGTTCGCAGCTGCAGGGGCTTGCATCGGCAGGCGAGTCGAATGGGGCTGATGGTCCAGCTTCCTACGATTCCGCGATGTTGGAAGCGCGCGCTCACCATCGACTCAAGGCGCTGCTGGTGCAGGAGGGGGCTGAGACGTGGCCCCATCACCTCAGCCTCAGCCGACTGGTCGGACGCAGCCTGCGGCGCGCCGATCACAGCCTGATCCGCCTGGCCGTGGGCAGCGACCCGAGCTGGTGGATCAGCCTGCTGGTGCCCCTGGCCCTCAGCGAAAGCCCACTGGCCCTGGTGATCAGCGATGCCCAACGCCAGCGGCTGCTGCAGATCGAGCTGCCGCGCCTGGCCCGGGCCGGCCTGCCGCTGGCCTGCAGGGAGGGCCCGGACCCTCCCGCAGCCCACGTGCTGTGGGTGATGAACCACAGCGAACTGATTCAGGCCTGGCAGCGCCAACGGCTGGGTGACCGCCAGCTGGTGTTGCCCCAGGCCGAGCGGCTCGAAGCCTTGCTGCGGCAGGCCCTGGCCATTCGCATCGATCCCCAGCACTGGGATCAGCTGCGCCGGGCCATGCCCGCGGCCGAGGCGGCCCTGCTGGAGTTGCACGAACGCCTCAGCCAGCGGGTGCTGGCAGCTCCGCGCCACCCCGACGGCCGCGTGGCTCTGGCGATCAACGATGAGGCGCCGCTGCGCCAATTGCTGAGCCTGCTCAGCCCTCTGCCCCAACCCTGGGAGCACTGGCTCGCCGTTCCAGGACGCGACTGGTGCAGCTGGGCCGAGGTCAATGCCGAACTGCTGCAGTGGTCGCTGCAGCGCCAGCCGCTGGAACCGCTGGCGGTGCTGTCTGGACTGCTCGACAACCGCGGCGCCATCGTGATTGGCCAACTGCCGGCGCAGCGCCCCGGCGATGCGCTGCCGGCCGCCACACTGCACATGGGGCTCAAGCCCCAGGTGGATGTGCTGCTGGGAGAAGCGCCACTGGCCGATCCCTTGCCGCTGTATGCCCCCTTGCGTCAGCCGCTGCCCAACAGCCCGATCTACGCCCAGCATCTGCTGGAGCAGAGCCGCCGGCTGATGCTGGGCCAGGAGCGGCTCAGCGTGGTGCTGGTGGATGACGACCAGCTGCGAAGGCAGCTGACCAGCGCTCTGGCCGCCGAATTCGGCAGCCGCGTGGTGCACGAATCCACAAACCCAGACAGCAATGGCGTGCTCTGTGCGCGCTGGTCGTGGTGGCTCGATCACCAGGAGCGGCTGCCCCAACCCGCCCAGCTGGTGGTGGGGCTACTGCCGATCGCCAGCCTTGAAGACCCGCTCACCGCGGCCCGCGTGAGCCAGCTGCGCCAGCAGGGGCGCGACTGGTTTCGGGAACTTCTGCTGCCCGATGCCCTGCTGCTCGTTCAGCACGCCGTGTCCAGCCTGCGCCGCCAGCACGGTGCGCGGCTGGCGATCCTCGACGGCAGGTTGCGGGGGCGCAGCTGGGGCCAACGGGTGCTGCAGGCCCTGGAACCCTGGGTGGGCCTCAGCCGCCTTCTGCCCAGCTGAGAAGCCCGCTGCAGCGTCTAGCGTTGGCCACAGCTCACTGCCGCACCCAGATGGGGGAAGCCAAACGCCGCAGCGCCCAGGGGCTGCCGCCGCGCCAAGTGAAGGCCAACACGTCCATCAAGGCGGGCAAAAGCGCCCCAACGCCCTGGTGGAATCCCGCCGGCGGCAACACCGGCGAACGGTTCGTGGCGCTCACCACCCGCGGCGCCTGGATCGGGATCGGAGCCCTGGTGGTGTTCTGGATCACGGTGCGCTTCATCGGTCCCGCCCTGGGCTGGTGGACCCTGGCCGACGGCTGATGCGGGCCTAAGCACTTGTGCTCACGACAATCGGAAGAAACCCTTAAGGTGGGTTGACCTTCTGGAGGCTGCCGTGTTTTGTCGTCTTGCCGAGCAGTACCGCAGCGTTGTCGAAGACCTGGTGCTGAGCCTGCAGGCCCTGGCGAACAGCCTCAGCGCATCCGGCCACAGCGCCAGTTGCTACGTCTGCGGCGATGGACGCGACGGTCATGGCGCGTCGTTTGTGGCCAATCTGACCCCAAGCGACGGCAACAACCACATGGTTCGCTTTCTGGTGTCCGATTTCGGCATCAGCTGGGTGGAATCCCGCGATGGCCATGAGCTGGTCAAGTTCGAAGGAGCTGAAGCCATTCAGGAACTGGAGCGGGTGGCCGATCGACTGCAGCAGCCTCGGCTGGAGCCGAACCTTCGACCCCAGCGAGACCTGGCCAAGCTGCAACGCTAACGATCAAGGGCTGGCCAACCAGCACTCAGCTGGCCTGGGGCAGCTCCTCGAGAGGTGTCGCTGCTGCAGCCTTGGCAGCTGCGGCCAGGGGCTTCATCGAATTGGCCGTGACCTCCGACCCTTCCGTGAGCTTCTGGCGGGTGAGCTGCTCGATCACGTCGCGCTGCTCAGGGTTCTGCTCCAACCAGACGATGGTGTTGTCGCGACCCTGGCCGATGTTGTCACCCTCATAGCTGTACCAGGCCCCCTTGCGGGTGACCACACCGGTCTCCTCCGCCAGATCGAGCAGGCACCCCAGGGTGCTGATGCCGCGGCCAAACAGGATGTCGAATTCAGCGATGCGGAACGGCGGCGCCACCTTGTTTTTGGCCACCTTCACCTTGGCGCGGATGCCGTACTCCTCGGTGCCCCGCTTGAGGGTCTGGATGCGGCGGATGTCGAGCCGCACGGAGGCATAGAACTTGAGCGCATTGCCACCGGTGGTGGTCTCCGGATTGCCGTAGGTGACCCCGATCTTCTGGCGCAACTGGTTGAGGAAAATCACGGTGCAACCGGATTTGCCGATGTTGCCGGTGATCTTGCGCATTGCCTGGCTCATCAAGCGCGCCTGGCTGCCCACGGCCAGATCACCCATCTCACCCTCGATCTCGGCCCGGGGGGTGAGCGCCGCCACCGAGTCGACCACCACGATGTCGACCGCGGCCGAGCGCACCAGCTGATCGACGATCTCCAGCGCCATCTCGCCGGTGTCTGGCTGGGAGACGAGCAGGTTCTCGATGTCGACACCCAGGGCCGCGGCATACACGGGATCCAGGGCGTGCTCCGCATCCACGAAGGCGGCCACCCCGCCGCGGCGCTGAACCTCGGCGATCGCATGGAGGGTGAGCGTGGTCTTGCCGGAGCTCTCGGGGCCGTACACCTCGACCACCCGTCCCTTGGGATAGCCGCCCCCCAGGGCCAGATCGAGGGTCAATGCACCGGTGGAGATCGTCTCGACCCGCATCCGCGAGGCATCCCCCAGGCGCATGATCGAGCCCTTGCCGAAGTTGCGCTCGATCTGGTTGAGCACCAGACCCAGTGCCTTGTCACGCTCGGCAGCGCCGGCAGCGGACTGGGCAGACGAAGCGGGAGCAGAGGAAGCAGGCACAGCGGCAACAGGGGTCGTGGTGGTGGCACCCGCGGTGGAGCGGGAGGTGAGCGAAGCAGAAGGCGCCGAAGCGGAAGACGACGCGGAGGGGGATGAGGAGGAGGGCGCAGGCGTGGCGGCAGCAGCGGCGGCGGCCTTGGAATCAGCTGGCATGGTCCAGAACGGAGTCAGGAGAAGTTCAGAACAGGGTCAGAACAGAACACGGAAGCCACAGGAGCATCCTGCGGCCACCAGAAGACAAGTGCCACCAAAACCGGCCAGCGTTTCAGGCGGCGGCCGAAATCCAAACCACAAAGCGTTAGTACGGGCGTACTGTAGCGCTCAGGGCCACGCTGCCAAGGGGGCGCCAAACAACTCGGGCGTCAACCAGCTGATCGAGGCCGGCAGGTTCTGGTCATCGCGGGGGCCGAGGTAGCCCCACGAGACCAGATGGCAGCGCACCGCATCAAGACCGGGGCGCAGGCGCACGGCCTCAAGGGTGGGGCGGCGATCCTCGATGAAGTGCACCACAGCAGCGCGATGGTCGGCCACCAGGGCTTCGAGCACATCGGGCTTGCTGCCGGCCTCATGGCCGAACAGGGCCGCTGGCTCCAACCCGGCCGCCGCCAGCAGCTCCCGGGCGAAGGCTGCACCCTTGGTGGTGAGCACCATCCAGGCCGCGCCCTCGCCCGCCAGGGCGCGCAAGCGCTCGGGCACGCCGGGGTAGAAGCGGTGGCGCGCCAGCCAGGCCGCACGGTCTTGGGCGATGCCGGCGCTGCGAAACACCTCAAGCGCCTGCTGCAGCTGCACCGGGCTCCACGACCAGCGCGCCAGCGCCGCCGCCAGGCCGCGGTCGTAATCGGCCAGCAACGCCGCCAGGTCGAGATCGGGTCGGGAGAGCTCGGCGGCCATCAGCACCATCTCCCAGCCCTTGTGAATCAGCGGACGCAGCTGTGCGAACCCTGCCGGAGCCTCAGAGGGCAGGCTCACAGCAGGATTGAGCTGGCAGGCCGCACCCCGGGCCGCCCACCAGTACTCCGGCATGCCGTCGACCAGCACACCGTCGAAATCAAAGACCAGTAGGGAGGTGTGGGTCAAAACTGGGCCGCTAGGATTCGAACCTAGGAATGGCGGGACCAAAACCCGCTGCCTTACCGCTTGGCGACGGCCCATTGAACGCCAGGCAGCGCCGGCGTCTTGCTAGTTACCCATAGCGGCCTGCCTGTCGTCAACAGCCCCTGACGCCAACACCCTGGAGGCCCAACCAGGGGGCCACCAGCGCCTCGGCCTGGGCCAATGCCTGCGGCCAGAGGTCGGGGCAGTCGAGCAGGCGCCGGCCACGCTGCTGGGCCTCCAGCAACCAGGGCTGCAGGCGCCGACGGGCGTCGCCCCCGAAGGCGACACCGGCCACAGCCCCGCGCAGCTGCCGCCGCTGCAGTTCAGGGAGGGTCTGGGCATTGGTGCCTCCAGCCAGCTGCAACGGGCCCGGAGGCAGCCTGGTGCGCAGACGTTCCAGCAATCGCACGGCTGCCCTGGCAGGAGCTGGCCCGAGATCGCCGCTCATCGGCTGGCCATCCAACTGCCAGAGGGGCTGCCATTCAGCGGCGCGCAACAGGGCATACCGCTGCCACAGCTCGGCCGCCAGAGTGTCCGGACTGCGGCGATCGGCAGCCATGCTGACCGCCAGGCGCCGCAGTGTCACGCCGCTGGCAGCCAGCTGAGCGAGGCGATCAGCAAAGGCCTGCAGGCGGTTCGGCTGGCAATGCAGCTCAATGGCGTCAGGGCGGAGGTCAGCCAGCAGCGCGGGCACCGCGTCGGCGGCCAGCACCTGCGAGCGCTCTTCGATCAGGCCCTGCGGGCAGGCCGGCAGACAGCGTCCGCAGCCGTAGCACCGCTGCTCCAGCACGCCGGCGCAGCCGGTGGCCGCCACGCCGATGGCCAGGGCCGGGCACACCCGCTCGCAGGGGCGCGGGCAGTCGGCCGGGCAGCGGCTGGGATCAAACCAGGCCTTGCGGAAGTGGGGGTCACTGCCATCGCTGAGGCTCAGCATCAGCCAAGGTGGCGACCCGCCCCGGCCCTGCTGCTGCGCCCAGGCCAGGCCCCGCCGCACCGCCGCCACAACGGCACGGTCGGCGGCGGCGTCGATGCAATGGACACCCACCAATCCATAGAGCCCGGCCAGGTCTTCGATCGCAGCAAGATCCTGATTGCTGGCTCCGCAGATCAATTTGACCCAGGACCCCTGGGCCAGGGCCTGCTCAGGCGGCAACAAGCTGCTCGAGCGGCTGCCAGCGCAGGGCGCGTGCCCCGCCCATTTCGACGACCAGCTTGAGCCGGGGCTCACGGCGGGTGAGGGCCACCAGCGAGGTGAGCTCGGCCGCCGACAGCACCTGCCCTTCCAACAACCACAGCAGGATGGGCGCGCTGCCCTCCAGCAGAGCCCCGAGCTGGGGCATCACCCGCTGCACCTCACCCACGGCGGCACCACGACCGACGCTCTGGTGCCCAAGATGGGGAGGACGCACACCGTGGAGCTGAAGCAGAAACGCTTCAGGATCACCCAGGCCCCTGGCCGAGGTCATCTGGGCCCGGTAGCCGGCAGCCCGCATCCGGCGCAGCAGGCGGGTTTCGGCTCCCCCTTCCAGGGGAGCAAACAGGGCCAGCGCACCATTGCGCTCGAGATCCTGTTTGAAACCGCGACCAGAAAGCAGCAGAGGCATGGCCGGCAAGGCTTGGCAGGAACGCAGTCTGGCAGTTGAGGCCCGGGGCTGGTCAGGACCTCCCTGGCGATCAGCTGGAGAGGGTGAATGCCTGTGGGGTATTGTTGCTGGCTGTGCTGTGAATTCTGTGCCCGTCCGCTAGCCGGGCCTCCAGATCACAGCGCACGGTCACCAGTGGTGGTGATCGTCCACGGCCAGCACAAACCGGACGTCCCCAGGGACTTCATCACAACGGTTTGTCGGGAAACTACCCGAACGCGCCTGCATCGTTGGCATCGATTTTTTCGATGGCACGCCAGGTCCGGTTCAGGCAAGTCTCAGCCGCGCTGATCAGGGCTCTGATCAGAACTTGCTAGCCCGTTGGATCACGCCCCGGCAACTGCACGACTCCGGCTCTCCGGACACGTTTGGTTGATCGGTGCAGGCCCCAATCCCCGCAAGTTCGATTTCCCTGCATCAGCTCCACCGGATTGCCTCCAGGCAACCGATTCCTGAGCTGGCGCTTTTTACCGTCCTATGTCTATCGGCATCCTCGGGAAGAAGCTGGGCATGTCCCAGTTCTTCGATGACGAGGGCAGATCCATCCCGGTCACCTTGATCGAGGCTGGTCCCTGCCGCATCACCCAACTCAAGAGCACCAGCACCGACGGCTACAACGCCGTTCAGCTCGGCTTCGGAGAGATCCGCGACAAGCTCGTGAACCAACCCGCCAAGGGCCATCTGGCCCGCTCGGGCGATGAGCTGTTGCGCCATCTCAAGGAATACCGGGTCGACAGCGTTGATGGCCTGGAGCTCGGCGGCAGCATCACCGTTTCGGCGTTCGCAGCCGGCCAGAAGGTGGACGTCAGCGGCGACACCATGGGCCGGGGCTTTGCCGGCTATCAGAAGCGGCATGGCTTCAGCCGCGGCCCCATGACCCACGGTTCGAAGAACCACCGCGAACCGGGTTCCACCGGCGCCGGCACCACGCCGGGCCGTGTCTACCCCGGCAAGCGCATGGCCGGCCGCTATGGCGGCAAGCAAACCACCACCCGTGCCCTGACGATCCTCAAAGTGGACGTCGAGCGCAATCTGCTGGTGGTCAAGGGTTCGGTTCCCGGCAAGCCCGGAGCCCTGCTCGACATCCGCCCGGCGAACCGGGTGGGCGCCAAGTCAGCGAGCTGAGGAGACGACAAACCATGGCTAACTGTGTGATTCGCGACTGGCAGGGCAAGGAGGCCGGCAAGGCCAGCCTTGATCTGAAGGTCGCCAAGGAAACATCCGCCAACGATCTGGTGCACCGCGCTGTGGTGCGCCAGCTGGCCCACGCCCGCCAGGGCACGGCGAGCACCCTCACCCGCGCCGAAGTGGCCGGTGGTGGCCGCAAGCCCTACAAGCAGAAAGGCACCGGACGAGCCCGCCAGGGTTCGATCCGCACCCCTCTGCGCCCGGGTGGTGGTGTGGTGTTTGGCCCCAAGCCCCGCAGCTACACCCTGGCGATGAACCGCAAGGAGCGTCGTCTGGCCCTGCGCACGGCGCTGATGAGCCGCATCGACGCCATCACCGTGGTGAAGGGTTTCGGCACCGATCTCAAGGCCCCTAAGACCAAGGAGATCACGGCAGCCCTCGGCCGCTTCGGCATCGAGGCCGGCGCCAAGGTGCTGCTGATCATCGACAAACCTTCCGAGATGGTGCGCCTGTCGGTGCGCAACCTCGAGAAGGTGAAGCTGATCGCTGCCGATCAGCTCAACGTGTTCGATCTGCTCAATGCCAACCACCTGGTGCTGAGCGAAGAGGCACTCGCAACGATTCAGGAGGTCTACGGCGATGGCTGAACGTTTCACCGGCCGGCTCGCGGATGTGATCCGCAAGCCACTGATCACCGAGAAGGCCACCCGTGCCCTCGAGCTGAACCAGTACACCTTTGAGGTTGACCACCGTGCGGCCAAGCCCGACATCAAGGCGGCCGTCGAATCGATGTTCGACGTCAAGGTCATCGGTGTCAGCACCATGAACCCGCCGCGTCGCAGCCGCCGCGTCGGTCGCTTCGCCGGCAAGCGCGCCCAGGTCAAGAAGGCCGTGGTGCGTCTGGCCGAGGGCAGCGCCATCCAGCTGTTCCCTGAGTCCTGAGGGGTCTGAACCGACATGGCAATCCGTAACTACCGACCCACCACCCCCGGCACCCGCACCCGCGTCGCCAGTGATTTCGCCGAAGTCACAGGTCGCGGTCGCGAGCGCGGCCTGGTGGTCGCCAAGCACCGCCGCAAGGGGCGCAACAACCGCGGCGTGATCACCTGCCGCCACCGCGGTGGTGGACACAAGCGCCTGTATCGCATCGTCGACTTCCGCCGCGACAAGCATGGCGTCGTCGCCAAGGTGGCGGCGATCCACTACGACCCCCATCGCAACGCCCGCCTGGCCCTGCTCTTCTACGCCGATGGCGAGAAGCGCTACATCCTGGCTCCTGCAGGCATTGAGATCGGCCAGCAGGTCGTCTCGGGCCCTGAAGCCCCGATCGAGACCGGCAACGCCCTGCCGCTGTCGGCCATTCCCCTGGGCTCGAGCGTTCACAACGTCGAGCTCTACGCCGGCCGCGGCGGCCAGATGGTGCGCACCGCTGGCGCCAGCGCCCAGGTGATGGCCAAAGAAGGCGACTACGTCGCCCTCAAGCTGCCCTCCACCGAAGTGCGCCTGGTGCGCCGCGAGTGCTACGCCACCCTCGGCGAAGTGGGCAACAGCGAGGTGCGCAACACCAGCCTGGGCAAGGCCGGTCGCAAGCGCTGGCTGGGCCGCCGCCCCGAGGTGCGCGGCTCGGTGATGAACCCCTGCGATCACCCCCACGGTGGTGGCGAGGGGCGTGCTCCGATCGGCCGCAGTGGCCCGGTGACCCCCTGGGGCAAACCGGCCCTCGGCCTCAAGACCCGCAAGCGGAACAAGCCCAGCAACCGGTTTGTGCTGCGGAAACGTCGCCGCACCTCCAAGCGGAGCCGTGGCGGACGCGATTCCTGATGACCCACACCGCTTTGCTCTCCGCCTGATCCGCCATGGGACGTTCACTCAAAAAAGGCCCCTTCGTTGCCGACAGCCTGCTTCGCAAGGTTGAAAAGCAAAACGCCGCCGATGACAAATCGGTGATCAAAACCTGGTCGCGGGCCTCGACCATCCTGCCGATGATGATCGGCCACACCATCGCCGTACACAACGGCAAATCGCACGTGCCCGTGTACGTGACCGAGCAGATGGTGGGCCACAAGCTGGGGGAATTCGCCCCCACGCGCACCTTCAAAGGCCACATCAAGGACAAGAAAGGAGGCCGCTGACACCATGTCCACCAACACCGCCAACCAGGCCCTGGCCCATGGCCGCTTCATCCGCGGCTCGGCCTCCAAGGTGCGCCGCGTGCTCGACCAGATCCGTGGTCGCAGCTACCGAGAGGCCCTGATCATGCTCGAGTTCATGCCCTACCGCTCGACCGGGCCGATCACCAAGGTGCTGCGTTCGGCCGTCGCCAATGCCGAACACAACATGGGCCTCGACCCGGCCTCCCTGGTGATCAGCCAGGCCTGGGCCGACATGGGCCCGTCGCTGAAGCGCTTCCGGCCCCGCGCCCAGGGTCGCGCCTACGCGATCAAGAAACAGACCTGCCACATCAGCATTGCTGTGGCTCCTTCCACCTGAACCCCGAGGACACCGACCGATGGGACACAAGATCCATCCAACCGGCCTGCGCCTGGGGATCACCCAGGACCACCGCTCCCGCTGGTACGCCCCAAGCAAGACCTATCCAACCCTCCTCCAGGAGGATGATCGGATCCGCAAATTCGTCCACAAGAAGTACGGCGCCGCCGGCATCAGCGACGTGCTGATCGCCCGCAAGGCCGACCAGCTTGAGGTCGAGCTCAAAACCGCACGCCCCGGCGTGCTGGTGGGCCGCCAGGGCAGCGGCATCGAAGAGCTGCGCAGCGGCATTCAGACCACCCTGGGCGACAAGAACCGTCAGGTTCGGATCAATGTGGTCGAGGTCGAACGGGTCGACGCCGACGCGTTCCTGCTGGCCGAATACATCGCCCAACAGCTCGAAAAGCGCGTCGCCTTCCGCCGCGTGATGCGCATGGCCGTGCAGCGGGCCCAACGGGCCGGCGTACTGGGCCTCAAGATCATGGTGGCCGGCCGCCTCAACGGCGCCGAAATCGCCCGCACCGAGTGGACCCGCGAGGGCCGCGTGCCCCTGCACACCCTGCGGGCCGACATCGACTACGCCACCAAGGTGGCCAGCACGACCTACGGCGTGCTTGGCATCAAGGTGTGGGTGTTCAAGGGTGAGGTGCTGCCCGGTCAGACCGACAAGGTCCCCGTGGGTGGTGCACCCCAGCGCCGGAGCAGCCGGCGGCCCCAACAGTTCGAAGACCGCTCCAACGAGGAGTGATCAGGAGGCCTAAACCATGCTGAGTCCACGACGCGTCAAATTCCGCAAGCAACAGCGAGGCCGCATGCGCGGCATCGCCACCCGCGGCAACACCATCGCCTTTGGCGAATTCGCTCTCCAGGCCCAGGAGTGCGGTTGGATCACCTCGCGCCAGATCGAGGCGAGCCGCCGTGCCATGACCCGCTACGTCAAGCGGGGCGGCAAGATCTGGATTCGCATCTTCCCGGACAAACCGGTGACGATGCGCCCGGCCGAAACCCGCATGGGTTCCGGCAAGGGCAATCCGGAGTTCTGGGTGGCGGTGATCAAGCCCGGCCGCATCCTCTTTGAGATGGGTGGGGCCGACATCACCCCCGAGATCGCCAAAGAGGCCATGCGCCTGGCGCAGTACAAGCTGCCCGTGAAAACCAAATTCCTGACCCTGGCGGATCAGGAAACCCTCGCTACTGCAGTGGAGTCCTGACCATGGCGCGCCCCTCCATCGCCGATGTGCGCAAGCTCAACGACGGCGACATCACCACACAGATCGATGCCACCCGGCGCGAGCTGTTCACCCTGCGCTTCGAGCAGGCCACCCGCCGGCTCGAGAACCCTCACCGCTTCAAGCAGGCCCGCATCAAGCTGGCCCACCTGATGACGGTGCAGAGCGAGCGCCAGCGCCAGGCCTCCGCGGCCACTTCAGCCTCCTGATACCCCCCGAACGTCCCATGGCAACCAAGGAACGGGTCGGCACTGTCGTCAGCGACAAGATGGACAAAACGGTGGTCGTGGCGGTGGAAAACCGCTTCCCCCATCCCATCTATCAAAAGACGGTGAGCCGCACCCAGCGCTACAAGGCTCACGACGAAGCCAACACCTGCAAGGTGGGCGATCGCGTGAGGATCACCGAAACCAGGCCGCTCAGCCGCACCAAGCGCTGGACCGTGACCGAGGTGCTCTCCACCTCCACCGGTAACTGAGGAGGCTCAACCCATGATTCAACAGGAAACCTTCCTCAACGTCGCCGACAACAGCGGCGCCAAGCGCATTCAGTGCATTCGCGTGCTCGGCACCAACCGTCGCTATGCCCACGTGGGCGATGTGATTGTGGCCGCCGTCAAGGACGCCATGCCCAACATGGGCGTCAAGAAGTCGGATGTGGTGAAGGCCGTGGTGGTGCGCACCAAGGCCACCCTGCGGCGCGAAACGGGCAACTCCATCCGCTTCGATGACAACGCCGCGGTGATCCTCGGCACCGACAACAACCCCAAGGGAACCCGGGTGTTCGGGCCGGTTGCCCGTGAACTGCGCGAGCGCAACTTCACCAAGATCGTGTCCCTCGCTCCGGAGGTGATCTGAGATGGCAACGGCAACCCCAAAGGCCAAGTCCCCGGTGCGCACCAAGATGCGCATCAAGAAGGGCGACACCGTGCAGGTGATCACCGGCAAGGACAAGGGCAAGACCGGCGAGGTGCTGCGCACCCTGCCCTACGAGAACCGTGTTGTGGTGCAGGGCGTCAACCTGCGCACCCGCCACGTCAAGCCCACCCAGGAGGGCGAGACCGGACGCATCGTCACCGAGGAAGCATCCCTGCATGCCTCCAACGTGATGCTCTACTCAGCCACCAAGCAGGTGGCCAGCCGCGTCGAGATCGTGGTCGAGAAAGACGGCACCAAGAAGCGCCGCCTCAAGAAAACGGGGGAACTCCTCGATTGAAGGCGATCGGGTTCCTGAGCCACACCATGGCTCGCCAAGACCCTGCCGCCGCTCCGCTTCTCACCGCCCAAACCCTGCCCACCGAAAGCTTCTGACAACGCCCAGAAGCGCACTCCCCCTCCCCCGTCATGTCACTGAAACAGCGCTACCGGGAGACGATCCAGCCCAAGCTGCTCAAGGATCTCAGTCTCGCCAACGTTCACGAGGTTCCCAAGGTGGTGAAAGTCACCGTCAACCGGGGTCTCGGTGAAGCCGCCCAGAATGCCAAGGCTCTGGAAGCCTCGATCGCCGAACTGGCCACCATCACCGGCCAGAAGGTCGTGGTGACCCGGGCCAAGAAAGCCATCGCCGGCTTCAAGATCCGCGCCGGCATGCCGATCGGCGTGGCGGTCACCCTGCGCGGTGAGCGCATGTATGCCTTCCTGGAGCGCCTGATTCATCTCGCCCTGCCGCGCATCCGCGACTTTCGGGGTGTGAGCCCCAAGAGCTTTGACGGACGGGGCAACTACACCCTCGGCATCCGCGAACAGATCATTTTCCCGGAGATTTCCTTCGACAAGATCGATGCGATCCGGGGGATGGACGTCACCATCGTGACCACCGCCCGTAACGACGAAGAGGGCCGGGCCCTCCTCCGCGAGATGGGAATGCCGTTCCGCAGCAACTGAGCCCTCTTCCGGACACGACCATGGCAAACCACGACCCGATTTCCGACATGCTCACCCGCATTCGCAATGCGAGTGAGAAGCGTCACGAGACCACCAAGATCCCGGCCTCCAGGCTGCTGCGCAACATCGCCACTGTGCTGCAGCAGGAAGGCTTCATCGCCGGCATCAGCGAAGAAGGCGAAGGCGTTCAGCGTCAGCTGGTGCTCGAGCTCAAGTACAGCGGCAAACACCGCCAGCCCACGATTCGCTCGGTGCAACGCGTCAGCAAGCCCGGCCTTCGCATCTACAAGAACAACCGCCAGCTGCCCAAGGTCCTCGGTGGCCTTGGCGTGGCCATCATCTCCACCTCCAAAGGTGTGATGAGCGACCGTGATGCCCGCAAGCAGGGCGTCGGCGGCGAAGTGCTCTGCTACGTCTACTGATCCTGGGAGGTTGATCCATGTCACGCATTGGTAAGTCACCGATTCCGATTCCCGACAAGGTGAGCGTGAGCCTCAATGGCCTCGCCGTCACTGTGAAGGGCCCGAAGGGTGAACTCAGCCGCACCCTTCCGGACGGCGTTGAAATCAGCCAGGACGGCAACAGCCTGGTGGTCACCCCGAGCAACACCAGCCGTCGCTCCCGTGAGCGCCATGGTCTCTGCCGCACCCTGGTGGCCAACATGGTCGAGGGCGTGAGCCAGGGCTACACCCGCAAGCTTGAGATCATCGGAGTGGGCTATCGCGCTGCGGTCCAGGGCAAGAAGCTTGTGGTGAGCGCCGGCTACAGCCACCAGGTGGAGATGGTGCCTCCGGATGGGGTCACCTTCACCGTCGAGAACAACACCTCCGTCTCGGTTTCCGGAGCCGACAAGGAGCTGGTGGGCAACGAGGCCGCCAAGGTCAGAGCCATTCGTCCGCCTGAGCCCTACAAGGGCAAGGGCATCAAGTACGAAGGCGAGCGCATCCTGCGCAAGGCCGGCAAGACCGGTAAGAAATAAGGCCTGCCTGAGCGTCGTCCCCTCGTATTCCCATGTCTTCCATCTCCCGCAAACAGCAGACCCAGAAGCGCCACCGGCGCCTGCGTCGCAACCTCAGTGGCACCGCCGAACGCCCCCGTTTGGCCGTGTTCCGCTCCAACAACCACATCTACGCCCAGGTCATCGACGACGCGGCCCAGAACACCCTCTGTGCCGCCTCGACCCTCGACAAAGATCTGCGCACCAGCCTCAAGACCAGCGCCACCTGCGACGCCTCCGTCGCCGTGGGCCAGCTGGTCGCCAAGCGTGCCCTCGCCAAGGGCATCTCCCAGGTGGTCTTCGATCGCGGCGGCAACCTGTACCACGGCCGGGTCAAGGCCCTGGCTGACGCCGCCCGGGAAGCGGGCCTTCAGTTCTGATCCCTGCTCTCACCATGACCGA
>Ga0194124_10000940_pt1 | contig 40584 bp, 51 predicted proteins | sample TA2KigCas0mmetaG_FD_148605 | JGI IMG/M metagenome (GOLD analysis project Ga0194124, IMG submission 148605) | Freshwater microbial communities from Lake Tanganyika, Tanzania - TA2015031 Kigoma Deep Cast 0m | ecosystem: Environmental > Aquatic > Freshwater > Lake | place: Tanzania: Lake...
GATATAGCTATAAAAATTAACCCAAAAGACCTTGAAGCATCTAATTTTAAAAAGTTTATATTAAAAGAAAAAACAGATTTTGAAAAAGCTATAGAATATAGTGATAATAATTTTCGAGTTAAACCGTCTTACCAGATGGAAAATTTTTATTATTTTTTAAAACTACCTTATCTTTCCAAAGTATCGACCATTGATGTAAGTAATAAGCAAATAGACGATAATGGAGCTAAGGTACTAGCTAACTCTCTCGTAAAAGGTGATATGCCTAATCTGAAAAAATTACGCCTAGAAGGTAATAAAATTACTGATAAGGGGGAGGATGCTTTAGTTAATGCCTTAAAAAACGATACTGTAAAAAGTGTAATAATAACTACGATGACATTGTTTGAAAAGTACCAACTTAACATTAATGGTACTGCTGATAGCAAAATGTCTATATACCAAAATAGGTTAGAACAAGCAAAAGCCCATGGTGTTGATGTTGATAATGTCGTGGTTGAAAGAACAACTTTGGATTGGATAAAAAATAAAGGTAAATTTTATACAAGTTTATTTGCAGGTTGGGTTAAATGTATGATTACTTATGATGATGTACAAAGTTTTGCAGGTGAAAGATTATTAGCAAAACTTTCATCAAGAACTAGTTTAGCTAATGATGCTAAAGATAGTTTACTCTGTTATTTTGAAGCTGAAAAAGAGGCATTACTAACAGAGGAAGGAGTAAAACATACTAAATATCAAATGTTAGATGTGATAACCTCTCCAGAGCTAACAGGTAATATTGAGGCGTGGTATGACACACTATATCATTAACCTACTTTTTCGTAATTTATTTTCCTTTAAAGGCCGGGCAAGTAGAAAAGAATATGTAATAAGAATTACATTAATACCAATATTTTTTATAATTATTAATTTAAATTGGGAATATTTAGATAAGAATGACTCGTGGTTTTTTCTTATGACAGCTTGGGGATTTTTAATTATTATTTGGATATTAATGTTACAATACTTCCCTTTAGCCGTAAGAAGACTACATGATTTAAACTTGAGTGGTTTTTGCGTAATGGTTTCCTTTGTACCCTTTGGACTATTACTAATGTTATTATTGATATTCAAAAAAGGCACTGACGGAGTTAATGATTACGGCGAACCTCCAGAGTATTAAACTCTTGGAGGTTTTTCTATAGTTCCAGACGCTTAATTGCCCTCTGGCGAAGTTCGCCTGTAGGACTTACGTACTGATATAATGTATTTCTTGTGATTTTTAGCTCTTTGCACAAATCACCTACGGAAGTATCACGATTTTTCATAGCTACTTCAGCGAGGCGTACTTGCGCCTTACTTAACCTGAATTTCCTCCCGCCGTTTGTTCCTCTAGCACGAGCAGCGGCTAGTCCTGCTTTTATTCGTTCACTAATTAGATCGCTTTCAAACTCTGCTAGTGATGCAAATATTCCAAAGGTCAATCTTCCTGCGGCGGTAGTTGTATCAATTTGAGCGCCTTGTCCTGATAAAATACGAAAACCGATTTTTCGCTGGGTAAGATCGGTGATTGTTTTCACTAGGTGTGAGAGATTACGGCCTAATCTGTCTAGTTTCCAGACTACTAAGACGTCATGTTCTCGAAGAGATTTTAAGCATGCTTCCAATCCTGGTCTTTTGTCATTTCTTCCTGAGGCATAATCTTCGTAGATGTACTCTTGTTGAACTCCGTGTGCTTTTAAAGCGTCCAGTTGGAGATTTGTTGTTTGAGAGCCGTCTGCCTTTGAAACTCTTACATATCCTACTAGCATGGTATTTTGTAATTTTTCACCTGTTTAAATGACAACCTCATTAAAACCTAGTTGTTAAAAAAATATATCACCTATTATATAACTTATTCATAGTATTGTAAACTACTTATTTAATAAGTGACAAATTGGATAAAACTTGTCTTTCAACTGTACGATTTTTTCGTACTTTCGGAATTAAGAAAATCGCAACTTTTCATTATTGACACTCGCAAAGCCTTATTACATAAGGATTGTGAGCGGCGAAATACACTAAATCGCGGCGAAATACACTAAATCGCCAAAAAGTCAAAAAATGAATTTTGTTTCTTGGGAATGAAATTTATTCCAACTCTAAAATATTATATGAAATAAGGGATAGAAGCTAAAAATGCCTTTAAATAAGAGAGAAGTCAGTCGGTGACAAATTGTCACCAACTGAAATTAAAAGCCCCAGATTGTAAGGCAGTCTACGCATAGCTTTGAGTTATCCCAAACAAGTACTTTTTCGGCACGAAAATCTTTTGTTCGCTCACACTCTTTAATAAAATTAATTAAAATAATTCCCCTTAAATATTTTTACAGTTGGTGGTGGTAAATGTGGCAAAAAATCCTCATTACCCCCCCCCCGCAATTTTTAGATACCACAATAACAAATTAAATTTTCAAAATATTTATTTTACTTAAGATTGAGAGTTGACAGGGTTTTGTCTATTAACTAGCGTTAAATGGCTAATGGTATTTCAGACTATCATTTCGCAATCTAAAAAGGCCCTTCATGCTAGGGGTCTACTATTTATAAGTGTCTCCTTGGCATGAAGGATAGTAGAGATTGTTTTATGATAATCGTCTGAAGCCCCTGGCACTTTTATTCAATTAAATATAGTAATTTATGCAAGCAGATAGTTCTTGGGAGGTGGTCGTATCCTCTCTTATTTGTCAACTTCAAAACATCGAAGCATTTTTAAAAAACCAAAATTTAAGCGTAAGTGAATACTTACAACAAAGCGACGATAAAGCTAAACTTGAGCTTTTACATGCACAACTAAGGTCAACGGAGGTCTCATTTAACAGGATGGAAGATAAGGTACACGATATGATTATTTACCTCTGTAGAGCCATGACTGTTAATAAGGTTCATAAGCTTGACAATTTACTGGGGGAGGTTGATCATGGAATGGAATTCTGATGACCCTTTCGTAAAGTGGATTACTAGGGCTTATGTTGTGTTAGTGCTGATTGGGATGCCTACGGCTTATTATTTGATATTGAGGGAGTTATGAAAAGATTTTTAGTATTGATATTTCCTATTGTATTAACAAGTATTTTTTTCCTGTTAAGCTTTATACTAGTAATCAATTTAATTGAAAATTGGGTTTTACAAATAATAATAATGTTTATTAATACAATTTTATTCATGTATGGAGTGGTCTATACTGGGATTGATGACTACTATTATGATTATGAGAGTCACCAGAAAGCAATCAATAAATGTAAAATATTAAAATCCAAAATAATTAATCTATTATCAAGGGATTAGTCATTTTTCAACTTATCAATAATTATAACGTGCCTTTTTTGTAATATTCTTTATTCTCTTCAAGAATGCGTAAAAAATATTGTTTTAAAGCATCTTCTTCTTGCTGTATTTTATCAGCTAATTCTTTGTTTTCCGAGACTCTGACTTGTTCTTCTCTCTGTCTTCTAAGTTCGATATCTTTAGAAAGAGCGTTTTTATATTCAGGAAGTAAATTACACTGTCCATCTTTCCAATAATAGTAGTAATAATAACTAGGTCGCTGATTATCACCAAAGCTTGACTTGGTAGATATTACGTTATTTTGGTAATATTCTTCGTCTAAATCTGTACATTTAGATATACACCCAGTCTTTCTTAATCCATTGCCACTATTTTGATAAATAAATGTGTCTAAAAGATGTAATCTTTTTTCATTAATAACACCTTTTTCATCTATAGCCTCCCCATTACATACCACTTCTACACATGATCGTTTTAGCCAACTAGGTTCTGTGCCTAATGGACATTCTTTACCAATATAATATGTTCTAAGATAGGAATTAGCCATAGATATCCAAAATACTGAACTAAGAAGAAGACAAAAGATGAAAACGCCAATTATAGTACGCAATTTTCTATCATTATCAAAAACAATCTTTTTCCATATTGAGCGGTTCTTCCATTCTTCCTCTTGTTTTTCGTACTCTTTTTCCTCTAGAAAATAACCTATCTCCTTATCAAGTTCATCAATAGTTGGTTTTAAATCACATTCAGAACAATAATCCCATAACTGATTTACAATTGATTCAGACTCTTCCTTACTAAAGCCTTTGTTAATACAATATTCAAGAGCTTCTTCTTTATTTTTAAGAGACTTGTTCATTGGATTTTTTATCTATTAAGCGGTGGGTAGTAAATAATAAAAACGCATTTAATGTCATGGTAAAGATAAGTGGCTCAGTGTTGTATAACACTTGCCATATAACCCAAAATAGAGCCGTAATACCCATAGATATAAGCACGCATTTTTCACTAATTTTGTAGTCAAATATAGCCATCATCAGAGGTATAGTAATTAGTGGCATATAAAATCCATTTGTTAACATAATCAAGTCTAATAAATCATCTTTCAAAAACATAATTCCATAACCTAATAATCCTATTAATACCGTATACCATCTTGCATTTTGTAATTTTTTATAAGGACTCCAGACCTTTCTTTTATAGGTATCGTTTGCAAGCATAACTGCCGAGATGTTAATACATGAGTCAGCTGTAGACATTGCCATGGATAATATTCCAACAACTATAAATGGTTTTAAAACACTAAAAAGGTTTAAAAATGTAGTTAATCTTTCTTTTTTCTCTATAGTCGGATTTATTAAAAATAACTCATAAGCTATATAGCAACTTGCAAATATTGTAGCAAGAAAACCAACACAAGATATCATCCAACTCCATTGAATTTGTTTTGTATTAACTCCTAACGAAATTCTTTGAAATTCAGCAGGATTTAAAGCGGGTATCATAAAATAAAAAAATAACCCTCCGATTGCTATCCACTCTTTTTTTGAATTATTAAAAACAGACATTATATTAAATTTAAAAAGATCATCGGTACTGATATTGGCTTTTGGTAATGTTTGGAGTGATATAATAGCTATTATAAAAGCTAGAACAAATATTATTAATTGAGCAACATCTGTGTATACAACAGAACGTACCCCTCCTGAATAACAATAATATACTGTAAGACCCCCTAAAATAAAGCTAAACCAGTATGGGTTTACTATTGGCCAAAGATAATATGCTATATCACCTAACATTCTAAATTGTATAGCAATACATCCACTTAAACTAAATATTCCTACAATAGCTGTAATTACTCTAACTTTATCTCCATAATACTCTCCCATAAAACTTGCTACCGAAGTTTTTCCTAAAATTTTATTTGTTCTAGGTGCTACTTTTAATCCTACGAATAGGATACCTATTATCATCCCTAAAGCAGGTAATAAAAAGCTCCAACCACTCTCATAAAAATTTTGCAAATCAATACGAAACCCACTGCCACTAACCCAAGTAGCTATAAGTGTGCATACTATTGCCACTGTAGAGAAATCCCTGTTTCCAATAGAAAACGTATAAACGCTACTCATGGGGTTTGTTTTATATTTTCCTACAACAAGAATTATAAGTGAAAAAACGACTAATATTGATGCATTAAATACATCCTCATTCATAAAACTCATAATGTTTTTTTCTATTTATTAAACGATAAAATTCTTTGCTTATCCACAATAAAACAGAAAAAGAACCAAAATACAAAAATAAAATTGTTAAGTATAGTAAATATTCATTTTTATAATACTTTTATGCACAATAAGATTTACATTTCCAGTTTAATCCCATCTCATATATTACAAAAATGTTTTTTTCATTTAGGACTAAATCCTACAAAAATTCTACTTTGTAATACAATTTATCATTTTATTAATTGTGGTCATGAAATAAACCCTCAAAACTTGGCAGAAGAGATTAAACTAAATTTAAAAACCATCTACGAAAATCTTAACTTGATAGAAACAGGTTTTATTTTTCAAAAAATTATAAAAGATTGCAACAAGGAAGAATGGATATCTTTATTTCCTAACAATAAATACTGTATAGCCAAAAAGGGCTATATAGGAAAAAATAAAAGATTTATAAATTTTTATTTTCAAATTCCTGCTACTAAAATAGTAATTCAATTTTATTTACCTGTTTCCATAATTGAATTTAATCATTTTACTGAAATTAATGATAACGAATATTATTTAATCAACTATGAATCTCCAGAGATACTTGAATATTTACCAAAGTTAGAGTTAATAACAATCCAAGCATATAGTATTTTAGACATAATTCCCATCAGAAATTTAGGTTTTAACATTAATGATCAAGGGCGACCTTACTTAATTAACAACAATTCTATAATTAAGGAGGAAAAATGACCCCTCTCTTCTCCTCCCTCTTCTCTAAAATCCGCCTTTTACTAGCCTCAATGGCAGAACATAGACGAATCCGAGTAATAAAGCAAGCTCTACGGAGTTATGCGATGAGGAGGGGAGTTAACATTAACATAAAAACCAATGATTATGAATAAAGCACAAGACATCAAGGTAGTAGCTTCAAGGATGAGGATGGTTTTAAGGCAAACTGATGAAATGCCAATGGAGGCGATGTTTTGGGAAGATTTAAAGACTCTGCTTCGCTTAATTCTAGAGGGAGGAGTCAATATTACTACTGAAATTACAAGAATAGCCGAAAGATTGAGTAAAATAAGTAAGGTAGGAGACCAAACATTACTCCACGGCATTTTCTGGAGTGATTTAGTGAAAATATTAGATTTAATCTTAGAGGAGGAAGAAAGTGAGTAAGGCAGCAATATTAAATTTTCCTGAACCAAAAGATGCTCGGTTATATTATCTTGATAAAAAGACTAATAGACATAAGAGGCTTTCTGACAATATTTTTAGGGATTTGCAATATGTTACAAGACCTAATGATAGAAAAAAAAGGATTTCATTAAAAGCTAGAAATTTACTTACAAATTTATTGCAGATGATTTTAAAGAATCCTCATAAAGAAGAGTTTGTAGATCATAAGTTTCTTTCTCAAATTACCGAAGTTTACTCAAGCAAGCAAAATGCAAATTTACTCGATCAAATAAGCGACATTATAGATTCCACCTATCATAGTTATATCAATTTTTATGGAAAGCATAAAACTTACGGATATGTCATAAAATTGACAGAAGATGGATACGAAAGAGCTAAAAATCCGGTAGCCTTTTATACTGATTCAAGTGGAAAAATTTTTCCATCTAAGTCGAAAAAAATTTCCACCCGGGTGGAAAAAAATTTCCAGTTATATAAAGATAAAGAAAACCCAGAAGAAGAGATAAACCATAGCTACGCTAATGGTTTTATCTCTGAAAAAGAAAAAAATTATAAAAAAGAAAAACCCCACGAAGACAGGTACGCAACTTTTGCTCCTTGCTCTCTTGCGGAGCTGGAGCAAGTTGCTTTAACTAACCAAGGAAAAAATGCATCTCAGTTAACTACAAATCATAGTCAACTCCAACCAGCAAAGGAAACCCCAGAAATGAAACAAGACGATATCACGCAGGCTACTGATGAGCATACAAGAAGAATGCTACTCTCTCAAGCTTTATGGAAGGCTTTTGGAGAAGAGCGATCAGGTGAAATACAGGATAGTTGCATGTTTATGGAACTTGAGCCTGATAAGGTAGGTATTTACACGGGAGAAATGCTTTTAACCGACATGGACAAGGATAAAATACGGAAAGCTATTGTTTCGGTTTATGGTGAGGAGATTCAAATCAGCAAAATAAACCACCCCTTTAAAACCGAGCAACAGGAACACCAGAGTAACGAGGAGGTAAAAGCTCCGATCTATCCTATCAGCAAAAATAAAAAGGCAACTTGGCTTGAGTTTAAAGCAGCGATAAGAATCACTAACCTGATCAACATGCTAACCAACCCAGTGCTAAAAGTTATTGAAATACCAGGCAAAGTGATTATAGAAACTGTGCCTTTTTTAATTGAACACTTAACGGCTCCAGGGAATTTAGACGAACTAGAAAGAGTGGTGTTTCAAACAGGTTTGACCTTGGAACTACATAGCACCAATCCTCACCCCGAGTATAAGAATTTTTACCAAAAATCCATAGTTCTAACTGCTGAGAAGATATTAAAGGATATGGAATTTAGAAAAACCTGCGAGCCTTTTGTTTTAAGCGAAATATTAAAAGAAGCAAGAGAAAATAAGGAAGAAAAATGAATTTAACAAAAGAACAAAAAGCCTGTATAGAAGCAGCCGTTACTGAAAAGGATATAAAAACCAAAGCATTTGCTGGTAGTGGTAAAACCTCTACTTTGGTGGCGATAGCAAAAGCATTACCTGATAAAAGAATTTTATATTTGGCGTATAATAAGTCTATAAAGAAGGAAGCCGATAGTAAATTTCCTGTCAATGTAGACTGTAAAACAGCTCATTCATTAGCTTTTTGCCGTTATGTCCATTTAATCGGACATAGAGTATCTGATAATTATCCAAAACTTAACACAGAGGCACTAATAAAGCACATCGGAATTAGAAAAGTTTATGACTGTGAACCTGCAGAATCGGCAAGGAAAGCATTAAGAATATTAAACCGATTTGTTCAAAGTAGCTATCCTGTTGCTCACTTAATTCCTCGCTCTCTTAGTGAATATCACTTTGCTTCAAATGAAGAGGATCAACAGGAAGCGGAAATAAACAAATATATTGAAGAGGTTGCTTACGAGTATTGGAACAGATGTACAAAAGAAGGTTCTGATTTACCGATAAATCATGATGTTTATTTAAAAATGTATCAACTTTCTAACCCTGATTTATCAGTACTCTATGATGTTATATTGTTTGATGAGTGTCAGGATGCTAACCCAGTATTACTTGATATAATTACCAAACAGAAATGCCAGAAAATTTACGTTGGGGATGAACACCAGCAGATATATTCATGGCGGGGAGCAATTAATGCTTTTGCAGAACTAGACGGAGAAACTTTTTACTTAAGCAAATCATTTCGTTTCGGCAAAAATATAGCAGAGCTAGCGAACATGATTTTGGACATAAAAGGCGAAAAGAAGCAGTTAAGAGGTTTTGATAAATTAAATACTACGATCGTAAGTAACGTAAGTTTTCCCAATACATCTTTATGTAGAACGAACAATAAATCAATTGAGATAATTTTAAACAACTTGGATAAGAAAATTCATCTAGTGGGCAATAACATTAAGTCTCTGGTATTTTTCTTAAATAGTGGCTACGCATTATACAAAAACAATTTGATGCTGGTAAAGCATGATTTGTTAAAGGGTTTTCGATCTTGGGAACATATGGCAAGAGAACACGAAAATAGTGAAGATAAAGACGCTAATTTAACTTTGTTAATTAGTTTTTTTGAAAAATACAAAAATAACTCAACGAACGTATTAAGAAATCTTGAAAACGTATCTCAGGTAAAAGAAAAAGAAGCCGACTTGATTATTTCAACAATACATAAAGCAAAAGGTAGGGAGTGGGATAACGTTGTAATTGAAGATGATTTTAAGCTATCTGAAAAAACAGCGGATGAAGAATGGAATTTGTTATATGTGGCAGTAACTAGGGCGCAGAAAACTCTTTGTCTTAGAGGTAATTTATTGATGGATATTAAAAAGGTTTGGTTAACAAAACTAACTAAAAATAAAGAGGAGTAGATGAATACTAGACCATCATTTTATTCTTTTACTTCTTATGATGAGATAGAAGATTTTAAATCTTACCTTGAGCAACGAATGGAAAAGGCTCGTAACGAGTATAATATGTTTGATGTAAAAAATGAAGAAGATATTGGAGATAGTCTAATATTTTTTGAAACTTGGGATAGATTTAACAAATTAATGAAAACCGCTAGAGTTCTTCAAGGAAGAAGAGAGTTAGCACGTTCTTTACATTCTACTAATTTAAAAATTTTAGATGTAATAGATGAATTAGAGAATATCTGTTTATTAAATAAAAAAGAAATTAAGGAGCAAGAAAATGAGTGAACAAGAAGCTAGAAAATACACGTCAATTCGCAATTTAAGAGAGAAAATTAGGGAAGATATGAAGGATTTACAGCTTTTAAACCGAACAGCTCCTATCGATTATACTAATTTCAATTTTTATAAAAGATACCTTTCGAACAGAATTGATAGCCATATTGAGCAATTAATAAATAAGGGAGCAAAACAATGACTAGATGGAACAACTTCAACGATGCTGAGGATCAAATGTCTTACGAGCTAATACCGCATAAGACCATAGCAAAAGTAGTAATGCTTATAAAAAAAGGAGGTTACGTTACATCGGAATTTCCAGACGGCTATGCTACTAAAAGCGATTCTACGGGTAATGTATATCTTGCTGGTGAGTTTGTAGTCTTAAATGGTGAATACGAGAATAGAAAAATCTGGAGTTATATTGGTCTTCATAGCGATAATCCTAAATATGGCGAAATCGGTAGAAGTACGATTAAGGCAATGCTTAACTCTGCTTATAGCATCCACCCGAAAGACAATTCTTCCGATGCTGTGAAACAGAGAGAGATAAAAAGCTTTGCTGATTTAGATAATCTTGAATTTGTAGCTGAAATTACCATCAACGATAAAGGAAAGAGTCCCAAGAATGAAATAAAAACCATAATTACTCCTGATCATCCTAAATATACCGAGTATATGGATAGTAGGAACAGTAAAGTAAAAGTAAAGATTAATTACAATCAACCTAAACCCGAGAGAAAGAGTGAAAAGTTTATCAGTGATGAAGTACCATTTTAAAAAAAAATAACACGATGAATACAGGTTTTATTATCAACGAAGAATTTGCACGGCTTATTCCTCCGTTATCTAGTGAGGAGTTAGAGAAGCTAGAGCAGAGTTTGGTTAATGAGGGGTGTCTTAATCCATTAATAGTATGGAATAATACAATAATAGACGGACACCATAGATATGCTATTTGCATTAAGCATAACATAAGCTTCAACGTAATAAAAAAGATGGAGCTGGAGACTGAGCTGGATGTAAAGCTCTGGATGATCAACAACCAATTTAGCAGAAGAAACTTGCCAACTGAGACTAAGTTAGCGCTTGCTTATAGGTTCAAGGAATTTGAAGCACAAAAGGCTAAAGAACGAATGCAAGCTACTCAGTTTAAGGAAGTAGATAATACGGCTAGTACAGTACTTTACACACCGCAAATAAATGACCAAAAACCTGAAAATACAGAGAAGGGGAGAGCGTTAGAGGCTATTGCTAAAAAAGCGGGTGTGAGCCATACGACAGCTTTCCAGTATGATAAAATTCAACAACAAGGAACAGAAGAGCAAAAGGCTAAAGTTGCAGAAGGTAAGTCTAGCATTAACAAGGTCTATACCGAGATTAAGCAGGCAAAGCAATCAGAAGAAGATAAGCGAATAGTTCACTTAAAGCTAAAAGGTAGCGGTGTAGTCGTTATTCAGAAGTATGTTACTGGGATTTACAATGAGTTAGAAGACCTTAATACTAGCAAAGATTTAATGGGAATCCGTCATGCACTTTTGAATAGCTATCTTGGACAAAAAGAGAATTTCTTAGCTTGTGTATCTAATATAGATAAACAGAAAAAGTTGGTAACACGAAACTTAACTGCATTATCTGAATCGGTTGAGGATTTAGAATTAACTGTCAATCAAGGTAAACACATAATTAGGCTAGAAGGCCAAAAAGACAAAAAAATCGCTAAAATATATGAGAGGTATTATGGTTAAAGCCAAATGTGAAGAACATGAAACTATCACATGGCAGGCTACTAGTATTAAACTGGCCTGCTTAAAAGAATATGCCGATAATCCAAGAAAGATAAGCAAGGAGATGCTGGATAAACTAGCTTCTCATATCAAGGAGGACGGGTATCATCAAAGGATAATAGTAGATAACGATTACACCATTATCGGCGGCCACCAGCGCAAAAAAGCTTTATATATGGCAGGTTATGATGATGAGACTGAAATTGAGGTGTTAATACCGAGTAGAAAACTAACACCAGAGGAAATAGACAGGCTAAATATTAGAGATAACCTAGCATTCGGTGAATATGACTTTGATCTGCTAACGGAGCGGTTTAATCAGGAGGAGCTATTATCTTTTGGCATGGATGAGGATATGCTAGCCCCTATTTTTGATAAAACCTTATTAGAAGAACTAGGGGAGGAAGAGGAGATAGAAGTCGGGGTAGAAGCTACTGCTAGGCTTGGTGATATTTACCTGCTTGGGTCTCATCGTTTAATGTGCGGGGATAGTACTAATCCGCAGCATGTTGAAAAACTAATGGATGGGGCAAAGCCAATTTTAATGGTAACTGATCCGCTGTACGGTGTGGAGTATGATCCTAAGTGGCGCCAGCAGTGTGATTTAGGAGTCGGCAAGCGCTCTAAAGGTAAAGTTTTAAATGATGATAGATATGACTGGTCTGAGGCTTACTCTCTATTTACAGGTGATATTGCTTATATCTGGCATTCATCTAAATATACGCACAAGTTTGCCGAGAATATAGAGAATAGCGGTTTTGAATTGATTTGTCTCATAATCTGGACAAAGCAGCAGTTTGCATTAAGCAGGGGTGATTATCATCATCAGCATGAGCCTCTATGGTACGGCGTACGGAAAGGGAAAAACCATAACTGGCAAGGCAGGCGTGATCAATCTACCGTATGGGAAATAGAAAATAATAACTCATTCGGCAGTAGAAACAAAGAGGAAACTTGGGGACACGGCACACAAAAGCCGCTTGAATGCATGCTTCGGCCTATACTTAATAACTCTGCTCAAGGTGAGAGTGTATACGATCCATTCGGTGGTAGCGGTACTACGTTAATTGCCTGTGAGAGGTCAAAGCGTAACTGTTACATGATGGAATTATCCCCTATTTATGTTGATGTTATAATAAAGAGGTGGGAAAAGGAAACTAATAAAAAAGCGGTATTGTTGAATGGGTAAACCAAAAAGGGATATTACGCCGGAGGAGTCCGCGCAGGTTGAATCCTTGGCGGCGCACGGTCATACGCAGAGAGAGATTGCTTATTTCTTAAAGATATCTCCTACCAGCTTTAAAAGAAAGCTTAAAGAAGATAGCCTTTTAATGGCCTCCTGGAGGAGGGGTCGCTTTAAGGGCAAGGAGTATGTTCTCTCAAGGCTTTGGAGGTTTATCAAAAATGATGAGTTGAGTACCATTAATTTAAGTGCAATTCAGTTTTATTTACGTAATACCGGTTTTGGTATGGAAAGCAATAATAACAATAATGAGTTGCAAATATCATTCGGTAATAAATCTGCCATGGAAATAGTAAATAGTACTTTAACCGCTTTAGAACAAGGTGAAATCAGCGTTCCTGAAGTTCAACAGCTTACCGGTTTAGCAATAGCTAAAATGAACATAGAAAGCCGTAATCAGGTAGATAAAGCTGAATATGAGCAGCGTAGTATGGAAGAGCTGGAAGAATTTGCGGCTAAGATGAAAGAAGCAAGAGAAAATATTAGGTTTTTTAAGGAAAGGATTAAAGATAAAGAAGGTAAAAATTGATCATGTCGACAGCAAGATATTTAAACAATGCAGGTATAAAGGCATATCGAAAACCTTTAGCAGAAGAAGCTAAGAAAATACAAAGAGCGGAAATACAAGATCAGAGCTATGCGTTAATGAGGTACAGGGAACTTATAGCGGCTCGCAAGGAAAGAGAGAAGTTATGCCCTAGAGAACCTGAAGTATATCACCACAATATCTGTAAAAAATCATAAGAAAATAAGGACAGCTACCGCCTATGGTATAATTACTTTAGGTACGGTAAACATAAAAAAGCTAAGATGTTAAACGTTCTAGATATTTTCTCAGGCATAGGCGGTTTCTCAATCGGCTTAGAAGCTGCAGGACTACAAACAGTCGCATTTTGTGAGATTAATCCATTCTGCCGGAAAATACTAACAAGACACTGGCCGTCCGTACCGATATTTTCCGATATTACTACCATACATAAGGAAGACTTAAAAACGCTCCCAAGAATTGACGTAATTGCGGGAGGATTTCCCTGTCAGGATATATCGGTAGCAGGCAAGCAGAAAGGAATAACGGCTAAACGCTCGGGACTATGGAGAGAATTTGCGAGGTTAATAAATGAGATTAGACCCAAATATGCAATTATCGAAAACGTGGCAAATCTTCGAAGTACAGGACTTATCAGCGTCCTGCAAGATTTATGGGAGATCGGGTATGATGCAGAATGGCATTGCATACCGGCTTCCGCCTTTGGCGCACCTCACCGACGGGACAGGATATGGATTATTGCCCACCCCGCTTGCATCGGCAAAGTCGGATTGTCCGTCAGAAAGGAGGAGACAGAGTCCTCACTTGGAGACGGTTGTAAAAATGCTTCCAACCCCGACTGCAAGAGATTACAAAGACACAGGAGATTTAAAAAAACTAGCCTTATATGTACACAAGAGCAGATTGGCATGTACTATTGCAGCAGAGGAATTAAGCAATGGGGAAAAGAACCTTTAGAAGTACCGAGGCTAAAAGACGAGCGATTAAATCCTGATTGGGTAGAATGGCTTATGGGTTATCCTATTAGCTGGACGGATGGGGGAAGTCGTAGAGAGCGCCTTATGGCTTTAGGTAATAGTGTTGTACCTTTAATCCCTGAGTTTTTAGGAAAAGTGGTTGTAGATCATTATAGTCAATAATTATTTCTCTATATTAATATTACACGACATAAATATTATATTTAAAACATATATCTTTGTTTTATTAAATAAAAATACCTTTACATATTAAAGTAATATGATATATATATCTTTAACTAAAGTTATAAAGATATATATGAAAATAGTTTCCATACTAAATCAAAAAGGAGGTGTGGGTAAAACTACGCTTGCAACAAATATAGCAAGTAAACTTCACTTAAATGGTTCAAAAGTATTACTTGTTGATTCAGATCCTCAAGGCTCTGCTAGAGATTGGCACGCTATCGGTAATAGTGAAATAGCTGTTATAGGAATGGACAGACCGACTCTTGAAAGGGACGTAAAGAAGATAGCTAATGATTTTGATTGGGTTATCATTGACGGCGCACCTCAATTAACCAATATGGCGGTATCTGCTATAAAATGTTCTGATTTAATTATTATCCCCGTGCAACCATCACCATACGATATATGGGCATCTGAAGAGCTGGTAGACGTAATAAAACATAGGCAACAAATTACTGATGGAAATCCAAAAGCTTATTTCTGTATTAGTAGAAGAATATCTACAACTTCTTTAAGTAGCGAAGTAACCGAAGCTTTAAAAGGATATTCCATGCCGATAATGAAAAGCTATACATCCCAAAGAATTGCGTATGCCAAGTCAGCAGCAGAGGGGCAATCTGTTTTTGACACTACTAACAATGAAGCGATATATGAGATTACAAATATAGTAAATGAGATTAAAGAGATATTATGAGTTCACTAAAAACCGGTCGTCCATCAATAAATAAAGAGAAAGCACTTAAACAATTAGAAGATAATAAAGATGCTAATTTAGTAGTTAAAGTTGACAAGAGCTTTCATAAGGAAATAAAGCGTTATGCACTAGAGAATGATATCACTCTTAGTGAACTGGTGCATAAGTCTTTACGGGCATATATGGAGAAATAATGGACTTCATAGAAGCAATAAAAATGGTATACGAAAAAGATGCCGTTATTAAGAGGATAGGTAAATATTATTGTATTTATAAAGGCCAAAGGACTGATTGCTTACGAAAACTAAATTTTAATAAAACAGGCGGTACAATTTATGAAAATTATAGTCTTTTGTCAGATACAGAGAGTTTAAATGATGATTGGGTTGTAACTAATGAATATGATAATCTAATAGCAAGAGACAATTTAGTTCGTGGTAAATTACCTGTATCGAATAAAAAGCGAAGAAGACAGAGAGGTTAAAGGTTATGCTCTTAAATCTAATAATTGCGGGGATTGTAGGTTTATTGTTTGTATTAGGTTATGCAATGAAAAATTTGTTTGATATTATAAAAAACATGGATCGAAGCATAAATAAATTGAAAAGAGTAACTGATCTTTTACACGATAGACTTTCACGTTTAGAAAGATCAATAAATGATCAAGTAAAGAAGAATACGACTAGGTATGAGTAAGAAATATTATAATACTAAAAGCGAATTAATTTTACAAAATTATACCCCCGAAGCAATACAAGAGTTGTTAAAGAGTGGTGAATCTAAGTCAGCTGTAGCTCATACTCTCGGAGTACATATCAAAGCTTTTAACGAGTATATACAAAAGTATAATCTCACTTACCAATATCATCGTAAATCTAAAACTACTCAAAGGTACAATAGAGAGCAGGAAAAACAATACGAGAAGAGGATACCTGTTCAGGATTTAAATTCTGATGAAGCAGAAGACCCTGTTAAGAGATTTTACGAAATGCTGGCGAGGAAGAAAGAGAAAAGAGCTTTGCGTGAGCTTAAGAACCCTTATGATTGGTAGAATTTAATAGATACTAGAATGAATATAATTGAAGCGGCAAGCGAGCTTAAGGATGGTAAAAAGATAAGGCGTAAGGACTGGGACGACATATACTTAAAAAATGATTTACTTGTATGTAGTAGAGGTAAAGATTCTATTGCAACTGATCGTTTTGAGTTTGATTTAAATGATATTCTAGCTAACGATTGGGAGGTAGAAGAATAAATGACAAACCCTCATCTTAAAAAAGCATTTTTAAATATATTTGAAAGTGTTGGTTATACTAAAGAACGTTTAAAAGAAAGATTAAATAAATTTAAAGAACTAGAAAATAATTTACAAGATACTGGTTATACATTCTCCGAACATACAAAACTACATGTGGATATGTTAGAAAAATTAATAAATGAAGCTATTAACAAAAGAGGAAAAATGAAAAAATTTACAAAGCAGCAAGTAGATTTTATTTGCAACCAAATAGGCGAATGGTATGTGCAGTGGAAGAATCAGTTAGTTGATTATGAGACTAGAACTCACAGATTAGGCTACGCAAAAGAAGTGTTGAAAGAAAGAATTTGCGGTTTGGAAGAGTATAAGGATTTAGAAGATGAGTACGATATTAATCCTAAAACCAATCCTTGGGAAACTGAACCAGATTTTTTGGAGTTTGTTGATGAAAGCACAGGATATAGATGTTTTATACAGAGGCATCCAGAATTGAAACACTTATGCGGATATGTAGAATTACCTGAAAAGCATAAATTGTATGGTGAAACAAATGTTAACAATGAGTTTTTGCTTAATCTGGACGTCCATGGCGGAGTAACTTATGCAAATGCAAAAAGAATTAAATGTCATGAAAAACGTCCTAATTTTTTTATAGATGAGTATGCCCCTTCTGTAGTAGGTTTTGATTGTGGGCATGCTGGGGATTTATCACCTTACTTTTTGACGAGAGGGATGAGTAAAGCAGCATGGTATGAAACATACAAAGACATAGACTACGTAACTAACGAATGTAAAAACCTAGCTAAACAATTGAAAGAGTTGGAGTATTGACAATACGAACTTAAGAAAGTCGTACCGACCCAGAAAATTCACTAACAAGTCGGTACGTCTACAGGAAAAATAATGATTAATTATGAAAAAATCATGTTCGAGAGCGTATAAAAAATTACCCCCTCTGTCAACGTGATTTTTTGTTAACGGCATCTTTTAGTTTTTGCCCTACCTTAAACTTGGGTTGGTTGTAGGCAGCTATTTTTATCCTTTCCCTACTTTTTGGATTAATACCATCTCTTGCTTCAATCTTGTTTACAGAGAAACTACCGAAACCAATAAGGGATATTTCCTTGCCCTCTCCCAAAGCATCAATTACCGAAGAAGTAAATATATCAATAGCTTTCTCTGCTTCTACTTGGGTACATTTATGCTGCTCTGCTATATGTTTTACGAATTCTTGCTTATTCATTTTTGGTTTACCTCGATTGTTTTTTAATTAAATGGACAACTTAACACCAAGTAGAGCTACAGTGCCTTTTACCTTTCTTGCCTTTAAATTAGGATAGAACTCGGGCTTACCTTTAAGAGTATAGGCATGTATTTCAGCATAAGGCTTAAGCCCCGGTGCAAGTATGTGGCTAACACCTAATTTTACTGAATTGACTTTATTTTTAAATTTATCAGAAGCAAAATATCCTAGATAAGTTGTCGTAGCAGTATTATAAGTATAGCTAATACCCCCGTTGTAATAATGAGACTTATTACCTGCTTTATGTAATTCCTTAGAAGTCAAGCTTTTACCAAAAGAGCCGTAACAGGCATTATACTTAAAATTACCAATCTTTAATTCTCCGCCGATATTATAAGCTTTTAAGTCACTTAATTTATACGCCAGTGGATTCTTATCGTCTTTATTGGCAAATTGCTTAACTTTACCGGCAGATTTGCCGTATTCACCAGTTAGAGCCAGTTTTAATTCTGCTTCTTCCGTTAATTTCTGTTCAAGTACTATCCCACCAGTTAGCGCATCCTTAACAGACTTATCAATTTCAAATCTGTCTAGCGTTGTTTCTTCAATTGCATATTTTGTTATGCCGTCTGATTTATCTGATGGTTTGTCTATGCCGGTATTAGCAGAATCAGGGGTGTAGGATATACCAAACTGCAATTTGCTAGAATCGGTTAAATCAAACTTAGGAGTATAATAATTTATTGTTCTTGGTGGCTCGCTGCTATAAGTTGCTGAATCTAAGCCCGCAGTTATAGAATCACCAAGGATAGTTTCTTCGGAAGTTAAAAAAGAGGGACTAGCCTTTGTTCCTTGTTTTAAATACTCTATACCTGTTTTTATATAGTTTGCAGGTATAGCTCCATCATTGATGGTCATGTTTCTTGCAACTGGGATTGGTGAGCCTGCTTCAATTTTCCCAAACTCATGTTCTAAGAATACATGAGAACCGTTATAATCATTGTTTACTTTTCTTTTTGCCGTAGGAACTAAAACAATTTTAGCACCATAAGTAATATCATTTGCCGTGTTTGAGATATTAGCAACAAAAGCCGAGTTATTAAAAAAAGCCATGCCTTTTTTATTAGCCGATATATTCTTCTCTGCTCCTTTTAATTTCTCTTGCTTGCTAAATCCGCTTTCAAAGACGGCAAAAGCTCCAAGTTTTACATTTAAATCCGATACTACCGGCAATGGATCACCGGCTAGTGCTGTGCTGCTTGCAAGTAAAACTCCAAGTAATAGTGATACTTTTTTCATAAGATTTCTCTCCTGTTTTAAATTATTAAAATTTTATTAGGTATAGCACAAATGGCCGAAGCATAAAACTCAAAAAAGCACGAGAAAATCAAGATTAAAAAGTGGTGTGTTATAATTAATTTAAGTAAAGGAAACTTAATTTTATGGCGCAGCATTACAACTCTCTCTCTGAGGATCAATTTTTAAATTCTTCTTTTTTGATAAATTGGGATCAAAAATTTTCTAATGCTGAGGAACGAGCTGATAGTACAAGGTCCTTATATGAGTTTTTTAAAGCGGCATGGCCTTATATGGAAGGTAATATGCCTTATGTTGATAGCTGGCATATAAGGGCAATAGCCGAGCATTTAGAAGCGGTTTACGCGCGGCAAATAAAGAAGCTGATTATTAACGTTCCGCCTCGCACGGGCAAGACCAATTTAATATCGGTAGCTTTTCCTGCATGGGTATGGATACATAACCCTGCTGAGCGTTTCTTATGCGTATCCTGTACAAATGGTTTAAGCCTTGAGCATGCGCAGAAAAACAGAGCTTTACTCGAAAGCAACTGGTATCAGGATAACTGGGGGTATAGATTCCCACTTCTAAAAGACCAGAACGTTAAAAGCTTCTTTCAAAATACAAAAACAGGCTATAGGCAATCAACAAGCGTAGTATCTAAAACTGTCGGTAAAGGCGGTTCAATCATTATCATTGATGACCCTAACGACCCGGGGGACTTATCTGAAGTAAAACGCCAGAACGTAATTAACTGGTGGACGCAGAGAATGTCTACCCGTTCAAATAACCCGGCTAATGACTGCCGAATAGTTGTCCAGCAAAGAACACACGAGAATGATCTAACAGGTTATATCAGAAAGAATGACAGTGAGGATGATTGGGTAGAGTTAGTTTTGCCACTAGAATTTGAGAAAGCCCGCAAGTGTATTACAGTTCCCCTTGGCATAGATCAGGTTATTTGGGAAGACCCAAGAAACAAAGAAGGAGAGGTACTTAATGACTTACGCTTCGGTGAGAAGCAGGTAAATGAGTTAAAAAAGTTACTCGGCTCTTATGGATATGCCGGGCAATGCCAGCAAAGACCTTCTCCAATTGGCGGAGGAATACTTAAGAAAAAATGGTTTAAGCTCTGGGGTAGTCCCATTAAGCCTAAATTTGATTACATATTGCAAAGCTGGGATACGGCAATCTCTGATGAACCGACAGCTGCATATTCTGCCTGCACTACTTGGGGAGTATGGGGTGAAAAATCCGAGGATGAGCTATTTAGGATGATGCTACTTTCCGTTTGGCGTGATCGAGTAGGCTATCCGGACTTACGAAGCAGGGCTCAAAGACTTGCTAAGGATTATAAGGATATAGGCGAGCATAAAAACCCAATGCCTGCTCAAAGAACTGTTGATTGTTGTTTAATAGAAGCAAAGGCAACGGGCGATCCGTTAATACGTGATCTAAGGCTTGGGGGGATTCCTGCTATAGGTTACACCCCAAAAGGCGATAAAAATGCAAGAGTACAGAGAGCAGCGCCGTTTATTGAGTGCGGACTTGTATACTTACCGACTGAAGAGAAAAACCCTGAAAAGCTAACTCCGTTCGCCGAAGAGTTTCTGGAAACAGTGATAACCTTTCCAAACGGGGAGTCAAAAGACCTGGTTGACTCGATGACACAGGCAATTTTATACCTCCGAGACTTTGATGCTTTAACCCATACAAGCGATGTTAAGGAAGATGAAACCATTACTAAACCTAGGAAATTATACTAATGGCAGTAGGAAGTAGAGCCTTGAAAGAGGCAAAATTAGAAAGCTTAAGAAAAAGAAGGAAGAGAGGGCAGCAATCTCTACCTGATCTCTCGGTTGCCGAGAACCTTGAGCCTGAATTCCTAAATCTTACTCAAGAATTACCTATAGAGGAACAAATCCCACTAGAACAAGATATGGGTATTTTGCCTGACGAATTAGAACTTCCCGAAGCAATGGATGATCCTCTTTTATCTTTAGAAGATCAAATTTTATCACGTATGGATAACGAAGCGGAGGAATTAGCTCCGAGTGTTATGCCGTTTAACAGTAATTTTGCAGATGATATACCGGAAAGCGTCAGAGATAAAATAGCTGCTTACCTGGAAGAGGTAACAGAAAAAGATAAGAAAAACCGCGCACCCTGGCTTGATATAATTGAAAAGGCTAAAAATCTGCTCGGCTTTAAAATTGAGGAAATACAAGAGGCAAGTAGTACAGGTTCCCGTAAATCCAATTCTTCCATCGGAAATAGCGCGCAGGTTAAGACTTACGATACTACCTTTTCAAGTAGCGTGCTAAGGCTCTGGGCAACGCTTCGCTCCGAATTATTACCCGCTACCGGCCCTGTAGGGTTTAGAACCGATATAAGCGTGGATCAGGACTACGAATTAAAAGGCGAAATGGTCAGGGATATTTTAAACGAGTATTTAACTGTTGAAGATAAAGGTTTTTATCCCGATTACGATCGGTTCTTATTGTATTTAATTTTATATGGGTGTGTATTCCGTAAAATTTACTATGATCCTATTACAGGTAAGCCCTTGAGCCGGTTTATCATGCCCGAGGACTTTTTATTTGATAATAACTGCTCAAGTATTACCGAATCAAATCGTCTGACCCATATTAGATATCTCTCAAAAAGAGAAATCCTCTTTAATATGAATAGTGGGATATTTTCCAAACTTGACCTTGATTACCTAGATAACACAGGTAGTAGCGAGGGCGAAGAAGAAAAGGATAAAAATGAGCAAAAACAGGTTGATCCGACCGGCTCCCGTTTTCCTTTTTATGAAACGCACGAATATCTGGTTTTAAATGATTTTTTTGATGATAGCACTTCGCTAGAGGATTATAGCATACCATTACCTTATGTTATTACCAGATGTGGTGTTACTAATCAGATCGTATCACTTACGCCAAACTGGGATGAAAACGATCCAACAAGAACAAGGATTAACTGCTTTATTCATTATAACTTATTCCCCGGGTTTGATGTTTTTGGATTAGGTCTTGCTCAAATACTCGGCTCTAATTCAAAGAGCTTAACTTCCATGCAGCAAATGGCGATTGACGCAGCTATTTTCCAGAATTTCCCGGGAGGGATGAAGTCCAAGGGAATAAAGACTACCAATAATGATTTAACGATATTACCCGGGCAATTTGTAACTGTTGAAACGGGTAATTTGTCGCTCCGTGATTCAATCATGCCTCTTCCTTATAATGGGCCATCACCTGCTTTACTTGAATATATTAACCGGATAACTGCTCAGACACAGGAATTAGCTTCTACAACGGAAGCGGGGTTAGCTGAAAATAATCAGAATACGCCTGTCGGTACTACCATTGCCTTGCTTGAAGTATCAAATCGGATGCAATCGGCAATAATGAGGACAGTTCATAGTAGTTTTAGTGAGGAGCTACAACTCTTTTATAAAATGTTCAACTTGCCGTCTCTACCTTTAGATAAAGAAAGCTTAAAGGTCATACCCGTATCTGATCCGTCTGTTGAATCTTCTACGCAGCGAATAATCAAGGCAGAAAGTATTTTAAAGTTAGCTAGCAGCAATCCTGAACTACATAACATGAGAGAGGTATATTTAAAAGTATATCAGGCTCTTGGTATTAACGACATTGATAAGATACTACTTCCTGAAGTAGCACCACAAGAGCAACAGGAGCAACCTATAGACCCGGCTTTGCAGGTACAGATTGCCGATATAGAGCAGCGAAGACTGGAAGTAGAGTCAAAGGAACGGCTAGCTCATTTAAATATTGAAGCTGACGGCTATAAGACCCAAATGAACATTGAATTTGATAAGGCAAAACTAGAACAAGAGAAGTATTTAGCTGAGTTAAAAGCAGCTGAGCAACAACAGCTTGCCGAGCAGAAATATCAAATTGAACTTTTAAAGCTCGAGTTAAACGAGAAAGAAAAAGTAATAGATACGCTAACTAAGGAACAGGAAATGAGTACTAAGAACGAGCTTGAATTACTAAAGCTTGAGTACAAGGCAAAAGAAGCTGAGTTAAAGGCACAAGTAGAAGCTCTAAGATCGCAAATTCCACCTGAGCCAACACAAGAGGAGATTATTTATGGATAGACAAAAAAGAGAGCTTGCAATGCGTCAAATGCAAGAAAGAGCCAGAGAAAAAGAAACAAGCTGTAATAAGTATGCTAGCGGAGGCGCAGCTAAAATTAGAAAGGACGTTGCTACCAAGAGCGGGGCAGCAGTAAAGCCTAGAAATATGGGGAGGAGCGGCAAATGACCTTCATTAACCGCAATAATATGTATAAGCAACGTTCTTTTACTACCGGCGTTATAGGAAATATTGAAGCTGAAATTGATAGGTACAGGAGCATTTTAAGTAATCCGGCCAGCATCTCTACGCTAGAGGATTACAAGTATCATGTCGGGGTAATTGCCGGTCTTGATATAGCCCTTGAACTGTTTAACAGACACATAATAGAGGTAAATAACAATGACTAATTGACGTTTCTATATTTTGCAACTAGAGGATATTTAAGGCTTCGAAATCTAAATATCCTCATTAATTCACCAACTTAACCTTTAATTAATAGGCAAATCATATGAATGATAGTACCCATTCTGCTTTAAGTAAAGATAGAATCTTTGAAGCAGAAACTCACATAAATTACAAACCGGAAGATTTTAAAACCAAAGGAATTGATCTGGAATCCTTTAATAAGGAAGCAATGATAGAGAGATTCAAGGAAGTATCGGTTACCGGAATTAATGTATTAATTCTTATTTACAAACCGCCTGTTGAGGAGGTCACAAGAGGAGGAGTTATCATTCCGCAAACCTCTGTAAAAGATGACCTGGAATACAACTCAATGGTCGGCATGGTATTGAAACTTGGCCCGGATAGTTATAAGGGCGATCAGTTTCCAAGTGGCCCTTATGTAAAAGAGGGAGACTGGGTCATATTCCCCCGTGGTTCATCATTGCAGTCAAAATATGAGGGTGAGCCGATAATTATGGTAGAAGATTTTAAAATCAAACTACTAGTCGATAATCCATCAAAAGTATCAAGGTAAGAATATGTTTAAAATAGATATTGAAAATACAAGCGACTTAAACGCTGCTGTTCCGCCTTTAAAAGAAGTAGCCGAAAATAAGGACGAGAAAGGCGAGGATAAAGAAGTACAAGCTCCTGTTAAGGAATCAGAAGAAGCTACGCAAAATCTAGATAGCAATGCCGATAAAAACGATATTCCTGCAGATGCTCCAGAGAAAGAAGAAAAACCGGCTAAAAGCTCTACACCTGAGAAAGATAATAAATACTGGGCTAAACTACGAAAAGAACGAGCAGAAAAAGCCGCGATGGCCGAACGCTTAGAACAGTTACAGCAAGAAAAATTACAAATGGAGCAGTTGCTCCATCAAGCTGTAAATGCAGGTTCTACTCATTATAAGAATAATGTTACGAGCGAACTCGAAATGGCACAGGCAAGGCTTCAGTTGGCACTAGAGAGCGGGGATGCTGCCTCTGTCGCTCGTGCTACAGCGGATATTTCAAAAGCAACCCATGCTTTGAATGAAGCCTCTAAAATAACCGATTTACCTCCAAAAGAATATTCCGAAGAACATCTTAATCAGGTTCGGGCTAGAGAATATGAGGATAGATTATATAGCTGGCTTGAAAGTAATCCCGAAGTAGATAGAAACGCCCCTGAGTATGATGAAAAGCTAGCAAGCCAGGTATTATCTTTTATTACAAAACTAGATCGTAAATATCAGACTACCAATAAAGCACATTTAATCGGTTCCGGTAGTTATTACAGCATGATAGATGAGTATATCGATAATTTAAAGTCGCCTGATATTTCCTCTGCTCATGTACCCGCCAAACATTTTGGGGCAGTTCGCAGCCGTGCCCCTATGGAAGGGGTCCCTGATCCAAAAACAAGGGAATTAAGCGATAGAGAGAAAAAGGCGGCGCTTGCTTTTGGTATGTCTTATGAGAGATATCGTGAGCTTCTAGATAAACATAATAAGGAAATGAGGTCAAAAAATGGCAATTAAATATAAACAAGACAAGAATAATGAGTTTAAGTCCGTAGATAGAGATATCAGGGAGCATGATCTTGAAAACAATGATTTTGATTTGATGTTCACTGATTCAACCTGTCCTTTTAAAGCTTTAATCGATGAAATAATGCAACCGGGCGAGGAATATTACTTTGCCTTTAATAGCCCTGAACGTATTAACAGGTTACTCGCAAAAAAGTGGTATATTGTATCTCCTGATAGGCTTAAAAACAAACGTACTTATAGAGGAGACTTAAGATCGGAAAATGATTGTATTACTACCGGTGATACTATTGTTTTAGCACGTGATGAACGTTACGGGATTAAAGAACAGGAATATTACGAAAACAAAGCTATAAGAGTAATGCGTGATACTTTGCAGAAAGTACAAACTGACATCTATAATCCGGTCATGCCGTTTTCAGACAGGGCAATGTAGAATATTATGTCTTATTCGGAAATTATATTAAATAGCGATATTAAACTCTCTTGGCCGTATCCACGCACCGAAGGAGAGGTTGTTAGCGATATTAACGATGTTAGCTCTAGTAACGATGCCTATACAATTACGTTGCCGCCTGCCAATACTGTAGAAACCGGTACTAGCTTATTATTTAATAATGTTGGGAGTTATGATTTTACTATTTTAAATAATGCAGGTAGCCCTATAGGTACGATTATTGTTCCAGGTGAAATTAGACAAATATATTTAATTGATTCCAGTAGCAGCGGCGGGGTATGGAGGGTAATACCATTCGGCGGAGGAACAAGCGGGATTATTACTTTCTCGGCAGAATCAGAAAACAACGCATTAAATATTACGAACTCAACTATTACGCCGCCTTCAGGAAACATGAAGTTTGCCGTATCCGAATCCTTAAATAATTTAAATAACCTAACTACTCAGGTACAGAACGGATTTTTGGTGATAACGGGCAATACTCCATTAAGTTTTCTAACTCGAAAGATAGGAGGCAGCACCAATATAAATGTACAAAGCGGCGATGGGAAAACAAATGATGTAATTATCAATTTAGCCGATTCTCTAGTAGGATTATCCAGTATTAATGTAGGTAATCTCTTGATCTCGGTAAATACCATTACTACTGCAAGCGGCAATCAGGATATTAACCTGGCTACTGTAGATGATGGGGTGATTAATTTAAACAGTACTCAAATTGACAATGTCGGTAATATGAGCGTACCGGGGAAGATTATAAATCCTGCTACTGCTAAAGCTTATTGCTTCTTTTACGATAATAATGCCGCAAGTAACAATATCCAGATAGAGAGCAGTTTTAATATAGCCTCGGTTAGCGGAGCGCAAGGGTCATATGTTATAACTTTTGCTACTCCTTTTCCTGATGGTAATTATGCTGTATTAACAGCGCTTAGTCGAGGAACGGAAGTAATAGCGCCGTTTCAGGTGTTCTTTAGGTCCAGGTCAGCTACTGAAGTAATCGTTTTTACGACCGATACGCTTGGTAATTTGCTTCCTGTACTTGATGGCGTATCCGTGGTAGTATTTGGTAGTTAATTTTTAAAGAATTTAATCAAGAGAATATGTTATGTATGAATACGAAATAAAAGATATGTACTTAAACTCGGAAAAGTATTTCTCCGTTAAAGTAACTTTAGATAAAAAAGAAAAATATTTTATTATTTTGAATTTTGTAAATGGATTTATTGATGATTTTATTAGCGACGGCCCATCGGAAAATAAAATCAAAAATGCTTTAAAAAAAATATTAACCGAAAATAATAATTTTTATTTGATAAGGTTAACCAGAATAGCTTTAGGTAATGAAGAAGTAAAACAAGATTTAAGAGACGGAAAAAATGGTATATTTGAAATTAACTATATAAAATGGAAACAAATAGTTAATAAAGTAGAACAAGAACAGCTTGAAGCAATACTCGCTCAAGGGTTTGAAGATATCTAAGTAACCTTAAATAGTAGGACAATGGCAGTATCCCCTAGTAAAAGGGAGGAAATAATCGGACTATAAATATTAATAAAATTGTGTTATACTTCCACCTAATACAATAGCCTAAATAAGGAAAATAGTATGGTTATACTTGATACTCATAAATTAGTAGAAGAAATGATAGCTGCCGGTTTAAAAAAGAAACAAGCGGAAGTTATTACTGCTGCTATAAGCCAAAGCAATAATGATTTAGTAACTAAGAATGATTTAGAGCTTGCTATTTCCGGGCTTCGTAATGACAATAAATGGCTTAAAGCTTTAATGTTCGTCATTATCGGTTTACTGGTAAAGGTAGCGTTTTTCTAAAATCGTAGTACGATTTGCACAAGTAGTAATTCTTTTGCTATAATAGAATTAACAGATATAAAAAGTCATAACTAGACTATAAAAGGTTCTCGTCATAACTAGACGTTAAAAGGTCACCGAAGCTTGTATTAGCTTATCTTTTTTTAATTCAAAATATTTACGTTTTTTAGTAATTAACAATATATGAGGAAATTATGTCTAACGGCATTAATAGACCTTATGGTTTGGAAGTGGTTCAGTCTCAAATAGGAAACGGCGGAACACAAAAACTAGGTCAATACTTTATTTATGCATCTCCTGATGGTTTAACTACGCAGGCTCAAAGCATATTCAAGGGCGATCCCGTAAAGTGGGTAGATAAGGGTACGCCAGCTAGTGGCACTGCGGATTATAAAGTACAAGCAGGAACTATAGTACCGCAAAAAGTAGCTATTACTGCAGATGATACAGAGTCGGCATTTGCTGCTCAAGATGGGGCAGCTTTTGTCGGTGTATTTATGGGATGCCAATTTATCGATGCTCAAACCGGTTATCAAGTAAACTCTGATTACTGGCCGGCAAGCAGACAAGTTAAGAAAGATACAAAAATTACGGCCTTTGTTAATGATGACCCTATGGCAGTATTTAGAGTTCAAGTATCGGTATCACAGGCGACAGACGTTGCTAAAACCATATACCTAAATACCCAAAACGGCTTAAATGCCAATCTAAATATAGCGGGCAAAACGATTACCAATAACACCTCCAGTGAAAACCCCCGCAGCGGCAGTAATATATACGGCTCTGTTTACTATCTCGATGGTTCAAAAATCGCAAATACCAATACTCTGGATGTAAAAATTATTGGCATTGATCCGGTAATTACCGCAAACCCCAATCCAAAAGGATTAATCCCGGGAGTAGATATGCCGTTTATTAACCTGCTAGTTAAGTTTAATAAGCATGTTTACGGCTCAAGCGGCGTAGTAGGCCCTGATCTGTCCTAGGAGTAATAAGGTTATGTCGATTATTACAACGGGTAATATGCCGTCTCTTTTAAAGGAGGGATTATATCTACCGAAAGAGAAGAAGAAAAAAACATCTGCTACAGGAGAGAATCAATATAAGAAAATTAAAACTAAAAATAAAGGTAAATAATTATGTCTATTATAACAACCGGTGATATTCCAAGTCTGCTTTGGCCGGGTCTTTATGAGGTAAAGTCTCAGTATGATCGGTTTAAAGGGGAATATACCAAAATCTATGAACAGGCTAATTCCGTCAAACATACCGAAAGGATGGTTGATATTAGAGGAACAGGTTACGCTCTTGAGAAAACGCAAGGTGCTCCTATTAAAATGGATACTATGGGAGAGCGGTTTACTTATGAATTTGTCCACCGGGAATTTGCTCTTGGTTTTCAGATTACCAATATTGCCATGGAAGATGATCTATATGCCGATCAGTTCTTTAATGGTACTAAATCGCTTACTACTTCTTATGAACAAACCAGAGAAGTAGTAGCGATGAATCCTTTTAACCAGGCATTTAACGTAGCAGCAACCCAAGCTAACGGACAACCTCTTTGCTCTTTTTCTCAACCTTACGACGGCGGTGTTTATTCTAACCGGGTTGGAGGATATAACGGAGCTAATGTTAATGTCGACTTTAGTGAAGCAGGCGTTGAGCAGGCAGTAATACTAGCAGGCAGGATGAAAGATCAGGCAGGACTGCTAATTAATGCTCAAATTGAGAGATTGTTACTACCTCAAGACTTAATGTTCTCGGGTTGCAGGTTACTTGAGTCCGTATTTAGAACAGGAACGGCTAATAACGACATAAATGCACTTTATAACATGAAGGCTATTCCGCAAGGCTATGAGGTAAGCCATTTCTTAACAAATCCTAGCAACTGGTTTGGATTAACTAACGTTAAGGGAACTCGTAAGCATTTTGTAAGGCGTCCGCTTAAAGTAAATGTTACAACCGACCCCGTAACTGAAACCATGTCAGTGCTTGCATCAGGTCGTTATTCTTTTGGCATGTTTACTCCTCTTGGGGTAATCGGCGCAACAGGTTCAACGGCTTAAATTTATGAACAAAGAACTACAAGGATTGCTTGAAGAAGCAGAAAAAGAACATCAAAAGCTTGTTCTGCTTCAAGCAGGTATTTTAGAAAAAATAAATCTTTACAAAGAAGAAAATAAAAAACTGACTCACTTGTTGATTTTATCTAAAGGAAAGATTGACGGTTATAGAGAAGTCTTGCAAAGAATGGATAAAAAGGAAGGATAATCATGTCTCAATTTTACGAATACAATTGGCCGGATACAAGCCTTAAAAATGGGATAGCTCTTGATCAAAAACCAACTGCAAATATTCCACTGCTATTAAATGGTTCTTATGTTAATAAAATCACAAGAACAGTTAACTTTGTTGATGATTTTAACATTGTTCCAAGAGTTACGCTTAATTCAGTTTCCGATCTTTCAGGTATTAATTTTCTTATTACCGGTTATCAGAATGGGGTTTTTATTAGTGAAACTTTAGCAGGACCAAATAATGCAACAGTTACAAGCGTCAACTGCTTTGATACATTACTGCAGATAATTCCAAGCAATACTACAGCTTCTACTCTTCAAGTCGGCGTTGCTTCTGTTGGATATTTTCCAATGATTCTATTAAATACTGTTAAGCAAAACGTAGCGTTTATAAATTATGCCTTAAATATAATACCAAACAAAATTAATCCTCCTAGTTATCAGATATTTCTATCCTTAAAAAATAATATAGGCCTAGGCAAATATGATTATTTAACAAGCGATGCTAACGGCAACTTTATTTCTTTTGTTGAACCATCAAGTAAAGCGGAATTAATCAACAGTAATAATTTAGCCCAGAACTTACTAATTAAAATTACTAAAAACGATACTAATTCATCTCTAAAAGCCCAATTCCTGCAATTGTAACTAAAGAGGAAAGTAAAATGCCGGCAACTAGTGGAAGTTATAGCTTTAGTAACATAAAAGCAGAGCTGATTATCAGAAAGGCTTACGAGTTAATAGGTATGCCTCTAAGCATGGTAACTGCCGAGCAATATAATTCAGCACTTAATATTATCAATTTTATCTTAAGCGACTGGACTAACTCCAATGTTAACTTATGGACATTAAAGCTAAATCCTATTTTTTTAACTCCGGGGCAAGCGTCCTACCCTTTGCCGAGCAACATTACTAAAGTATTTCAAGTATTCCTAAGAAGTAACGTAAGACAGAATTTTAGAGGAACAGCTTATAGTTCGGCAGGAGGAATTGCTGCTAATGCATTTGACGGTAATCCTCAAACAGCGTGTACACAAACAAGTGCTGATGGATCAATAGGTTATACTTATTCTACTCCCCAAGTGATCAAAATTCTAGGTGTGCAATCAAATGCAGATACGGAGTATAGCTTAACATTTTCCGGTAAAACGGCAGCAGATGGTCAGGAGCTTTATACTAAGGTTATTCCTAAAACCTTATATAAAAAAGGTATTACGCAGTGGTTTTTATTTGATGATAATTTAATTCCTTGTAATGCCTACGAAATAACCGAAAAGAGAGGAGCTACTCTTAATATTACCGAGCTATATTTTAACAACCAACTGCAGGATACTACCATGAGCGAGGTATCCAGATATGAATATCTCACCTATCCAAATAAATCGCAAATCGGTAGACCTACCATTTACTACGTTGATTACCAGCGGATTCCATCCTTGTATATATGGCAGACTCCCGCTCTCATGTATAATTTAATAATGTATAGCGGTCAAAGCAGTATAGAAACTCTAGAGAATTACACGCAAGGCATTGATATTCCGGCATATTTTTATACTCCTCTAATATATGGGTTAGCCAGCATGCTAGCAGCACAATACGCCCCTGAAAAAGAAGAAGGTTTAAAAACGAGATATCAGGAAACGCTGAGTCCGGCAGTAATTAATAATACGACGGAAGTCCCGCTTAAGCTGGAGGTATATAGTGACTAGTTTAAAGAACACTCCTGTAAATACACAAATGGGAGATTACGTTAGAAAGGACGTAATTGAACCTATTGGAACTTGTGATTATTCAGGATTTCCCTTTAGCAGGTCTGATCTGGTTAAGCAATATGAATGGCGCGGTAATCAGTTAGTCTGGACAGGAGCAATAGTCGGAAGACCTTTTGTAGATGAACCAAACGAGCAGAATAGACCACCGCAAATAAAAGGTGATCCAAAAGCCGTCCAAAACCCTCGCCCGTTTGGGATAGAGACGCCGCAAGGCCCTGAGGCAGTGGGCAACAGTTCTCCTGTTATTTTAGAAAATATCAACTTTACAAGTGATGATATACCCCCTGTTTTGCCTGATTTTGCCGGTCAGAGTGTTAGTAATATGGACGAGAGAGAGCGTTTAGAATCATTGCATCAAATTAAGTTTTAAAGTAATGACTAATAATTTTAATCCGGGTTTTGATAGAGAAAAAGCGGCTTTTTTAGAGCTTGCCAATAGAGGCGAGGGCTTAAGTCCCATAGAATATATATACGCAGGAAATGCTAGCTTTGAAAGTGTGCTTGCTTCTTATTTAAAAGGCGGCATGATTGATATTAACATGCTTTATGCTGTAAATATCGATGCTACAGATATTGTGACTGTAACGCTTGAAGCTAAAATTGCTACAATTGATACTGCCTATATTACTACTGTTTACTCCGATAATATCTATAACAAGGAAAAAATTACTACTAAAGACTTATTTGTATCACATGATTTAACAGTCGGTAGTGTTACTTCTTTAGCTACTGTTACCTTTCATCCATCTATTTTTGAAGTTGCTGGAGGTGTAGCATCTTTTGATTTAGGAGCATTTACTGTTATAGCAGGTGTTATGAGTTTTACAGATGCAACCTCCTTCTCGGTTAATTCTCCTATAGTATCGATTAATTATGTAGAAGGTGCTTTAAAAGCTGGAGCAGTTGGAATATATGCAGGTTCCTTAATGGATATTAACGCTCCTAAAATCCAGATAGGCGATCCGACCAAACTCGGAGTAACAACTCTTACAATATCAATGAAACCTGATATATCCTTTACCTGCGCCTCGGCAACGATCAATTTAACGGCCGCTACTCTAATTGATTTTACTAGCGAAGCAGACATTAACCTAAAATCCCCTACGCTGGATTTAGCAGCTGAATTTATAGAAGTAGGAGGTCTTGCAGATGTAGATTACACCACTATATTTGCAATTCGGGCCAATAAGTTTTTTGTTACTACCCAAAGCTTAGCAACTATGGAAATTCTAGATACGGGAGTCGGTACTAACTTCTCTTTAGATGGTATAGATTTATGTGATATTTCAGCTGATAAAGCAATAATAAATGTTACTTCAACTGCTGCAATTAACACTGCTGTTTTAGATATTAACAGCACTGACGTCAATATTAATAGCTCAACTGTTAATATCACAGGAACAGGAAATATAAGTTTAAAAGCAGCAGGGATTATTTCGGTAGATTCTCCCGGGACTATTCCGGGTACCCCTATTCCCGTTGAAGGTGGGGGAGCATTAATAGCGGATTTTGTACCTCCGCTTCCGGTTAGCGGAGAATTAATCTTTACCTTACCTAATGTAGTAACCTGTGAAGGCGGAAAGTTAGTTACTGTAGATTATATAGTAACTCTTACATGCGTTGTTTAAGATTGCTTTTTGAGTACGATTTGCAAAATAAATAATCTGTTTGTTATAATACAATTAAGTAAAACTTACGATCAGGCTTAAAAAGCCTCTCGTCATTGCTAGACGTTAAAAGGCGTAGTTTGTAGTTAAATCTTTTAAAAAACTACTTTGTCATAACTAGACGTTAAAAGGTCACCGAAGCTTGTATTAGCTTATCATTTTTAAATTCAAAAATATTTACGTTTTTAAATTACAGCGTTTTAAACGCTTACTTCTTTTTAATTAAACAATAATAAAGATATGTGGGAAATTATGTCTAGAATAAGAAATTTAAGTAGTGGCTCTCCATTACAAGCTCCAGAAATGACTACAGCCGAAATACATGCTTTGACTAACGTTGAAGATGGTATGATTGTATATAATACGGATACTCGTCAATTACTTACTCATGTTGCCGGTTCTTGGCTTGCTATAAGTAATAGCGGTAGTGCCGGTACTGTTACTAACGTAGATACGGGAGTAGGTTTAACAGGAGGCCCGATTACCGGAGCAGGTACGATTGAATTAACCGAGACAGGCGTTGAAGCGGGAGAATATACTGCTGCAAACATTACTGTAGACGCTCAAGGTAGGATTGTTTCTGCGAGTTCAGGAGACATCGGAACTGTAGACTCTATTGTCGGTACGGCAGGTCAGATAGACGTTGATTCTACCGATATTGCTAACCCTATCGTAAGTCTAGCTAATACAACTGTTGAAGCGGGAGAATATACTGCTGCAAACATTACTGTAGACGCTCAAGGTAGGATTGTTTCTGCGAGTTCAGGAGACATCGGAACTGTAGACTCTATTGTCGGTACGGCAGGTCAGATAGACGTTGATTCTACCGATATTGCTAACCCTATCGTAAGTCTAGCTAATACAACTGTTGAAGCGGGAGAATATACTGCTGCAAACATTACTGTAGACGCTCAAGGTAGGATTGTTTCTGCGAGTTCAGGAGACATCGGAACTGTAGACTCTATTGTCGGTACGGCAGGTCAGATAGACGTTGATTCTACCGATGTTGCTAACCCTATCGTAAGTCTAGCTAATACAACTGTTGAAGCAGGAGAATATACTGCTGCAAACATTACTGTAGACGCTCAAGGTAGGATTGTTTCTGCTAGCTCAACATTACTACCAGAAACAACTACTCCAAATTCAATAGTTACTTGGGGAGCTGATGGAAGTTTACTTAATAACTCTACCACCCAGATTGATAGTGCAGGTAATATGACTTTAAATGGTACTGTTACTGCTTCATCGTTTGCTTCTGTTGGTAATCTAGATATTGCAGAATCTGGAAAATTAAGAATAACTTCAACTAATCAAGGGGTAGTGCAAATTAATGCAAGCCCTGATCTTACTGAATTAGTTAATATAAATTTTAATCAAGATTTATATTTTCCTAGTGATGCAGGTACTCCAGGGGCATCACTAATGACTGATGGAAGAGGTAATTTATCTTGGCTTCCTAATTTATCTTCCATAATCAGTAGAAACAATACTATTTATGTTGATAATATCGATCCTATTGATGTTAATATTGAGCTACCTGATACCGGCGTTGAAGCGGGAGAATATACTGCTGCAAACATTACTGTAGACGCTCAAGGTAGGATTGTTTCTGCGAGTTCAGGAGACATCGGAACTGTAGACTCTATTGTCGGTACAGAAGGTCAGATAGACGTTGATTCTACCGATGTTGCTAACCCTATCGTAAGTCTAGCTAATACAACTGTTGAAGCGGGAGAATATACTGCTGCAAACATTACTGTAGACGCTCAAGGTAGGATTGTTTCTGCGAGTTCAGGAAGCATCGGAACTGTAGACTCTATTGTCGGTACAGAAGGTCAGATAGACGTTGATTCTACCGATATTGCTAACCCTATCGTAAGTCTAGCTAATACAACTGTTGAAGCGGGAGAATATACTGCTGCAAACATTACTGTAGACGCTCAAGGTAGGATTACTGCTGCTAGCAATGGTTCAAGTGCAAGTGGGGTAGATTCGGTTGTTGGAACAGAAGGTCAGATAGACGTTGATTCTACCGATGTTGCTAACCCTATCGTAAGTCTAGCTAATACAACTGTTGAAGCAGGAACTTATACAAATCCATCAAGTATAACTTTTGATGGTTATGGTAGAGCAACTAGTGTTATCAGTGGTAATCCTATCCTTCATGGAATGATTGTATTAGAGTCTGGTACAGGTTCTTTAGATGGAATATTACCAGCAGGAGTAACAAAAGGTAAGGTTACTGTAATTGGAGGCGGTGGAAATGGAGGTAACACTTCTATTACTACTGCAGTTGGAACAGGAGGAGGTGCCGGTGGTACTGTAATCAAGTACATAACCGACCTTAGTGCTTCGTCTAGTTATTCTGTTGGAAGTGCTGGAGAAGCATCAACATTTACTAGTAGCACAGTTTCACTTACAGCTAATGCAGGAAGTAATGGTGTTGTTGCTAATAGCACGGCAATACAATTAGGAGGAGCCGGTGGAGAAGCTAGCGGCGGGGATATTAATATTCCGGGTCAAAGAGGCGATAACTGTTCAACATCTTCAACAGTAGGATCAGGAAAAGGTGGTAATTCATCTCTTGCAAGCGGTGGAAGTAGTGTCGTTGTTTCAGGAAACGGAGATGCAGGGCTTTACGGAAGCGGCGGTAGCGGTGCTTTCAAAAATACAGCAGGTATCGGCGGTATTGGCGGCAGCGGTGTTATTATCATAGAGTATTAATTTCTATAGCTACGATAAATAGCGGTTACCTTAAAAAAGTAACTGCTATTTACTTGTTTTATATTCCCTATTTAGTAAAAAGTATGCGTATAATACGTATTTTGTCTTTAGATGGAGGCGGTATTAGAGGGTTGTTCTCTGCGACATTTCTAGAGAAATTTTGTAATGATGCAGGAATTAATGGTAATGAATTATGGAAGTATTTTGATATTATTTGCGGAACAAGTATCGGCGGTGTTCAATCTATAGCATATTCAAATGGTTTATCTCCTACTAATGTTATTAATTTATTAACGACTAACGCAGACAGCATTTTTACTATTAGAGCGGGAGTTAATCCCTTGCAACCTCTCGGTCCGGCAGGAGCTGCTACTTTAGGAACTGTACTGGCAGTTCCGGGAGTAGAACCTTATATTTACAACCAAGAACCTCTACGGAGTGCTTTAAATACAGCTTTAGGCACTACCAAAATGTTCCAACTAAAAACTAATACTTTAATTACTGCCGTAGGATTTCAAGGTGGAACTGGGCCAAGTAGTGATAAAGTTAATTTTCCATATGGTAATATTACAAGTAGTCAGTATTACCAATTTTCTAATGTTCTAATTAAAAACTTTACTGTCGGTCAAGAATACACATGTGTCGATGTTGCCGTTGCGACTGCCTCTGCACCAGTATACTTTCGTCCAACAGTCATTCAGGGAGCCGACCCCAATACTTTCTTCATCGATGGGGGACTATACCAGAATAATCCTACCGACCTTGGCTATACATTTTCTAATATTTTATTTCCGCAAAAAGTAAAGGTTTGCATTTTATCGGTTGGGACAGGTTATTCTAATCCTGACATTGAAATAACGACAACATCAGATAACTTAAGGGCAGCCCCTCAAAATGGACTTGGATTACTTGCTAATAGTCTTAACTTGACTATACAAGGAGGAACGGATGCAGTGGAGCTTAAATTTCAAATTCTCTCTTTATATAAGGGGGCTGAAAATAATCTATATTATTACAGATTCCAACGTTTTCTTGAAGATCAGGAATTAAGCAAACTTGATAATCCAACACCCGAAGCTATAGCATATTTGCGATCAGAGGCAAATATCCAATATGGGCATGACGCTCTAAAGATACAACGATTTATTGAGGCATGTAATTTTTTGAATTAACTAAATTTATACGATTTTCAAAGGCTATAAGCACACTGTGATATAATAAAAATAAAAAGGAAATATATGGCAGATTTAGATAATATAACTCAGTTCAGCGGTCTTACTATTACCAGCGATCAAAATACCGGGACTAATAACCATAATGCTACTTTTGCTCTTCCCTGTCTTACTGATAAACAAAAAGATGAAATAGAAAATGTTACCGCTTATGAAGTAGATAGTAAGAAGGTCAAGGTTAAACCGGGTACTATGATCTATAATATCGATAAAGCCTGTATTCAGATTTTTATTAAAGGTGTATGGCAGAATTTATATGCAGTTCCTACAACCGCTGCCGGAGTAGGACTGAGTAGCGGAATTCCTTTCATATTTCCAACAGGAAAAAAAGAAGAAGTAGAAACAGAAGAAAATCAGGTAGATGGGTTCACTTATTTTGATAATACAGAACCGAATTTAGACAAGACGCTTAGGACTTTTGACGAAGGTAAGTGGGGAACTATTACCGTTGTAGCTGACCCAGAATAAATCAATGAGGAATATATGCCGATAGATAAAGGAACAAGTAAGCCTATAACCCAGTTAAATGGACTACAGATTAACTATAAAGATAAAAATAGCTGTTTTAATCCTCCAATCGTAACAACTGAAGAAAGAGATGCTTTAGTTAATACCGATAACCCGGAAAAACCGATCAAGGACGGGACACTTATCTTTAACAGCGATACTGGTTATGAGGAATATTACAGTAGAGATAAATGGATAGAGTTGAAAGAGGGCGGCGGCGGAACCGGAGATGTAACGGGACCGGAAGTAGCGTCAGATGATAATATTGCCGTTTTTAGCGGAGAAACAGGGAAAAAAATAAAAGACGGCGGTCTTAAAATAGCTGCATTACAACAAGCTAGGAAAAATAAAGCCGTCGATAGCATTCCTCTATATAAATTAAGTAATCTTGGAGCGTTGCAGTTCGGCAGTAACGACAATGTTGCAGATACAGGAGTAATACTTGTGGACGGGCTAACACCGGTAACGTTTCAAATGCAAGGAACAGGAGCAGATAGCAGGGTATGCACTATCATTAACGGCGAACTTGGCGAAGGCTCTTCTTCTCCATCAGCACTTCTTGAAATAAATTCAAGCGAAGGAGGTTTACTGCATGCAAGAATGACAACTACTCAGCGAGATGCTCTTCTCGATCCTCAAGATGGATTAGTAATTTATAATACAGATACAAAAAAACTAAATGTTAGACAAGATTCATACTGGAAAGAGTTTATGCCGCCTTTTTTTGCACCAAGTTTTCTAGCTATAAATGATGGAGCTAGTTATCAGGCTACTATTTATGATATCTTTATTATAGGCTTTGGTAATTGTACTATTACGTTGCCAGTATTATCAGAAGCTACAGATGGTAAGCAATTCATATTCAAACAACGACCAAGTAGTCTAACAGCAAGCTATTCTATGATAATTAAAACCTCTCTTGGAGATAACCTAGATAATTTCAAAAAAGAAATAGTTATCGGATCGGGAGGTTGTCTACAGATAGTAGGGAACTATACACCTTTGGGATATACTAACTGGTTCATAATTGCATATACTGAGACAGTATAACTTAAAAAAACAGATTATATAACTCTAAGTAAAATTGTTGCAGTTGGTATTTACGATTTAGGTGATGATTATAACAAAAAATTGATGAATGATATTAGTCGTAACTGAATATGAATTACACTACTCTTTTAAACCAAATAATAGCTTATGCCAATAGAGGAGGTAGCATTGAATTTGCTGCCGCCATTCCCTATTTTATTGAGATGGGACAGCAGAAAATCTGGAAGGAGCTAAATACCACAGGTTTTCAAAAGGCATTTGACGGTCAGTTTCAGGCAAATAATGCTAATATCTCAAAACCTCCCGATTGGCAGGAAACTATCTCTCTAAGCTATGGAACGCCTGAATCCCTATTTACTAATAATGTAATTTTATTTCCAAGAAGTTATGAGTTTTGCATAAATTATTGGCCGAATGTCGATACCGCTACTATTGATAATCCACCGCTATTTTATGCCGATAAAATACAACCGAATACTAAGCCTTATGATAGAATTTTTATAAGCCCAACTCCTGCTCAAAATAATGTTTATCGGTTAATATATAACGGGCGACCAGACTTGATTACAAATGAGAATCAAACAAACATACTAACGGACTATTACCCTGATCTTCTATTCTATGCTGCCTTTTTAGAGGCTCTTATTTATTTAAAGGATGATCAGAGAATGCCTGTCTATACAAAGTTATATCAGGAAAGCTTAACTGCTGCTAACAACCTGACAAAAGATCGTTACATTGATCGCAGCGTAAAAAGAGACGTAGGGTAATTTATGGCTACACAAAAACAGATGTTTCCTATTATCTATAATCCTGGAATACTCCGTGATGGTTCTCCTTTTCAAGGAAGTTACTGCTCGCGTGGGCAATGGGTCAGGTTTTTTAGAGGACAACCCCAAAACATCGGTGGAATGAAAAATTATGTACTATATATACAGACTATACCTGAACTGTTACCACCTAGCTCTACTCCAACCGCAGTTCTTATATACTATGATAGCGATGGGAATAAACACATTTTAGTCGGGGTTTCTCTTGTTACTCAGCAACATAAATATAGCGTAATAGATGCTACTTATAACAATATTGGTAGTCAAACCTTAACTTATTTTAAGAAATTCACTAATCCTACCAATACCTTGACACAATTTGTGGTAGTAATAAGCATTATCAATAGCCTTCCAACGCAAATGATATTATGTCTGGGTATGAAAAACTACACGGATATTAATAGCAGCGAAGCTATTTCTAGTATCTTGGCAAAGGAAGCTACCGATGGTTTTTTTCAGGTAAATTTTCCTGATTTTGTTTTACAGGAAGCAACAGGAGGAATGATCTACGTGGGAAGTAGATTATTTTACTATGGTAACAACGGCCTAGTTAGGTGGTCTTCGATTGCCGCAGACAAATCAGGAGAGCAGACTGACTTGCAAAAACCTTTCTTATTTTTTAAAGATAAATATTCCATCAATATTAGCACCGATAAAGTAATCTACGGTGCAGAATGGCGAGGAGGAGCAAACTCGCCGACTATAATCTTCTGGACACTCGGCTCTGTTGTTCTTATTACCAATACTACAGGTAGCAATAATCAGGTCATTGATGATCCTGATGATCTTTCTTTTAGCAAGAAGGTATTATCAAGAGATAGCTCCATTTTATCTTCAAATAGCGTAGTTGAATATGACGGAATATTCTACTGGCCGGGAACACAAAGATTTTTTGTATTCAACGGCGTAGTTCTTCCGCTTGAAAATAATCTTAATCGT
>Ga0194124_10000977_pt1 | contig 39455 bp, 40 predicted proteins | sample TA2KigCas0mmetaG_FD_148605 | JGI IMG/M metagenome (GOLD analysis project Ga0194124, IMG submission 148605) | Freshwater microbial communities from Lake Tanganyika, Tanzania - TA2015031 Kigoma Deep Cast 0m | ecosystem: Environmental > Aquatic > Freshwater > Lake | place: Tanzania: Lake...
AAAAACCATTTTTTATTTTCTTCACTATTTAATTCATGCTTGCTATACCCATCAACAAAGGTTTTAATATCAGAGTTATAAACTGTCACAGTTCCATAATCTTCCATGTCTTCTAAATCCTCAACCGCTCTTGGATCTTCAACACCATATATTTCAACTTCAAGTTCTAACTCTACGGCCATGTTGTCAATAGAATTAAAAACAGAACCGGCCAAAGCATCAGCCAAATCCTTACTTCCAGAATTGGGATGGTCAATTTTATTATTGGAAAAAAGTCTTAATTTCAACAATTCTTCCTCAACAAGAAGTTCATTCCAATACCCCCTCAGTCTTGTGTCATAAATTGAAGTCATCAAGGTGTCATAGTCTGTCTTCTTAACGCTATGGAAATCTGCATTAATGCCTTGAGCCCTTAAGCTTTGGATCATTTCAATTGATTGCCAACGGTCAAAAGTCACCTTAGCAACATCAAATTTTCTACACAAATCTATAATCATTTGTCGCACAGAAGCAAAGTTAATTTCGGCACCGGGGCTTGCTTCCCAAGCATTTTAGCCAGAACAGTGAGTCATACATAAAGCCGATCTGTCTCGTTTTAATCCAAGGTCAACATGGATAAATCTCCTGTGTCCATCTTTATTGTTGAACCAGGGCTTATAAACTCCGTCTTCATCAACAGGGTTATCGCTGTGCATAAAAGCTTTTCTTACAAGATCTGCATCTCTAAAGTAAGCATCTTCCATGTTAGGTGGCTCACACTCAAAGCGAGCCTTTGCCTCAATTGGATTTCTGATGTATTCGGACTCAAGTTGCTCTCTTTGGATAGTAGGGTTAACTTCCCAAGTTGCAGCTTTAATTGACCAAGTTTTAGGTTCTCCTTTTTCAAAAAGTCTCCTTTATATCTTGGGAACGAAAGTAGAATAACTTTGCCGACTTCGGGGAAACGAGACATAACGGATAACTTACTCATGTTATAAATCGCTGAGGCTGAGCCTTTTGCTCGGATTTCACCTTTAACTTCTGCGTCCGTCTTAAAAGCTGATATTTCATCCAACACAACGGTTAAAACTTCATAACCTTCCCAACCTTCACTTTCAGAGTGACCAGAGAAACATCTTACAGGTCTGCTAAAGAAAAAAATCTCAGAGACTCTGGGTTCAAAACCAACTTGATTAAAAAACGGAGAACTCAACAAAAGGTTTTTGAGAGGTTCAAAGAAAACACGCTGAGCTTGTTGCGCATTAACGGCCAGGTTGAGCAAATCTATATACACACCGTTGGCTTTACCGTAATAACCAAGCGGGTCCTTTAAGCAATGTAATAAATAAGAAGTATATGCAATTGAGATCCTTGAGCAGTGGTCTTTTCCGCTACCCTTACCCAACATGCAAATCACTTCATTATCTGTATATTTCTTATAATAATCACTACCAGCTTTTGTACCCATTATCTTTTGTAATGTTTTTTCTTTAAAAATTTGCGTACTATGACGGACAATTTCTGATTGAATTGGCGACAAATTAGGGAGACCAAGATATTTTTTATCAGTAACAAAAACGTCAATAGAAACTGGTTCTTCAACCAGTTCATCTTGATTCAACAATTTATCAAAATCTTCATAATTAAGATTGACACCAATAAAGTCAGACATAAACACCTGGGTTGGGGCAGTTTGAAGGGTCTCTTTGTATAAGCGTAATGTCTAAAATTACAGTCTCTTGGTATAAATTATTTTTCAATTTCAGCCTCTTCAATTTCTTCTGTATCAATAACATCTTCTTTGTCCATAATCTCAAATGCTATTGCAAGTTCCTTCCTAACAGCGTCTGCAATCTCTGGATATTTTGAAATAACATCTCTGAGAACTCTTGATAAGATTTGGTTCACACTTTCTGCCTTCTGCATTCTTGAAATATAATCACTATCAGAAGTGTTCATGCCCAATAGTTTATGCAACTGTGCTTTTTTGGTAGCTAACTCACCCGCTAATTTGATTGCCTGAATTCTCGCTGGCACCATGCCATGATCTGTAGCAATATTGATTGTTTCCCATGCTTCTTTGCTTAACTGGTCAAACTCTTGTAAAGCTTTGATTGTATTAAACTGAACTCTTTCAAGAAAGTAAGGGTCTTCGTCCACCTGTTTAGAAAGTATTTTTTTATACTCTTCTATGTAGTCTTTGACTTCGCCGGGTTTTAATGACATTAAAGATGATATTTCATGTATAGAATAACCTTTTACATGAAGTTGGCCTACATCTTCAACATCTTTTAATTTTTCAATTAAAGTTTGACTTTTTGCTCTTTCAATATCTGGCATATTCTATTACCGTAATCTTTCACTGCAGACTCCCAAATCATTTCATCATATACTTTTACAACATTTTGGTATGTCTTGGCAGAAACTTCTTCATAAGAAGAAATTACATATAACATTTTATCACATAAATCTTGGAAATTTGGCTCTGCCCATTGCCCATGCCCTTCATATATACCATTCATGTTGGCTGTTCCCATTTTATAATCCAAAGCAACTGACAGCTCTGCATACTCCGTACATGCCGTAGCGTTAGTGCATATTGTTGGAATTGCTTTTGCCAAAGATTGATAAGGCAATAAACCCCAACCCTCCCCGCTTGTTGGATAAGGCTGATTGTATACACTCTTCATTTCTCCATTTTTAAAAATTCTTGCATCTGGAGAATCAACGCTTTTATAAAGAAGATGAACATCGTCTCTCTCGCCAAACAATTTTAAAAAAGCATTGACAGCAATCTGACTGTTTTTTCTTATTGAAGGAGAACCTATGCTTAAAAATGTAAAAGGTCGGTGTGGATACTTTTTCAAACTTGGGCTGTACAGGTTTTTATCTACCCCCAGTTTAAAATTGAATACAGGCACTCTATGCTTAAAAATGTAAAAGGTCGGTGTGGATACTTTTTCAAACTTGGGCTGTACAGGTTTTTATCTACCCCCAGTTTAAAATTGAATACAGGCACTTCTACGCCCGAATCAATAAACACATTCTTTGCCCACCGCGAAGTCGTCCAAATCTCATCCATTTTGTTCATGTGCTCAACCCATTCTTTAGGCAAAGCATTTGTTTCCCAATACGAAAATCCGATATTGTACCCATTGCAATAAGAATAATCATTTGGAAGACGATTATTAATTAAAATATCACAATCAACATTTATACCTTGTGATTGATATTGAATACCAATACCAGATGTAGTTAAAATTTGGACATCACTTGGTATTAAACATGTTTTTTCTATTTCAAACTCAAAAGAAGCAAGATGGTTGAAAATATTATCTTCGGCGTTCTTATATCCTTCATTTCTTTCTTGAGCTAAACTTGTTCCATTCCAAACAATTTTTGTCATATTATTCTTCTGGGTCAAATGCAAGTTCTCTACCAGAATTGTTAGCGGCTTTCTTTAATTCTACAAGCGAATAACCGTGTAGTTTTGTATATTGCACCCTGTAGTTGTACCAGCCAGATGTTCCTACCCAAAACTTTGGGTCTGTATCTTTTGCTAATTTTTCTAGTTCCTCTGCTTCAAGTAAGAAACTTAAAACACCCAAAGGCATATACACTGTCATGTCGTAATTTTCATGTTTTTCTTTTGCATATTCAGCCAAAAGGTCTTGGTACATTTTAATAATTCGCTTTACCGGCTCACCAGTAAAATGATCAATCTCTCCATTGGCATTTCTAATTCTGGGGCAGTAACTGTCTACAGTTGTAATGGTTCCAAAAGTTCTACACACCATCGGGCGGTATTTATAAATAGTGCATCCGTTTTTGTAGAAAGCACAAAGCCTTTTGGATTCACCACCTGGTTGCCAACTTTCATCATACATGGCATCAATCAGGGCATTTTTAATACCATCAAACCATTCATCAGCAGCTTCTTGTCCCTTATCCTCTAATACCAAATAATAATTTTGATTTAAATTATAAGCTATATTGGCACACTCAGTCATTGGAATAACAAGACCAATGTGACAGCACTTACCAGAGCCTAAGCACTTGTATTCGGTTGTGTTCTGCTTTGCCTCAATTACTCTAATTTGGTTATACACCATATCTAATTTTGCAAAAGTTGTGATATCTCTTGCTGTTACGCTTCTTTTCATTTTCCTAATCCCTTTCTTCTTTTTCTATTCTCTTTTGCTCTTTGTCTTCTTCTTCTTTCAACCTCTAACTGCATTGCTGATTTTGGTTTTCTTAAAGAAGTGGCGGCCAGGTTTCTTCCTTTGCCTCTAAATTTAAGCAAATCATATTTCTTTACCCAGTTATATAAGGCCTGGGGAGTTATAGTTATACCATAACTTTGCTTTAAAATTTACCCAGTTATATAAGGCCTGGGGAGTTATAGTTATACCATAACTTTGCTTTAAAATTTTGCAAATATCCGTCAAGTTCATTCTTTTTTTGACATAATGTTCGTAAAGCCAAGTTTGATCTTTGTAGGGTTCGTTTGCCATTATTTGACTTTCCAATACCAAAGGGAAATTCCCATTGCATCAACAATGTCATCGTCTTCTAAATTTGGAGTTTGTAAACCAAAACTTACACCGACAATTTCACGAACTCTTTGCTTTCTTTCATTTTTCATTTTAACCTGCAGAGATCCTTTTTGACCATTCTTTGCTAAATTTGCAGAGTCTTGCTTTGACAAATTTTTATAGCCGATGGCTGGCTTCCAAACAAGAGGGCTTACATCCTCTATCGTGGAACATTTGTCTGACAGCACCCCCCAAACAAACCCAATGATATACGAAAGAATCCTGCTGGTCTGAAAATTTTGAATATAGACAGACTGTTCTATAACAGCACAATCTGGCTTGTATTCTTCAACAACCAACAGGAGTTCTTTTTTAATTTTTCTGAATTTATCTGACTGATCTTTATCTTTTACTAGATCAATTTTTCCATTTGCGATAAAGTTTTTTTCTCTGTCAACTATAGCCCAAGCAAGAGAATGAGAAGCTGGGTCAAGGGCAATAACCCTTGACCACTCATGTTTGCCAACTATATTTTTTTTTAACTCACACAAATATTATAACTCTTTTCTGAGCTTTTCTTCGTCCCAACCCCAAGAAACAAGTCGTTGTATAAATCTTTCTATTTTGCATTGTTCACAAAGATTTTCTTTATTATATTTTGACAATACAGTTGTACAAGTTTTTGTTTTACAAATTCTTTTGTTGTTTTTATTTTTTTTATTTTCGTGATATTTTGCTAAAGTTTTTTGATTAGTTACAATTTTTCTACACTCACTGGAACAATAAGTTGCATTGTATACTTTAGCAATAAAAATTTTTAAACAATCTTGGTTTGTGCATACCCGCTCTTCTTCTCCGAACATCGTCCTCCGGTTAAAAGGGGTCTTCAACCCCCGGCGCATCCTCTGACCAGCACATATCTTGGCTAAATCGCAGTTTTGACAATTTGCCGAGGTTCTCTTGTAAGGGTGCTTTGGCTTATTACCATCAACAAAATCTTGGTAGATCTTGTTGTATTTTTTAAATAACTTGTCAATAAAGTCATCATCTTTTTCTATAAATATTGGCAAGATCTCTTGGTTATTTTTATTTTCGTAAATTACATATCCACTATTTAAATTCAAACATTTCATATATATTTGAGCTTGCCTGTAGTGTTCATCTTTTGGCTTGTTGTAGAGTTGTCTGTAGTGGAAGCCTTCTGAACTTATTGACTTTAGCTCAATTAATTTATGACCGTACCAGTCAATTATACCATCGGCAGTGCCTTCAATCGAAGGATTAGAATAACTTACAGGAATCTCCTCTGCAACTAAGATCCCAATATTATTAAAATATTTATAAAGACGATCATGCACAGCATGCCCATTGTGTCAAATATCCTATGCGTTTGTGCGCTGAAGGATGTCTCCAAAACAACGCCCTCAAATAAATAATACCAATATCTAGCGCACTGGTTGGTATAACTGGGGTGGAAGCCACCTACTTTTTTAAATTCAGGTTTGTTCCTCTCATTTAAACTGCTGTCTATCTTTAATAACAACTCTTCGGTTATTTCAGCATCAGTCCTTGGAGCCTTTACCTCTTTGGGTGCCTTTAATACTTTTAAAGATTTCAATTATTCGCTCCTTTTGCAGCAATTTTTAGTACATTTATATTTTCAGATAAAGCTTCATACATTGTTTTCCAAATGTCATTTACAAGTTTGTCTTGTTCACTCATCATAGTAGACTTTCTTTTAAAAGCCTGCGACTTAATAATCATTTGAGTTCTATATAGGCAGCCAAAACATTGGCATATTTAATTGCTTGGACACCATGATAATCACTAGGATTATCAACAATATCTTGCACTACCCTCATACACTCTAAAAACTCACGAGCTCTATCTCCCATAAGTTTTCCAATTAATTCTACATCGACAACAATGTCCGTCACAGCAATTTGTCTCTTTCAGTTTTGTCAGCCCAGCCAGACGCTCGGGAGATTGCACCCAGTATATCGGGTAAAATTTCTGTGCAACTGTTTATTATCATGAGATTATCCATTATGTTGAAATCTTCAATTTTGGGATACAGTTCAGATCTAAGCCATTCTGGTCTATCATGGTAAACCTTCTGTAGATACTCGTTCACTCGGTCAATATATTCACCTGGTAAATAACCGTTGTAATGCCCGTACACTTTTTTATTTAAGGCTCTAGCGTACCCAACCTCAACACAAACACCAGGGTCGGCAGAAGGTCCACGGAAAGGTTGTAAGTTTGCCACAATGCAATCTGCCATATTAATTTTTGCAAGATTGATTTCATATATCTCTTCGTGTTTTACAACTTTTTCGCCCTGGTATCCGTTGTCTATGGGTAAAATTGGTTCAACATTATAGTTTTCACAAATAGATGCTATGAAATCAAACCAGCCCTGATCGTATTTTCTTAACACATCAGGTCCAGCAAAATAAATTTTCATTTTAACTCCTAATTAATTTATGAAGTTCGTTGCCAATCCATTCGGCAACTGGTGAGGCTATTGCATTGCCACACATTTTATACCGATTGGTATCGGCAATTTTTTTACCATTAGAATCAAGTTGAGTGTGGTTATCAGGAAAGCCCATTAATCTTTCACATTCTAAAGGTGTTAATCTTCTTAAGACAAGCTCTGGTGTGCATACAGCATGTTGAGATGTTGTATCAATAGTATAACTAGGATCACCAACATCACCAAATCCTTTTCCAGCTGGCCCTGCCGTGTCTGAGCGACCAATCAACGTGCCCTGTATTGGAATAGCAATTTGTTCACCAACCAAGGGTACTTGCCCTCCGCCTGTGCCCATCCTATGTTTCAAGGTTGGGAAGATTTCATCTTCATATATGCGCACATCGTTGACTCTAGTACCGTCAACAATTAAAACAGTAGCCCTGCTCTCACCACTATTATCAAAAGAATTTAAAGTAGGACTGGTTTCCTCGCTACGCCACACTTCGGCTGGCAGGTTACCTTCATCATCTCTAGCGCCCGACCTAACCACCTTGACATACGGTTCAGGAACGGAATTCATATCAGGTCGTTCATGATTGTAGAAAGATGTGCTCACCCCTCCTTGACCGTATTTACTATATCCTGTTTTTCTACACCAGATAGGTTCACTAATGCCTGCCTCAAGGGCTCGGGCAGCCTGTTTCCTTTTCTTTCTGCCCTTTTTAATATCCCCATCGCTGTCTTTGGGGACAGATAATATTTGACCTCCACTTCGCTCAATGGCTGTAGGATCCCAACAAGCGACGAGAAAAACCCTTCTTCTTCTCTGGGCGACTCCGAACCACTGTGCATCCAACACATGCCATTCAATTGCCAATGCCCCGATGTTTGCCATTTGGTTGATGACTTCACCGAAATCTTCTCCTTTATTGCTTGTGAGGGCACCAGCGACATTTTCCCAGATTGCCCATTTTGGATATTCTCCGTTTGTTGCATCTCGCATCTCCTTTATTATTCTTACACCTTCAAAAAATAAACCAGATCTTTCTCCTCCTAGACCTGATCTTTTACCAGCAACCGATAAATCCTGGCATGGCGACCCAAAAGAAATTAGATCAACAGCAGGAAGCATCTTTGCGCTTACAGTTCTCACATCTTCGTATTTGATTACACCAGGCCAATGTCTTTTTAAAATTTCTTGACAATTTTTATCCCATTCAACTTGGAATTTACAATCCCAACCTGCTGCATCAAAACCTAAGTCAAATCCACCGACACCGGCAAATAAACTTCCATAAGTTAATTGTTTCATTTTATTTTCCTTTAAATATAATTAGAGCAGAAGGGAATGGTGCGGGGTTCTTCTGGTCGTCAAACTTTAGTCTACCCTTGATAAAACGAATTTCATCAGAATTCATGACAAAGTTATGCCACCACCGAGTATCGGTACGACTAGGAATAAGAAAAACTGAAGTCTTCCCTTTTGCCTGTTCCTCAACAGCTTTTTCTAACCACTTGGCAATAACATTGCCATAAGGAGGGTTAACGAAATTACAGTTACCCCATTCAACTTCCAAACCATCAAACTGAGGATTAGGAGGACAAGGATCAAAATCAAAATTAAATTCTTCATTAAGTTTCTCATAAAATGCCTTTGGTGTTTTCCAGTTATTTTTCTTGCAGCAGTAAAATGTACTTTACTCTTATTCATCCCATTTTTTCCCTATAATAATTTTTGGTGTTTCATGGCATATTCCACATCTACCCCAACTACCATTGCCCCAGTGAGTTTTCCACTCACGACAGCATTTAATTACTATTTCAGGACCGTACCGCTGCACTAATTTTTTTCTACCTTCATTCATAATCACTGTCTCGTATTAATTCTTTAAAGACATGCCATTCAACTATTGCAACTTTTACATCTGAATCTTCTCCAAATACAACCGAGATACAAGGATGTTTATGATTTTGCTTCCAAGCATCTCGACGCATTTTAATCCAGGCTGTTCTGGATAAAGTGAATGACGCGCCATTATGTTTATAGTCAACGAGGAATTCATGAAATTCAGCATCCCCTTTTTTAAAACCCCTGCCAGAGTTTTTAACTGGTTTTGCACCATCTCTTTTCGCTTCTTGTTTTTCATTTCTTTTCATCTAAAGCCTCCTTACATAAACGACATGTAAATTTTTCTTTATTTTTTGTTACATAATACTTTCCACCAGTTAAACCGCAAGGAGTTTCGTAAAAATCCTGACCGTATTTACCGATTGAGTAATGAATTGTTATGTCGTCTTCAATTTTCATATTACTATTCTACTGGTTTGGAAGGCACAGCATAGTCGTCACCACGGCATGCACACGGGCATTTGGATTGATTTTAAAATTACTCCCAAGGTCTTGATTTGTCATGTTTGTCTTCCATCCTTTGCACAGCAGCCATAAAGAAAACAATACACAATCCCAAAGCAAAACCAACAGGATCACAAATAAAAGTTTTAATCTTGTTCATTAGATATAATCCTAGCAGATATATCGGCTATCTGCTTTTCATCTAGTTCAATCTTACTAATTCCGTTCCACTTTTCTTCTTTATAAAAGAACCAAGCTCCCCTCCTTTCAATAATGTTCATCTCAACAGCAATATCAAGGAGTTCACGATACTTGTCCAAGATACCTTCTTGGGGAAGGACATAGTAATGACCACTTGTCCCGATGCTTGGAATTTGCTTTGTCTTTTCAATTGTCCAAGTGACTCGCTGTGAAGTAATCATGTTTGTGTCATCCCTTTCCATTTCCTTAGAAGACATTGACAAAAACAGTTTAACAATATTGTGCATGTTGTGATGAACAGTGTTGCCCATTTTTGCTTTTGTAACTGCATACATACCAGAAAGATCAATAGTTTGATGAGCAATAAACATCATCATATTTCTTTCTTTATGTAGATAGTTGACTAATTTTTGAAGCAGGAAACCTTGAGATCTAGACTGCAGACCCATTGCTTTGCCACCTTCAGGCTTGTCGTAAAACTCTTCCTTAATAATATTTGAGAGAGAGTCAAATAAAAAAATATGTTTTTCTTCTTCATGAGTCAAATACGGATAGACATTCTTAAGAATATCTTCTGCAACTGTTGATTGAATGACAACAATGTCATCAATATCAATACCACACTTGGCAGCATACCCTTCGTTAAAAGAATATTCAGAATCAACAATAACTGGTCGGAATCCTCTTGCTTGTGCCTCGGATAAAATCCTAAAGGCCATCGTGGACTTGCCCACTGATGGCGTACCCCAAAATAAATGTGTTGCACCTGTGTTCAAACCTCCACCCAATGCTCTATTTAATCCAACGCTGGGCGTAGGAATAACCTCATGAACTGGCATGGTGTCACCCTTGCGCTTATCAACTATTAACATTTTTTATTCCTATCTAAAAAAATCTGTTCCGAGTCTTTTTACAACTGATTTCAAGAACTCATCACAGCGAGTTTTCCAATTATAGTTGGCGTAAACAGCCGGTGCCTGACCAAAATAGTATTTTATTTCGGTATCAAAGTTGTCTACAACTTTTCGCATAAGATACACTAATGAATCAACATTTGGCAGAACAACTTCTCCCTGGGTGTATCCTGTGTGTTGTGTCGGCCCAATTGTTGATTCAACAACATTTGACCCCAAATAATTTTCATAAGAACACCATACACCTGTTGATATCACAGGCATCCCTGTCGCAAGAGCTTGAAGCGGTATAAAACCAAATCCTTCACCTTCCACTTGGGTATACCAAAACATCATGATCATAGTAAAGTTGCACCATTTTTTCTTTGGTATACGTTTCATAAATATATTTAATACCTTCGTGTGGCGACACCAAGAATGATGAGTGACCAAAGCCCTTTGCTTCTTCATGACCGTGATATTTCAATGTCAAAGAAACATCCGCTCTATGACGAAAAGCCTTTAAAAAAGCCTCCTGAGCCAGATCAGCACGCTTACGGGGGCTTCCAGAATCAATATGCAGGAATTTTATTTGACGATTGTTGCCTCTTTTTTTAGGTTTCCACACATCATCAATACCCATCTCAAAAACATATGTTGGAGTTTTAATATTAGAATTTAATACAGATTGTTGAGCAAAAAAGTTGCCAACCCAAATTTCATTAACAGAATTCATAGCATCAATCCAATGATCCCAAACTTTAGTTGCTTCTAAATGCACCCCTTGTATTTTGTATTGATGATCGTAAAATTTTTTAAAATCTGGAGAGCGCAAATTTTGCATGTTATGCAAGTTATACCACTCTGGTTCCATATAGAATAATTGAGTATTTGCATCTGGTGAATTTTCCAAAACTTGCATTTTTTTGTTTCTATATGAAAATTTTGGAAAATGTTCCAAAAATTTATAATAACTGTATGAGTAACCCGAAGCGCCATTTGCATCTTTAATATGCTGGTCTGTATGCAGAGATATTTTCATTGTAAAACAACAAGTCTTCTTGTTGAATGAGGAATGAACCCGGGGGTATCAACATGACAAAACTTCATATCTATTGATGCAACAAGAGTCTTTTTTGTATTTTTCATTATTAATTCAAATTGATCAACACTCGGTTGATGTTCTATTGAGTGTTCAATTATGGTAATTTTTGATTCCTCAACAATCTTAAAAAATGAATCCCATTCATCTTTCTCGCCTTCAATTTCCAGACCGAGCGCCATGACACCAAAATTATCATCCAACAAATCACCATGTTCGTTAACCCATGCTGAAACTGTTCCATGATAGGAATCAACCATTGTTTTTAAAGGATCAATTGGTATTACATTATATGGGTACGCGCCCCCAATTGTTCTTTTATAAGCACCAACATCAATAATAAAACTTACATCAGATAAAAAATATTCTGCAATGTGATGTCTCAAAAGATACTCTTTTGATATTAAATATTCCCATCTGTCCACTACTTGCCAACTCTCGGCATTATTAAAGCAGTTCCACACCCAACCGCAAAATTCACCATATCATGACCGTTTTCTTTTGCCCAATCAACAGCGGCGTAGTAAGAGCCAATGGTCGGATGATCCCCATCAGAGCTATTGTTTGTATCATGAACAGTTATAGCCCAAACCTTATGTTTGTTCATATTTCCACCATAATTATTTAAATCTTTATATACCTGTTCGTATGAATGGTCTGCATCAACATGTAAATAATCAATTGAAGGGAATAAACCGTAACACTCATCTGTTGTATTGACAATCAGATTTATTTCTGGATAGCCCTCTATGCCTGTCTCTGTGTACACGGGCAACCCCCAGGGACCAATATTTGCATCAATTAAATTAATATTAAACTGGCCGAGAAGACCTTCTTCAATTAATGTTCTTTGCGCCTCTACCATTAACTTTGGAACAAAGCCAGCCCCCGAACCCAAGCACACAACACTACTGGCTCTTAACGAGTAGGGTAATGTGTAATAAAAAGATCCCATGCCTAAATGATTACCAACAGAACCGTGTGATTCTGACCATTTAGATGTTTTGATTATCTCCTCAAACCTTGACATAATCTTCCTTTTTAAGAGATTTTCTTTCTATGTAATTGTCAATAGAAATTATACCATTCTCGTTTTCAATTTTGTATGAATCTAAGCGAGTTAATGTTTTTTGGTCCTCAATTTTATTGAGTCTAACAGCATACCAATTTCCAACCGAGACAACATGTCTAAGTTTTTTAAAAATTACAGGGAAAATAACAACCTTGAAGATTGAGTCTCCGTCCCAGCAGTAAAGGTTGGACATGTCTGTGCCTTTTGATGTGGTAAATGTCCTCTGATGGAATACATACATCAATGTCTTTTCATCATTTACCAAACCCAAACCAGTGTTATACAACCACTCTTGTTCATGTTGCTTGCCTTTTGATATTTTCATCATTAGGTTGTATAAAGGAGTGCCGTGGTATTCATATGCATCACAAAAAGCATGCAGTGTCCTGTCACCTATTAATGCATAAACAAAATCTCTTGTTGCAAGTTCAGTATTTCTTTCTGCAAAAACTGTTGTTGAGCCTGAATGATCTTCAAATTCAATCCGCAAATACTGAGGTGTCTTTTTTGTAGACCGGACCACCGCTTTTACAAGAGTGAGAGGAGAATTTGTTTCATGGAAATCAACAATCTCTCCCACAAGAGTGTCAATTTCGTTTGCCCCTCCAGTTTGCTTGAGAGAGAAACCCAAGATGGGCAAGTAATACTTTTCATGGTCATACTGAGAAGCATGACCGATTTCAGAAAACGCACCAACCTTGTCAAAGTTTTCTCTCAGTGTGCTCTTAACAGCTGTCTTGCGACATTTATTTGTGAACTCTTCATAAGAATTAAAAGGTCTCTTTGCAAAAATTTCTTCAATAGCAGCTTTACCACAAGAAGCAACATTTGAAAGACCAAAACGAATTGCGTCACGATCAATTGTGAACAACTCACCTGAGATATTAATATCTGGAGGTAATATCGTGATACCCATTCTCTGCGCTTCCATCAAGTATGCAGTAATCTTGTCAGTCGCAGTTTCGTTATACAGCAAAGCCCAAACAAACTCAACAGGGTAATGTATTTTTAACCACATCGTTTGGTATGAAAGCATTGAATAAGAAACCGCATGAGATTTATTAAACATGTACAAGGCTGCCAGTTCAAACTCAGACCAAATTTTCTTTGCTGCAGTCTTTGTAATATAAGGATTGTTAATAAACTTCTCCTTAAACTCATCAAAACCGGCAACATCCCTTTTCTTACCAATGATCTTCCTCAACTTGTCTGCTTCGGCCCATGTAAAACCAGCAATAAGCACCGCCATCTGCATCAGTTGCTCTTGGAAAATAACTGTTCCATAAGTTTCTGCAAGGACTTCTTTCACAACCTCATGAGGGTATGAAGGTTTAGCGTTGCCCTTCTTGCAGTCAATGTATTTCTGCCCCTGCGAAAGAAGAGCGCCTGGCCTAACAAGGGCGTTGGAAACAACTAGGTCATTGAAATTGTCAATGCCCATTCTTTCAATTAAATTTCTATAAGCAGCGGCATCTGCTTGGAATACACCTACAGTATTACCAGAATTAAAATTCTCAAAAATTAAAGGGTCGTCTAGGGTTAGCGATGCCTTTCGTGTATCAATTCCCCTTGTTTCCTTAATCTTGTTTATGCAATCTTTAATCACAGAAACAGTCTTGAGACCAAGAATATCAATTTTAATTAGACCGACAGCCTCGGCATCTTCCATATCAAAAGCCGTAACAACCGATCTTTCACCGGTTGCCGAATCTTTACGGGTTTCAACAGGGCAAACTTCACTTAACGGTAACGAGGAAACCACCATGCCAGCAGCGTGGACTCCAGCATTTCTAATCCGACCTTCAAGCATCCTTGCAGTTGTCGGAATATCTGGATATTTCCGACAGAAGATTTTACCCTTCTCTGTTGCAACCAGTTCATCAATGGTTTCAAAGTATGGGGTAATAGCATTGATTTCTTGATACGGAACCTGAAAGACTCTAGCAACATCCTTAACTGCTGACTTTGGTTTGAACTCTCCATATGTCGTGATAGCTGCAACATTATCTGCACCCCAACGCTCTCTTAAATAATTACGGACCTCACCACGGCGCTTGTCCTCAAAATCAAGGTCAATATCTGGGTAGTCGTTTCTTTTGAACCACGACCAGGGCCGCGACCAATACCGTTATTGTCTGCCCATTTAACAAGATCCCAAACAATCAAGAAATAATCAGAGAACCCAAGATTGTTGATAATTGACAATTCTTCTTCAAGCCGAACCTTGTATTGTTCACCAAGACTCCTGTTCTTGATTGCAAACTCTGCAATTTCACGCAGATAATTGTTTGATTCAAGAACCTTGGAATATTTGGGAAGAAGATTGCGTTTTGTGACAACCTCGGCTGAACACTTCTCAGCAATCTCCATTGTATTTTCAAGGTATAGCACATTATCATAGCCAACCTCCCTAAACCAAGAATGAACCGTTTGGGCATCTGCAATATAAGGATTAATCTCATCAAATCTTAAAAACCTCTGAGGATACATTGCATTTATCTTGTCCACAAGGTCATGCTTGTGGTCGCTTACTGAGGTAATATTGGCTTGGGCAATTCTAATATCTGCAGCACTTAATGAAGGGTACTGAGACACCATTAGAAGAACCTCTTCGGCTCCACGGTGGCTGTGCGTTGGAAAATGGCAGTCAGCCGTAGCAACAACCTTTTTGTTATAGGTGTTGGCCAGTTTGATTAGATTGTCATTGAGGTTTTTTGAGTTCCATGCTTGGATTTCGTAATAAAAGTCATCTCCAAAGATTTTGATAAATCTCTCGGACAATTCTTCAGCCCTGGCATAATTACCAGCCTCAATTGCCTTTGAAATTGCACTGGCCATACAACCAGAAAGGGCAACAATATCGCCCCTGACCATCTGCTCTAGAAGAGCAAAATCAATGCGTGGTTTATAATAAAAGTTTTTGGTCCAACCCAATTGAGACATTTTGAAAAGTTTGTTTAAGCCCTCATTATTCTTTGCAAGAAGGATGAGATGAAAACGCTCGTACTTTGTTTGTTCGTCTTGACCAATTGAGGGGACAAAATAAGCTTCAATGCCAAAAAGGGGTTTTACATTATTCTTACGACACGCATCCTGAAATTTAAGAACTCCACCCATCGTGCCGTGGTCTGTAATTGCCGAAGCAAATTGACCGTTTGTACTTGTAATCTGTGCAATTTCATTTGGCGTAGACATACCATCTAGCAATGAATATTCGCTGTGACAGTGCAAATGCACAAAGTCAATCATTTAGTTCCAATCTAAATCGTAAAGTGTTTCTATTGTTGGAAATTCGTTCCAGTGCGGCTCATTGTACCACTGCTTTCTCAGGTAAGCATTTACACCTTCATTCAAAAGAATTCTTACTTCGTTCGGATTATCTTCAACAACAAAAGCCGGATTCAATTTTTCAATCACGCCGTGCTTCTCATGTATGTTTGTAAAAGAAACACTGGATGCTCCAACTCTCCATGTGTCCAGCCATTCATGAGTCGTCTTCATTGCAGCACTACAGCGCCTTGCTGTCACAATATGTATATCAATATTTTGGCTAAACCAGTAGTTGATCTGGTGCCATGCGTCCGCGTATGGCTTTAAATTTTTCCAAAATATTGTGTTGTTGAATACGTTCATTGCCTCTGGATCATTTGGGGATCACTAATCAACCAATGTGAATAGTCATAATCGGCCACGCCTTTTGCCATGAATATCTGGGATATGGGCGTATCAATGTCGGCAATAACGCCATCTAAATCTAAAACAATATTTTTCTTCATAATTTTGGACAAGCAAATAGGGAGCCCCGAAGGGCTCCCCATCGCCATTCACCTCACCAAGTGTCTTTTTCAATTTCTCCGGTTGTATAAAACTTCTCCTGCTTCTCATAAGGAAGAGTTAAATACATATTTGTAAGATCATGATATGGCAAATTCTTAATTGAATCTGGCATTTCAGAAACCTCAAGAGGGATCAGGCTGTAGTTTGTATCTGATGCACCTGAGCCAGTTCTAGAAATCTTATAGAACCGGTCTGTGATCGTACCAAACTCCTTGGCATACTCAATCAGAGTAAGACCAACATGGCGCTGATTAAAAGTCGTGTCAAGAACTCTCGGCTCCCAAACACCCGGCTCTGTCTCAACAGCAATGTTGATCAGAAGATGAGGCTTTGGTCTCCAAGCTTTATCAACAGTAGACTTCTCAGCAGCCCAGCAACGATAGTTGTACTTTTCTAAACCGGCAGTAGAGGCAGCCCTCCACTTCCAATTAATTGGCGATGTAACAACCGGCACATTAATTGCAGTACCAGACTCATCGTCATAATTCTTAGCGGGGCCTCCGTCATTTCCTGACGGAATCTGATCCGGTACGACTCTCCTGCCGACACCGTGAAATATTTCTTAACAGATGATTTTCCACCTTGTGGTGTGACCACCTGCTTTTCTAATTCATTTAAAGTTTTCATTGATTTAAACATGTTGTTCTCCTATATTGTAAGTTTTTTGTTTTCAATTATGTTTTGTATTTGTTGTTTGTTCATCTCACCTGGGTCTTTAAGCCCAGTTGAGTTTTCCACCGTGTAAATCTCTTTACCACGGCAGAGATCTATTATAGCACATTTCATTGCCTCCCCTGCCTCGTCGTTATCAGAAAAAATTATGATTGAATCAAAATACCTTTTCATCATCTTGACTTGGCTGGATGTTACTTGTGCTCCAAGAGTTGACACAACATTTGGATAACCGGATTGATGAATTGCCATAGCATCAACACTGCCTTCTGTAATTATACAACTGTTAAAGGATTTGGCGTTCTGGAGATTGAAAAGGTAATCAGCCCTACGAAAACCACGGTTATAAAGATATCTAGGTTCTTGATCCTCACGAATTGCCCTGCCGATGTAACCGACCAGTTTATAAGACTGATCCCTTACTGGTATTACGATTCTTTCTTTAACTCTGGAAAAGCCGACCTCAAAGTATTCAAGGGTTTCAAGAGTAATGCCTCGATTTGTGATCCCCTGCAATAACACAACATCTTCTTCTTTTGAAAAATCAATTTCAATATCAACAATGTCCAAGTCTTCTGTATGCTCTTTTTTGAAAAAACCTTTTTCTATCTCTTTCTTAAGAGCAATCGGATCTAACTTGATATCTTTACCGTATGGCTTGCCAGTTAATGCTTTGTAAAGTTGTCGGAAATTTCCTTTCTTGCCACAAGATGGGTTGAAGCATTGCCAAAGCCCAGTTTTCCTATTGATATAGAACGCAGGACTATTTCTGTTTTTGTGAAAAGGACAAAACAAATTAAACTCTTGTGATGTTTGAGATTCAATGCTAATAGAAAGTTTCTCTAACAACTCAAGAATCTGTGATTCCATATCAAATATTGAAAATGATTTGAAATTTGAAGATTTCATTTTTTCTGTCGTAGTCTGTTTTCAGCACAGTGTTTTTAAATTCTCCGTGCTGAGAGCGCCATTCATCCTCAATCCAAGGTCTAAGCCTTATAATAGTTTCAATATCTTCGGCTTCACCTGAAATTGCTTTCTTAGGTATTAAATATCCCATTCTTCCTGCCATTTCCCTGTTTCAAGGTTCCATCTTAAAAAGAAACCAAATTGTGTTGATCTTCTGACTTTTCTAGATACGATCTGGAACAGGTCGGAATTATATTCACGGTGGATAGCAAGCACTAAGTCAGCGTCGTAAGCTAACTGCTTGCTCCAAGCAACCTCTTCTAATTCCGGTGGTCTTTCGGAGTGACCATCGCTCATTGTTACAGCAGCAACATCAACAATTGGCACACCATTCTTGACTGCCAAAATAGATAAATTTTTGGCTTTCTCTGTCTCATTGCGAGCACCAGAAGCGTCATCAAATAGACCGTGATAATCAAGAATAACAATGTCTGGTTTATACTGATCTATTTTTGCCTGCACCATATTCTGGTCTGCTGTTTCAAGACCCTCAGATGTGACAAGATGAATAGCGTGCTTACCATCAAAAGTCTCCTCAGCCCATTTCTCATAAGGCTCAACAACAGTTGGATTGGCCCTTACAAGATCTGTATTAGTAAATACACCACTGCCGTTTGTAAGTAAAGTGTCTAGCCTGTGGCCTTCCTGCTGTTTATTCATTTCTAATGAAATAATTAAAGGCCTGTAGCCTGCGCGCCATGCGTTTACTGCGAACAGTCTTGCAATAAAAGACTTACCAACTCCAGTCCATCCCAGCAGGACAATAAAATCACCCGGTTGCCAACCGCCAAATTGCTTATCAATAACATTGATACCACTAGGGATACCCTGCAATTCGTTATTGCCCCTCTTGGCTCGCTCTCTTAAATCAACAACCCTGTCCTTCCACTCACCAGCAAGATCAGTATCTTTGAGGTTGCTGGAGAATTTATAAAGTTGTAATGTGTTCTCCATAAGATACGCCAGCGCCTCTTTAGGACCAAGATCACCAAGAAGCGCATTTGCTCTAGAGACAATAACCCTAGTTTGATAAGACAAAGACTCTTTCTTTGCCTCATCTATATAATATTTTAGTGGTTCTGGAGTTGCATAAAACTCAAACTCAGGATGGTGCTGTTTTACAGTTTCTTTTGACGGAACTTTTTTGTGCTCATCATAATGATTGGTAATAAAATTCCAAACATCTCTATACTCTATAAAGACATTTTCAATGCCTTCGTTTACTGCCGTAACATAATCATTTGTTTGCATTAAAGAATTCAACAAACGTACTTCGTAATTCATTCTTTCATCATTCTGTCGTGAGTGTCCTTAACAATTTGCATAAACATGTTCTTAGACTCTCGTTCTTGCTTTACCTTGTCTGTAATTTTTTTAGACTCAACCGCAAAATCAAAAATAAGAAACGGTCCTGGTCTTGATTTTACGAAATGGGTTATGGAATCAAACAACAACCCTGAGTCGTAGTGTTCGGCTAATGCTTGAGCAACAGCCTCTTGCCTCGGTGAATCTGGAATAAATAATTTATTTGATTCTCTGCAGGATTTTTCTAAGAACAGAAGAAGATCTTGTCCTGTTGTTCTGTCGCTCATTTTCAACCTCCTTCCAAGTGTAGTTTAGATATTCAAATTCAGAAATACCACCGTAAGTTCCATAAATGTCTCCAGAATTCCATGCATATGTAAAGCACTCTTTTCTTACTGAACATTCATTGCACACTTGAACGGCTTGTTCTATTTCTGATTTTTTGTATGAAAACCAAATACTTCTATCTTTGTGTTCAAAACACAAAGCTTTAGATTTCCAATCTTGCGTATTACTGCTTTTCACTGTCTAACTCTTGGAGTTTGGCTTCAATTTGGCTGTCAATTGAATCCCAAAGTCTCTTCCAAGCGTCTTCATCTTCAAGCGAAGTCGCCTTGCATTTAGCACCAGCATCAAGCCTTAGCGATTCGTAATTGCCAAGATTTTTGGTAATACCAATGGATGCCCAAATCTCCACTTCATTTGTATTCTCTGCCATGTCATTCCCTTGTTTTTGCTTGGACCTTCCGAGAAAGGTTTTGTATTGTGTATTTTTTTGTATTTACAACTGGTCTACCAGGTGTTCTGGTGTTGAAAAATTCAACCATGATGTAAACATCCTCCTCAGTATAGTAGCGCCAATTGCTATAACCGGGGCATCCGCCCCCAAACTTTTTTGCTTCAGGGATAAGAAATTTTTTTTCATATTTTCTAAGAGTATCAGGTCTTTTTTCCACAATCTTAGCAACTTCACCAACAGTATAAATTCTATATAGAATTATTTCGTGACCAACAAAAGGAATTTCAATAATTTCTTTGTTATCAAGTCTTTGTACATAAATTTTATTTATCCTCTTGGATATTTTTTTTAATTTAACGATATAATTTGAATATGTATAAAATTTATTAGTAACAAGAGCATTATTAATCATTTCTGCCTCTTATAACCACTATTCATCTTAGAGACAAAATCTTTCAAAAAGGATAATTTTACATCTCTAGTATCTGCACATATGGCACATGTGATATCAATGTAATACTCACCAGCAAACCAATACTCTTCTCCTGCAAACTTTGGTCCACCGCATTTGGAACACTTAAACCTTAGACCTTTGATGTTCATAATCAATCCAGCCAGCAGTTGTATTCAGCAGTAACAATTCCCCTCTCTGGGTGAACAAACATCAAAGGCTGAGAGGCTCTGCCCCCACAGCAGCCAAACTCTCCATTGCATAAGTATTTGTTGACTCTGGGCTACCCGAAATACGGCACTGAACTGTGTTAAATGTCATTTTAGTAGGAGTATGGAAATGTCCAAAATACACATCATCAAAATGTTCCGGTATAGCACCAACCTTCCAACCGTACACTTTTTTCTGGAAAGAGTAGAATGTTGAAAGACTACCGAACTGGTCCCCGTGAATTAATAAAGATGTATAGTTTCCAAAAAGGCCGTCTGGGATAACAAACTTAATACGCTTTTCACTTTCAAACATTAACTGCACTATTCTATACAACATTCTGTCCCCATTTGTCTCTGGGTCGTGATCTCTTCTACCTCTGCCACCAATGGCACCGTGATTTCCGATCACACCAACAAAGGTTATGTTTTCAAAATTTTCCAACATCTTAGTAATGAACTTTTTCATTATTCTTGGACCATCGACGGTAATTTGTCTATACAAACCACCGTCAACGAGAAACGACTGGCCAGGGAAGATCAATTCCCCTTCAATAATGTCACCCAAACACCAAATGTGTAAATCCTTAACCGGATGGTCCTGCCTTTGGATTTCAGTAAGGTGTATAACCTTTTCTGCAAACTGGTCAATCCGACCTTCGCAAACCGTTGAGTTGTAATCAGGAGTAACTTTACACAACTGCCAGTCAGCGAGAACGGCAACAGCAACCTCTTCATTTTTCTTAGTATCCTGCCTTTGGATTTCAGTAAGATGTATAACCTTTTCTGCAAACTGGTCAATCCGACCTTCGCAAACCGTTGAGTTGTAATCAGGAGTAACTTTACACAACTGCCAGTCAGCGAGAACGGCAACAGCAACCTCTTCATTTTTCTTAGTAGAAAGTTTGGCAAGTTTTGGTTTGGGAACAGGAGCAATTTTGTTAGACTCAATGTCTTCCTTAACTGCACGGTAAACAGCATCAGCTAAATGGTCTTCTTTGCTCTTTAATTTTTCAAACTCCTGCAGCAGTTTTGTATAACTTATTTTTAATTCTGATTCCGACAATATCGGGGTGTCGCTCAAAGCATCTTTTGGCATTTCAATAATTCCATTTTCTTTTCTATATTTTTTCAAAGCCCCATAGAGTCAATAGACTTACGGCACGATGAGTCTGCATAGCGCTGATTGGCGGTATTTGGAGTGAACTCCACGCCACAGCCCTCTGCTCCACAAATTTTCATAAGGTCAATTATATCAGATTTGGCAGGGGGCGGGTTTAATCATTTGGGAATTTTTTTCTCGGTGAAGGAAGCCGATTTGTAACCTTTTTTTTACCAACCCGATTTCTATCATTCATGTTCTTGCGCAACTTTTCACGGTGCTGTTCGCTTGGCCTTTTACCTTCTCTATGAATTGCGCTGTGTTCTTTCTGTGAACATAAAAATAAATTTTCTAAACGATTATCTGTTTTTATCTCATTAATGTGGTGAATGCTTTCCCAAGCATGCAAATATCTTTCTAAATATTCCTCAAAAATAGCTCTATGTTCATAAATATAGCCCTTAATATTTGCGGGGTGATCTGGGTTGAGTATTCTTACATAGCCTTTATCGTCTATGTATTTACCACCATTATAGTTTGGGTTGGATTCTCCGAAACCAACTTTATCAGACCACTCAACATCTTTTCTTTTGGATGCGAGTTCTCGTCTTTGCATTTTATCCCTGACCGCCAATGTCCTCTACATAAAATTGCATTCTATTTTCATTGCAAGGAATTGTGAAAGTTGACGGGAAGGCATTGCTTGAACCGCTGTCTCGGTAAATTTCAACATTAAAAACTCCACTACCATTAGAACCAGCAATTCCTGCTGAAGTGGTAGTAACAAATGTGTATGTGCCAGCTCCAAAAATAATAGGAGCTGATCTTATGGTTGTATTTGCGGTAGTCGGAGCACCAGCAGCGGCATTTAAGTATGTGTGAATTGGCTGGTGGATTTTCCAATTATATATAACAGTTCCAGAAGCAGGAACATTACCAGATGTTAATCTTAAAACATATGTTGCATCTTCTTGCCCAGGGTTGGAAACTTGAATGCCGGGGAATACAAGGTTTAACCTAATATATCTGCTACCTGGTAGTGTAACTGAATTATCAACACCGCCACCTTCATTTTTAAGATTTATTATCTCATGGTATGTGTCCATGGTTGCATGAGATATTGAAGATGTAACTTGTTTAATTTTTATTAAACCTCGCGGGTTGTCGTCAGTTGCCTCCTTTACCTGCTGTATGTTTTCAGACATCTGCTGAAGGCGCTCGGATGTGATGGGGGTACCCGCTGTCCAAGCAACCTGAGTATAATTTTCATAAGCCATATTATTCCATTATACTCCGATTATCTCATTTAATCTAGCCTCTAGATTTTCTACTCTTTCTATTAATTCTTTTATGGCAGAGGTTAATATGGGGACTAGCCCAGCATAATCAACCATCCATGGACTATTTTTAACATCGTCACCGCCAACTGTGACAGGATGGGGATACGCTTTGTATAAATCTTGGGCTATAAAACCATGTGCTTCTTTATTGGGATCTTCAATCCATTTAAATGAAACTGGATTAATTTCTTTGATTATTGATAAACCGTTAGACAATATTTTAATATTTGATTTTAATCTACTGTCTGACGAGGTGACGTACTTAACTGCCGAACTTCCATTAAATTCAATAGCACCAACAGCGTTGTTAGTATTGTAATTTACAAATCTTATGAAGTTCATGCCGTTGTCGTAACCCCTACTCATATCAAACATCTCACCAGTAGTGCTTGTCATTGTAAAATCGCAACGCCCTGTTGACCTAATACGTGCCTCAGCGCCTGATCCATTGGAGGTAAGGAAATAATCTTCAGCACTAAAACGATCAGTTCTTATGAAATCCTTAAATAACTGCGTGTTCCCTGTGCTGTTATCTGAGTTCATTATTCTTATACCGGAACCACCCGTCCCTCTCAAAAACCCGCTTGTAGTGATTTCAATACCGTTTGTCCCATCCGAGACCATCATTGAACCGCTAAAAACACCATCTGCACCCGTTATTGTTGCACCCGATAATGAACCTTGAAATAATCCTTCTTGTGCATATAGATATCCATTAGAATATAGAACAGCACTTCCGTTGTTGCTGGCAATATAAGTTGAAGCAATGTCCCATCCGCCAACATAACCATCATTTGCGATAACTGTTCCACGAACCAACACGTCGCTAAATTCAGCAATACCATTTGCATTGATTGCCCAACCTACACTGCCTGATATATAATTATTGCTTTTAATTATAGCATTTGTTGTAACGAAATCTGACTGCAGATCAATGATTGACATTACATTTTCAATTTGCGTGTTGCCAATTGCATTGGCTGCTATTTTAATACCAGTAATTGTCCCAGTCGCGATTTCATTGGCCGTAATAGTGTTAGCAGCTATTTGACCAGCAGTTATGGTGTTGGCAGCTATTTGATTAGCAGTTATGGTGTTGGCAACAATTCTGTCTCCTTGAATTGTATTGGCGGTTATTGCTTTACCATTGAAAGTATTTGCTTCAAGCCGAATACCAGCCGGTTGTAAAACTTTAGACTGTATAGTTCTGACAATAAAGTCTTCAAAATTAATTCTATTTTGCTCCTGACGAGTGATTCTAGTGGGGGAACCAACAGTGCTGGTTGTAAAATCAAAAACAGAATATTGGCCAACATCAATCAATGTAGAATTAATACCATTATGGCTGTGACCGCCGGTTGCTTGAAAATAAATTGAATTTTCTGATGCCATTACTCCGCCTTTCTTAATAAAATTTTATGTTCAATTGTGTCGCCAAAAGAAATGCTATGAGAAATAACCCAATAACTAACATTTGTAATATCCAAACTTAACAATTCAGTTATTTCAATTCTATCACCAATTTGAATTTGCGGGATGGCAATGCTCGTAACATCCACGACAGGCATTGGTGTTGTAAATTTTGATATTAAAAAATCTGCTATGGTTTGTGCTTTTACAGGGTCCATAATATATGGATTATTAATTACGACTTCTTTTAAACCATATCTTCTTATAGATTCAGACAAAGATGCCACTTGTTTTTTAACTTGGTTAGAACCAGATTGACCAATCACTGGGACACCAGAGATAGATGTTGCCTCTTGCTCCCCCGTTAAAGGGTTTGTGCCCTGAATGTACGCTAGATTACCGCTAGGAAGCGCCGAGGTCGCTGATAAAACGAGTTCGGCAAAATACGGCGTTGTGTTGAATTTAGAAATTTCCAGAAGCGGTGGCGATCTAAAAGCAGCGTTTGCTGCCGTAACGAAAGGGAACAGGATATTAAAAACTGGGGCTCCTTCATATTTAATTTCATAATACCTAGATTCTCTGACAGGATCGTTTGCATAATGAGCAGATGGTGTTGTGTCAAACATCCCTCTTTCAACATTTAAAAAATTTTGTGAATCTTTTAATCATTATATTTAATAATTTCGTTACTTATTTTAATATAACCGCTTTGACTAAAAGGAGGAGTATTTGTTGTATTTACAGGTATGCTATTAGATGATGAAGATATATTATTTCTTAAAGTAACAGCACCAAGTGTAGAGCCCTCTGTTGCGTTCCACACAGGTCTCCTGGATGTCAAAGCAGGAATTTCGTCTGTAACCTCAACAGTTACTTTATTAACTTGTAATTGTACATTATATTCTGCTGAAACGATGTGAGAGTTGCCTGATATTTGTTTTTGCACAGAGTAGTGTTGGTCAATTGATGGTTCATAAAATCTATAAAAATGGTAATAAGTAAATTTATTATTTTCATCAACAAAGAATCTGCCAAAATCACCAAGTGCAATATCATCAATAATTGCCTTCACACTCTTTTCGTTTCCGTATAAATGTGGAAATTTTGTTAGTGGTTTAATTTGTGTTGCAATATATCTATTGCGAATTTCGTCTCCATCTAAACACTTGTTATATATAATCAACTCATCAATTAAAAAATCTTTACCAGCATTAGCAATTGTGATGTCTCCCAAACCAAATGTAGAAACTATGGAGTTGCTTTCTGTGGCTTTATGTTGGCCGTTTAAATAATATTTTATAACTTTATTTTTTTTTGTTACACAAATGTGTTGCCATTTATCAGGATCTAAGGCCGTATTTGTAGATACTATTTTATTTCCATTGCTACCATTTAATGTAAAACCATTTCCAGAGTTATTATAAAAAAATGTATAACCATAATATTAACGGAATTTGCTGTAGTTACATTTGTTATATATGTTCCGCTATTGCTAAAAGTTCCATTAGGAAATTTTACATATAATTCAATAGTAAATTCTCCATCGTTATATTTAGAAGAATTTGTATTTTCTAAATCTAGAGATTCGTCATAAGGAATTACTATGGAAGAAGACGTTACAACTTTTACAGATTTGCTTCCTGGCTCTGAAACAAGTCCGGTTGTTTGATTAATTTCAACAGGACCAATATACTTTCCGTCATTTCTGTAATGATTTCTGTTTTTAGAATTTTTTACAGATGTCACATTTCTTGAGCCAACAGCATCCTCTGCGACAGTTGTGTACGCAGAACTGACGGGGATCTGCACTTGACCTGACCCAGAAAGTTGGCTATATAGTTTCAATTGGAAACTGCTCCCGCTACCTTGAGCGCCAGCTCCATGGTAGAATTCAATTCTTAATTTATAAGGCACACCGGCATCTAAATTTAAATAGAATCCCAAATATTCATAAGATGTCAAATTTCTTGTTGCAGTTGCCGTTGCATTTAAATTCCAATAATCAAGAATTATTGTATTATCTAAGTACGCCCTAATCCCCGCATTTCTTGTTGAAATATTAATAGAGTAGTCTCCACTTTGAGTAGGAACAAAATATCCGTCAACAACCCCATTAAAATATTCACTTTGAGCTGTTGAGTTTACGCTTTGCAAAACTCCATTAATACTTGGAATAAAAGCAAAATCTGAAATGTCTAGGCACAACTGAGTGTTTGAGTTGAATCCGTAAACGCCCGACGCAGAGGTGCTGTATGAAACATAAGAAGCAGGAATGTAAGGTTTAATTCTTAAAGCCCTGTCGTATGCTGAAAGCTCTCGGTCAAGAGCGTCAGCGACAATATCTTTAAGAGTGTTTTCTTTACCTACTTCAATTTTCCAAGCACGCAGTCTCAACCCCTGTCCTGGGGTGATTGCCACACCCGTTTTATCTGGAGAAAATTCTGAAAACGAATACAGCGCAATTGCGTTTTTTCTTCCATAATCGTTGAATGGATAGATTTGATTTGATTCTTTTTTTGAAATATTTGTCAACATCATTAAGTTTTCAATGGCTTCTCCAACAGTTGCGTTTTGAATATGGAAACCTTTAGTAATTTGTTTTTCAGTTAAAAATTTTGTTTTATCAATGCACTTAACAGAAACCTCCATTGAACTTCCGCCAGTCCACTCATCAATATAGAATTCTCCAAAGTCAATGTATTCAAAAGGATCAAAAGACACAACTTCTCCAGAAGTGTGAGAAGAAGCTGTTGTCGTACCAAACCCGCGTTCTAAAATTGTCACGGTTTTATCTGTTCTTGTGGAGCACAAAACCATTTCTTCATTTAGTTTGTTTGGAGAAATTGTCAAAATAAAGTTGTTTGTTGCATTTCCATTCAAAAATCCTGCCGCGTCCAAAACTGTGAGGCTGTTTGAGGTCGTATTCATGTTTGCTGTCAAAACAGTGTTAACGAGTAAAGAGTTGCTTTTTACAATTTGCCAACCGTTATATATGTTAACTTTAAGATCTTTTTTCATATACTTGCCGTATAGTGAATTATCATTAAAAGGACTGAAATGTTTTGTTGTATTATCAAGAGTAATAGAGGCCGTGCTTGAGCCACCTCCTCCGATAGGAATGGAATTTTCATACAATTCCCCCACCCTATCCACTGAGTGACTAATTACATAGTCTGTAACATCAACCTCATAAATTGGAACAACTTCCATTATCCGAGCATTGTCTAGTTTATTTCTAGTACTTAAAATTGTAAGTTTAATTTGATAAATATCGTATGTTCCAGCAGTATCTGGAATATTATGAATTTTATAATATTCGTCTTTGCCCATTTCACCGTACTGATCATAAATTTTTGACAGTGTGTTATTGTAAGCTTCTATTCTATACCATTGAACCTTGCCGAAATATTCAGATGTTACAATTTTTATCTTATTTATTTTTCTTTGTGTAAAAGTATACTCAACATAAGGGGATGTAGTAAACGCAAAACCGCCATCGGCATATGTTGATGATGTTGATTTAGCATTTGATCTCCAACCAAATTTAAAATTATCTTCTGTGTCTGATGGCATTGCGTACCAGTTGCCATTTGCTCTAATAACTTGACCGTGCTCATCTTTATCATTACAGACAGCCCAAGCAAAAGTTTGGCGTTCAGAACCGCTCATTGATTGTTCCGGTTTAAAGTAAAACCCAGATTGGAGAGTGGTCCCCGCCATTTGAGTACTCCTAGTACCCCGAGATGTGTTGGAATATGTATCATTTGTTGCTATCGTAAGATTTTCTACATGTCTATTATCTAAAAATGTAATTAAAATTTTAGGTTTGACCCTTTGTGCATATGCATTCGTAGCACTAGAAAATGAGTTGGACAGCGTTTTGCCGTGCATATCTTGCGTTAGCATTAAACTTCCTCCAACTCTAAATCGCATTTATAAAAATAAACATTCTGAGTTAAATCTCTTCTCACAATGTCTTCTGTGTAGGACTTTACAAATACATTATAACTCGTCTCAACCGGCAAATCTTGAGGATTCGTACCGTAACTTATAATTTTCAAAATATGAGAATTCATGTCGCTTGCAATTTCTCTTATATAATCCCTGGCTTCTCTTTTATCAAAAGTTTCATATTTTTTAGATGGCAACCATTCCCAGCCAATTTTTACAACCATTTTATTTGGAGTACTTGATTTATAATATCTAGATTTTTTAGAATTCCAATTTATTTTTTCAACTTTTACTTGACCAACATCATAACTAATATTTCTATTTTGAGCGGTGAGAGGCTTGTCGTCTAAAACGATTAAAGAAACAATTGAACCTGGGAAGCGGCTTGTTGAGGTTATTCTGAGTATGTCAGCAACAACCAGACCTGTGACTATTGACAAATTTGCTTTTAATAAAAGAATTTCGCCAGCCAGCAACACAAACAACGAAGAACCAGACAGGTTTGCACTTAAGAGTTTGATAATTTTTGCATTTATGGTTGTGTTTAAATTTGAATCAAGATTAACAGCAGCCTTTATTATTTTTAAAGATGTAATGTTTGTAGAAAGATTGCCTGTTTGCGTCGCTGGTATGGCATACCTAATGGCAAGAGAAGTTGCGCTTAGGTCCACACTCGCATCGGCAATTACCAAAGCTTTTAAAATGTAAATTCCAACAACGACCGTTGCGCCATCAATACTGAGTATTGAACTAACTGTTTGAATTAGACCAGCCAAAGCGGTTAGATTTGATTCAAACGACAGAGCAGAGTCTGCTTTTACAATTTTTCCTGCAACTGCTGTTTGTTCTGACTCAATAGAAAGGACGGCAGCAATTCCGATAATTGGGCCTCCGTTGTAGAACTTTTCACCAGAAGCATTTGCTGTAATCTCATATGTAAATTCTTCGTTAGACATTACACTTCCTCAAAAACCATGTTAACTCTATAATAATCACAACCTTGAGAAATTTCTCTTCTTATAAGAGATTCCGAATAAGATTGGAGATATACATCTATTGTTTCAGCATTCTCATCTGCTGTAATTTTTATTTTCATTGGTATTTTATTTGCAATTGCTGTAAGCGACTTTAAATAATCCCGCCCTTTTCTATTGTCTATTGTTTTTGAAGAAAGAGATGGCAAATAATCCCATTGAAAAGAAAATGTTCTTTTAATAGACCTGTAATATCTTCTTTTGGAGCCAGAGTCCAGTTCAACTTCTGAGGCATTAATGTTTATCACATCATTTATTTGTCGGCCCTGCTCGGTAATTTCTTGATTATTTAAAGACAAAAAACTTACAATTGTCATTACATTCCTCTATTCAAGCCATTATATGTTGTTATAACCCTTGATTCAAGACCGGCTTGTTTTTGGTTGGCTGGGACAACCTTTACATTGTATTCCCTCATCATTGAATTAAACCATTCTTTTTCACCAATAAAAAATTATCAACATAGAAGTTATAATTATGAGTACTTTCAGAATTTAGACTTTGTACTCCAACTCCTCCGTTTACAATTTTTGCATATGTTGACATTGGTGGAACATACTTTGGTATTTCCGGGACAGAGATGTTGCTGACATAGCCACCGACTTTGTATTGTTTAGCCCCACTAAATATCCCTTTATTTATTCTTGAAAGGAGATCAATACCGTATTTATCAACTGATGCTTTGTTAATAACATATTCTCCGCCATGAAGAATTGCTGGCACTCCAAGGTCCGACAGACCTGTGATCCGCCCCCCTTGGAAGCGTCCTTTTGCTCGGTACCCGTCTAAGTAAAGCTGTCTTTTTCTATAAACATCTTCTCCGCCGGGGAAAAATTCTTTTCTTGATTTTGCATCCCAATCAAGCGGGTTACGAAGTGCCTTTTCCGATCTTGGCTTCCACCCCTCAAGTCTTAATTTTTTTGATTCATTTGGTTTTGCTATAGTAGTCCAGCCCCCAAGACCTACCGAATCTTTCTTAGTGTCAGCAGTTTTCTTGGTCCAGTTTTCGTCCATAAAATTAGAGTCCCAACCAAGAGCAGCCATTCTATTAGCAACCAGCATTTGTTGCAAAGGGGACGCTTGACCTGCTGTTTGTGGATTGCCGTATAGCAATGTACCGCCAAAGTCTTTCCAAGCTTTATTATTTATACTTAAGCCACCAGTTTTTTTCTTAGAAGTATAGCCAACTTTATCCGCGTCCTCTGCCCAGCCGTGCGCTGATTCTTTTGGCTGTACCAAATTCCACCATTTTTCCCCGATAAACCACCGTTTTTCTTTTGTTTTTCAAATTCAGCTCTTTCTTGTGCAACTTGTTTGTTTTCCCCTATTTGTTTTCCAAATTCTTTTACAATTCCACCCTTAAAGAATCTTGGGATTAAACCACCAGTAAAACTTCCGTCAGGATCGGGCGGGAGACCTCTCTCGATCCGCAGCTGGTCTAGGAGTTCTTGTATCTCATCTTCTCTTGAACTTTGAATATATGCTATCTCTTCTGAACTCAAGACAAGGCGAATGTTGTTTAAGGTTCTGTTAACGTTTTCTCTCATCTCGTCCACGATCGCGGCCGTCTCTTCAATGGCTCTTCTTTCTGCTTCTCTATATGCCATTTCTGCATTTTCTAATTCAATGTCTCTCATGGAGTCTGCATGCTGCTGAGTTTCAGATGTTTCAGCTCTTCTTGTGGAATTAGTTGCTATTCTTCTTGGCAGTGGTTGTGCCCATGGAGAAGAAGCACCATCAGCGGCATCTGGATGTACTCTTGTATTTGTTGGAATCTTTTCTTGCAATGGTTTTAAGATTCCTCTAGCTTGGTTGCGATACTGCGCTAAGTGAGCAACAACCGTTTCCACTCTTAATCTTTCATACATATCAGATAATGGATTCTTCTGTAGGGCAATATGACTGCCCCTCCAAAGGTCCAACATCTTTACTTTCCAGGGTATATTTAACCACGTTTGCGCAATATCGTTTTGGGTACCAGCGAGATCGCCCCCAGTTATTCGCCAGTCAACACCAGGCAACATCTCACGAACAGACCGACCAAAATTCTCAGAAAAAGGATTTGTGCTACCTGATCTGGCCATAGTTATATTCCTAGGAACAATAACCCTATCAAAAAGAAATGCCATACTTTTGAGCATTGCTTTTAATGTAGAGCGGTTCGCCATCGGGTTCCTTGGGTCGTTTGCCGAATAGAGACCTGAAATTCCTATCTCATTCCCTCCAGTGTGATAACTCATAGAAATAAGTCTCCTAAACACTGCTTCAGACTGAGGGTCCGAAAGTAAGTTCATATCGCCCCTCGGGGCAAAGGCGGGATCCATATTCCTCAGGAAATCTAGTATGTCTGTTCGTCTTTTTTCATCTAATAATTGAAAAACATTAAAGCCGTCAGGATCGGGGCCAAGACCAAAAACATATTCATTTCCTTTTTCTGCTTGTTTTATTATTCTTTTAATTTCATCTAAAGTCAATTCATTTGAGAACGGTATTGATCTACGAACAAATTCAGAAATTTTTTTTACAAGAACTGCGACAGGATCTGTTTGATTTAACACATCTCTTATTCTTGTAGTAGAGTATAATTCATCAATTAATGCTCGACCTTCTTGATCTATCCGAAGACTTTCCCCGTATTCTTGCCAAGTAAGAGGAATTCTTCTAGGTATACCTGGAATATCAGCCGCAGAAAGCGTCTGATTCGCTCCAGGCAAATTAGCCGAATACATCCGGTCAAGGGTTTGTCTAATTTCAGCAAGCCTATCTGAAGTAGTCAATGGACCATGAGAGCCAATCATTATTCCTCTTTCAACTTGGGTTGCAATCCTCATGGCTTCTTCTTGTTGTCTTAGCAACAACTCTCGCTGCTCCTCTAGCGCTCGTCTTTGTGGGCTTGTTGGTCTTGCTATGGGGTTCTTTAGTGTTGGTCTCAATTCAACGGGCGTGAGGTCTCTCATCCTCCCTGGAGACAGTGGTCTATAGCCGAATGCTGGGAAACCCATCAGAGGATCTGAGCGTTGGCTGGGTGATTGCGGACGTTGATAAATCCACCGATCAATTCCCAGATAGTCGTCCACGACGCGCCTATAATTGGAAGTTATATTTGTGTCTAATATTGGATTATTGAGACCAAAATAAGACCTAAAATTATTTGGTATATTTTTTATATAATTAGTAAAATTAGAATATTTTTGTATTAAAAGACTGCCAAGAGTTCGGCTTACAAACCTTTCAGCAAAAAACTTTTGAAGAAATGACTCATATTGTGGCGGTTCATCTGGTAAAAAAGCGTCACGAAATGATGGGGGTCTTGGGATTCGGGCGGGACCTCGGAAAAATCGATCAATTGAGTAATTCCGATTGGCCGGTTGTGATCTCAAAAAATCAAGAAGCTCTTCCCTTCGCTCACTTGCCACTAAAGCATTGAAAATTGGGCTAGGGGGATCTCCTTGCATCTGTCCCCAAGGAGGGCGGGGAATATCAGATCCAGGTCTCAATATATCAAAGGCCGCACTTCGCCACCGAGGGGGGGAAGTTCCATAAGAAACATTTATAAAAGTATCTTCCAACTCACGAACACTGCCAAAGTGTTCTTTGGCCATTTTCCTATAAGCCAATTGATCTTTAATAGCTTTTAAGTTCAATTTTGCTGGTTTAATAAATTTATTAATTAAAGGTTCTTTTATTTGCATTTTTGGCATTACCTGCCCTTGCATAAAAGATCCAAGCTTGCTTAATTCTGGAGTTGCATAAAGCCCCAGAGCTCCCGCAACCGATGAGGGTGTCTTTGAAAGAGAATTGCCAAGATTCATTCTTGCGTACAATTCATCGCCCCGTCCCGCAAGGGATTTAGAAATCCTAGAAACTAGATTTGGTGCAACCTTTGTGCCAACTGTTTTTGCAATTGGTTTTAATAGTTTTGCACCCGTTAGAAGAGCAACAACAGAACCGGCAAGAATACCAACCTCTTTCAGCCTTCCCTTTCCAGATACTTTTTCACCAGTTTCAATATCTTTGCCAAAAACGACTCTTGATGCAATTGGCAATAATTCAATTGGGTTTATCAAACGAGCTCCAAAACCGAAAGCTTTCCAAGCTTTACCAAAAGTTGAGTTTTGAAAGTCTTCTCTTATTTTTGCAAGTTTTTGGTCTTTTAATGGATCTGTGTAAGAAACGCTTGGCGTTTTCGCACTCGCAGCAAATTGTGCAGGGTTGTTAACTGCATATCTGATTCTGTCTCCAATATCTTCTTTGTCTGTTTTTTTCTTTGCTTTTGTTATTGGAGTTAAACCAACTTTGCCTTTTGATTCATCAAGAATCCCGCCCTTTGCTGAACCGACTCTTCCACCCGTAAAATAACCTTTTGTTTTATCGAATACGCCTTGATTGATATTTTGAAGCATTCCGCTACCATATTTATCAACAGCACTCTTTCTTACAACATATTCTCCACCATGTAGAACTGCGGGAATTCCCTGATGCATTGGACCGGTCGTTGGACCGCCTCCTGAATAATTAATTGGACCTCCGTGGAAGGCTATCGGAGTTTTACCTCTTGAACCACCAGCATTTTGTTTGAGACCACCAGCATTCTGTTTGAATTGGTTTGGGTTGATGTTTGTTGGGTATAGAGAAACCTCAACAAGTGATGGGTTAAGATATGCCTTATTTATAAAACCACTCAACTCATCTGTAGCAACCTTTGTCCAGTCTCGCCAAGGGTCTGTTGACTTTGAACGAGTTCTTGACCAGTACAAACCCACAGCAGCATGGTGACCAGTATCGGACAATGCTCCCCGTGCGCCTGAACCTGCTCCTGGTGCGCCCGTTGTTGTTGTCGTTGTTGTTGATTCACCAGCGGCTTCAAGTTCAGCCATTGTATCTTTAATTGCTTTTTTAACCGCTTCTTTGATTGCCAGTTTTTCAAGAGATTTGTTCATTTTTTGAACAACGCCGTCCATTGCAGAGCCTATTCCTGTTTGCGCCTTCAAAAGTTCTTGTTTTACAGATTCATTGGCATCAGCAATTGCTTTTGTGAAAAGACTCTTCAAACTCTTTGGATCGTCTCCTTGGTATTTTGATTCAAGATATGTATTTAAAGCATCAAGACCTGTCCCATAAGCGGTCTGGATAGAACCACCAGGGGCGAATGCCGCTGTAATTGCGGTTTTTTTCCACCAGTTCCGGTATCAAGACCAAATTTATTTCTGGCTACAGTAATGAGGCTATCAAAACCTGCGGAGAAGAAACCAACGGCTCCGGTTGTGGAATCCATACCGGCTTGTATTTGTGCTGGAAGGGCTGTAAAGAAATTCTGAAATGCCGTAGATATATCTGAAGATGTTGTTTTTGCTCGCTCCGCAATTGTTTTAAATCTTGTTTCAAAGTCTTGTTGCGAGATCGCCCCCAGCGATGTTTGTGTTGAAATAAATGTTTCAAGTTCCTTGATTGATTCATCAAACAGTTTTGAAGCTTCTTCCCTTTGATTTCTTATTATTGTTATTGCATTTGATCTGTTATATGACTGCAATTCTTTTGTGCGCTCTTTTTCAAGATTATTCATTTCATCAGTGAAATCTTGCTGGGTCTTCATTTCCTCTAAATCAAGATTTCTTGCATCGTCAATACGACCTTCATAAATAGCAAGCGCCCTGTTCTTTTGGTAGTTTTGACTTTGTAATTCTCTTTCTCTTCTTCTCTTTCTCCTATCAGCTTCATATTCTTCTGTTTTTGTAAGTCTTTCTTCTGCTTCCGCGAGGGCTTCAATACCAGCAATTTGATCATCAAAAACCTTAAGAGCAGCGTCTTTTTGTTGATTAAGAGCATCAACCAGCTCATTACCCAATTGAGATAATGTATTGCTGAGGTTAGAAACAACAGCATCATAGAAACTCTTTCTTACTTCTTCTTGAAAGAGTTCAAAAATGCTTTTAAGAGACCCTTGCCAACTCCTGGCATTAGCGTCTCAATCTTCTCTCCTAACTTTTTTATGCCGACCTTTGCCTGATCGCCTAAGTTTCTAATGACATTAGAAGTTTTACCAATTAATCCATTAATTTTATCTCCAACAAAATCAATTGCTCCAGAAATACCGTTTTGCATTGCTTGTAAAGCACCACGGATCTTGCCCCCCAACCCTGGGATCCAGCCAAGTCCTTTGGCAAGAAATTTAAGAGCTTCAAAGAAAAGGTTGTTAATGGCTTTTAATGACCATCTAGCCGCATTAACAACACCAATAGGAATTTGTTCAAGCAGGTTAACTGCCGATATAGCCAAGAGGGTGATAATTTCAATTACCAGTGGCGCGAAGTACTGTGTTAGGAAATTCAAAAGCATCTTAAAAAGTTTTTTCAACCCTTCTCCAATCTGGCTAAATGCTTTTTCAATCATTTCACCACCCTTGGTTGAGTCACCTTTGAATTTTTCAAACAAGCCCCTAACCAAAAGAATAAATCCACCGATCACTTTCCAGACAGCTGATGCAATAGTTTTGAAAACGTTTAATGCAACGCTTACAAATGGAACAACATATTTTTCAACAAACTCTTTAATGTTTTCGGCGGCCTTTTTAACATTTTGGCTGAACCTTTCAAGCCCTTTACCCATATCGTCCATTGATTCTCCGCCCTCTTTTCCTGCTCCGAGGAAACCTGCAAAAAGATCAAAAAATGGGGCAAGGAGCGCAATTGCAGTATCTTTAACCACAAGAAGTGTTTTTTTGAAATTTTCCATTGCTCTTTTACCAGCTTCACCAAAATTACCAATAGTTTTTTTAATTGTGAAGAAGCCAGTAATGATTAATCCAATAACAAACAAAATTGGCAAGCCAACTTTGGGAATTCTTAATAAACCTTGGACAAGAGATGTGAGCGCTTGGTCTGCAACCATACCGAACTGACCCATGTTGTATGTAAGTTGGTTTATCAAACCAGAAGACAAGAAGCCTGCCTGTCTTTGCAAACCGGCACTTGCTTTTTGAGCCCCACTCCTGAATCTATCTCTAAAAGTAGGTCCGGTTCCATCCCCCCTAAGCCCAGAACCTGCTGCTCTTAAACCAGCAAGCGCTGCTGCTCCTCGGGACGCGCCAGATGCTTTTGCATCTTCCATTGCTTGTTTAGCAGCTTCTCTTAATTTTCCTAAGCCAGTAGTGCCGTAACAAAAAAAAACTTGCTATTCTTCCATGAGCAAAAATAATGTGTTTTGCAAATTGGGCACTTCCAAGACCAAACATTTTAACAGCAATACGAGCCGCTTCCAAACCTTTTATTAAACCTGTAGTATCAAGTCCAAAATTTTGTCTAATTCCTGAAAGGGCAGGATTCGTTACAAGATTTCCTTGTGCATTGCGGACATTCAGAGGTGTAGAATGAACAGTTAATGCTCCGTAAATGTTTCCAATACTTGCAATATTTTTTGTAAGCCTATCAAAGAGTTTACGAGCTGCTTCACCGGCTTTCTTTTGTCCTTCTGTTGCTGTTAGCTGTTGTCCTTCAATTATCGTTCTTTCAAGATTTGCAATGAAATCTATTGCTGATTTTCTTAAAAGACCGCGAACTGCCAAGATTGGCGCAAGGGCTGGCCCAACAGTTACGCCTACGCCAAGTCTCGCAGGGGTAAGACCTGCAAAGAATCTTCGCACTCGCCCAGGAGTTCTACCGGGAGGCGTTGGACCGCTTGGAGGCGTTGGACCGCTTGGAGGCGTTGGGGGTGGACCGCTTGGAGGCGTTGGACCGCTTGGAGGCGTTGGACCGCTTGGAGGCGTTGGGGGTGTTGGGGGAGTGCTCCCTCCACCGGCTCCTCCTCTTGCTGATCTGGCGCGGCCCTTACTGCCGCAACTGTTTCTTTTATGTCAGAAATTTCATCACGAATTAGTATTTCAGCTTCATCAAGTTCATCATCAATTATTGTTCCAAAAAACTCAATAGCTTCTGAAGTGTCTCGTATCCCATCTGAAATGTCATGTACCTCGGTGCTGACTCTGTGTCTAAGGTCTTCCATTTCTTCACCAACTCTTTTGACCCATTGTTCAATATCAACACCCTCAATTTGAGTAACCGGCAGCGCCCCCAGTGCTGTAATTAAATCACTTAATTCATCAATTGTTGCTGTTTTAATTTTTGACAAACGATCTTTAATGTTGTCAATTGAATCTTTAAAGATTCTTGCTGGTTTACCAAGTTCTTCTGTTGCCACAGCAATCATTGAATCAATGTCCATACCCGAGTATGAACGACCAGTGAATTTTTGCAACTGGGCGATAAGATCAATAATTTGCTCAGATGTTCTGCTTTCTATTCTATAAAATTCTTCAATTAATTCATGAATCACATAATCAAATTCATCAGCAAAATCTGGAATGGGAGTGGAGGCAACATCGTCAGCAACATCTGTGATGGTCTCTTTAGCAACCTCTATCTTTCTTTCAACCTCAACCGCAACTTCTTTCAAAGCTTCGGCTGGTGTTTTTGCAACATCGGCTGGTACGGGCACCGGCTTGATTTCTGCTGTTGCTGTTTCAATTGGTTCTATAGCAACAGTTGTTATTGATGCATCAACAACAATACCCATCTCTTTAAGTTTTGCGACAAGCGCTTGAATCTTTTGTGCAGAGTTTCCACCAGCAGCCTTACCTCTTACATCAAAAGCACGAAGAATATATCTTAATGTGTCGCTTTGGAACTCAGCAAAGTTTTGAGAAGCAACTCCTGTTTCAATAATTTGCTGTTTAATTCTTTCAGCCAAAATAAGTCTTTCATCTCTGCTTATACCAAACCCTAAACTAGCTGTTTTTGATGGAGAGCGCCAGCAACTGTCTTTTCTGGAGTTGTCGGCGTGGAGACTGCAGTTTCCTTTGGTTGGAATCTTGATATGGTTCTTGCCTTTGCCTTTGCAAGATCCATTTCTTCATTAAGAGTTTTTTGGAACAGAACGAGGCGCTTAAATAATTCTTCTATACCTCCACCTTTTTCAAATATTTTAATGTTTTTAAGTTTTGCAAACGCCTCAATTGGATTTCTAAGGGCATCTTGAATTGTTAAACCAATCTTTGCTAATTCATCTTTTAATTTTGAAACTTCATCTATTGCCAAAGAGCCAGCAGTTGTCGCTATTACATCAAGCCCTTTACCTTGGGCTTTAAGCGTCTCTAAGAACGCAATAAGCACATCTTGTGCAACTTGCAAAGATTCTTCAATTTCGGCATTAATTTGACCCAATACCGTTGGACCGTCTGGAACGGCGGCACTTAAAGATTTTGGTCGTGCAGATCTTGGCAGGTCAGTAGGTTGTTTCTTAAATTCCTCAAGAGGTCTGAATGGAATATCCATTAAAGGCTGCATTGCCGCAAACAGGTCAGGGTATGAGAGGCTCTTGTATTCAGCTTCTTGTTGAATCGCTTTTAATTGTTTTACATAATGTTGGATTTGACTTGCTGTCATCGTTTCAAGGGACAACCCAGCTTTTTCTATTTTTTTAAAAAGTTCTACAATGAGATAATCGGTAGTACCTTTAATTGGAGGCTTAGTTCTTGATCTAATTTCGTTTGCCATCTCTTCCAAAGAGGCAAATTCTCTTGTAAAACTTTTTTGCTTAGCTTCTTGGTAAACTTCAATAGTTGTTTTTAAAGCTCCAATTAAACTGTCTGCTAAAAGTTTAAAATCTGAGTTCTTGCTTCAGCAACTTCTGGTGGTATTTGTTGAGGTCTAATGTCCAAATATGGGTTTGGAGTTTTCCCTGATTGCATCTGCAATTGAGTAACACCGGGAATTTTTTCCCCATCTCGATATAGAGGCTCATCTTCTCTACGAGCGGCTAGTCGAGGGG
>Ga0194124_10000995_pt1 | contig 38979 bp, 43 predicted proteins | sample TA2KigCas0mmetaG_FD_148605 | JGI IMG/M metagenome (GOLD analysis project Ga0194124, IMG submission 148605) | Freshwater microbial communities from Lake Tanganyika, Tanzania - TA2015031 Kigoma Deep Cast 0m | ecosystem: Environmental > Aquatic > Freshwater > Lake | place: Tanzania: Lake...
TGTCCCGATGGGAAGCAGCTCGAAGAGCTCGAAGACCTCTGAGTATTTAAGGGAAATGCAGCCTTCTGTCCAGTTTATATAGCTGTCCACGGCGTATTCTTCATGCGGGCGGGTGCCATGGATGCCTATGCCGCCGCCTATGCGGGCATTGCCAGGGATGAGTCCGGCTTTCTTGCGTGCCGTGAACCGAGAGATGCTCTCTCCGTTGGGATAATCCAGCAGCAAGAAGCACCCCCATTTCGGGTGTTGTCTTTTCTGGGTAATCCGGAAGGTCCCTTCTGTCTCCCTCCATCAGTTTGTCGCCTTGGTCGCGGCTCCCAAAAACAATGGGGTATTTAACGATCCATTCTCCCTCTTCATATAAGGTGAGCTCATAGTCCGACTTGTCGATCACCACGTGGTAAACTTTGTTGGAATGGATGGTCGTTGTCTGGCCGGAAGTGTCTGCAGTCGGTCTGGCAGGAGGCGCCAGCCAGAGGGAGAGGGCTGTCAGGGGTACCAAGAGGGTCGGCATGGTCGGTCTTCAAGGTTCATCTCTTCATTCCAAAGCAGGTGCCGTTTTTGCTTTGGCAGTCCTTCTGCGGATGTTTTATGAATTTATTGTGAAAGAAGGATGGCCGCATGGGGCGGCCATCTGTGTGCAATGCCTATAGGAAAGGAATCATTGCATCTGCGGCTGTGGCAGGTCGCGTTTGAGCAGGGCGTCGCGGTTGGCCATTTCCCAGGCGGTGTGAAACACCAGCCGGGCTCTTTTGGCCAGCAGGGAGTAGTGGATCTTGTCGGGCGTGTCGGTAGGTTTGTGGTAGTCTCCCTTCAGCATCCCGTCGTAGTAAAAGATGATGGGCACCCCTTTGCGGGCGAAATTGTAATGGTCGCTTCTGAAGTATATGCGTTCTGTGTCGTTGGGGTCGTTGAACTTGTAGTCGAGGGTGAGCCGGGTGTATTTGAGGTTGACGGCTTCGCTGATGGGTTTTAGGTCGGTGCTGAGTTTGTCGTCGCCGACGACGTAAATATATTGGGTGGTATCGGCGGTTTTTCTTTCTGTGTCGATGCGACCGATCATGTCGATGTTCAGGTTTGATGTGACGCTGTCGAGCCGAATGGTGGGGTGGTCTGAGAAGTATTCGGATCCCCAGAGCCCCTTCTCTTCTCCGCTGACGGCCATAAATAGGATGCTGCGACGGGGCCCTTTGCCGTCTGCCTTTGCCTGTGCGAAGGCAGCGGCGATTTCCAGGATGCCTACGGTTCCGGATCCGTCGTCATCTGCTCCGTAGTAGATGACATCCCCTCTTTTCCCCAGGTGGTCGTAGTGGGCCGTGATCACGAGCCATTCGTGTTTTTTGTCTGTTCCTTCGAGCACGCCAAGAACATTGGTACTCTGCAGGAACCGGGTTTCTTTTCGGAAGTGCAGTTCTGTCTCTGTTGGGAAGGCTTTAGGCTCCATGGGGCCACTGCGACCTTTTTCGCGGACTATTTCCCATTCTGATCCGAGGATCGACTTGGCGACTTGTTCAGAGATGAAGTATACATTGACTGCCTGCACGGGCTTGAAGAGTTCGGTGAACATATTGCCATTGGGCCCGGCTGAGCGCCTAGGGAAGCCGGCTCCGACCAGGAGGATGGCGGCAGCACCTTTTTCTTGTGCTGCCTGGATTTTTCCATAGATGCCTGATGGGGAAAGATATCCTGGGCGGGGGGTGCGGTATCCAGCAGGGGCTCCATCCAGGATGAGTACGGCCTTACCTCTGACGTCGATGTTGCCGTAGTCATTCCGTGAAGAGTCCACGATGCCATGCCCGACGCAGGTGACTTCGGAGAAGTACTGGGTGGCCGTATTGTTCACCTGCATCATCGGCTGGAAGTCTGTGTTCAGTCCCCAGGCTTTACCACGGACGACGAAGCGGGCATCTGCCAGCGAGTCACGGTAGACGGGGAATGGCATCTGGTACGAGCGATCGTAGCCAGGCTGAAGTCCCAGCTTGAGGAATGCCTCCTGGATATAGGTGGCGGCTTTCCGTTGTCCTTCCATGGCGGTTTCACGACCTTCCATCTCTGGCCCTGCGATCACATAGAGGTGACTTCTGAGGTCTTCTTCCGTAATGCTGGCGGCATAGGGTCTGGGGTCGGCCACTTTATTTTGTGCAAGCCCCAGCCAGGGGAGGCCCAGTCCGAGGACGACGAAGATGGATTTGATCATGGAGGGATGCTTATGGGAGTGGGGCATGTCGGTGGTCGGTGGGTCAGCGGCAGGGTATCTTCCCTACGCGTCGGGCATGTCGACCACCTTCGAATTCTGTGACGATGAAGCGTTCGACCATGTGTCGGCTGATCTCTTGGGAGATATAGCGGGCGGGGATGCAGATGATGTTTGCATCATTGTGGGCACGGGCTAATTCTGCGATGGGCGGGTTCCAGCAGATGGCGGCCCGGATGCCTGCATGCTTGTTGGCGGACATGACCACCCCGTTGCCGGACCCACAGAAGAGGATTCCGAAGGAGCACTCTCCCTTTTCGACGGCTTGTGCCACGGCATGGGCATGGTCTGGGTAGTCAGCTGATTCCAGGCTATAGGCTCCAAAGTCATGGACGGCCAGTCCTTTCCCCGCCAGGAACTGGCGGATATCTTCTTTGTATTCAAAGCCGGCGTGGTCGCTGCCGACTGCCACCGGAAGGAATAGGTTGAAAGGAGAGTGGTCTATCATGGTCGTTGTATTCTGCTTACCTCGGATGTGCTCGCCGGATTTTCCGGCGATGCGGAGCCGTCACTCCCATTCTTTCCATTTCTCCTCCTGTTTACGGTTGACGGTGGCAGAGATCCAGATGCTGACTTCATAGAGCAAGACCAGGGGCACGACAACGACAAGCTGGCTGCCCCAGTCGGGCGACGGGGTGATGACGGCTGCAATGACCAGCAGTCCCACATAGGCATATTTCCGGTAGCTCCGCAGGAATGTGGGGGTGAGGATGCCCATGCTGGAGAGGAGCCAGGAAGCCATCGGCAGCTGGAAGGCCAGCCCTGCACCGAGGGTGATGTCGATGAGGGTCTCGAGGTAGTCGGCGAGTGTTGGCCGGTATTCAAGCATGCCGGCCGTCCCGATTTTATAGTTTGACAGGAAGTTGAAAGTAAAAGGTGCCAGCATGAAATACCCGAAGGCTGCCCCTATGAAGAAGAAAAAGCTCACCCAGAAGATGATGCCTCGGGTATGTCGGAGTTCTTCGGGTTTGAGGGCGGGCTTCACGAACTTCCAGATCTCCCATAGCAGGTAGGGCAGCCCTACTACGACTGCGCAGGAGAGGGCCATGGTGATACTCGACATGAAGGTTCCGCTGACGGAGGTCACCTGTAGCTTAAGGTCCATGGGCGGCATGCAGAGGGAGTCGCCCATCCCCAGCGCGTGGCTGAGCCGGCACAGGACGCGGTAGGAGATGAAGTTGTTCCGTGTCGGTCCCATGACGACGTAGTCGAAGATGGTGTCGATCCAGATGAAGAAGGCAATGGCTGCTATGAGTAGAAAGAGGACGGACCGGACAATATGCCACCGCAGGGACTCCAGATGGTCTACAAAGCTCATCTCTGACGCCCCTTCATCGGAGCCCCAGATGCGCTGGAAGAAGGATTTTCTATCGGGAATGGAGTTGGGCAGCTGTTTTTACGTTTGGGGCGTAAAGTTAATGGAAGGCGGTTGAACTTATCCCGACTTATCCAGAGTTAGACGGCCGGATGTCTGGGCTTGCAAGCCTTAGGCTTCAAGAAATGCGCGCACGATGGTCTCTGCCTTCCTGCAGGCATTTGGGAGGTCATCGTTGACGATGATGTGGTCGAATCTCTCTTTGAAGGACAATTCTGTAGATGCCTTCTCGAGGCGTGCTCGGATGGATGCCTCTGGATCGGTTCCCCGGGCCCGAAGCCTTTTTCCCAGTTCATCCAGGCTGAAGGGATCTATGAAGAGTGACAGGGCTTGTACGCGATCGTCGTTCATCACCCGCAGGGCTCCCTGGACGTCGATGTCTAAGAGCGGCGTGCATCCGTTCTGCCAGATGTCTTGTATAAGGGGCAGGAGTGTGCCATAATACTTGCCTTCATAGACCATTTCCCATTCCAGGAAATCGTGCTGGTGGATATGCTGTTGGAATGTCGCCAAGTCGATGAAATGATAGTCTTTCCCATCCACTTCTGCGCCTCTTCTTTCTCGGGTTGTTGCAGATATGGAAAATGCTAGGGTAGGAAGTTGTTGGAGGAGGTGTCGGGCGATGCTGGTCTTTCCCGCGCCGGAGGGAGCGGTTACAATCACTGCCTTGTTTGGTCTTGGCGGCATGGTGGGTCCTCGGCTGTCCGGCGCTAGCTGGGGCTGTGTGGCAGCTGCTTATTTGTAGCGCTTCTTCTGAAACTTCTGCGGGGGGCGGGTTTTATTGCCCATTGGACCAAAATTCAGGGGCTTAACGCCGGGCCGGGGTTGGAAGCCGCCTGGCTTGCCACGCTTTGGAAAGCGCTGGTCGTCATCGCGCTCCCGATAAGCTTTTACGTAGGGGGTGTGGCTGAACTCGAGCTGACCGCCGGTAATGGCATTGAGTTCCTGTCGGATGGCATCGTCATGTACCAGTTCGCGGTGCCACGTGTTATAAGCAAGCTTCATGTAGTATGCGATGGAGTGGGCAAAGCCGGAGCGTTTTTCGGGATTCTCCTCGGTCAGGGCCTTTTGTATCACCTTGTCCAGGTGAACGCCGAGATGCGAGTATCGGGGGTACTTTTTAGGATAGTGTAGATTGGCAGGCTTGAGCTTGAGGGTTTCTGCGGTGGGGATGGGGTAGGGGCTTTCCACGTCGAGTTTGAACTCGGAGATCAGAAAGATATGGTCCCAGAGTTTCTGCCGGTAGTCATCCATATTCTTGAGCTGTGGGTTGAGGAAGCCCATAAGCTCGATGACTGCATCTACATTGCGCTGTCGGCGTTCCTTGTCTTCGATGGTGCGGATGTGGTCGACCATCTTCTGGATATGTCGTCCATATTCCCGCATGACTAGCTTGTTGCGGGTCGTATTGTATTCCATATATCTGAGTGTAGCATACAAAGTTAGTCGATCTGCCTCAAAAACTGAAGCCTGCGTGCAGACTTGGCCCTTTCCCGTAGTTTTGGTCTCCCCTGAATATGCGGATCGCCATCAACACCCGTTTTGCATGGTATGGCTATGAGGAAGGTTACGGGCGGTTCACGCGTGGCCTCTGCTCCCGGCTTCCCACTGCCTGTCCGGCAGATGAGTTCCTGTTTCTGGACGATCGGCGCCCTGCCGGTTTGCTCAGTGGGGCTCCGCATGTCCGCCAGCGCGTGGTAGGCCTGCCTGCCCGCCATCCCCTCTTATGGAAGCTTTGGTACGACTGGAGCCTGCCTATGGTTTTTCGGGGGGAGCAGCCCGATGTGTTTTTTTCGCCCGATGGTATGTGCTCCCTCCGCACATCGGTCCCTCAGGTAGTGGCCATCCACGATCTTTCCTTCCTGCAGGATGATCGGTTCATGCCCTGGTCGCACCGACAATATCACAAGACCTACACTCCATTATTCGTTCAGCAGGCGCAGCGGGTGGTTACGGTCTCTACCTTTTCCCAGGAAGACATCCACCGTCGGTATCCTTTCTCTAAGGGCAAGGTGGACGTTGTCTACAATGCGGCTGATCCGTCTTTTCAGCCCATGTCATGGGATGCCCGTGCTGCTTTTCGGGAGGCCTTTACAAATGGACAGGAGTATTTCCTCTATGTGGGGTCGGTGCATCCGAGGAAGAACCTGATCGGACTCCTTCGGGCCTTTTCCATCTTCAAGAAGCGGCAACAGTCCAACATGCTCCTGCTGCTCGCAGGCCGCATGGCATGGAAGAATCAGGCATTTGAGCAGGCGTTGTCGAATTTCCGATATCGCCATGATGTACGGGTACTTGGCTATGTGCCCAATGAACAGATGCCTGCCCTGGTAGGGTCAGCCTATGCACTGGTCTATCCATCCCTCTGGGAGGGCTTCGGTATTCCAGTGCTGGAAGCGATGCAAGCGGGGGTGCCGGTGCTTTGTTCCGATAATTCTTCTCTGCCGGAGGTAGCCGGGGAAGCGGGCTTATATTTTGATCCCATGATACCGGAGGAGATGGGCGACCGGCTCTTACGGATCTATCGCGACGAAGGGCTGCGAACCAAGATGGTCCGACAGGGGTTGGAGCGGGCCAGGCAGTTTTCATGGGAGTCTTCTGTGCGTCGGCTACGCGAAGTGCTGGCGGCGGCAGCCGGCCAAGCAGTGATTCCATAACTTTACCTTCAATTACATCTTGATGAATCAATCCAGGATCACGGTCGACGTCAGCCTCAATGAGGGGAAAGTTCCTGAGTCTATCCAATGGGCAGCCACCTCCTCGACGGCAGAAGATGCTCAGCCTGCCAAAGCCATGATGCTGGCATTTTGGAATGGGCAGGAAAAGGCGGCCATGCGCATAGATATTTGGACTAAGGATATGATGGTCGACGAGATGGCTGATTTTTACTATCAGAATTTCATGGGACTGGCCGACAGCTTTGAGCGGGCCACCCATCAACAGGAGCTGGTGGCCGAGATGCGCCAGTTCGCCCAAGGCTTCTACCAAAAGTTTAAAGCTTCACAACAGCAGGGATGAGGGCTCATGGCATTTTGAAGGATCTGCCTAGCAAACTGTCACCCCCTATTCATGGATGAAATACCTATCACTATGTCTTTAGAAAAAACGGTCAATGACCAGATCAAGACGGCCATGCTCGCCCGAGATGAAGCCGGACTGCGTGCATTGCGCGCTATCAAGGCCGCCATCTTGCTGGTAAAGACCTCAGAGGGCGGGTCAGATATCCTTTCAGAGGAGGAGGAGCTGCGGCTTCTCCAGCGACTCGTCAAGCAACGGCGTGACTCCTTGGAGATCTTCGAGAAGCAGGGTCGAGAAGACCTGGCTGTCAAAGAGCGCGAGGAGCTGGCCGTCATCGACCGATTCCTGCCGAAGGCATTGTCCTCGGAGGAACTGGAAGCGGAAATAAAGGTCGTCATTCAGGAATTGGGTGCTTCATCTCCCTCCGATATGGGCAGGGTCATGGGGGCTGCTACCAAGCGACTGGCAGGCCGCGCCGATGGCAAGGCTGTCTCAGAAGTGGTCAAGGCCTTGCTGGCAAAGGCCCACCCATGATCTTAGACCTCATCTCGCTGGCCCTTCTGGCTATTTCTTTTTATAAGGGTGTGTCCCGCGGGCTTATCTTGTCGGCATTTTCCTTTGTATCGTTGTTTGTGGGCATGGTGGTGGCACTGCGCTGCTCTGCCACCGTTGCTCAGTGGTTTGCAGGCTTTGAGGGAATCCCGCTCAGATGGGTTCCATTTTTGTCATTCCTGCTGGTATTCGCTTTGGCCCAGTGGGCTGTCAAGCTGGCAGGTAAGTTCATCGCTTCCACGGCGGAGGCCGTGATGCTGGGCGATCTCGACAAGGCTGGCGGCGTGTTGCTATATGCGCTCTTTTATGGCATCACTTACAGTTTTATTTTATTTTATTTAACACGATTGGGTATCCCCGACAAAGCCACGGTGGATGCATCATGGACCTATCCTTGGATTGCTCCTTTGGCACCCTGGGCATTGGAATGGCTTAAAGAGATCTTCCCATTCCTAGGAGACATGCTGCGTATCTTTCAGGACTTCTTCCGCGATCGGCCGGAACACATCACAGCCCCCAGGGCCTAGGATCAATTTGAGCGGATTCTCTAGACCATTGACGTTGGTTCAGCCTGAAACGACTATATTAGCAAGTGTCAGAAACGGCTACAAACCCTATTGTCATGACCAATGATATCAGAGAGGAAGGGGGTTTTAAGTACCTGGAGATAGGCGAAGGAGAACCCCTCCTTTTGCTGCACGGGCTCTTTGGCGCCATGAGTAACTTTACCGGCGTCATCGAATATTTTAGGTCCAAGGCATATAAAGTCGTGGTTCCCTTCTTGCCCCTTTTCGAGTTGGACCTGCTGCATTCTACCGTGGGGGGATTGCAAAAACACGTCCATCGGTTTATTGAATCTCAAGACTACCGGAACATACATCTGTTGGGGAACTCCCTCGGTGGCCATGTCGCCCTGGTGTATCTGCTCATGCATCCGGAACGGGTGAAATCGCTGATCCTGACAGGCAGCTCAGGACTCTATGAGAGTGGCATGGGGGACTCATATCCCAAGCGGGGCGACTATGACTATATCAAGCGAAAGACAGAGGAGACCTTTTACGATCCTCGGACCGCTACCAAGGAGTTGGTAGATGAAGTTTTCAGCATCGTGAATGAGCGTGCAAAGATCCTCCGGGTCTTATCCCTGGCCAAGAGTGCCATCCGACACAACCTGGGGGATCAGCTTGGGCAGATAGACAAGCCAACCCTCCTGATCTGGGGCAACGATGATCATGTGACGCCACCCTTTGTAGCCAACGAATTCCGCCGCCTCATCCCCCATAGTGAATTACATTTCATCGATAAGTGTGGCCATGCCCCTATGATGGAGCTGCCTGCCGAATTCAATCAAATCCTTGAAAAGTTCCTCCACAAGCTCAGTCAGCCTGCAGCGGTGGAATGATATTTGCAGTCTAAGAACCAAAGTCTCTCCGGAGGGTAAAGATGCTTTGTCGCCAGTTGATATCTGCTGAGGTCCTGCCGCTGTCTGCGTCGGATACCATAGGCACTGCCCTGCAGCGCATGGCGGAGCTGGGCATCCGTCAGTTGCCAGTCACAGCCGGGGAGCGACTACAAAGCCTGGTCTGGGAGGATGCCTTGCTGGATCTGGAATCGGATGCCCTTGTGGGCAGTCTGGAGGGGCCGGCCAGGTCTATTTCTGTACAAGGCGATGAGCCTTTTCTCACCGCCGTCAGGGTCTGCCAAGATGCAATCCTAGACGTACTGCCGGTGCTGGATCCCCAGGAGACATACCTCGGTGTGGTCACCCGTCAAACCCTATTCCAGCCCCTGGCCCGGCTCTGCGGCGCTTCCGACCAGGGCGCACTGATTGTCTTGGGCATGGCACCCGTGGCCTATGCCCTGTCTGACATCAACCGTATTGTCGAGTCAAACGACGCGGTCATCACCCACCTGAATACCCTCCCCGATCCGGAGGGCACTGGGTTGCAGGTCTACCTCCGGCTCAACCGGGGTGATGTAGCCTCCATCCTCGCCAGTTTCCGTCGCCATGACTATGAAGTACTCTACCATCCGGGGGAAGACTGGTTCCAGGACGAGCTCAGGTTGAATCTGGAAAACCTGCTGACCTATCTCAATGTCTGAGGTGGCCTCACTCCATTTACGGCGTACACTGAATTTGTTCAACCCATGGGGCCACGCCATGAGACATATACTCACATGCCTCTGTCTGGCGCTGTCCGTGTACACAACCGCCCAACCCTGGCAGACGGCTGAGCCATCCGCACCCGCTATGTCTGCCTATGGCCCTTCGACGGTGCGTCGTATCCTGATCACTGGTCAGCAGCGGACACGCACGTATATCATTGCCCGTGAAATCACCTTGGTGGAAGGACGTGCATATGGTGTCGCAGACATCCTCTCTCAGGTCAGGACCTCCCGCCAGAACCTCATGAATACGGCTTTGTTTGTCGATGTTTCTGTCACGCCCTGCAACTGGGAGGGTGATTCACTGGACATTGCGGTCGACGTCAAAGAGCGATGGTACTGGTGGCCCTTCTTTTACTTTAAGCCGATAGACCGAAATTGGAATGTCTGGCTTGACCAGTATAATTCCAGCCTTGAAAGGATCAACTACGGACTCAAAGTAAAAGTAGACAACATCACGGGCCGCAACGATAAATTCAACATCTGGCTGCTGAAAGGCTACACCGAACAGGTGACGGTCAAATATTTCAACCCGTTTGCTGACAGGGCGCTACGTCATGGCTATGGTTTTGAACTCTCCCATGCTCAGTTCAGGGAAGTCAACTATTCCACCCGTTCCAACCGACAGCAGTTTTACAAGGACGAACAGCGCTACATGCGAGACGTCAGAGCTATGCAGGGCTAACCTATTCGTACCGAAAGGGTTCCATTGACCGTCATACAGCCTTCTTGGGCGTTCGGATGGATCGGATTGAAGACACCATCCTTGCGATGAATCCAGGCTTTTTTCTGGGCCAACTAAAGCAAGTGACCTATCCAGAGTTGAGCTATTTATTTCAACACCTGGATGTGGACTATATCCCGTATCCGCTCCGGGGGTATACCCTGGAGGCCAGCTTCCTCAAGCGTGGCTTCGGGGGACCTATGGACCTCTGGCAGTTTGGACTGAGGGGTGCCCGATACTGGACGCTGCCAGCCCGCTTCTATTTCTCGACCCTTATGGATGCGACCCTCAAATTGCCCTTTCATCAGTCCTTTATCAACCAGTCTTTGCTGGGGTATAGTGACAACTTTCTTCGTGGAATGGAATACTATGTGGTCGACGGCGTGGCTGGCGGCATGGTACGAAATACCTTGAGGAAAGAGCTTCTGAAATTTGATCTAAGGACGGGATTGCGTTCCAGGGCCTATGCGGTCATCCCTTTCCGGTTTTATGCCAAGGCCTACAGCGATGTGGGTTATATATACGCCCGGGATAACCGCCCGGGCAAAAACGATGCGGGTTATATATACGCCCGGGATAACCGCCCGGGCAATGTGCTGAGCAACCGTTTTCTGTATACCGGCGGCCTTGGCCTGGACATCTTGACGATCTACGACTGGGTGTTGCGGCTAGAATATAGCTTTAATCAGCTGGGAGAGCATGGACTCTTCTTCCATAAGTTCTCCCTCTGAGACGGGAGGCCCTTGGGCTGATTCACCTACCTTAGTACCATGAAGGTCGCTATCTACAGTCGCGGGGGTGAAAGCGTCCATCCCGAAGATGTGATGGTGCTGCTTGAAGCTTTGCGAACCCATCATATTGAGCCGGTCCTCCATTTGGATATCCATCGGCCTTTGAGCGGCCATCAGCAAGACATCGGGGAGGTGGGTGTCTTCCACGACTCTAGGGACTTGGATGAAACCTACGACTGCCTGGTCAGCCTTGGCGGGGATGGAACACTGCTGGATACGGTCACCCTGGTCCGCGAGCGGGATATACCTGTGCTGGGCATCAATTACGGGAGGCTGGGTTTCCTGGCAAGCCTTGGCAAGGACAACCTACGGGCGGCTGTGAATGCCCTGGCGAACCGCAGTTTTGTGATTGACCGGCGTACCCTGATCCATCTCGATGCCGACATTCCCCTTTTTGGGGAGACACCCTATGCGTTGAATGAGTTTGCCATCCATAAACGGGATGTATCTCCCATGATTCGCATCCAGACGTATTTGAATGGGGAGATCCTCAACAGCTACTGGGCAGATGGTCTGATTGTGTCCACACCCACGGGCTCGACGGGATATTCGCTGAGTTGCAACGGTCCGGTGTTGTTTCCGGACACGTCGAGCTTTGTCATCACCCCGGTGGCCCCCCACAACCTAAATGTCAGGCCCCTGGTCGTGCCGGACGACTCGGTCATTTCTTTTCAACTCGAAGGCCGTACGGATTCTTGCATCTGCACGTTGGATGCACGGAAGGAGCTCGTGCCTCGGCATGTGCAGCTGGCGGTCAAACGCGAGTCTTTCACCTTGGGCCTTGTCAGGCTCCATGAGCGGAATTTTTTACAAACCTTGCGTGAGAAACTGGCATGGGGCTTCGATACCCGCAACTAGGCAGGGTTTTTGCAGAAGTTTCAGCACGAAACGGGCCAAGTCTGATGCAATTCCGGTACACGATTCCTTTGTTCCTGCTGCTCAGTTCCTTCCATTCCAAGACAGCTGCCCAGCCAGAAGTATATGTTCATGAGGGGGAGGTAGGCTTTCTGGTGGGGGCATCCCATTATTTTGGGGATTTGAATAATCGCTCTTCGATAAACCGGCCCAAGTCTGTCCTGGGGATCTTTGTTCGCAAACAGATCAGCAACTACGTGGCCGTCCGGTTTTCTGCCAACTATGCCCAGGTGGGATATGCTGACCAATACAGTAAGGTTGAATTTAACCGCCGTCGAAACCTAAGCTTTAATTCAGATATTTTAGAATTGGCTTTGCAAGGCGACTTTAATTTTTACCGTTTCCAGCCCTTTAGTCATGCCGATTTTTTTACACCCTACGTCACCTTGGGTGCAGGCGTTTTCAATTTCAATCCCTATGCCTATCTGCGGGGGACAAAGTATTTTCTGAGGCCATTGGGGACAGAGGGCCAGGGATCGACGGTCTATCCCAACCGGAAATTCTACCGTACCATGTCCGTCTGCTTCCCCGTGGGGATGGGAATTAAGTACAACCTGGCCCGTAATCTCAATGTTACGTTGGAGGCTGTCTACCGGTTCACCACGACGGACTATCTAGACGATGTCAGCAGCACCTATGCAGGTTCTGTGGCTTTCCCCCTCGATCCGACAGGTCGCCCGAGTATCGCCTTCCAACTCCAGGACCGGTCCAATGATACAGGCGTCCCCATCGGTGGTTTCGGCCGGCAAAGGGGGTTTAGTGCCCAACGCGACCAGTATCTGTTCCTCCAGGCTGGATTATCCTTTTCCATTAGCTCCTACCGATGCCCAGATTGACCCTACCAAGGGCTACCCTACATTCTGCAGCGCCTTAATAAAGGGTTTGCATATCTTTGCAAATTCATTATTATATATATATGTCTCCCAAAGAGCTCCTGGACATGGATCGGTTACCCCGCCACATTGCCATCATCATGGATGGGAATGGCCGTTGGGCTCAGGAACAGGGGCAGGATAGGCTCTATGGGCATTTTCACGGCGTGGAGAGTGTCCGGGAGATTGTGGAAGGCTGTGCAGAACTGGGCATACGATATCTTACCTTGTATGCCTTTTCCACAGAGAACTGGGACAGGCCAGAGCCGGAGGTGACTGGCCTCATGGAATTGCTTGTGGAGACGATCCGAAAAGAAGTCCCCACTCTCAACAAGAACAACATACGCCTGCATGTCATCGGAGACATGTCTATGCTCCCGGAGAATGCGCATCGGGCCCTGCAGGAAGCCCTGGATATGACGGCAACAAATTCGGGACTCAACCTGGTGATGGCCCTCAGCTATAGTTCCCGCTGGGAGTTGGTGCATGCAGTCAAGCGCATCGCAGAGGACGTCCAGGCCAGCAAGGTCGATCCAGCAGAGATCGGCCAGGACATCCTCCAGTCTTATCTCGCCACCAGCGCCTTCCCAGACCCGGAGCTGATGATCCGGACCAGCGGAGAATACCGCATCAGTAATTTCCTGCTCTACCAGCTAGCGTATGCTGAGCTATATTTCACTTCCACTCGTTGGCCCGAATTCCGCAAAAACCATCTTTATGAGGCCATCCTGGACTACCAAGGCCGGGAACGCCGTTTTGGCAAAACAGGCCATCAGGTCAGAGAAGACTCTGGCGTCAAATGGTGATGGCATCGAGTGTTGGCATTTTCATAAACAAAGCGTTACATAAAAAAGCCCGTATTTTGGCCTTCCCAACCATTCGCCGGATGAAGAGGACCCTGATATGTCTGTCCTGTTGTCTATTTCTTTTTTCCGGTATTCCCCTGTTGGCACAGACCGACACCTTGCCTCCGGCATCGGTCGATCCAGAACTATTAGCAATCTATGGCGCCAAGATTCCCCGGAAATATGTCATCGCCGACATTCAGGTGACAGGCAATCTGAAGTTTGATGCTGCCATTGTCATCTCTGTGTCCGGCCTTTCGGTCGGGGATGAGGTAACCATACCCGGTGGCGACAACTTCTCCAAAGCGATCAACAAGCTCTGGTCGCAAAACATGTTCACCAATATCAACATTTATATTACCAAGCTGGAAGGATCCAATATCTGGCTTGAGATCGCGGCCGTGGAGCGTCCTATGCTTTCTGACTTCCGCTTTAAAGGCATCCGCAAAGGGGAGGCCGACGAGCTCAAAGACAAAGTGGGGCTCTTCAAAAGCCGCGTCATCACAGACAATATGCGGATGACAGCGGTGGAGGCCATCGAAAAGTACTATGTCGAGAAGGGTTTTCAAGGTATTAAGACCAAGATCAATGATATTCCGGACCCCAGCGCCCAAGGAAGGCTCATACTGGAATTCGAAGTCGACAAGGGCAGCAAGGTGAAGATCAACGAGTTGCATTTTTTTGGCAATGCCTCGGTCGATGAGGTCCGGCTCAAGAAAAAGATGAAAGGCACCAAGGAGCGGATGCGGTTCACTCTGACGCCCGACTCTGTGTCAAGCCCCTATGGTGCCGTCAAACGCCTGCCGAAGGATGATTTTCTAAAGGGTTGGAAATTCCTAGTTCCTACAGAAGCCCTCCGCTACCTGGAACCCTGGGCTCGCTTTAGATTTAGCTCTGCCAAGTTCAATGAGAAGAAGTATCGGGAAGACAAAGAAAAAATTCTTGAATACTACAACTCTTTGGGCTACCGAGACGCCGTGATTGTATCGGATACACAGTACCTCGATAAGAAAAAGCAGATGAACGTGGCACTCCGGGTGGAGGAGGGCCGCCGCTATTATTTTGGCCGTACTAGCTGGAAGGGAAATACAAAATATGCGGATTCCATCCTGACCATACTGCTGGGTATCAATCGGGGGGACATCTACAATCTGGAGACCCTGAACAAGAAGCTCGGCAAGCAACTTTCTCCGGAAGGTGGCGACATCAGCTCCCTCTATATGGACAACGGCTACCTCTTCTTTCAGGTAGACCCGGTCGAGACCTCTGTCTACAGCGACACCATCGACCATGAGATCCGCATCATGGAAGGTCCTCAGGCCACGATCAAAAACATCAACATTGAAGGAAACGACAAAACCAGGGAGTATGTGATCCGGCGGGAGATACGTACCCTACCTGGAGAGAAGTTCAGTCGGGCCGATATCATCCGTACCCAGCGGGAACTGTCGCAACTTGGCTATTTCAACCAGGAGAAGATTGGCATCCAGCCCGTGCCCAACCAGGAAGACGGCACCGTGGACATCAACTTCAGCCTTGAGGAGAAGTCATCTGACCAGCTGGAGCTCAGTGCTGGCTGGGGGGGCAACATCGGCCTCACGGGCACCCTGGGTGTGACGTTCAACAATTTCTCTGTAAAGAATATCCTCCGCAAGGAGGCATGGGATCCGCTGCCTTCAGGTGGCGGACAGAAGCTGAGCCTCCGCTATCAGTCCAACGGCCGTTTCTTCCGTTCACTCAACTTCTCGTTTACCGAACCATGGCTGGGAGGAAAGAAGCGCAACTCCTTTACGATCAGCGTCTTCAACACCCGCTTCTCCAATGCACTCAACCCCTTCACAGGCTTTTTCGACCGGAACTATGCCGACTCTTCCTTTCTAAATACGTCCGGTGCGTCCATCGCGTTGGGTAAGCAACTCAAGTGGCCGGATGACTTCTTCTCTCTTGTCTATACGCTGAGCTATATTAACTACACGGCCCGTAACTACGCCATCTTTCCCACCTTTGCGACAGGTAATTCTTCCAACCTGAACTTCCGGGTGGCCCTTTCTCGGGCATCGGTAGACCAGCCCATCTTTCCCAGGAGTGGCTCTAACTTCATGTTGAGTGCTGCCTTCACTCCCCCCTGGTCGTCGTTCCTCGGCGTCAATGAGTCAGATATCTACAAGCTGGTAGAATACCACAAATGGCGTTTCAATGCCGAGTGGTTTGTCCCGCTGGGCAAGGCTCGTGGAGAGGATAAGAGCCGGCAGTTTGTGCTTCGCTTTGCCGCCAAGTATGGCTTCATATGGGGCGATACAACAAAGACATCCCCATCTCACCCTTCGAGCGGTTCCAGGTGGGTAATGCAGGCCTGACGAATAACTTCGGCGTCCTCGGGTACGACATCATTGCACACCGAGGCTATCCCGTCTATCAGGTCTCAGACCCTACCGTGAATCCTGACCTGCAACGGGCGTCCAACTTTTTCACGATCTTCAACAAGTATACGCTGGAGCTTCGCTACCCGTTTGTAACCAATCCCAGCAGCACCATCTTTGGACTTGCCTTCTTTGAAGCGGCCAACGGATGGTATAGCTTCAAGCAGTGGAATCCCTTCGAGTTGCGCAGGGCAGTAGGTGTCGGCGTGCGGTTCTTCCTGCCCATGTTTGGCTTGCTGGGCTTTGACTACGGCCTGGGGCTCGACGCCATCACGCCGTCAACCCGGCTGAGGGATGCCAGTAAATTTACCTTTATGCTCGGCTTCGAGCCTGAATAATCTGCCCTTCTATCCTCAACAAAATAATCAACGGCTATGACAAGGTCCATCCTGATGGCAATGGCAGCCCTGCTGCTGAATACGATGGGGTATGCTCAGCGCTACGCCGTCATCGACACCAAATATATCCTCGAGCGTATGCCCGACTACAAGGAGGCGCAGAAGAAGCTCGACCAATTCAGCGAACAGTGGCAAAAGGAAATCGAGCTAAAGCAGTCGGAGCTGGATGCCATGTACCGGAGTTTCGAATCCGAGCAGGTCATGCTGAGTCCAACCCTGCGTAAAAAACGGGAAGACGAGCTCTTCAACCGGGAGAAGGAGCTGCGCGACTTGCAGAAGCGTCGATTTGGCTTCGAAGGCGATCTGTTTCGCAAGCGTCAGGAGCTGGTCAAGCCGATACAGGACCGTGTCTACAATGCCATACAAAAGCTGGCAGTGGACCGGCAGTATGACTTTATTTTGGACAAAAGTGAGGGAATAACCGTTATATTTGCCGACCCTCGCCTGGACCGCAGCGATGATGTATTGAAGGCCCTGGGCGTAAAATAAATACTTGACGGTCATCCATCCGTCCCTCTTCTGATTCAAAAAGCATAGAACAAAATGAGAAAAGCTATTTTCCTCGGTCTGTTAGCCTGCCTGATGGCTGCTACTGCCGTGAACGCACAAATGAAAATCGCGTATGTCAGTGTCGATGAAGTGGTACAGCTGATGCCTGAATACAAGAAGGCGATGACTGAAATGGCTCAGTTCGACAGCGCCTTGCAGATCAACTATGCGGAAACGCTCCGCGAGCTCAACCGACAGGATAGCATCTACAAGGCTGATTCCGCCAAGTGGTCAAATGCCATCCGGACTGCCAACCGGGAGAAAATGAAAAAGTTGCTCACAGAGCTCCAGGGCTTTGAATCCAGCTACCAGCAGCAAATGCAGCAACGCCAGGAGGAGCTCATGACACCGGTCGCCCAAAAGGCTACGGCCATGATCCAAGAAATAGCCAAGGCAGCAGGTTATGGCTATGTGTTTCGAAAAGAGGCCCTGCTGGTGCAGCCGGATGCCGACGATCTGCTACCGGCTGTCAAGAAGAAGTTAACGGCAGCGGCTGCGCCACCACCCAAGCCAGCTATTCCTAAGTAAGCCCTTTGATATCAGACAGAAGCTGTTGGGAGGCTGCCGAGGGCAGCCTTCTTTGTTGCCAGTCGGCAGACTCTACACATAAGATGGAAATGTTAGGAGGAATCCCGCTTTTTCGTACCTTCGCCCTCCTTTCAATAGTCCGGGTGTGGTGGCCTGGGCTGAATGGTAGCCACGGATCGTTCTCCCGGTCCTATTCCCGCAATGTGAAAAAGCTAAGTGCATGAAACGTACATTCCAGCCGCATCGCCGCCGCCGTAAGTCGGTCCATGGATTCCGAAAGCGTATGCAGTCGGCTAATGGCCGCAAGGTGTTGGCCAGCCGCCGCCGCAAGGGAAGGCATAAGCTGACCGTCTCCGACGAGTTCAGGCAGAAATAGCCACTGCTCCTCGCTAAGTAAGATATGATAGTTCCTGATCCCCACTTGGAGCTATTTTCGTTGTAGCAATCTCTCGGCATGCCATCGTCCTTTCCTCAGAGACTGGGAGCTGACCAGCGGTTGAAGAGCCGGAAGCGCATAGCGGCTGTCTTTGGCAGCGGTGAGTGCCTGCAAGTGGGATTCCTGCGGGTCCATCACCTCAAGGACCCTGCCCGGGCCGCAAGTGTCAAAGCTGGCTTCGGTGTGAGTACCCGGACATTCCGCCGCTCCGTCGACCGTAACCGGGTCAAGCGCTTGATGCGTGAGGCCTGGAGGCGGCAGGCTGGTTTGCTGGAGATAAATGGGCAACCAGAGGGAGGGGGGCTCGACATCTTCCTGCTCTATACGGGACGGGTCTTGCCTGACTATGCCGACCTCTACGGTCAGGTTGGCCAAGTGATCGAGCGTCTAACCAACAGATATGGGCATATTGTCTGACACTACACGACAGCCGTATCGGTGGATTGCACGGGTCCTCGCGGTACCCCTCATCCTGCTGATCCGTTTCTATCAGCTTGCCCTCTCGCCGTGGATACCGGCCAGCTGTCGATATACCCCTACCTGTTCAGCGTATAGCATCCAGGCCTTGCGCAAGCATGGGTTGTTCAAAGGGTTTAGGTTGACCCTTGCCCGGTTGTCCAGATGCCATCCCTGTGGTGGGTCAGGGTACGACCCGGTACCCTAGGGCATCCGCTTGCCGAGCCAAAAAAAGCCCGGGGCAGGCCCGGGCAATGGATAGGAGTATGAGTGCAATTGCTTGTCCTTCTAGTGGGCTGCAAATCTTTGGGATATTTTATTCCAGTCAATGACGTTCCAGAAAGCGCCCAGGTATTCGGCCCTGCGGTTCTGGTACTTCAAGTAATAGGCATGTTCCCAGACATCTACGCCAAGGATGGGACGTCCTTTGCGGTCTGCGATGTCCATGAGCGGGTTGTCCTGGTTGGGGCTGCTGGTTATTTCCAGCGCCCCATCTTTGACGATCAGCCATGCCCAGCCGCTGCCGAAGCGAGTCATGCCTGCCTGGTTAAACTTCTCGCGGAAGGCGTCAAAGGATCCGAAGGCCGCATCGATGGCTTGTGCTAGTGCGCCGCCGGGCTGCCCGCCACCCTGAGGGGAGAGGCTTTCCCAGAAGAAGGTATGGTTCCAATGTCCGCCGCCATTGTTCCGGACGGCCGGAGAGATGGCGCCGGCGGCCGCCACCAGTTCTTCGATGGACTTACCTTCGTGGGTAGTCCCGGTGATGGCTTTATTTAGGTTGTCGACGTAGGCCTGATGGTGCTTCCCGTGATGGATCTGCATCGTCAGCGTGTCGATATGCGGTTCCAGGGCATCGTGGGCATAGGGCAGCGGGGCGAGTGTGAATGGCATGGTGATGAAAGTTTGATGGAATGCAAAAGTACATCGAATCGATGGAGCAAGGAACGGCCCTCCCTTTTCTCTTCAAACCTTGCATGGCGGGCAGCTTGCCTTTCAACGTTTCGACTGGAAGAATTCTCTCAGCAATGAGGAGGCCTCTTCCTCCAGGATACCTTTGGAGAGGGATGTTTTGGGATGGAAGGGCCAGGCGTCGCAGGTGATGCGCCGGTGACCGTTTTTTTCATCATCCGTACCCCAGACTACGCGTGCCAGTTTGGACCAGTAGATGGCGCCGGTACACATTAGGCAGGGCTCGACGGTCACATACAAGGTGGCATCTGGGAGGTATTTTGACCCAAGCCGCTCAAAGGCTGATGTCAGCGCGATCATCTCGGCGTGGGCGGTGGCATCGTTGAGTTTCTCCACCATGTTGTGGCCCCGGGAGAGCACCTGTTCTCCCACGGTGATGATGGCCCCGACGGGCACTTCCCCTGCGGCAAAGGCTTTACGGGCCTCTGCCAGGGCGAGTCGCATGAAATATTCGTCGGTCATGCCTGGAATGAGGCGAAATAAAGGATTATTCCGGATTTTATACTGTCGGGCCTTCCAGGCCTTTTTCTTCACAGGCTTTTTGATGCAAAGGATGCTGGCATTCGGTGTAATTTGTAGGTATGTGTTTTTACAATGGCATCGATGTACACTATGCGCAACACATCCGCCTGAAGCAGCTGGAGATAGAGATCGGTGTGTTTTCGGAAGCTTTGCAGCGCCCATTGCTGAGTGGCTTTGCCTATGGCAGTTGGCCCGTCCTGAAGCCGATTGACGGAGGCAAGGATGTCGTCTTGACGTCGATGCACTGGGAGTTGATTCCTTCTTTTATACATACCTGGACGGAGCTGGACCATTTCCGCCATGGTGGCCTGAACCCGAAGACTGGCCGGAAGGATCTGCCGCGCAATACGCTAAATGCCATTGGAGAGGAGATGCTCGATAAGGTGAGCTACCGGCAGGCGGCATTGCACCGACGTTGTCTGGTGCTGTCTTCCGGCTTTTATGAGTGGCGGCATTATACGGCTCCGGGGATGAAGAAGGACAAGGCCTATCCCTATCGCATCGTGCTGCCAGACAGGGAGTATTTCTTTATAGCCGGCATCTGGCAGCGCTGGGCCGACTGTGAGACGGGGGAGGCGATGGATACTTTCACGATGGTCACGACGCTGGGCCGACTGTGAGACGGGGGAGGCGATGGATACTTTCACGATGGTCACGACGGCTGCCAATACCCTCATGCAACAGGTCCATAACCGCCGGAAGCGGATGCCGTTGATCTTGAACGACGACCTAGCCTGGGAATGGATACAGGATGGCCTGCCCGCGGAGCGCATTCGGACGATGGTCACTTATCAGTACCCTTCAGAACAGATGCATGCCTATACCATCCGAAAAGATTTTCGAGAGGCGTCCGACCCAACGGAGCCTTTCGAGTATGCCGAGTTGCCGGCCGTGGCCGATTGACCACCTATACCTTCCAATAGATCTTCTTTCGGTCCATCACCCACCCGACAGTCCAACAAAAAAGCATCATGGATAGGGCAAAGAGGAACGATCCCCAGGGGCCGGGTGCGATGCGTTGGAAGAAGCTGGCGTTGAGGCTTTCACAAAGGTTGGTGCCAGACTGGGCAGGGATGGTCCACAGGCTGGTGAGTAGGAGTTCGGAGAGCAGGTAGATGGCCAGTGGGTTCCGACCGAATACGGTGAAGAACCTTGTCCATCGAGGTACTGCCGACACCTCCGTTCGTTGGATGAGTCCTGCCAGGATGATTAAGTCAAGCCCCGTGGTGTAGAGCACAAACGAGCTAGTCCACAGTTTCTTATTGATCGGGAACAGGTTGTTCCAGCCATAGGCGACGGCCACCAGGGTTGCGCCTGCCAGGGCCAGGCGGGCGATGGTCTCATAAGACGCTCTCTGTCGGCGTACGAAGATGCCTGCCAGGTATCCGATGAGTACGTTCACCACGGCGGGCAGCGTGCTCAACAACCCTTCTGGGTCGAAGGCAACGCCTTCGCCATGGTAGAGATGGTTTTCGCCCAGCACGGTCTTGTCCAGCTGGTGCCCTAAATTGCCTGTCATGGAATAGTCTCCCCCCCAGGCCAGCGCTGCCCAGTATCCCAACAGCAGGAGCGTGCCGGTGCGTCGAAGCTGGCATTCGGGCAGGTACCGGATGAGCAGAGCTGCGATGCCATAGCAGAGGGCGATGCGCTGCAGTACACCCAGGATTCGGGTATGGCTGATAGGCGCGGGGGACCATGCCCCATCGGCCCCCTGGCGGACAAATGGGAACCAATACATCAGGTATCCAAGGAGGAAGATGACGAGGGTACGGGACATGACTTTCAACAGGAAGGCGCCGCTGCCCAGCCCCTGCATCCTGGGGAGTGTAAAGGCCATGGCATTTCCCACGACGAACAGGAAGGTCGGGAAGACTAGGTCTGTCGGTGTGAACCCATGCCAGGCTGCATGTTCCAGCGGCGAGAATGGAGTTGCCCCCGGCCCTGGGCTGTTCACAATGATCATGAAGCAAACGGTCATTCCCCTCAGAATATCCAGGGCCAGGTGTCTTTTGTCTATAGATGTGCTCATACCCTTCAATATAGGTAACTGGCTGGAATTCCAGATGGCTGGCTGGCAACAGGCCTGCGGGCGATGGTATCCGTTTTCTCACAGGTCAATCCCTTTGATCTGCACGCTTGCAATCAGCCATTCCCCATGCCGCCCCTGCCGGAAAGCAACTTCCCAGCCGTCTTTCACCATGTCGCATCGGCCTTCCAGGCATAGGCCAGTGACGTGGGTGCCGGTGATGCGGCAGTGGCTGTCGCGCAGTTCGGTGCGTATCACTTCGACTTTGACGGAGACAATATCCTCGTACCGCGACTTGAAGTCGAATACCTTGCGCCGGAATTCCGTTTCGCCGAGGCGCTCGTGCTGGTTGAGCTGCAGCGGCCTACCGGCAGGGAACATATACAGCAGGTTCTGCTTCTGTAAGATGAGGCGGATGCATAGTTCTACAGCGGTGCGTGCGTTCTGGTGGCGGGGCTCCGGGTGGAACTCATCATATATAAAGCGATGCCTGCTCGGTCCCTCGGCGCTGCAGATTTCTACGTGCATGAGCTCTTCCATGATGAAGCGGTAGAGCTCCCGGGGGGCGACATCGCTGCTCAAGGCCGACAGATAGATGCCGCCTCTTTGAAGCCGCTGTTGCAACGCCGAGAGGGCCTCTTCCACCTCTCCATCGGCCAGTTCATGCACCGGTCGTATGTCGGCCGGCCGCCCCAGTTGCTCAAAGACGGTCTTCCGCCTGCCTGGGGGATGTTCTTCTTCGAAGGCAAGGACTTGTTTGAGCAAGGCAAATTCTGTGGCAGGGTCTAGCCCTTTATCCCTGGCTCCTCTCTGGAACCGGGCTCCGTGTTCCAGCATCAGTTTCATCTTCATGAAGTCGTTCTCCATATGGAGTCTTTCCATCATGGTGGCGGCGTTGGGTTCGCTGTGCGGCATGGGTAAGTTTTTGGTAAATGTCATGCGAGGAGGAGGCTGCCCCTCGTGTGCATCCTCGGGCTGCCCTTAGATTTTCCTCCATCCCATAGGCTTTTTCGACCGCCGGGGACGGGTAAGAGACGGTCAGTGGTTGTCAATGCACCCTCGCGGCAGGGCGCCCGTCGACGAAAAAATTTGAGCAGGGTTTGCTGGAATCCAAAATACTAAATATTTTAGCAATCTAAACCCCCGCCCATGGACAGTGAAGGAATTCAGCCGGCCGCCTACCGCGGCACCCGGCAGTATACGCAGCAGGAGGCCAGAACGGCAGAGGCGACCGGTTTCACAGCCGCGACAGATGACTATGCAGAACGGGGCATCGACCTGAATGAGCAGTTGGTACGCAACAAGCCAGCTACCTTTTTCATGCGGGTGCGGGGAGATGCGATGGTTGGGGCCGGCATCTTCGATGGCGACGTAGTGGTGGTGGATCGGAGCCTGAAACCGGTTAGTGGCCGCGTCGTCATCGCCACCCTTAACGGAGAGATGCTGATACGCCGGCTCGAGCAGCGGTTCAACCGGGTACGGCTGGTGCCGGAGACGGCCCGCCTGGCCGCGATCGATATTGATCCGGAGGCAGACTTCTCGGTCTGGGGGGTGGTCACCTATGCGATACATGCCCTCTAGGGTTGGGCCGTCAATATGGGCGATGGGATGAAGGGGATTGTCGACTGCAACAGCTTTTATTGTTCCTGTGAGCGGCTTTTCCGGCCAGACTTGCGGGAACGGCCGGTGGTGGTGCTCAGCAACAACGATGGCTGTATCATCTCCCGGACGGACGAGGCCAAGGCGCTCGGGGTGGATATGGCCGTACCTTATTATCAGTGTCGGGACGTGATGGAGCGCCACCGGGTGGCGGTCTTCTCGTCTAACTACCATTTGTATGGAGACATGAGCATGCGGGTGATGGATACGCTCCGGCATGTGATGGATGATGCCGATGGCCGGTCAGGGCGTGTGGAAGTGTATTCGGTCGACGAGGCCTTCCTAGATCTCTCCCACCTGCCTGCCCATGCGCTGCGGGATTTTTCGCTGCACCTCCGCCATACCGTGGAGGGATGGACGGGCATCCGGGTATCGGTGGGCGTCGCTCCCACAAAGCTCCTGAGCAAGCTGGCCAACCGCCTGGCGAAAAAAGACAAACGGAAGACGGACTGCATCGTCGTCCTCAACACGGAAGAGGCTTTGCAAGAGGCCCTGTCACGCACGGCCGTAGCCGACATCTGGGGGATTGGGCGCCGCTATGCCGCCCGCCTGCGGGAGCAGTATGGCATTGAGACAGCCTGGCAGTTACGGCAGATGCCGGAGGAATGGGCCCGCCGGCACCTGGGGGGTGTCGTCGGAGTCCGACTGATCCGGGAGTTGCGGGGCGAGGCCTCCATCACCATGAAAGATCCCCTCGACATCAAGAAGACGATTGCCACGACGCGGATGTTTGGCCGGCCGGTCTTTGACCTGGAACCCCTTCGGGAGGCGGTCGCTACCTATGTCGCCCGTGCAGCGGAGAAACTCAGGCGCCAGGGCTCGGCGGCCAGCTCGATCGGCGTGTTCGCCGTTACGAGCGGGGATGGTCCCGGGCAGTATGACTACGATCCGCGCAGCGACCATCGCTGTGCCGTCTTGCCCATACCGACCTCCGTCACCCACGAGCTCATGCGCCACGCCCTTCCCCTAGTGGACCAGCTCTTTCATCTGGGCCGTCGCTACCTGAAGGCGGGCGTCATCCTCGGTGGCCTCTGGTGCCGGATGATCCCGTTCAGGGCAACCTCTTTGCCTCCCAAGCCCCGGACCTCCGCCATCGGATGCTTATGCAGGCGATCGACAACCTCAATGTGAGCATGCGCGACGACATGGTCAAATACCTGGCCTCCGGCCTGACGCGGAATTGGAAGATGCGGCAAGAGAAGCGTAGCCAGCGTTACACCACCCGTTGGCAGGAGATCGTGGAAGTGGGATGAGGTAGCAGCCGAAGGCCGGAGAAGGCAAAGAGCTACCTTTATGTATGGAGCCTCCTTTCTTTTCCGTCATCATCCCCACCTACAATCGAGGGCATTTCCTGCCGCGCGCCATCGACAGTGTGCGCTCCCAGACCTATGGGGACTGGGAGCTATGGGTCGTCGATGACGGCTCCACCGATGAGACAAGGGAGGTCCTGGAGCCCTATTGTCAGCAGGATGGCAGGATTCGATATATCCAACAATCCAACCAGCGGGTCTCAGCAGCCCGGAACCTCGGACTGGCGCAGACGGCCGGCAAGTACCTCTGCTTTCTGGACAGCGACGATGCCTATAGGGAAGATCATCTGCAGACCTTTGCAGATGCCATCGCCTCAGGACTGGCCAACCATCTATTGTACACAAAATTCATGCTCGTCAAAGGCAGCGATGAGCAGGTCTTTGAGCCGCCTGACCGGGGGCAGTCTTATGCACAGCAGCCGATGCAGGGCGCATATTGTCTGTATTTCTGCCGTACTCGCCGCCGGTCCAGACCATTTGCATACCAGCCTCACTGCGGGGCAAGGTCTTTTTTCAGTCTACGTACAACTATGCCGAGTGCTATGACTTCTGTGCAAGGTGTGCGGCGTGGGTGACGCCGCAATGGATCGACAAAGCCACTGTTTGCCTGCACATACATGGCGGCAACATCAGCGAAGCCAGTAATAACTTGGAGGAACTGCGGTTTTATTCAAAGCAGCTGGAGGAGTTCTCAGATATGGCTAAAGATCCTTTCTATGCCGGAATCCAGGGAAATGAAGTGTTCATCGACAAGCGGACCCAGCTGCATGCCAACATCATCAAGTGTTATTTCAGGGAGCGGGCGTACCGGGCTTCTGCCTTACAGTTCTTCCGGCTGGTACGCTGGAGGCCTTCATTCCTTTTCTCTAAGCAATGCTTCGTCTTGGCACTGCAACTCGTCGGGTAGGGCTACCGGGCGGAGCGGCCAGCGTCAACCCAGCTGTTCGAGACGGTAACGCAGCGAGAAGGTTTTAGCCTCCTGTGGGGCCAGGGTATACAGGCCCATCCCGTTGTTGAACGCATCGGGGGCGGCACTGAGCAGCTCAATGGCAATACTCTGCCGGTGCGGAGGGGTGTAGATCTGCAGATAGGGGTAGGCGTCTTCGGGTAAAAAAGAGAGTCTCAGGCCCGATGCGGGGTCAGACAGGATGCAGGCGGGTGATGGGTTGCCTTTGTCTAAGACGAAGCCATTGTCTAGAAAACGGTCGCCGATGGTCTGGGGCGACTTCCATTCCTGCTGGGATAGGAGCCGCCCCGTGGGGAGGATGTCTGCATCGTATTCCAGCATCTGCGAGGCATGAAACTGGAGCATGAGGCCGTTGATGCCTCCGCCGAAGCTAAAATAAGGATGCCATCCCCATCGGCCATGGGCATGGACTCTTGCCCTCGGTTGTGCACCACGGTCGACACCAGCAGGGTCTGTTGGTCTTCCAGCCGGTAGCGAATCAAGCAGTCATAAGGAAATGGAAACCCAGCTACATCGCCTCTGTAGGCGTATTTGAGCTCGACCTCGGCGAAGTCTTCATGAATGCCTTCTTCGATGACTTGGAAGGGGGCATCATAAAGGATACCATGAATGGCCGTGCCATTGAGCAGGAACTTCTGAATAGACAGGGTACGTCCATGCCATTCAAAAGAGGATCCTTTGAGCCGACAGACAAAGGGGGAGAGCTTGGCGCTGTGGAAGCCTTTCTCGATGCGATTCTTCCAGTCGGCAAAGCTGGAAAACCCATCCATGACATTGCAGATACCCTGGGTAGTGGGGATGGAAAAGGCGTTCAGGATGGCGCCTGCCTCCGGGATGATGTCTGCGCTGCAACCGGTATGGCTATCGTGGAGGCGTATCCTGTGCCATCCTTCTTCGGGGTGGTGTGAAACCTGGAATCGCATGACAAATGGGTTGGGTTCCTTGGAATGATGCAGTACGTAAAGTTATACGCGGAGGTAGATCTTCTTAAGGTCTAGCCAGTAACTGATGGCCCAAAAAAGGAGGATATGGGCGATGGCATACATCAGCGAACCGTTCAGGACTCCAAAGGCAGGCGAGAAGAAGTGTTCATACATCCAGGCGCCGAGGCTTCGGAAAAGTGGCGCCCCCTGGCTGTCTACGTCGGAGATGCGAAAGAGTCCATAAGTTTTGGCGACCACTCCGCTCAGAACAAAGATGAGTAGGGGGTTTCTTCCGAAAGGCAGGAAGAACTGACACCAGCGGCCGCCCTTATGTCGGAACTCTATATGCCAGATGGCCATGCCGAGGGTTGCCAGCGCCAGGCCACTGGTGTATAATACATAGGAGCTTGTCCATATTTTTTTATTGATCGGGAAACTCATATTCCAGCAAAGGCCGGCAAGGATCAGCAGCAACGCCATGGCCATAAGGGTTGCCAACATCTCCCACTGCAGCCCTTTTTGGAGGATGTATTGGCCGGCAAGGTACCCGATGACGACCTGTACGACGGCGGGTAGGGTGCTCACTAGGCCTTCGGGGTCGAAGGGGACACCCTCGCCCCGATACAGGTGTTTTTCTCCCAGCAAGGCTTTGTCGATGCCAGTACCGAACCAGCCTTCGAGACTATAGGGGTCTCCCGGCGCTCCGAGGGACTGGCAGAGTGCCCAGTATATGAGCAGTATGAGGGCTGCGGCATAGGCCGACCCTTTATCACCCAGCAGTCGGATGAAGGCAGCAGCTATGATGTAGCAGAGGGCGATGCGTTGCAGGACCCCCAGAGTACGAAGCGTAGCAAAGGACTTGGCTACCAGCTGCCCCTCTGCATCATACCGGACAAAAGGAAATGCATTCAGCGTCAGCCCGATCAGAAAAATCAGAAAGCTGCGCCAGCCGACCTTCGACCAGAAGGCGGAGCTGGAAGTTCGGTCATAGCGGGGCAGCACAAAGGCCATGGCATTGCCTACGGCAAATAAGAAGAACGGAAAGACCAGGTCTGTAGGTGTTGCCCCATGCCAAGGGGCATGGGCCAGGGGACTATACAGGTGCGACCAGCTTCCTGGGTTGTTGACCAGGATCATCAAGGCAACTGTCGCACCCCTGAAGACGTCTAAGGATAGGAACCGTTTATCCAAAATGGATCGATGGTCTGGAGTGGTAAGATACAGCATCCCCTGCCAAAAGTTTACCTATGGGGTACTTTGATGGCACATTTTTGAGCACTATTTTGTGAGGGCAAGCCCAGGCACTATCTGAGCATAGCGAACTGGGTGTTTGGATAATAGCAAGCCTTACATCCCATTTTCCCTAACAAGGCCAGGTTTCCGGTTTTCCGGAATGGGTAGCCCAGAAATTGAATCAATACAATGCAGACAGATTCCGGCCAGCGTGCTCAGCTCGATGTATGGGACCTGGAAATAGAGCCAAGAAATCGGCGTTTTACCCTGAATATCCGGGAGGTATGGAACTATGGCTATCTGTTGATGATGTTTGTCCGGCGAGACATCGTCTCCGTCTATAAGCAGACCGTCCTTGGCCCTTTATGGTTCTTTATCCAGCCTTTGCTGACGACATTGACCTTCACCATTGTTTTCGGAAACATTGCCAAGATATCAACCGACGGACTCCCGCAGACCCTTTTTTACATGTCGGGTATCACCATCTGGAATTATTTCTCAGAGACCCTTTCGGCGACCAGCAGCACATTTACCAGCAATGCGGGCATCTTCGGTAAAGTGTATTTCCCCCGGCTGATTATGCCCCTCTCCAAGGTCATATCCGGGTTGTTGAAGTTCGCCATCCAATATCTGCTGTTCATCGCCTTTCTCAGCTACTTCATTTTGGAGGGCAGTCAGGTGCAGCTCGATCCGCTGGGGGTGCTGATCGTCACGCCAATCGTATTGCTGATGATGGCAGGCATGGGTCTGGGTATGGGGCTGATTTTATCTGCTCTCACCACCAAGTACAGAGACCTCACCTTCCTGATCTCTTTTGGCGTCCAGCTGCTGATGTATGCCACCCCCGTCATCTATCCCATCTCCACGATGGATGCCAGATTCAGTTGGCTTATTGAGGCCAACCCGCTTTCCTGGCTGGTGGAAGCATTCCGAAAAGTATATCTGGGTGCCGGTCAGTTGAGCATCTCCGGGCTCATGTATAGCTTCACTTTTATGATGGTTATCCTGTGGGTGGGCGTGCTGGTCTTCAACAAGGTCGAAAAAAACTTCATGGATACCGTTTAGCAAGATGGGAGCAGTCATCCAAGTAGAACATTTGAGCAAGCAATACCGCCTGGGACTGGTAGGAACGGGCACTCTGCGCCACGACCTGAACCGATGGTGGCACAGGGTGCTGGGGAAGGAAGATCCCTATCTGAAAATAGGAGATGTCAACGACCGATCGAGCAAGGGTACGAGCGACTATGTATGGGCATTGAAGGATATCAATTTTGAAGTGCCGCAAGGCGAGGTATTGGGAATCATCGGACGTAACGGCGCTGGTAAGAGTACCCTGTTAAAAGTGATGAGTCGCACTACGGCGCCTTCAATTGGCAGGATCCGCATCCGAGGACGCGTTGCAAGCCTTTTGGAAGTAGGCACTGGCTTCCATCCTGAGTTGACGGGTAAGGAGAATGTATATCTAAACGGTGCGATCCTGGGCATGAAGAAACAGGAGATCGACTGTAAGTTTGACGAGATCGTGGATTTTGCCGGTGTGGAGCGATATATAGACACCCCTGTCAAGCGGTACAGCAGTGGCATGTATGTGCGCCTGGCCTTTGGCGTAGCCGCCCACCTGGAAAGTGAAATCCTGATTGTCGATGAAGTGCTGGCGGTAGGTGATGTAGAGTTTCAGAAGAAATCCCTTGGGAAAATGGGTGAAGTGAGTCGAAATGGGGGTAAGACGGTACTTTTTGTATCCCATAATATGACATCTATCGGATCCTTGTGCAATAAAGTGTTGGTGATGAAAGACGGGCAAGTTGACTTCCATGGCGAAGTGAAGTCTGGCCTGAACCACTATATCAACAATATGCAGCATCTGGCAGACACTACAGACCTGCAGGATATACTTCGCCGCCTCCCCCAGGATGAATATTTCGAACTCCTGGGCTTTGACATGCAGCAGGAAGAGTCAGATGGGGATATGTATGTAACCCATCGGCCGATCGAATTGGTCTTTTCATACCGCATCCTCAAACCGATCACAGGCTTGCGGGTGGGCTTTGAGGTGATGGAGAAAAAGAGTGAGTTAACCTTATTTTCAGTGTTTCATGATGATGCCTATCAAGAAATTATCCCATGGTCCCCAGGTGTTTATGCGTCCCGCGCCACCCTTGATGCCAATTTGTTGCGCGAGGCCTCCTATATCATCAACCTGACGGTCTGCATCCACAATGTCCGTTGGATCCTGAATGGTCAGGTCAAACTGCCATTGGAGGTTAGGAATCTGGTAGGGATCACGGCCTTATACGGATTTGAGAAGCGCCCCGGCTACTTGCTTCCCCCCATTTCTTGGGAGAATCGAAGTGTTTGAATACAATCCGCTGCGGACTGCTTGTATAGCTGTGCAACGGTGTCTGCTTGTCGGGTCTATTGTGTAATTTGCTCCAGCTGGTATTCGGATCCTAAGCCCTTTTCTGATGAGTAACCTTGGCAACATTCACCCCAGCGCCATCGTGGATGAGGGGGCCCGTATTGGAATGGGAACCCGGATCTGGCATTTCTCTCATGTGATGCCCACCGCAGTGATTGGGGAGGGCTGCAACATCGGGCAGAACTGCTTCATTGACAACCGGGTACGGATAGGCAATGGGGTGAAGATTCAGAACAACGTATCTGTATACAACGGTGTCGTTGTCGAAGACGATGTGTTCTTAGGTCCTTCCATGGTATTCACCAATGTCATGAACCCCCGGAGTTTTGTCGAACGCAAACATGAGTTCCGGCCAACTTTTTTGCGTAAAGGCGCTACCATTGGGGCCAATGCCACAATTGTTTGCGGTGTAGAGATAGGTCGTTACGCCTTAATTGGGGCCGGATCCGTCATCATCCGGAATGTGCCCGACCATGCTTTGATGGTAGGTAATCCGGCCCGGCAAATCGGCTGGGTCAGCCAGACAGGAGAAAGGCTACATTTTGATGCCGATGGCAAGGCCTGGTGCGTACCGGAGGGCTGCTCTTACCTTCTCTCAGCGGGCAATGTCAACCTTGTTTTGCCCTAGCCGATATTAGCCATCCCCCATTCATTGTATTGGTGGGCAATATCAGTGCCACTTCTCAGGCATCCCATGATTCTCAAGCCTGGCAATGCCCTTGTTTTCTCTTTGCTTGTGGAGGCCAATAATGCGAAAAGGCATATATTTGGAGCCTTACTGTAAGACAGGAATTTATCACAGTTTCGATTGCATGTTTTCATCTCAAGAGCCTGGTTTCCAATGTAAATGGCCACCATACGCCCTATGGGCATGACATGTCATGAGACGTGAAGCCTCGGATCTGGATAACCTATGCTCGGTACACCTGTTGATGCCAGCGTGTGACTGACGTGGCGAAGCCATGTGAATATGACCATGAAGCAGAAGACAAAGGCCTGGTACGCCATTTATACCAAGCCCAGGAGGGAGAAGAAAGTGGGTGCTTTGCTGCAGGAGCGGGGTATTGAGTCCTACTGTCCTTTGAATCGTGTCAGAAAGAAGTGGAGCGACCGGATGAAATGGGTCGATGAGCCATTGTTCAAGTCGTATGTTTTTGTGCGGGTTTTACCGGAGGATCAGATGAAGGTCCGGGTAGTCGATGGTGTACTGAACTATGTCTACTGGCTGGGTAAACCAGCTCAGGTCAAGGATAGCGAGATTGAAGATATTCGAAGGTTTTTAGACGAGTACAGCGATGTGGAGGTGCACCCCATTGAGCTAAAGCCAGACGATAAAGTGCTGATACGCTCCGGTATTTTGATGGATAAAACAGCTACCGTTCAACGAGTGTTGCCGCATACCGTTGAAGTAGTGATTGAAAGTCTTGGGTACAAGTTGGTTGCCAAAGTCGATAAAAGTAAGGTTTCACCTTTAACCCGTACAAACTCCTGAAATGCCTCGAACTCCCAAGTCCCTTCTCTGGTTCATCCGCCATAGCACTCTGGCAGGAGTGAGTTCCTTTTTCCTCTTAGCGGTATTGATGGCTTCCTGTGAGATTGAAAAGCCCATAGGTTATTTTGCGAATGGCATGAATTTGTCTGCTATAGACACTTTCCCTAGGGCTGAACAGCCCATCCAACAAGGGGATCTGCTGAATATCACTTTTTTCAGCGACAACCCCGATGCAACTTCCATTTACAATCAGGTGATGGCGGGTACCAGCAAATCGTCTGTCATCTCTTCCTCCCAGGATAATGCCCGTTCTCCTGCCTCTTCCAATGCTGGTGGTGTGGCTGGATATCAAGGGTACCGGGTCGATCAGCAAGGTAACATCCGGATTCATGGGCTTGGGCTGGTTCATACAGAAGGCATGATAAGATCTGAGCTAGAGCGCCATTTGACCGAAAAGATCACTGCCTTGGGTGTTCTCTCCAACCCATATTGCGTTGTTCAAAACGTGAGCATACGAATCACAGTTTTAGGACAAGTGAATGCTCCAGGTGTCTTCCAAACCCAGAACAATAGGGTTACGGTTTTCGATGCCATTGCCTTGGCCGGAGACATATTGCCAACAGGTCGCAAGCAGGATGTCGTCCTCATTCGAGAAAAGGAGGGGAAGAGGTCCTATGTGAACTTGGATCTGACAAACCAGGATATCTTCCGTTCCCCCAATTTCATCCTTCAGCAAAACGATCTCCTTGTGGTGCAAGCCAATCGCCTGCAGATGGCACCATTCCAAAACCAGCGCCAGCAGGGTGTGAATATCATTTTGTCTTTCGCGTCTATACTCACCATCCTTTTGAACTTTTTGATTAATTCAAGAATATGAGTTTGGGAAAAGCAACCGCCTTCGAGCAGCATGTCTCCACTCAAGGGGTATCCCCGCGGGAGGTTTTTTTTCGCTACGTTCCCTATGCCCCCTGGATTATTTTGTCGTTGATACTAAGTCTGGTATTTTCCTATGTCAAGTTACGGTATGAGCACAAGATTTATGCAGTGAACAGCACGATGATGGTTCGTGAGCCTGATGAAGGAAGGATGAAATCTGACAAGATTGAAGAAATGCTCTTCAATACATCAGAAAAGAATATTAATGATGAGATTCAGGTGATCAAGACTAGTCATATTGCGATGCGGGTAGTGAAGTCGCTGGGACTGCAACTCCTGTATTTCAATAAAGGGAGCATTCTCACCAGCATGATAAACCCTTCTGAGTCTCCCTTCAGAATGCAGATCTTGGAATTACCCGACACGCTGAAAAAGTTCGATTTAAATATCAATATTCTTGACGAAGAGCGCTTTCAGTTCGGTGAGAAGGGGAAGATCCAGAAATTCAATGAGCCATTTACCACAGAGAGGGGTAAGTTTTTGATTTTGCGAAAGCCCATATCCCTTAAAAACTTCGTCACCAACGAGTTTCTTGTCACCTATGCGAGTATTCCTGAGCGCGATCCCTTAAAAACTATGTCACCAACGAGTTTCTTGTCACCTATGCGAGTATTCCTGAGCGCGGCCAGGAGATGCTTTCATACCTAAATGCCTTGCCTTCCGGCGAGTCTACAAACATCATGCGGCTCATACTTGAAATAGAGGCGCCCGGGCTGGGTGTGGATATCTTAAATCAATGGATGGCAGAGTATCAAAAGTCGGGCTTTGATGAGAAGAAGAAATCAAATACATATGCGCTTGATTTCATTGATGAGCAACTAAATGCTGCCACCAAAGAGCTGAGTTTTGTCGAGAAGGATCTCAAGAATTTTAGGCAAAGGAACCTGTTGCTAGACCCCGAGTCGCAGTCTCAGACGATGATCAGTGCCCTCAAAGACCTGGAGGAAGAGATTACAGCCCGGTCCATTCAGCTGCAGCTTGTAGATAATCTGATTAGCTATATCAGTGATACGAAGAACCCATATCGTCAGGTAGGAAGCATGTTGTCGGTGGAGGAGCCCACTCTGGCGAGTCAGATCATGGAATTCAACAAGCTACAGGTGCAGGGGCCCACTCTGGCGAGTCAGATCATGGAATTCAACAAGCTACAGGTGCAGCGTGCCACAATGTTGCCGACAACGCCGAGGTCGAATCCTATGATGATTTCTCTGGAAACGGCGATTGAGAAGCTACGGCAAGACATCCTTCAAAATCTGCAAAATGTCAAACAAGGCTACGGGATCGGTGTAGAAAGTCTTAAGGAAAGGAATAATTCAGCCAATAGGATTATGTCTCGAATGCCGGAGCAGCAAAGGGAGCTAATTGAGATCACACGGAGGCAGAAGATATTGGAAGGACTTTATCAGATTCTTTTGGAGAAAAAGCTTGAGACAGCCATCAGTTCTGCAGCCACCGTCTCCAACGTGGTCGTGTTGGAGCCTGCAAGCTCATCCCAGTTGCCGATCCGGCCTAACCGGCAGGGTACTTACATGCTTGCTGTGCTCATCGGACTTGGTATTCCTGCATTTGTAGCCTTTTTGATGGAATACCTCAATGATAAGGTACGTAGCCGTCAGGATGTGGTCAGTAGCACCCAGGCTCCGATCATTGGAGAGATAGGTCATTCCGCGATCGGGGAGGCCCTGGTCGTCAGGGCCTCGAGTCGCAAATTCATTTCTGAACAGTTTAAAATCATCCGTACCAACCTTCAGTACATCATCCCAGAGAAAGATAAGATTGTCGTGCTGGTAACCTCATCAACCAGCGGAGAAGGTAAATCCTTTATTGCCACGAACGTAGGTGCCGTCATTGCGTTGTCTGGAAAGAAAACTGCGATCTTGGAATTTGATATTCGAAAGCCTAAGATTCTTAGTGGTCTCGGGATGACCAAGCAGAAGGGAGTCACCAACTATATCATTGGCAGCATTCCATTCGAAGATCTGATAGTGCCTGTGCCCGGGATTGAAAATCTGGATGTGATTCCTTGCGGTCCAATCCCGCCCAACCCATCCGAACTGCTGTTGGATGACCGGCTGAATGCTTTTCTCCAAAAAATCAAAGATCACTATGAGGCAGTGGTTATTGATACGGCCCCTGTAGGACTGGTGAGTGATGCAATGGTCATCGGGAAACATGCAGACGTGAGTTTGTATGTGGTCCGGCATAACTATACATATCGTAAACAGCTGCAGTTGATGGATGAGATTTACAGCTCCAAGCGATTGCCTCGCCTTTCGATCCTATTGAATGACATTCAAGCCCAGGCAGGCAGCTATGGCTCCTACTATGGTTATGGTGGCTATGGGTATGGCAACTATGGTTATGGCTACGGAAAAGATTACTTTGATAAAGACAAGCGAAAGAAGTCGAAGAAGCCTGCGGGTTTCTTACAAAGGATCTTCCGTAACGGATAGTCTGCGAGTATTTTACTGCATCACGTGCACCGCTACATAAGTTAAATGAAAAGATTTGCGCTCATTGGCGCAGCAGGTTTCATTGCCCCCCGGCATATGCGTGCCATCCGGGATACAGGCAACCGGATCGTGTGCGCACTGGATCGGTTCGACAGTGTGGGTGTTTTGGATGCTTATTTTCCCAATGCTGATTTTTTCACCGAGTTTGAGCGATTTGATAGGCACTTTGAAAAGCTCAGAATACGTCAAGAACCGGTTGAATATGTCTCCATCTGTTCACCAAACTATCTTCATGATGCCCATATCCGGTTTGGGCTTCGGAATGATGCGCATGTCATCTGTGAAAAGCCATTGGTACTGAATCCATGGAATATTGACTCTTTAGCAGAAATTCAATCGAAGACGGGCCGAGATGTATATAACATCCTGCAGTTGAGGCTTCATCCGTCTATTGTGGAGTTGCGGAAGATGGTCCAGGATTCTGTCGCAGACGGCAAATATGACATTGACCTCACCTACATCACATCCCGCGGAAACTGGTACTACAGCAGTTGGAAGGGTGATCTGTCCAAGTCTGGTGGCATAGCTACGAATATCGGTGTGCACTTCTTTGATATGCTGTCATGGATTTTTGGTAAAGTCCAAAGCAACATCGTGCACGTCCATTCACATGACAGGGCTGCTGGCTATATGGAACTGGAAAAAGCCAGGGTTCGGTGGTTTTTGAGCATCAATGCCCAAATCCTGCCGCCCGATCTGTTGCGTGAGGGTAAGCGGACTTACCGGGCGCTCACCATCAACGGAGATTCTATGGAGTTTAGTGATGGGTTCACTGAACTTCATACTCAAAGCTACCAGCAGATTTTTGATGGCAGAGGATTCCCGCTTGATGAAGCACGTACAGCCATCGAGGTAGTGCATCAAATACGAAGAAATCCGCCCGTCGGACTCAGCGGAGATTATCACCCATGGGCCGCTATACCCGCATCTCCTCACCCATTTGACTGAACCACCTATGGCTCAAAGTCAGCAAGCAGTATCCGCGAAAGAATCCTGGGACTTGCGCATCCGCCCACAGCAGCCACTTTTCAACCTGCATCTCAAGGATGCATGGCATTATCGGGACTTGCTCATACTGCTTGTCCGCCGCGACTTTGTATCTTTTTACAAGCAGACAGTATTGGGACCTCTATGGTTTTTTCTACAGCCGCTGCTGACCACTGTGATGTATGTATTTATATTCGGTAGGCTGGCAGGGTTGAGTACAGATGGCCTACCCCAGCCGTTGTTTTATATGACGGGTATCGTGGCATGGAATTATTTTGCGGAATGCCTTACAAAGACGTCTACTGTATTCAAAGACAATGCTGCCATTTTTGGAAAAGTCTATTTCCCCCGAATCATCATGCCGCTTAGCATTGTGGTGAGTAACCTTGTCCGTTTTGGCGTTCAGATGCTACTACTCACATTACTCATCGCCTATTACAGCTTCTTTAAGGGGTATAGCCTACAGATAAATGCCTACCTCCTGCTATTCCCTCTGATGGTTTTATTAATGGCGATACTGGGGCTTGGGAGTGGCATGCTCATCAGTGCCATGACCACCAAATATCGCGATCTCGCCTTCCTTGTCACCTTTGGCGTACAGCTCTTCATGTATGCTACTCCGGTGATTTACCCTCTGAGTTCAGCTCCAAAGGCTGCTGCAGCAATCATTGCAGCTAACCCGCTCACACCGATCATGGAGGGTTTACGCCTTGGTCTGCTTGGACGAGGTGATATGACCTTCTCCTCCCTTTTATATGCGCTGACGATTAGTATAGCTGTACTTTTAGTAGGGGTTGTAGTTTTCAATCGTGTGGAAAAGACGTTCATTGACTCTGTCTAATCCTCTTTGGTTTTGATCAACGCCATCGAAGTTGAAGATGTCTCAAAGCTGTACCGGCTTGGTGAGATCGGTACAGGGACATTGAGCAGAGATCTTCATCGGTGGTTGGCAAGAAGGCTGGGTCGGGAGGATCCATTCCTTCGAGTTGGTGAGACGAACGACCGTGCTGTGAGCGGGGTAGGGGATCTAGTGTACAGCCTCAAAGATATTGGATTTTCAATCGGGCAAGGTGAGACGGTGGGGATTATTGGCAGAAATGGCGCAGGTAAGAGTACATTATTGAAAGTGCTCTCCCGTGTAACTTCACCAACCAGAGGTGAGGTGCGCATTAAAGGTCGAATAGCATCTTTACTTGAGGTTGGTACCGGGTTCCATCCAGAACTCACTGGTAGAGAAAATATATTCCTGAATGGGGCCATCCTGGGGATGCGGAAAAAAGAAATCGCCTCCAGATTTGACCAGATTGTCGCATTCAGCGGAGTAGAGCAGTATATCGATACTCCTGTAAAGAGATACAGTAGTGGGATGTACGTCCGCCTGGCGTTTGCCGTAGCTGCACACCTGGAGAGTGAGATCCTGATTGTGGATGAGGTATTGGCTGTGGGGGATGCTGAATTCCAGCAAAAATGTCTGGGCAAGATGAGCGAAGTCAGTCGTGGTGAAGGGCGGACCATCCTTTTCGTAAGCCATAATATGGCAGCCATCAGTACGCTCTGCCGCAAGGCAATCATATTGGAAAAGGGAATGATTGAATTTATTGGGGATGTCAATAGTGGTATTGATCGGTATATTCGGTCATCGAATGCATCTACAGGCGATGTCGACCTAGGAAATCTGAAACATCATATTTGTATTTTCTCCAAGCTTAGGACTATCCAGATGATGGATGAAAATCTAGGCATCAGTAGTACACTCTTTATTGGCAAACCGTTTTCGATTCGTATAGGTTTTGAGTTGATGGAGTATGTAAGAAATCTTGAAATCGGATTTTGTATCAACAATAATCAAGGCGTAGCCCTTGTCGGTTATGTGAGTCCGTGGGAAGGCTTTCAGACAGAATTTGCCGCAGGGCAGCATGTCGTGGAATGCAGGATTCCATTTTTACAGGCCCTTCCTGGAACCTATTCCATTACAGTATGGATCAAACGGATCGGTGAGCTGATTGACGACGAGGTAGAGAGAGCCATACAATTCGAAGTCCTCAGTACAGACATTCATGGTCATCCGACGTATTTTGACAGATACCAGCAGTTGAATATGTATCAGCCATCCAATTGGCAGATATCAGATACCACCTCTGTAAGCCATCCAGTAAATATTCCATCAGCCAGCGAATGAATTCAAACTCGTGGTATGATTATTAGTGTCTATAGACGTTGTGCAAGGTGTGTCATGGACACGGTGGGCGACGATCAGATTACATTTAATGATCAGGGGATATGTAACTATTGCCAGCACTACTATGAATTTCTTGCGCCCCAGATTCCAAACCCAATATTGGCAAAGGTTTTATTATCAGGTAAGATTGAGGAGATAAAAAAAGAAGGTGCCGGCAAGCGATACGACTGTATACTGGGTCTAAGCGGTGGTGTTGACAGCAGCTACCTCGCATATCTTGCATACAGACTTGGTCTCAGACCCCTTTGCATTCATTTCGACAACGGTTGGAATTCAGAATTGGCCGTACAGAACATACAACATATTGTCAACAAGATAGGTTTCGACCTTGAGACTTTTGTCATTGACTGGAGAGAATTTCGAGACTTGCAGCGTTCTTACATCCATGCAGGGGTGATCGACATTGAAGCCCTGACTGATCATGCGATTTTTGCCAGTATTTATCAATGTGCATTTCGTTTGGGTATAAAGCACATCTTAAGGGG
>Ga0194124_10000997_pt1 | contig 38917 bp, 29 predicted proteins | sample TA2KigCas0mmetaG_FD_148605 | JGI IMG/M metagenome (GOLD analysis project Ga0194124, IMG submission 148605) | Freshwater microbial communities from Lake Tanganyika, Tanzania - TA2015031 Kigoma Deep Cast 0m | ecosystem: Environmental > Aquatic > Freshwater > Lake | place: Tanzania: Lake...
CCTTCTGCGAGGCGACCGCGCATCCGCTCGCCAAGGTTCGGATCTCCGGGGGCGGACGTTGCAATGTGACCCATGACTGCCTCGATCCGCGCGAGCTCGTGAAGCGGTACCCGCGGGGCGGGCGCGAACTGCTGGGCTCGTTCCACCGCTTCGGGCCGCGCGACACGATCGCCTGGTTCGCCGAGCGCGGCGTCACGCTCAAGACCGAGGCGGATGGGCGCATGTTCCCGGTCACCGACGACTCCGCCACCATCGTGGAGTGCCTCCAGCGCGAGGCGGCGCGCGTCGGCGTTCCCGCGCTGGCCGGTCCGCTCGCTCCGGCGTTCATCGTCGGGTGGCTTTCTCGCCGAGAGCACCCCTGGCGCGCCCGTCGCTCCGGCGGCGCAGGCGAGTGAAGGGGGCGCGGCAGGGCGGATGGACGGAGGTCAGGGTGGCGTGGAGGTGAGTCTGGACGCGCGCGAGGTGCTCGAGGCCGCCTGCGTCATCCTCGCGACGGGTGGGGCCAAGTCGGTGGGCGGCGGCACGCTGGCGGAGTCGCTCGGTCACACCATCGAGCCACCGGTGCCGTCGCTCTTCACGTTTCACTGCCGCGATGCGCGGATTGAGGGTCTGGCCGGGCTGGCGGTGGCGGATGCCGAGGTATCGGTGCCGGACACTGACCTGCGCCGCCGCGGGCCGGTCCTCATCACGCACGGCGGCCTGAGCGGGCCGGCCATCCTCACGTTGTCCGCGTGGGGCGCCCGCGTGCTGGCCGGGCTTGGCTATCGCTTCACGCTCGCGCTGAACCTCGTTCCGGGGCGCACGCGCGAGCAGGTCCGGTCCGAACTCCGGGGGCAGCGCACGGAGCATCCCCGCCGCCGCGTGTCGTCCGGCGGGCCGTTCGCCGTACCGTTGCGGCTCTGGGAGCGGCTCACCGCGGCGGCCGGCATCGGTCCGGAGGTCACGTGGTCGCACGTGTCGTCGGAGGCCCTTGAGGCGTTGGTCGCGGCGTGCGGGGAGACCCGGCTCGCGATCGAGGGCAAGAGCTTGAACAAGGAGGAATTCGTGACCTGCGGCGGGGTGCGCCGGGAGGAGATCGATTTCCGGACGCTCGCGAGCCAGCGGTGCCCGGGGCTCTACGTCGTGGGTGAGGCGTTGGACGTGGATGGCGTTACGGGTGGGTTCAATTTCCAAGCGGCCTGGACGACTGGCTGGCTCGCGGGCAATGCGGCGGCGGATGCGGTCGCGGCCGCTGCGGCGGTGGGACCGCACGACACGGTGCGTGAGCGGCGTCATCCGGACCGGGCGAGCTGAGCGAGAAGCTCCGCGAGCCACCGGGTCGACGCGTCAGCCGTGGGCGGCGTCGGCGACCTGGCGGCGCACCTCGGCGACGGCGCCGCTGACCCCGGCGGGCATGCCGGCGGTCCAGTTGCACTCGATCGTGAGGTGCTTGCACCGCGTGGCGCGGCGGAGCTGGCGCAGGAACGGCCGGAAGTCGTCGCCGTGGAACCCCGGCTCGGTGCGACCCTCGTCTTCGGCGAGATGAGCGTGCGTCACGAGCGCGGCGTGCCGACCGATCGGATCCGGCGACTCGCCGTTGCGCAGCATGTGGAACACATCGACGAGCAATTGGACCGACGGGTGCCCGCAGCGCCGCACGGCCTCGGCCCCCTCGTCCAAGGTGTTGACCAGATTGCATTCGCCGCGATTGAGCGCCTCGACGACGACCATGACGCCGTGCCGCTGGGCGATCGGGGCCACGACCGTGAGGGCTTCGACGTACTGCTCGAAGCCCCGGGCGCCGGACCAGCCCTCGGGCATCATGCGGGCCATGGCGGAGCCGAAGACGATTGTCCGCAGCCCGATCGACGCGGCGCGGCGGAACGCGGTTTCCGTGTAGCGGGCGAGCCGGGCGTGGTCGACGTTCGGGCCGGTGACCTTCAGGTCAGCGGGCAGGAAACAATTCGCGGCCGGCGTGGGCCGGTGGCAGTCGAGCGTGGCGGCGGCGTTCGGGGCGAAGGCGGAGTCGGGCTGCTCCGGCAGCAGAAGGTGCTGGACGTGTGCCTCGATGAAATCGAAGGGCGGATCGGGCAGGCCCGCGATCTCGGCCGGGGTGGCGCAGATGCCGATGAGCAGGGGCATGGCGGGCGGCTCAGAGTTTGCCGGCCTGGAGGCCGAAGTAGCCGGCGGCGTTGTCGTAGCAGATGTCGCGGACCAGCTTCGCGACGGCGGCCTCGTCGGCGGGAATGAGCCCCGCCTGAATGTCGGTGCCGATCATCCCGCAGAGGAGGCGCCGGAAGTACTCGTGGCGCACGTAGCTGAGGAAGCTGCGCGAATCGGTGAGCATGCCGACGAACCGGGAGAGCGAATCGGTGAGCATGCCGACGAACCGGGAGAGCAGGCCGAGCTGGGACAGCGCGTTGATCTGCCATTCCATGGCTTCCTTCTGGTCGAGGAACCACCAGCCCGAGCCGAACTGCAGCTTGCCCGGGATGGAGCCGTCCTGGAAATTGCCGGCCATGGTCGCGAACGCGTAGTTGTCCGCTGGATTCAGGTTGTAGAGGATGATCCGCGGCAGGCGGTCGTCGCGGTCGAGCGTGTCGAGGTAGCGCGCGGTCGCGAACGCGTAGTTGTCCGCTGGATTCAGGTTGTAGAGGATGATCCGCGGCAGGCGGTCGTCGCGGTCGAGCGTGTCGAGGTAGCGCGCGAGGGCGCGCGTCTGCGGGAAGTCGCCGATCGAATCCACTCCGGCGTCGGAGCCGAGGCGGCGGAGAAGGCGGGAGTTGGTGTTGCGCAGCGCGCCGAGGTGCAACTGCTTGGTCCAGCCGCGGGCGGCGTCGAGCCGGCCGAGGTGGACGAGCAGGAACCAGACGAACTTCGCGGTCTGCTCGGGCGTGGCGGCGGTGCCGGCGCGGGCTTGGTCGAAGATGACGGAGGCCTCGCGGGCGGTGCATTCGACGTCGGGCAGCGTCTCGAGACCGTGGTCGGAGAGCCGGCCGCCGAGCGAGTGGAAGAACGCGTGCCGCCGGTCGAGCGCCTCGAGGAGCGTCGGCAGGTTGCGCACCTCGACTCCGCTGCGTTCGGAGAGCAGATCGCACCACGGGTTGAAGACGGCGGGGGCGTTCACCGCGAGGGCCTTGTCGGGTCGGAACGTCGGATAGACCCGCGTCGCGAGGCCGCTGCGTGCGATCGCCTGGTGGTGTTCCAGCGTGTCGGCGGGGTCGTCGGTGGTGCAGACGACGGTGACGCGGTTGGACGTGAGGATCCCGTGGGTGGTGAGGGCGGGCGTGGCGAGGCGGGCGTTGGCTTCCTCCCAGATGCGCGGGGCGTTGGCCTCGTTGATCAGCAGGTCGATTCCGAAGTACCGGCGCAGTTCGAGGTGCGACCAGTGGTGGAGCGGATTGCGGACGAGCGCCGGGACGGTGCGGGCGAAGGCGAGGAACTTGTCGTAGTCGCTCGACGCGGTCCCGGTGATCAGGTCCTCCGGCACGCCGGCGGCGCGCAGGGCGCGCCACTTGTAGTGATCGCCGCCGAGCCAGATCTGGGTGAGATTGGCGAACTGCCGGTTCCCCGCGATTTGGTCGGGCGGGAGATGGCAGTGATAATCGAAGATGGGCTGTTTGGCTGCGTGTTCGAAGTACAGGCGCCGGGCCCACGGGTTGGGCAGGAGGAAGTCGTCGGGCAGGAACGGCTGGGACAGCGACATGGCGGGTGGGGAAGGGCGGGAGCGAGGGAACGGCGGCGCGCGTGCCGGTGCAAGACAGGGCATCGGGCCTGGCGCGAAGCTCCCGGGACCGTTCCAGCAGTCCACCGCCCCCCACGGTCCGTGCAAGCGGCGGCCCGATGAATGTTAACCCATGCGGAAGCGGAAGGCAGCCGGCGGGCGGGGCGGCAGTGCCTCGGGCCCGGCGTGCCGTGCTTGGAGGGTTGTCGGCGGGCAGGTCAGAGCCGAGCCGGTGGCCGGAGGGCCCGGATGCGGCCGGGCGGGAAGTCGGCGTCGGGGCGAATGGCCTCCTCCGCGGAGCGCTGGGATCGGCCCGCGCCTGGGCCTGCGCTCAGGCCGCTCAGCGCCGGGCGCCGCGGGTCAGTCGGCTGACGGGCTTGGGGGCGGCGTTGAGCGCCGGATTGTTCTCGTCGAACAGCGCCGAGTAGATGTACGGGAAGTCCGGGAACTTCTTCCGCTCGACCGTCTGATTGATGAAGCGCTCAATCGAGCGGGCGTCGCGGACGTCGTCCTCCGTCACCAGCGTGAAGGCCTCACCGGTGTTTTGGGCGCGGCCGGTGCGGCCGATGCGGTGGACGTAGTCCTCGGCGTTCTCGGGCACGTCGTAGTTGATGACGTGGGAGACGCCGCGGATGTCGAGGCCGCGGGCGGCGATGTCGGTTGCGACGAGCACCTCGAAGCGGCCGCTCTTGAAGCCCTCCAAGGCCTCCACGCGTTCGCGCTGGCTGCGGTCGGAGTGGATGACGCCGACCGTGTGCTTGGCGGCGATGAGGCGGTGGGCGATGCGGTCCGCGCCCATGCGGGTGCGGCAGAAGATGATCACGCTCTTGAACTGCGTGGTCTCGAGCAACTGCGAGAGGAGATCGAATTTCTGCGAGGCGACGACCGGGTAGAACGCGTGCGCCACGGTTTCGGCCGCGGTCTGCTTGCGGTCGATCTTGATCTCGACCGGCTCGTTGAGCGCCCAGGTGGCGAGGGAGGCGATTTCCGGGGGGAGGGTCGCGGTGAAGAAGAGCGTCTGCCGCGACTTCGGCGTGCGGGAGACGATGCGCTTCACGTCGGGGAGGAAGCCCATGTCGAGCATGCGGTCGACCTCGTCGAGGACGAGAATCTCGACCCCGGCGAGGCTGATCGCGCCCTGGGGCATGTGATCGAGGAGCCGGCCCGGCGTGGCGACGATGATGTCGACGCCGTTCTCGAGGTCCTCGCGCTGCTTGCCGTAGCCGACGCCTCCGTAGATGACGGTGGTGTCGAGATTGGTGTGTTTGCTGTAGAGGCGGAAGGCCTCCTCGACCTGGAGAGCGAGTTCGCGCGTGGGCTCGAGCACGAGGCAACGCGGATGCGGACCCTTGGTGCCGAGACGATGCAGGATGGGCAGGGCGAAGGCGGCGGTCTTGCCGGTGCCGGTCTGGGCCGATCCGACCACGTCCTTGCCTGACAGCACGATCGGGATGGCTTGAGCCTGGATGGGGGTGGGCTCGGCGTAACCCTTCTCCAGCACGGCAAGGGCGATGCGGTCGGCGAGGCCGAGTTGGGTGAACGCGGAATTGACGGGCGCCACCTCGGGCACCGGACGCGGCGTGCGGGAGCGACGCGGCGTAGACGAAGCCGGGACCTCCTCATCGCGCTCCCGCTCCGGGCGCGAGGACCGGGGGCGATCGGAGTGACCGCCCCGTCCGCGCCCGCCTCCGGATCGGCCCCCATGGCCTTCGCCGCGCCCGCTGGCGCGACCTCCGGCAGCATCGCTGCCGCGGCCGGCGCCTCCGCCATGGCCCTGGGAGCCGTGGCCCTCGCGATCAGGGCGGCCGCTGCGGCCTTCGGCATGAGCCGTACCGCCATGACCACCGCCGCTGCGACTGCGACCGCCTTCGGCGCGGCGCTGGCTATCGGCGTGGACCTTGCGGGTGGGGTGTTGGGAGGGAGGAGGGGCGGACGCCGCCGCCTCTTTGGCGGGCTGGTCCTTGGGCGAAGGGGCAAGGGTCTTGCGGAACTTCGCAATCAGCTTCTTCAACATAGTCTTTGTGGCGAAAGACTCACTCTCCCGGTTTCGCCAGCCTTTGCAATCTCCGATCCCAGAGGGTCAGGCTTTGTCCTTTGTCGTCGGCAGCGGCGCGCGGCAGAATTTGAGTGAGCGCGGGCGCCGCGTTCGGGGAGGAGGACAACGGGCAAAGCCTGATCCTCCATCGTGGCGTGTCCCTCTATCGTGCTCAGGAGTGGGGCGTGTAGGTCCGCTGCTCCAGTTGCGCCCCGAGGTGGCGGCGGAAGGTGGCGAGGTCGCGCACGGCACGCAGGGCGATCAGTTGGCAGGCGAGGTTGCCGACGGCGGAACCTTCAAGGTCGAAGGCCACCACGGGGATCCCGGCGGCATCGGCGGTGGCTTGGCAGAGGAGGCGGTTCTTCGCGCCGCCGCCGACCATCAGGATGCGTTTGAACTGCCGTCCCGCCAGTCGCTCAAAGGCCGCCTTGGCCGCGGCATGGCCCTGCCCAAGCGAGTCGCAGATCAGCCGGACGTAGCCGACCAGCTCGCGTGGGGGGCGGGCGCGGCGGCGCTTCAGTTGGCCGTCGATGGCGGCGCGCATCGAGGTGGGGTTGCTCAGCGCGGGATCCGTGACGTCCAGGAGTTGCTTCGGCGCCGGGAGTTTCTCGGCCGCCGCGATCAGGGTCGACCATTCCCGGGCGTTCTTCGGGCGCGCCGCGAAGTCCCGCAGCGTCCCTTCGAGGAGCCAGAGGCCGATGACGTTCGTCAGCGGCCGGTACCGGCCGTCACCCGTGCGCTCGTTCGAGATCCGCGCCGCCATCGCTTCCGCCCCGAGCACCGGGCGGTCGCTCTCGAAGCCGACCAACGACCACGTGCCGGAGCTGAGGTAGAGGTCCGAGCCATCCGGCGCCGCCGGCATCGCATCGTACGCGCACGAGGTGTCGTGCCCCGGCACGGCGATGACGCGCGTGCCGCGGAGCGCCGGGGAGTCGCCGACGACCCCTTTCTGCAGGGGGCCAAGCGAGGTTCCGGCCATGATCGGGGTGGAGAACCAGCCCCGGGGAATCCGGAAGTGGTTGAGCGCCGCGATCGACCAGTCGCGGCCGTGCACGTCGATGAGCTGTGAGGTGCTCGCGGCGGAGAATTCCACCTCCGCCCGCCCCGACAGCAGGTAATTGAAGTAATCCGGCAGGAACAGGCAGCGCGTCGCCAGATCCGTGATCGCCGGGCAGCTGGTCACCGTTTCCTCCAACTGCAGCGACGTGTTGTAAAAGACGTTGGGCACCCCCGTCGCAGCATAGATGCGGTCCAGCGCCGCCCGCGTCCCGGCCAGCCGACGCAGGCCCGCCTGAGTGCGGTTGTCGCGGTACGCGTGCACCGGGAACACCAGCCGCCCCGCGTCGTTCAGCAGCACATGGTCGACGCCCCAAACATCCACCCCCACCGACGCGATCCGGGCCCCGCGGGGCACCTGGGCCGCCGCCTCGCGCAGCCCCGCCCGCACTTCATGCCAGAGCGTCGGCACGTCCCAGTAGTCGTGCTCCCCCAAGGGCAGGAACCGATTGCTGAAGCGATGGATCTCCTTGATGGAAAGACGATTCTGGTGCCACGTGCCGAGAATGACGCGGCCGCTGGTGGCACCGAGGTCGACGGCGGCGGCGTAGAGGGGCGAGGAGGCCATGGGTGATGCGGGTGGGTTTCCGGAGCGTGGGCGGGTGCGGCCCACTCGGCCAACAAAAACCGAGTCGGCGGGCTATTGGGTTGCGCGTCTGTCCCGCGGGTTTACGGTTCGCGACTGCTCCCATGCTCAACCACGACCGCCCGCCCCTCACCGAGCGCCGGGTCCAGCTGATGGCCACCTGCCTCTGCGATGCGTTCTACGACGACGTCGCCCGGGCCACCGTCGAGGTGCTGGAGCATCTGGGCGTGGCGGTGGAGTTTCCCGAGGGACAAACGTGCTGCGGCCAGCCCGCCTTCAACGGCGGCGACTGGGCCGCCTCCCGCAAGGTGGTCCGCCACACCGTGAAGACCTTCGCCGGCTCCGTGCCCGTGATCGTCCCGAGCGGTTCCTGCGCGGCCATGATGTTCCATGGCGCACCGCTCGAGTTCGAGCGCGAGGCCGACCTCCCGGAGGTCGAGGCGCTGGGCCGTCGGACGTGGGAACTGGCGGATTACTTGGTCAATGGACTCGGCCTGACCTCCTGGCCGGGCCGTTACGATGCTCGCATCGCGTTTCACCGGTCGTGTCACTCGCGCGGCACCGCCACGGGCGAGGCCGCCCAGCGGCTGCTCGAATCGATCCCCGGCGTCACCGTCCTGCCGTTCGGCGAGGGCGAACAGTGCTGCGGCTTCGGCGGCACGTTCTCGGTCAGCTTCCCCACGATTTCCTCGGCGATGGGCTCGCTCAAGCTCGAGCACATCCGCGCGGTCCAGCCGGATGCGCTGGTCTCGGTCGACATGAGCTGCCTGATGCACCTCGGCGGGCTCGCCGACAAGGAAGGCCGGCCGATCCGCATCCTGCACCTCGCCCAAGTCCTGCGCGACGCGCTGCGGCAGGGCGGTTTGCTCGGCTGAGACGCAGCGCCCGCCCTTTCGTCCCCTCGCGCTCCCGCTCGCACCTCCTCCCCGACCCGACTCGCGCGCCTGATCCTCCCGCCCCCCCGCTTCCACCGCCTGTTTCTCGCGACCGCCTGTCCGCTCGTCCCCACCGGTCCCCAGCCCCCCCGCCGCCCCTTCAACCCCGATGAAATTCCAGCAGATCGACGAGTATGCCGCCCGGCTCCGGCCGGAGACCAAGGCCTCCGTCCACAGCGGATCGAAGGCCGGACACGAAAAGCGGACGAAGGTGCTCTTCGACCACTTCATCGACCCCGACCGTCTCCGGCGGATCGCGGGCGACATCAAGCAGCACGTCGTCGAGAATCTCGACACCTACCTCCCGGCCGTCGAAGCGAAGCTGCGGGCGAACGGGGTCCACGTGCACTGGGCCGCCACCGCCGAGGCCGCCAACGAGGCCGTGTACTCGATCCTCCAGGCCCGCGGGGCCAGGCGGATGGTCAAGGCCAAGACGATGGTCAGCGAGGAGACCGAGCTCGGGCGTTTTCTCGAGAAGCGCGGCGTCGAATGCGTCGAGACCGACCTCGGCGAATTCATCGTCCAGATCGACGGCGACCACCCCTCGCACATCGTCAAGCCGATCATCCACAAAAACCGTCGCGAGATCGCGACCTCGTTCGAGCGGCACGGTCTCGGGGCGTACAATGACGACCCGGAGACGATCACCCGCCGCGCCCGCGTGCACCTGCGGCACAAGTACCTCGAGGCGGACGTCGGCCTGACCGGCGCGAATTTCGTCGTCGCGGAGAGCGGGCGCATCGTGCTCGTGACCAACGAAGGCAATTCGCGCTTCTGCCTCGCGGCGACGAAGTGCCACATCGCGATGGTGGGCATCGAGAAGATCCTCCCGCGGGACCGCGATCTCGGGCTCCTGCTGAACCTGCTTGCGCGCAGCGGCACGGGGCAGCAGCTGACGGTCTACACGGAATTCATCTCGGGTCCGCGGGGTCCGGCGCAGCCGGACGGCCCCGAGGAAATGCACGTCGTCTTCGTCGACAACGGCCGCACGGACGTGCTGGCGAGCGAGTGCCGGGACATCCTGCGCTGCATCCGGTGCGGGGCGTGCCTGAACGTGTGTCCCGTGTACCGGCAGGCGAGCGGCCATGCGTACCGCAGCGTCTATCCCGGCCCGGTTGGCGCGGTGCTTTCGCCGCTGCTTGCGGGCGAGCGCTTCCCGGCGATGGCGGACCTCCCGAAAGCCTCGTCGCTGTGCGGCGCGTGCAACGAGGTATGTCCGGTCAACATCCCCATTCCCGACCTGCTCCTCCGGTTGCGTGAGAAAGGAAAGCGCGAAGGCAGTGATGCGGCCGCGGCCGGCACGCCCGCGATGGGCGGTTGGGCGGTCATGGCTTCGCAGCCGTTTGCGTGGAAGGCGGCGCTGGCCGGCGGGCGCATCATGAACGTGCTGCCCACGAAGTACGTGCCGGTCGCCGCGCTGCAGGCGTGGCAGTCGCGGCGCACCCTGCCGACGTGGCGCGGGGGAACCTTCCGCACTTGGCTGCACGACCGCCGCAAGCAGCAGTCCCAAGCCGGAAGTGCGGCTCCGCGAAACTGACCCGGCGAACCGCGCCCTCGGCCACCCTGCCTCTGAAGATCATGCTGGCGAACTTGCGCCCGTAAACCACGACGCTCATGAGCAACGATCGCGAAGCCATCTTGGGACGGGTCCGTCAGGCCCTGGCGCCGCTGCCGACCCGCGCGGCGGCGCCGGACTGGGAGCGCGAGCTCGTGCTCATGCGCCATGCCCGCGGCGCGGTGGACGCGCCGGCGCTGTTCGCCGAACGCCTGCGCCTCGTCAACGGCACCCCCATCGCCTCCGTCGAGGAACTGGTGGCGCTCTTCGTGTCGTCCGGCTGGCGGCGCGGCTACTGCGACCCAGCGCTGGCGGCGCGGCTGCGCCCAGCCTTTCCGGCGGAGATCGTGTTTGAGACCGAGTTCGATCGCACGCGGGTGGATGATTATCAGTTCGGCATCACGGCGGCAGTCGGGGCGATCGCGGAGACGGGAACCGTGATCCTCAACGACGCCGCGACCTCGCGTCGGCTGGCGGCGCTGGCGCCGTGGGTGCATGTCGCGGTCGTCCCGCGCCGCAGCATCCACGTCGATCTTCCCGAGGCGGTGGCGGCGCTTGGGGGTGATCCGAACATCATCTGGTGCACGGGTCCTTCGAAGACGGCGGACGTCGAAGGCATCCTGATTGAAGGCGTGCACGGCCCGGGCGTGCAGATTGCGCTGCTCGTCGACTGACGATCCCGCGCCGCCGCTGGCGGCGCAGGGTGCGTCTCCGAATTCCTGAAGGCCTGCGATCGAGCGCGTTGCGCTGCCCAGCGACGAACGATCAAGACGGAATCCGTCGCCGAGCCGTCGGTGAAACCGACGCCGGCGATCAGGGCGCGTTCTCGAGTTCCTGGAGGGCGGTGACGAACGGCACCGGACCGCCGGGGGCGTAGCCCAGGCTCGCGAGGAATTTGCCGGTCGGCGACAGCATCACGACCGTGGGGTAGCCGGTGACGCGATACTTCTTCGAGAGCGCCTGGTTCTGGGAAATCATCCACTCCGGCTGCGGGATGCCGCGCGGGAAGTCCAGCTTGACCAGCACCAGCTTCTGGGCCGCGTAGTTGCGGAAGAGGGTGGTCTCGAGGATTTCCGCCTCGAGCTTCTTGCACCACGTGCACCAGTTGGAGCCGGTGAAGAAGAGGAAGACCGGGCGCTTGGTGCTCGCGGCGCGTTCGGCCGCGGCGCGGTACTCGGTGCCCCATTCCAAGGCCGGTCCGGTGGGACGTTTGGCGGCGGCGGCACCGGGTCCGGAGGACGCCTTGGAGGCTGCGGACGCCGAGGACGAAGCTGAAGAGGTTGAACCCGTTGACGACGAAGACATCGACTTCGACGTGCCCGAACTGGTTCGGCTCGAAGCGCCGCACGCCTTGCCGTTGCTCGCGGCGGGAGCAGGGTCGCCGCATCCGCCGAGACGTCGGATTGAAACCACGGTATCGTTCTCGATTCGGAAGATCCGGTTCGGGTAGTTGAGGATGGTCACGGACCCCGCGGACATCCGGCTGGTCGGCTCGCCCAGAGCCTCAAGCACCTCGGCCTCGGTGCTGCCAACATCTGCGCCGAAGCCACTTACGGAAAAGGCCAACGCGGCAAGGACGAGGGCGAGAACGCGGCGCAAGGCGTACGGGAACAACGACTTCATGGGCGCGGGACGGTGGCGGAGAGACCGTGCTTTCGGCGGCTTGCCGAATGTTTTTGCAGGGGGATCGGAGATTTCGCTGCCCCCGAAGGCGTTGCGCGGGGGTTGCGCGGAGCGGGCGCGCGGACTCGGACCGCCCGCCGTGAGGGTCAGGCTTTGCACGTTGTCCTCCGGTCGCGGAGACGCCCACTCGGACCCGAGGTCCGCCGCAGACGTCGGCTCCGAGGACAAAGGACAAAGCCTGACCCTCGGGCGCGTGGCGCTACGGCAGGATGCGCCAGTTGTTGCTTGGGGTGGCGGTGATCTCCGGGTTCCGGCGGACCCAGTCGATCATCAGCTCCCGGATTTCCTGATTGGCCTGATCGATGACCCGGGCGTTGCGGAGCATGCGGTACAACATGCGGTAGCCGCCGCCGCCGTTCAGGCGATAGTTGTTGATGGCGACCCGGAAACGGCGGGCGGGATCGATCGGGGCGCCGGCGAAGCGGAGATCGACGACCCGGTCGCCGAGTGGTCGGCGCAGGTCGAGCGCGTACTCCACGCCCTCGGCGGTGTCGAAGTTGTAGCCGGGGACGGCGGGATCGATGAGCTCGGACGGCGTCAGGCCTGCCTGATACGGGCGGAAGTAGCCGGCGGCGTGCTCGAGGGCGGCCTTGACCTCGGCGCCGGTGAGTTCGACGACGACGAGGGTGTTCTCGTAGATGTAGAGGGCGGCGAGGTCGCGGACGGTCACGTCCCCGGCGGGCAGGGTAGCGTCGAGGGTGAAGGCGGCGGCGAAGGAGATGTCGGCCTGGCCGGCGCCGAGCTGGACCCGGTGGATGAGATCGATGATGGCAGTGTCGCGAAGGCGGGATTCGCGCGAATTCAAGGCTTGGCTGGAGCGGCCGACGGGCTGGGAGAGCCACGTTTGCGTCGCCTCGTGGTAGGGCCGGACGAGGTCGAGCATCTCCGGATCGGGGGTGGTGGCGAGGGAGACGGGCAGGGTGGTGGACGCCTTGGCGAGGATGCGCCAGCGGGCGGAGCGATCGGGCCGTTCGAGGAAGACATCGGCCCGGGCGAGGCGATCGCCCCAGCGTCCGGCCTGGGAGATGAGGACCCCGTTGACGGAGAGCCCGGCGACGTTCACGTGGGTGTGGGCGAGGAACATCAGGTCGATGCCGGGGACCGTTTGGGCGAGAGGGAGGGCGGGGTTCTCGTTGGGCATTTCGCCTGGGGGTGTGCGACCATCGGCGAGCATCGGCGAGATTCTGGTTGATCCCGAAGTGGACGGCGGCGACGACCACGTCGACTCGTTCCTGGGAGCGCAGCACCTCGACCCAGCGCTTGGCGGAGGCGACGGGATCGATGAAGGAGAGATCGGAGAAGTGGGCGGGGTTTTCCCACGACGGGATGGCGGGCGTCGTGAGCCCGAGGATGCCGACGCGCACCCCGGCGACCTCGCGGACCACGTAGGGCGTGAAGGCGGGGTCGTCAGTGCCGCTGCGCAGCGTGTTGGCGGAGAGCCACGGGAAGCGGGCTTCGCCCCGGGCCTTGTGGAGCACGTTGAGACCGAAGTTATACTCGTGGTTTCCGAGGGTCATGCTCGTGTAACCCAGCGCGTTCATCGCGAGCATCATTGGGTCGATGGGCTCGTTGTTGATGCGGTTGTGGTAGTAGGCGAGCGGCGTGCCCTGGATGGTGTCGCCGCAGTCGACCAAGAGCAGATCCGGCGCCTCCTTGCGGGCGGCGCGGACGAGGGTGGCGATGCGGGCGAGGCCGTCGGCGGACGGCTGGTTGTTGCCATAGTTGATGGGGAAGACTCGCCCGTGGAGATCGGTGGTGGCGAGGACGGTGACGCGGGCGCGTTCGGTGGTGTCGGGGGCGGTGCCGTGGAGCGGCAGGAGGGCGAGGCCGGCGACCCACACGGCGACGGCGAGGCGGGAAAGAGGGAACCTCATGGCACCTGATCTGTAGCCAAGATCCCGCGGGAGGCGAGGGCGGAGACGTTTCCGGGCTTGCCCGTCCCGTCGCCCCCCGGGCAGGCTCCGCAGAGAGCCGCCCGGGTGGTGGAATGGCAGACACGAAGGTCTTAGAAGCCTTTGCCGAAAGGCGTGCAGGTTCGGGTCCTGGTCCTGTCCCGGGCACCACTGACAGAGGGGTGGTCCTTTCAGGGGGAAGCACACTTGCACTGAGGGCGATTCCTCCCTAAGCGTGCGATGTGTTTATTCTCATCGGCAGTGACGGCAAGGAGTACGGTCCCGCGACGGCGGACCAGGTGAAGCAGTGGATCGCCGACGGCCGGGCGACGCTCGATACTTTGGGGAAGCGGGTGGGCGAGGGCGCGTGGCGGCGCTTGATGGAGTTTTCGGAATTCCAGCGGCCGGCGCCGATCTCGGACATGCCTCCACCCAAGCTTCCGGAGGGGGGCGCGGGCCCGGGCACAGCCGGGGCAATAGCAACGGCATCCGCCGCAGGTACTCCAGGGGCGAACGGGGGTGATCTGGGCAGCGGTGCAGGTGCGGCCCCCGGTGGTGCATCCCGGGTCGGTCATGGGTTTGCCCCAGCCGCGGCTCCGGTGGTGGTCCCGGTCCCGGTCGACCCGCGCACCTATGCCGCCGAGCTGATTGGGCGGGCGGAAAAACTGCGGATTGGAGCGTGCGTGGGGCGGGCGTGGCGCCTCACGACCGGGAACTTCTGGGCGATTGTGGGCGGGACCTTCCTTGGCTTGGTGGTCCTGATGGTGGTCCAGTTTATCCCCCTCCTGGGCGCGATTGCGGGGATCTTCTTGAGCGGGGTGATCTACGGAGGGCTTTACTTTTACTACCTTAGGTTTGCGCGGGGCGAGTCGCCGGATTTGGGGGTCATTTTCTCCGGATTTTCCGGGGCCTTTGTGCCCCTGATGCTGGGGTCGCTGGTGTCGTCGCTTCTGACGACCGTGGGGCTGATCTTCCTGATCTTGCCCGGTATCTATCTCGCAATTAGTTATACGTTTACGTTCCTGCTGATCCAGGATCGGAAACTGGATTTCTGGTGCGCCATGGAGGTCAGCCGTCGGGTCATCACCGCCCAGTGGTGGCGGGTGTTTGGGCTGATGATCGTCGCGGCTTTTCTGGCGGTGTTTGGGCATCATTGGCCTCTTCATTGGAATCTTTGTCACCCTGCCGATCCTCTTTGGGGCGATCGTCTATGCCTACGAGGACCTGGTGAACTCCCCCGCGGCGCCGAGCGCTCCGGCGCTGCCATCGGCCGCCCCCGGGGTTGAGACGTAACTCATTGCCCATGAAAACCCCGCTGCTCCCGAACGAACATCTGATCAAGGACGGGGCGGCCAACCTCCAGCGGGGTGTCACGGTGGTGGACTTGGCGCAGGTGCAGTCGACGCGGGCGTGTTGGACGAAGTTTCTTGGTTTGATTCCGCTCTTCCCGAATTCCTTGGCCGTTTACACCAAGGAAGGCACGGAATTCAGGTTCGTGCTGTTCGGGCGGCACGCGTGGAACGCGGCGATTCAGGCTCGGCTTCAAGCGCGCTGATCGCGGTTGTCCGAGGCCGGGGAAACGCGCGGCTGCCCGCAAAGCTCACGCCCCGGCTCGCCGTCGCCGGGGTGCCGTTTCCGAGACCGGCCCGCTGCACCGACTCGAATCACCGGCCTTCCTTCTTTTGAACGCCGACTTGATTCGTAAGTCTACCTCCGTGGTGTTCTTAACGCCGTTTACCCCCAAAACCCCCAACATAAAGGAGAGAGTCAGATGATCGACAATATCACTGGGTTCCTGCGCAAGTTGACGGAGCTAGCGGTCGCACTGCTGGCCTTAGCCGTCGTCGTCCAAGTTGTGTTCGGTACCGCTGTACCGTTCCTCAACGTGGATGTCGTGGGCAATCTCACGAAGGTGATCGCGGCCCTCGGATCGAGTGGCTTGGTTGGTTTGATCGCTGTTGCGGTGCTCTACGCCGTACTGAACAAGAAGGCCTAAGCACCTCGCGGTCTTGTGTGCAGCCGCCGACCTTCGGGTCGGCGGCTTTTTTGTCGGTGGTAAACGGGGAGTGAAGCCGCAACCGCGCCTCCGGGTCGAAGTGCCGGAGTCGATGAGATAGGGCGGTGAGCGGGCATTGCGCCTTGGCGCGAAGTCCCTTTAGTGGCAACTCGTAGAAGTACGTATCCCCATGAATCACGTTTTCAGCCCTCTCTCGCGGGTCGTGGCGATGGCCGTCGGGCTGTTGCTGGGGTTGGCGAGTGATGCCGGGGCGCAGGAGTCGCGTCTCGCCAACCTTGCGATCCGCGCCGAGGCGGCGGCGGGTGAACCGCTGATCGTCGGCTTCAATGTGGGGGCCGGGGCCGAGAAGACGGTGCTGATTCGTGCGGTCGGCCCGCCGCTGGGAATTTTTGGGGTGCCGTCGCCGCTGGCGGATCCACGCCTGGAGCTGTTCGCGTCGGATGGCCGCAAGATCGGCGAGAACGACAACCACGTCGCGGCCGATGCGCCCGTCTTCACGCAAGTCGGAGCGTTTGCCCTCGCGGCCGGTTCCAAGGACGCCGCAATCGTCGCGCGGCTGGGCGGCGGCGGCTACACCGTGCACGTCACGGGCGCCGCCGGCACCCGCGGCACGACGTTGGTGGAAGTGTATGAAGTGGGTGGGACAGGCACGCCCCTGACGAATCTCTCGGCGCGGGCGAAGGTCGGGACCGGTGATGCCATCCTGATTACCGGCCTGGTACTGTCGCCGGGCGCGACCTCGCGGCGGCTGCTCATGCGGGCGGTGGGGCCGGGTCTGGAGCCCTTTGGCGTGACGGGGCTGCTGACGAACCCCCGTCTCGAACTTTTTCAAGGCGGAACCCGCATCGCGGAGAACGATGATTGGGGCACGCCGACCGGCTTGTATGCGGCGTCGGCAGACGCCCTGAGTGACGCCTTCCGGCGCAGCGGGGCCTTCGCGCTCCCGGCGGGGAGCCGCGATGCGGCGATTTACACGACCCTGCCTCCGGGCGGCTACACCCTGCAAGTCAGCGGGGTGGGCGGACGCACTGGCGAGGCCTTGGTTGAAGTGTACGACCTGACCGGGCAGCCGGAGCCGCCGGTGCAGCTTGCCTCGAGTCTCTACTTCACGACCCTGCGGCCCGCGGCGTCGGCGACCTCCTCGACGGCGAGCGGCTTTGCCTCGATCACCTTCAACGCGGAAGGCGTGGCGTTGGTCAATGCGCGCCTCTCCAACCTCAGCTCGGCTCAGACCTCGGCGTACCTGCGCGTAGCCGGCACGGGAGATTACCTGCTCGCGCTCCCGGCGGGGCAGGTCTCGCAGCGCGAATGGCGCATCGATGCGGTCGGGGCGTACTCGCGCAACGACATCCTCCGCGCGCTGAATGAAGGACGCATCTATCTCAGCGTCGGCTCGGCGCGCTTTCCGGACGGGGAGGTCACGGGCACGATGGTGTCGTCGCGTGGCTCGCAGACCTTCGTCACGCCGCGGGAGCCTCCGGCGCTGGCGGCGTCGGCGCTGGCCCAGCCGGATGCGGTGGCGGCGTCGCGTTTCCTGACCCAAGCCACGTTCGGTCCCACCCTGGCGTCGATCGACGAAGTCCGCCGCGGCGGCATCCGCGAATGGATCCGCGCGCAGCAGGCGCTGCCGGCGACCTCGCTGCTGGCGCTGGTGCGGGAGGATGCGACCCGTTTCCCGCCGCCGGAGAAGAACCCGGACGGCATGGAGATTTCGCGGATCGACTTCTATTTCACGCACAACGTCGCGTGGTGGAAGCTGGCGCTCGCCTCGCCGGACCAGCTCCGCCAGCGCGTGGCGTTCGCGCTCAGCCAGATCTTCGTGATCGCCGGGGATGAAACGCACCGAGCGGAGCCTATGGCGCAGTACTACGACGCCCTCGCGCAGGAAGCGTTCGGGAATTTCCGGACCCTGTTGGAGCGCGTCACCCTCCATCCCGAGATGGCGTGGTACCTCACCTTCCTCCGCAACCAGAAGGCGGATCCGGCGAAAGGCACCAGCCCGGACGAGAACTACGCGCGCGAAATCCAGCAACTCTTCACCATCGGCCTCGTGCAGCTGCAGCCGGACGGGACCCTCCTGCTCGACTCGCAGGGCCTACCGATCCCGACCTACGACAACCGCACGATCACGGAGACGGCGAAAGTCTTCACCGGGTGGACGTATCGGAACCGCAACAACAACTTTTATAGCGACCCGGCGTGGTCGGATCCGGGCGGCTTCGCGAACAGTGCGCTCTACTCCAACTCGAACGGCCGGATGCAGCCGATGGTGTGCTACGAAGACTTTCACGACCGCACGGAGAAGCGCGTGATCAGCCTTGAACAGCGCCCCCCGCGTGAGGCCACGCCCACGATCATTCCGGCGGGCCTGAACGGTGCAGATGAACTCCGCATCCTCCTCGACACGCTCTTCCGCCATCCGAACACGGGACCCTTCATCTGCCGGCAGCTCATCCAGCGACTCGTGACCAGTAATCCCAGCCCCGGTTACGTGCACCGCGTGGCCCAGGTCTTTGCGGACAACGGCAACGGCATCCGCGGCGACCTCGGTGCGGTGGTGACGGCGATTCTGACCGACTACGAAGCGCGCTCTCCGGAAGTCGCGGCGAATGTGGGTTTCGGGAAAGTGAAGGAACCCCTTCTGCGCACGACGGCGATGCTGCGCGTGTTGAAGACCCAGGCGCCGAATGGCCGTTACGCCGACTCGTATCACGGGGATCCGCGTGGCTCCTTCTACCCGGTCGGCTTCTTCGCCGGGGCGGGGAATTCGACTTACTCCTTTGGTCAGGCGCTCTTCCGCTCGCCCTCGGTCTTCAACTTCTACTCGCCGACCTATTCGGCCCCCGGCCCCCTGGCCGATGCGGGTTTGGTGGCGCCGGAGATGCAGATCACGGATTCGAATCTGTCGATCCGGACGCCGAACCGCCTGACCGAATTGATCAACCTGCAGCCACCGGATGAGTCTAAGGCGCCGACGCCCTCGCCCTTCATGCGGCATGACTTCAGCGAACTCCTCGCCGTCAGTGCGGATCCGGCGGCGCTGATCGACCGCTTGAACCTCCTTTTCTGCGGCGGCCAGATGACGACGCTGACGAAGAAGGCGCTGGCCGACGTGATCAATGCGACGAGCGTGGTGCAGACCCTCGCGAACTCCCCGACGCCCGCGAAGCATGCTGCGAACACGACCCGCTGGGGCACGCAGCTCGCGGTGCCGGCTGCGGCGGCCGCAGCGTTTGATCCGAAAGGATCGTTCACGATGGAGGGCTGGTTCCACCCCGTGGCGAGCGTGGGACAGTGGGGTGCGTGGCTGATGGGCAAGCGCGGCAATTTTGACGGCGACCCCTGGGCGATCTACCAAGTCTCGTTGAACGGCAGTGGCAGTGGCCCCGACCACGGCAAGATCACCTTTATGATCGCGACGGCAGGTCGTGGCACTGGCACCTGGCTCTCGTCGCCGAGCGCACTTCCGGTGGGCCGTTGGAGCCACGTGGCGGCGGTGCTCGATGGACTGACGATGCGCCTTTTCGTGAATGGCGTGGAAGTCGCGCAGCGGGCCGCCTCCGGGCCGCCGCTCGCGGATGCGACGGCGCGTTTCTCGATCGGCGGGGCCGTGCAGAGTGATGGCCCTGGGGGCGCACCGAACTTCGACGGCAGTGTCGCGCAGGTGCGCTTCTGGAACGTGGCCCGCTCGGCGGCGCAGCTTGCGCAAGGCATGAAGGAGCCTCAGATCGTCGAACGGACCGGGCTGGTGGCGGGCTGGCTCATCAACGAAGGTCAAGGTGCGACCGTTCCGGATTACTCGGGGAACGGTCATCACCTGGCGACCCCTCGGAATCAGCCCTGGCTCCCGGTGATGACGTGGGTGCCGGCCGACGGCACCGGCCTCGAGCGAGTGGCCTCGAGCGAGTGCAGTCGGCGTTGCATCTGATCGTGGTCGCGCCGGATGCGGCGCTCCAGCGCTAGCCTTTGCCCTGTTCCCCTCATGAGTCGCCCCCTGCCCAATCTCCCCCGCCGCGAGTTTCTTCGGCAGGCCTGCTGCGCCGGTGTCGGCACCCTTGGAATGTTCTCCGCGATGTCGCAGCTGCGCCTCGTGGGTGCGCTGGCCGCCGACGGTAATGCAGTGCGCACGGCCGCCGCTTCGGCCGGCGGAGATTACAAGGCGTTGGTCTGCTTCTTCCTGAACGGAGGCAACGACGGCAACAGCATCCTCGTGCCGACGGCCGAGGCGGACTACGCAGCGTACGCGAAGGCGCGCGGCGATCTGGCGATCCTGCGCAAGGACCTCCGCGCGATCACGCCGCGGCTGTACCGCGATGGCCGGGCGTACGGCCTCAACCCGAATCTCGCGGAAGTCGCTGACCTCTTCGACCAAGGCAAGGTGGCGTTCGTCGGCAACGTGGGCACGCTGGTGCGGCCGACCACGATGGCGGACTACACGGCGGGTCGCGCGCTGCCGCTGCAGCTGTACTCGCACCTTGATCAATCGATCCAGTGGCAAAGCAGCATTGTCGACCAACCCATCTTCCGGACCGGTTGGGGCGGGCGCATGGCGGACCTGCTGCAGTCGATGAACGAGAACAGCCGGCTCTCGATGGCGATCACGCTCGGCGGGTCGAGTTACTTTCAAGTCGGCGAACAGGTGGCGCCGTACGCCGTCGATCAAGGCGGGGCGGACCTGCTCAACGGCTTTTGGAGTTCGGGTCGCGAGGCGGAGCGGTACCAGGCGACGAAGCGCCTGCTCGCGGCCGGGCATCCGAACGTGATCGGCTCGGCGTTTGCTGGCGCCACTGGTTCGGCGGTGGATTCCGCGGAATTTCTCTGGGACGCGCTCAACAAGGGCGCGCAATTGAAGACGGTTTTCGCATCGGACGGAACCGCGCAGCGCCTCCGCATGGTGGCGCGCTTGATCGGCATGGCGCCGAGCCTGGGGCTGCGGCGGCAGGTCTTCTTCGTGAACATCGGCGGCTACGACGTGCATGCGGCGCAGGTGACGGCGCACGCGACCCTGCTGCGGGAGCTGAGCCGGGCGATGGGAGCGTTTTACCAGGCAACGGTGGAGTTGGGAGTGGCGGACAAAGTGACCTCGTTTACGGCGTCGGACTTCGGGCGTTCGTACAATCCGAATGCCGACGGCACGGATCACGCGTGGGGCAATATCCAGTGGGTGATGGGCGGCGCGGTGGCCGGCCGGGAAGTCTACGGCAAGATGCCGAGCCTCGAGGTCGGCGCGCCGGACGATACCGGCCGCGGCCGATGGATCCCGTCGACCAGCGTCGACGAATACAACGCGGTGCTCGCGCGGTGGTTTGGCGTGAGCGAGGCGAACCTGCCGACGGTTCTGCCCAACATTGGCCGCTTTGCGCGCGGGAATCTCGGATTTCTCTCCCCGGCATGACCCCCCGACGCCGCTTCTGGATCGCGATCCTGCTCGCCGCGGGCACGGTGCTGCTTTGGTGGCTGGGCCGCCCCTTGCCTCCGGCGCCTGCACCATCGAGCGCGATCCCGTCGGCGGATCGCGCCTCGGGAAACGGTGACGCCTCGCCGCGAACGGCGTCGACGCCCGTGGTCGAGGATCAGCGCGGCCCGGCTCCGGTGCCGGCCGGTGCGGCCATTGGCGCAGCAGACGGTGGAGTGGGTGCGGCGGCGGCCGCCCGCCTTGACACCCCGGAAGCGCGGTTGGCGGAGCGCTTGAATCATCCAGAGCACACCCTGCGAGAGGATGTGGCGGTGGTTGGATCGATGGTGGCGGCGTTTCGATCGATCTTCCGGGACATGGGCAATCCGGTGGGTGACAACCACGACATCACGGCGGCGCTGAAAGGCCGCAACCCGCGCGGGCTGGTGTTTCTGCTGCCGGATCACCCGGCGATCGGACCGGATGGACAGCTGCGCGACCGCTTCGGCAACCCCTTTCACTTCCACGCCGAGTCCGGCACCCGCATGGTGGTACGCTCCGCCGGCCCGGACGGCCGTCTGTACACCCCCGACGACGTGACCATGATCCCCTGAGAGGCCGAGTCCGGCGCCGTGCGCGGGTCGGTGAGGCATGCGATGGAGGTGCTGGGGCATCCGCCCCATGCCGCCTGCGCGGTGGGGTCGTTCATCCTGAACCGTTGTTGGCGGGGATCTTACATCGAAAGGGGTCAGGCTGGGGTTCACCCGATTTCTCGGACAGTAATTCCGGGGTGGGTTAGTTCAGGTTGGATTCAAACGAGATCGGGCTGACGTAGCCAAGGCTCGAGTGGAGCCTGGTGCGGTTGTAGAAGCTCTCGATGTGGTCGAAGAGCGCGGTGCGGGCGTCGGCGCGGGTGGCGGCGGGGGCGGGCCGTTTGTCGCTCGCAAAAATCGGGCGGATTGGTCAGGGTCTGGGCGTCGAAGGTCGCTGGGCCGACGCCCCTGAGGGGACAGCGCTTGGAGGTCCTCGACTTGCTCGATCCCCCCATGAACTCCCTTCCGCTTCCGCGCCTGAACCGCGCGGCGTTTGAGCGGCGTATCCTGGTGGCCGGCGTGATGCTGGCTGGTTTTGGGCCCGCCTTGCGGGCTGCGGAGGGCACGGCGTCGCCACCGGTGCTGCGCGCTGCCGCCGTCACGTTTTCGGTTCAGCCGCGCGTCGGCATGCCGAGCGGCGGCAGCCGCAACGCCAATCTCATCGAGGAGGTAGTGGGTGACCTCAAGTCCACGCTCGTTTACCTGGAGTACGGCTCGACGCGGCTGTGCTTCGTGACCTCGCCTTTCGGCATCTACTACCGCGCGCTGAACCAGCCGATCCGGCAAACCTTGGCGGAGCTCCTTGCCTTGTCGCCTGCCGAGGTGATCGCCGCGAGTTCCCACAACCACACCGTGCCGGCCATCGAGCTTGGCGCGGGGCCGCCGATGATCGGCGACCGGATCGGGACGGGCATGAACGAGCTCGGGCGCGAGTACCTGGAAGCCCTCCGGGCCGCGGCGAAGGGATTGGACGCCCGGCTGGTCCCGGTGACGGTCGAGTGGGGCGTGGCCCAGGAATCCCGCTTCACCTACAATCGGCGCGGCCGTCGGCCGGATGGCCGCAGTTACTTCATTCGTGAGGAGGACCGCGTTTTGCTGGGCGAGGATTACGTGGGCACGATCGACCCGGATGCGACGGTGGTGGTCTTCCGCGGCGCCGACGGCAAGCCCGTCGCGGCGCTTGCCTCGTACACGGGGCACCCGGTGACGGGCTACAATCCGGAGAAGATGGCGTCGCACGGCCAGTGGCCGCAGGTGGCGTGTGAGATTCTCTCCGCGCATTTGGGCGGCGTGCCGGTCGGCTTCCTGCAGGGCTCCTGCGGCGACGTGAATTCGAAGTACATGCTTACGGGCACGCTGGCGCAGGCCGACGAGGCCGGGCGCCAGCTGGGCGAGAGCTTCATCGCCGCGGCGGGTCGTCTGCGCAAGTCGCAGCGCCCGGGGCTGGAGTGGACGCGGGCGAGGGCTATCGTGCCGCAGGCCCCGCTGCCGCCGCTCGGCCAGCTTGAGCGCGAACTCGCGGAGATCGACGGCTTCATCCAGCGCGGGCGCCGGGGTGATCCCGACACGCTGGAATGCGTCGGCATGAACTTCCCTAAGGCGCTGACCCCGCAGTACCGCGCGCGCCTCGTGGAGATCGTCCGCCCGTGGTACATCTGGGCAGTGGATCAGCGCCGCACCGGCGAGGCCGACGGCCTGCAACCCGGGCTGAAGCTGGAGATCGTGGTGGCGCGCTTCGGCGACGTTGGCTACGTCGGCATGCCGGCGGAGACGTTTGTGCGCATCGGCCTGCGCATCAAGCGGGAGGCTCCGCTGCCCTGCGTGATCGCGGGTGGGTATGCGGACGGTTCGTACGGGTACATCCCGGATGCCGCGGCCACCGGTGACCGGGAATACATGAGCGGATTCTTCCGGTACGTTCCCGAGCGCCTGCCGTACACCGGCGTCGGCGGTGAGGCGATGGCGGAGGTTGCCGTCCCGATTCTCGCGCGCTTCGCGAAGGCTCCGCCAGTTCCTCCGTCGGTGCGATGAGTCGTTCGCCCCACCTCGGCCCCCCGAGGCCCGGCCGTCTGCAGCGCGGCGCCCGGAGCGCGGCGCCGGGAATGTTCCTCGAGCGAAGAGTCACTCACCCGCATTTCCTGCTTTCCTCATGAACCCCTCCCCTGAGTCTCCGTTCTTCGAGCTGGGTCCGGACTGCGAAATCGGTCCGAACGTGCTTCTTGGCTACCGTTACCCGGGTTGCCGGGCGCCCACGCGGATCGGGGCGCGGGCGCGGATCCATGCGGGGAGCGTGATCTACGCGGACACGGTGATCGGTGACCGCTTCACCTGCGGCCACAACGTCACGATCCGAGCCGAGTGCGAGATCGGAGATCGCGTGGTGATTCTCCATGGCAGCACCTTGGAAGGCCGGTTGAAGATCGGGAAAGGCGTGAAGATCATGGCGCACGTCTACATCCCGAGCAGTACCACGATTGGGAGCATGGTGTTCATTGGTCCTGGGGTGAACTTCCTCAACGCGCTGCTCCCGATGCGCGTGCCCGTGGTGGGCGGCGCGACGATCGGCAATCACGTGATGATCGGCGGCGGCGTCACGATCGGCCCCGGGGTGAAGATCGGCGACAACGTCTTCATCGGCGCCGGCGCGAACGTGGTCCGGGACATTCCGGCCAATTCCCTCGCGTATGGAAATCCCGCGCGGGCGCAGCCGCTGCCGGAAAAGTTCGGCACGATGAACGACCCGAAGCAGGTCTTTGGCGGCCTCGATCTCTGGGACCGGCGCCCGGCCGATGAGACGTGGCGCGACGAAGACTTTCCCGGCCGGGACGCGTGGCTCGCCAGTCAGCGCTAGTCGGGCGCCGTCGGATCGCACGGCACCGCGCGGCAGTTTGAGGAGCGACGGCGCTCAGTCGCGGGGCAGCGCGGGCCGGGTGTCGTCGGTTCGACGACGAGGGCAGGCTAGGGGGCGGATCCGCCGGTGGGGCCGGCGAAGAGGATGCAGATCGGGGCCGGGACGTTGATCACGCCCTTGGTCTGGTAGGTGAGTCGTCCGGACGCGGGGTCCACGCGGTGGACCGAGACGGTGTTGGAGTCGGCGCCCGCGGCGAGCAGCCATCCGCCGCCGGGGGCGAGGGCGATGTTCCGCGGAAACGCGCCGCGCACCGGTTGGAGTTGGATCCGCCGCAGCGCCGCGCCCGCTGACTCCGCCGCGAAGACCGCCACGGTGTCGTGACCGCGGTTCGAGGAGTAGTACCAGCGACCGCTCGGGTGCACGACGATTTCCGCGGCCGAGTTGAAGGCCTCGCCCGCCTGCTCCTCAGCGGTGAGCGCGGCCACGGTCGCCCCGCGCGTCGCTTCGCCCTTTGCGGCGTCCCACGCGAAGGTCGTGACCGACAGCGTCAGCTCATTGAGCAGGTGAAACGCACGACCCTCCGGCGCAAAGCGCAGGTGCCGTGCGCCGCCGCCGGCGATGGAGGCGGCGAAGCCGTGGCGCACCAACTGGGCGGTCGCGGGATCGACGCGATAGATCACGACGCCATCCGCGCCGAGGTCGGGCACGAGCGCGAAGCGACCGTCGGGCGAGAACACGCACTGGTGCGGATGGGGAGCGTCCTGCCGCTTCGGCACCACGCGCGAGGCGTTGGTGTGCTCGATGACCTGAGCCGTGCCGAGCCGGCCTTCGCCGTCGATTGGGTACACCGCGACGGATCCGCCGCCGTACTGCGCGGTGACGGCGAAGGTTCCCGACGGATGCACTGCGATGTGCGCGGCGGCACCATCACCGGAGGCGACGGCGTTGATCAGCGTCAGATTGCCATTGGGCTCGATGCGGTAGCCCGCGGCGCCGACCTTTCCGTCGAGCGAGGCCGTCGTGTAAAGGCGATCGCCTCGGGGATGCACGGCGAGAAACCCGGCCGATGCCACCTCCGCCGCGAGGGTGGCGGCGGAGAGTTTGCCAGTGGTGGTGTCGAACGCAGCGCGGTAGATGCCCTTCGCTCCCGGCCCGCCGGTGCCGAAGTACACGGTCCGGCTTTCGGCGTGCACCCGCGCCACGAGAAGGAACGACGTGGCCGCGAGCACAAAGGCACTGAGCACGGACGCACGCGGAGCGCGGAGGAAGGCGCGCAACGGCGCGCGATCACGCCAGCGGTTCGTCAGGGAGCCGGTCGGTGGGTGGGTGGCCATGCTGCGAGCCTAGCGGTCCCCTGCGCGTGGGCAAGGGACGCGAATCCTCGGTCGAGGGAATCGGCCGCGTCCTTGCCCTGGCTCGGGAGTGCGGAGGCAGCCGCCGGATCAGCGGCGGCGTGCCAGCGTGAGGAAACAACAAAGGACAAAGCCTGACCCTCTCTGGCGAGGGTGGCGGGCCGGCGCTCAGGCCCGGGCGAAGAGGGAGCGCACGGGCACGCCTTTGCCGTCGGACGTGACGTAGAACGGCCGCTTCTCGACGTCGTAGCCGTGGTCGGGCGGGATTCCGAGCGCGGCGTAGACCGTGGCGTGCAGCTCGGTGATGGTGACGGGATCCTTGAGCGTGCGGCAGGGCCGCTCGTCGGCGGTGATGCCGTGGACGTGGCCGCGGCGCATGCCGCCGCCGAAGAGCAGCACGCTGCCGGCAGCGGTGAAGTGGCGGTGCATGCCGTAGTGCTTCGGATCCGTGATGACCTCGGGAACGGGAACCTGGTCCTTCACCGCCTTCTCCGGCTTGCCCTCCATCATCATGTCGCGGCTGAACTCGCTCGCGAGGACGATGAGGGTGCGATCGAGCAGGCCGCGCTCCTCGAGATCGCGCACCAGTTGGGCGATCGGCGCGTCGATCATGCGCTTCATGCCGACGAGGCGGGAGTGCCCGTTCTCGTGCGTGTCCCAATTGAGGAACGGGATGTACTCGGTCGTGACCTCGATGAAGCGGGCGCCGACTTCGCAGAGTCGTCGGGCGAGCAGGCAGCCGAGACCGAAGCGGCCGACCATCCCTACTTCGTAGCGCCCGCCGAAGCGATCGAGCGGAGCGTCGAAACGCTGCCCCGGCTGGTAGCCCGGGAAGTAGCGCCGCGTGCTTTCGAGGGGCTCGAGCGACAAGTCGAAGGCCCGGCTGGCGGGGGAGCTGAGCAGGCGGTGCGCGTTGTCCATCGCGCGCAGGAGTGACTCCTTTTGGAAGTCGCTGCCCTCCTGTCCGATCGGGCTGGTCTCCAGCAACCGGCGGTAGAACTTGTTCCGATCGGCGAAGCGATCTGGTCCCATGCCGGCGGGCGGGCGCACCGCGTCGGCGGCCTGTTCCGGGAAGGGCACGTTGAACGGGCCGTACTCGCTCCCGAGGAAGCCGGCGGTGGTGAACGCCTTGAGCTCCTCGCCCTCGCCAAGGTCGAAGCGCTGGCCGATGTTGATGAACGCCGGCACCGCTGGATCCATCGGACCGAGCGTGCGCGCGATCCACGCGCCGAGGTGCGGGGCCGCCACCGTCTGCGGAGGCACGTAGCCGGTGTGCCAGTTGTATTGGTGGCGTGAATGCAGAATGAAGCCCAAGTCGGCGGCCTGCATGCCGCGCAGCAGCGTGCCGCGGTCCATCACGGAGGCGATTTGCTCCAACCCCTCGGAGAAGCGCACCCCTTCAACGGCAGTTGGGATCGACGGGAACGTGCTCAGCACGGTGTTTGGATCGAGGCCGGTCGAGTAAGGCGTGAACCGCTTGGGATCGAAGGTCTCCGTGTGGGCCATGCCGCCGCCCATCCAGAGCACGATGACGCGGTCGGCCGTGGCGGGCAGGCGCGGGGTTTGGCTGGCGGCGCGGAGCGAGCGGGGTGCGGCGCCGGCGAGGGCGGCGAGCGTGGCCACCGAGGCCGTCTGGAGGAAGCGCCGCCGCGTCCAGGCGTCGGGCTGGGTGCGGCGCCAGGCTGCCTGCAGGGAGAAGAGGTCGAGATTCATGAGCGGAGTCGGTTCAGCGCAGCAGTTGAAATTCCGGGAGCATCGTGAGGGCCCAGATCAGGTCCTCGATTCCCGCCGTGGGATTCGGCGCGGCGCGGACCAGGTCGAGCGCCAAGGCCCGTTCGGCGTCGGTGGGTGGGCGGGCGAGGCTGCGGCGGTAGAGCCCATCGATCACCGCCGGCAGGTCGCCTCCCGTCGGCGCGAGCACGCGCTGGGCGCCGGCACGCAGCAGCGCGGCGAGGGTGCCACCGTTGGTCATTTCCAGCGCCTGCAGGGTGGTCGCGGTTTCCTGACGGACCGTCACGACCTGCTCGCGGTTCGGGCGGCCGAGGGCGACCATCAGCGGATCGGCGGCGACGAGGGAGGCGCGCGCGATGGGGCGCGTGTCCGGAGCGGCCGCGGCGACGTCGAGGAAGTCGGGTCCGAGACGCCAGGGCGAGAGTTCGACGCCGCCGAGTTCGACGACGGCGAGGGGCGCGGCGGCGGCAGCGGGGTTCGCGGGCCGCAGCGGCACCGCGGTCCATTGCCGGTCGGTAGCGACGTCGTGCACCTCGTCGCCGATGCGGATGCGCAGGTACGCGAGCAGCCCGGCCGGATTGTCGATCTTGTCGGCCGGGATCGGATCGCCCCGGTGATCGTCGGGCGGCAGATTCTCGGCGATGAGCTCGACCACGTTCTCGCCCGCGCAGAGGTGGGGCGTCAGGTCGTAGTGATCGGCGCTGGTGCTGGCCCGTCGGGCGGAGTTGCCGAGCTGGGAACCGTTGACGCGGAGCGTGTAGTTGTCGTCGGCGGCGACGGCCAGCGTGGCGACGGTGGGGCCGGCGGGCAGGGTGAAGGTGCGCTTGAAGACGTAGCCGCCTGGGGCGGCGGCGCGCTCGGCACCGGCGGTGGGCCAGATCCACGATGGCCGGAGCGGCAGCGCGTCGCCGAGGTCGCTGAGACCGACGTTGCGGTTGTAGCGCGTGGCGGCCTTGCCGTAGTCGCCGAGCGTCACGAAGCGAAGGGAGTCGGAGAACTGCTCGGCGCTGAGCCGCCGCACCACGGGGCCGCGGAAGACGAACGACTCGGACGTCTCGCTCAGGCCGACGGAGGCGAGCTGGTAGGTGCGCGAGGTGAGGATCCGCGTCAGGAGATGCTTCAGGTCATAGCCATGGGCGACTAAGTCCTCGGCCAGCCAGTCGAGGATTTCGGGGGACCAGGCGGGCCGGTCCATCTCGTCGACGGGCTCGACCAAGCCGTGGCCGAGGAGCCGCTGCCAGAACCGATTGACGATCGTGCGCGGGAGTCGGCCGTTGCCCTTGCCGGTGATCAGCTCGACGAGACGCTGCTTGCGCGCTTCCGGGCCGGCCTTGGGATCGATGCCCCCCAGCTCGGCATAAAGGAATTTCACCTGGGCGAACTCGCCGGTCGGCTTGTCGCACTCCGCCACCTCGAGCGGGGCGTCGGAGAACACGCTCGCGAGCCCGTAGGCGTCGGCCAGCGTGTACTCGTTGATGAAGCTATCGTGGCAGGAGGCGCACTTCAGGTTCACGCCGAGGAAGACCTGGGCGACGTTCTGGGACGCCTGCATGGCGGGGACCATGCTGGCATTGCCGACGGCGCCGCGCCAGAGGATGCCGCGGGTGAAGCCCTCGGCCTCGGCGTTGGGATGGATCAGCTGGGCGACGAACTGGTCGTACGGCAGGTTGCGGGCGAGGGCGGTGTAGAGCCAGCCGGTGATCTGCTTGCGGCCCCCGTCGATGTAGCCGGTGCCGCGATAGTCGTTGCGGAGAAGATCGTTCCAGAAACTCAGCCAGTGCTCGGCGTAGGCTTGGTCGTCGGCGAGCAGACGCTGCACCAGCCGCTCGCGCCGGTTCGGGGCGGGATCGTTGAGGAAGTCCGCGAGCGCCTCGGGCGGAGGCGGCAGGCCTACGGTGTCGAACCACGCCCGCCGGGCGAAGGTGCGATCGTCGACGATGGCCGGCCACGTCGCGCCCTGCGCGCGGAGGTAGCGATCGACCCAGCGATCGAGCGGATGCTCGAGCCCCGGCGCGGCCTCGGGCGTGCCGACGTCGCGCGGCCGGAGATTCGCCGGCTCCAGCCGATGAAAATTCACTGAGTCCGGCCAAGGCAGGCCTTGATCGATCCACGCGCGGAAGAGAGCGACCTGATCGGCGGTGAGACGCTTGCCCTTCTCGGGCATGACGTCGTCGGGGGACAGCCCGGAAATCATTTCGACTACGAGACTGTGGGCGCTGTCGCCCGGGACGATGGGCTCGCCGCGGTCGCCGCCGAGGAGGAAGTCAGCGCGCGTCTCGATGCTGAAGCTGCCCTTGGCCTTGCCCCGCCCGTGGCATTGCAGGCAGCTCGCCTCGAAGATCGGCTGAATGTCGCGGACGAAGTCGACGGGGTGGGTCGCGGCGGCCGGCAGCGTGGCGCGTTGCTCGGGCGTGAGCAGCGAGGTCTGCGCCGCGGCGGTGGAGAGAGCGAGGGTGAAGCCAATGCCGAGTGCGCGGGCGATGCCGCGGGCGGGACGAAGGACCGGGGCGGCGCGGGCCGGGCGATGGGGGAGGGGAACGACGACGGACACGTCGATAGCGAAGGCGATTTTTCGAGACTGGCAAGCCGGGGAAGCGACCGAGGCGCGACGATGGAAACGTTGGAGGTCATTCCATTTCCACTGAAAATTTCGCGGTGATGAAACTCCGGTTTGAAATGCGCCGTGAGACGCGCTTAAATCTTCCACCGCTTCATGGTTACCCTGCGTGTCCCGATCGTTTCCCTGGTCCTCCTGTCGGCGGTGGCTTCGCTCCGCGCTGACGGGCAGCGTCCCATCAGCTTCAACCGCGACATCCGTCCGATCCTCTCGGACCGCTGCTACCTCTGCCACGGGCCCGATGAAGGCACGCGCGAGGCGGACCTCCGGCTCGATCTCCGTGGCGACAGCGCGCTGGCGGCGCTCGCGCCGGGCCACGCCGAGATGAGCGAGGTGGTGAAGCGCATCTTCTCGACGGATCCGGATGAAGTGATGCCGCCGCCGGAGAGCCACAAGTCGCTGACGCCGGCGGAGCGCGACACGATCCGCCGCTGGATCGACGAAGGGGCGAAGTACGAGACCCACTGGGCGTACCAGCCTCTGGAGCGCCCCGCCGTCCCGGCGGTCGGCGAGTCCCACCCCGTTGACGCCTTCATCGTTGCGAAGCTCCGGGCGAAGGGCGCGGACCTCTCCCCGGAGGCGTCGCCGGAGCGCCTGCTCCGTCGGCTCTCGCTGGACCTGACCGGCCTGCCGCCGACGGAGGCGGAGCGGGCGGCCTTCCTGGCGGACCGTGCGCCGGGGGCGTACGAGCGGCAGGTCGACCGCCTCCTTGCGTCGCCGCGCTTCGGCGAGCGCATGGCGGTCTGGTGGCTGGACGTCGCGCGCTTCGCGGACACCGTCGGGTTCCACGGCGACCAGAACCAGCGCATCTTCCCGTACCGCGACTACGTGATTGATGCCTTCAATGCCAACAAGCCCTTTGACCGCTTCACCACCGAACAGCTCGCCGGGGACCTTCTCCCCGACGCCACGCCGGAGCAGCGCGTCGCGACTGGGTACAACCGCCTGAACATGATGACCCGCGAAGGCGGGGCCCAGCCCAAGGAGTACCTCGCGAAGTACGGCGCCGAGCGCGTCCGCTCGGTCTCGACCGCGTGGCTCGGGAGCACCTTCGGCTGCGCGGAGTGCCATGACCACAAGTTCGACCCGATCCCGGCGCGGGACTTCTACGAACTGCAGGCCTTCTTCGCGGACGTGAAGCAGTGGGGGGTCTACCATGATTATGGTTACACCCCGAACCCGGAGCTGAAGGGCTTCAGCAACGACCATCCCTTTCCCCCGGAGCTGCTGGTCGAGAGCCCGTACCTGCAGACCCGCGACCGCGAGGCGCGGGCGGCGTTGCTGGCCTACGTCGACGGTTTTTTGCGCCGGCGACGCGCGAACCGGCGTTCCCGGCGTGGCGGGCGGAGACGCAGGCGTGGCTGGCGAGCCACGCGGACGGCTGGGCCTATCCGGAGCTTTCGGCGACCCGATGGATCAAGCCCCGGGCGCTCGACGAACCTCCGCTGGAGCGGGCGCCGGACGGCGCCCTGCAGCTCGGCCGGGCGACGAAGTCGGGCGAGTACGTCCGGTTGGTCCTCAAGCCCGCCGCGGGACGCGTCGCCTCGCTCCGCGTGCGCCTGGAAGGCGTGCCGTACCCCGTGTCGGCGGCGGCGGGGGGCTTTCGCATCATGGAGATCGAGCACGCCTCGGGCGAGCGGACGACGCGCGCCTCGCTGCACTTCGCGGAGGCGAACCATCGGCGTCCGCGCTACCGCAACGGCTACGAACTCGACGGCGTCACCTATGGATGGCGCCTGCCGGAGGCCGACCCCGGCGAGCCGCTGGAGTCCGTGTGGGTGCTGAGCGAGCCCGTCGATATCCGCGAAGGAGACGAACTTCGCCTGCGGATCGGCTACGACATGGCCGGGGTGGTGCGGGTCGGGGTTTCGCCGCTGGCAACCTTGGACCCGCTGGATCTCGTCAACGGCCGAGTTCGCGCCGCGCTCGCGGCGGCGACGGATTCCGCGACTCCGCAGACCCCGGCCCGCGTGGCGGGAGCGGAAACGGCTGCGTCGTCGTCGCCGACCCCACGCTCCCCCGGAATCGACGGCGGGACGGCGCAACGCCTCCTGCTGGAGACCTGGCTGGCGTCGCGGACGGACGACCGGACGCGCCGCGATCACCTGCGGGCGGAGACGGCGCGGATCCGGGAGATGAACGGGGGCAAAGCGTGGACCCTCGTGACGGAAAGTGCGCCTCCCCTGGAGGTCCGCGTGTTGCCCCGCGGCAATTGGCAGGATGAAAGCGGCCCGGTGGTGCTGCCGGCGACCCCCAGTTTCCTGCCGGGACGCCGGGAGAGCACGCCGGAGCGGCGCCTGACGCGCTTCAATCTCGCGGAGTGGCTGCTCTCGCGGGACAACCCCCTGACGGCGCGGACGGTGGCGAACCGGCTCTGGATGCCCTTCTTTGGCACGGCGCTGAGCGCGGTGGTCGACGACCTCGGCTCGCAGGGCGAGCCTCCCTCGCATCCCGAGTTGCTCGACTGGCTGGCCGTGGACTTCCGGGAAGGCGGCTGGGGGGGACGTGAAGCGCTTCGTGCGCCTGCTTGTGACCAGCCGGACCTATCGGCAGTCCACGCAGCATCGACCGGCGCTGCGCGAAGTGGACCCGGCGAACCGCCTCCTCGCGGCGCAGAATCCCCGTCGCCTCGACGCGGAATTCGTGCGGGACAACGCGCTCTTCGTGGCCGGCCTCCTTGACTTGCGCCTCATCGGCGGTCCCAGTGCGCGCCCCTACCAGCCGGCGGGTCATTATGCGGCGCTGCAGTTCCCGGACCGCGAGTACCTCAACAGCGAGCCGGACGAGCAATGGCGTCGCGGCGTGTACATGCACTGGCAGCGCACCTTCCTGCATCCGATGCTGGTGAACTTTGACGCGCCGAACCGCGACGAGTGCACCGCGCAGCGGAGTGCGAGCAACACCCCGCAGCAGGCGCTCACCCTGTTGAATGATCCGACCTTCGTGGAAGCGGCGCGCGTCTTTGCCCTCCGCCTCCTGCAAGGTCCGGCGGCGACCGACGCCGACCGCATCGACCGGGCCTTCGTGCTCGCGGTCGGGCGTGCGCCCGCGCCGGCGGACCGCGAGCGCCTGCTCGCGTTCCTGCAGGCGCAGGAACGCCACTACGCGGCGAACCCGGATGACGCGAAGCGCTTCCTCGCGGCGGGCGTGCACCGCGCGCCGGAAGCGGATGCCCTCCCAGCGCCGGCGCTGGCGGCGTGGACCCAGCTTGGCCGCGTGCGGCCGCGTGCTGCTCAACGCCCAGGAGACCATCACCCGCTACTGATCCGGCTGATCCGCAGACTGCCTCATCCCGGCCAAGCCGCTCGTGCGCGGCCGGAAAACTCCTCCCTCCGATGAATTTCCTGACTCCTGAACAAATCAACCGCCGCACCTTCGTCACCCGGAGCGCGTACGGACTTGGCGGACTCGCCTTCGCGCTGCTCGCCCAGCGCTCGCTCCTCGGCGCGGTGCCGGCTGAACTCCCGGCAGAGCCCGGCTGGCGCGGGGCGCTGGCGCGGCCGCACTTTCCGGTGAAGGCGCGGCGCATCATTTACCTCTGCATGGCGGGCGGTCCCTCGCACCTTGAGACCTTTGACTACAAGCCGGAGTTGGCCCGGCTGGATGGCCAGGCCTTCCCGGAGTCGTTCACGCGCGGCCAGCAACTCGCGCAGCTGCAGAACACGGTGTTGAAGGCCCGTGGCCCAATCGCGCCCTTCAGCCGGCACGGCCAGAGCGGCATCGAGGTCTGCGACCTCTTCCCCCGGATCGGCAGCATCGCGGACGAACTCTGCGTCGTGCGGTCGATGAAGACCGAGCAGATCAATCATGACACGGCGCACGCCTTCATGAACACCGGCAGCATCATCAAGGGCCGCCCGAGCATGGGCTCGTGGCTCTTGTACGGACTCGGAGCGGAGACGGAGAACCTCCCGGGCTTCGTGGTGCTGACCTCCAAGGGTCGCAACGGAGTCCAACCCGTGTCGGCGCGTCAGTGGAGCAGCGGCGTTCTTCCCAGCCGTTTCCAAGGAATCCAGTTCCAGTCGCAGGGCGACGCCGTGCACTACATCGGCAATCCCGAAGGCGTCTGCCAGAGCACCCAGCGCCAGGTCATCGAGGAGATCATGCGCCTCAATGGCAGTCTGGCGGACGAAACCCGGGACCCGGAGATCGCGACCCGGATCGCGCAGTACGAACTCGCGTTCAAGATGCAGGCCAGCGTGCCGGAGCTGACGGATTTCCAGAGCGAGTCGCCGGCGATGCTGGAGCGCTACGGCGTGAAGGAGCCCGGGGATGGCTCGTTCGCCTCGAACTGCCTGCTCGCGCGACGCCTCGCGGAGCGCGGCGTGCGCATGATCCAGCTCTATCACCGCGGCTGGGATCACCACGACGACATCGTGGGCGGCATGAAGGAAGGTGCGCAGGCGGTGGACCGCGCGACGGCGGCGCTGATCACCGACCTCAAGGAGCGCGGCATGCTCGACGACACGCTGGTGCTGTGGGGTGGTGAGTTCGGGCGCACACCGATGGGGCAGGGCACCGGGCGCGATCACCACATCCTTGGCTTCAGCCTCTTCATGGCCGGTGGCGGCGTGCGCAAGGGAACGGTTTACGGCAGCACCGACGAACTCGGCTACCGTGCGATGGAGAACGTCGTCGACGTGCACGACCTCCATGCGACCCTCTTGGCGCTCATGGGCGTGGACCACCTCCGGCTGAACACCAAGTTCCAGGGACTCGACATCCGCCTCACCGGCGTCGCGGGCAAGGTGGTGCGCGGGCTCATGGCCTGATTTCCGCCGCCTCCGTGCCACCGCTTTTTCGTCGCCGGGCGCGGCGCGAACCGCCTAGGCTCCGGCCCTCTTCCCTCAGCCTCAGACACCCTTCCCAACCCCTCCTCCCACCATGCGCATCGGACTGAACACGTTCCTTTACACCTCCCCCTTCACGACCAAGAGCGTGTCGCTCTTCCCGAAGTTCAAGCGCTGGGGTTTTGAGACGGTGGAGATCCCGGTCGAGGATCCGAGCCACATCGATCCCGTGAAGGTGCGTGAAGCGGCGAAGAAGGCCGGCATCGCGATCGGCAGCATCTGCGCGGCGATGGGACCGGGCCGTGACTTCCGCGGTACGCCGGCCGAGCAGAAGAACGCGATGGCGTACTGCACCGCGCTGATCGACCAAGCGGCGATCATGGGCTGCCCGTCGCTGATTGGCCCGATCTACTCGGTGGTCGGCAAGGCCGACGCCGTGCCCGCCGCCCAGCAGAAGGTCGAATGGGCGCTGGTGGTGAAGAACCTCAAGCGCCTCGCCGCCCATGCCGAGGCCAAGGGCGTCACGCTCTGCATCGAGCCCCTCAACCGCTTCGAAACCGATTTCCTCAACACCTGCGATCAGGGCCTGCGCCTGATCAAGGCCGTGAACTCCCCCGCGGTGAAGCTCCACCTCGACACGTTCCATATGAACATCGAGGAGAAGAACCAGGCCGCGGCGATCCGGAAGGCCGGCAAGCTGCTCGGACACTTCCACGCCTGCGGCAGCGACCGCGGCACCCCGGGCGGAGACCACATCGCCTGGCCGGAAATCGTCAAGGCGCTCAAGGCGATCGGCTACCAGGGTGACGTCGTGATCGAATCCTTCACGACGGACGTGAAGGTGATCGCCCGCGCCGCCGCGATCTGGCGGAAGATCGAGCCGAAGCGCGACAACATCGCGGTCGACGGCATCAAGTTCCTCCGCCGCGCGCTCAAGTAGGCGCGGCCGCCCCGCTCAGCGCGCGCTTTGGACGCGGTCGGTGATGGTCACGGCCCGCGCGTCGAGCACGCGCTCCAGCGAGCCGTGGGTGATCACGAGCCGCTGGGAGTTGAGCTCGGCGTTGAGGTAGGGACCCTCGAAGAGCTTCCACGTCATGGGGTCAACGGGACGACCGTTGATCACCGGGGCCGCGCCGTAGGTCATGTAGATCGTGTTTCCCCGCAGCGTGCGGAGCGTGACGGTCGGGCGCGGCTCGAGGCTGAAACGCAGCGGAAGCGCGCGGATCGCGGCTTGGAAGGCGGCGAAGTCCGGGAACTCCGACGCGCTGGCTGCCTGCACGATCGTGCCGTTGCGCAGGTGCTCGCTCACCAGCAAGCGGCCCCCAAGGTCCTTCGGCACCTTGGCCCAGCCGGTGTTGTAGTGGCGAAAGGGAATCCACCGATACGGAGCGAGCGGGCGGTAGGCGAGGAAGGCATTGCCGCCGCGGGCGAAGATCCAGCCAGAGGCGTCCTCGGTGACGTCGCGCAGGTCCTTTGAGAAGAAACCGTTCACCTGCGGGTAGTCCTCCCCGGCGGGGATGTTGTACAGCGCCACCACGGTGTCGAGGTCCTGCACCACCTGCTCGTAAGGCGAGCAGCCCATCACCTTGTCGGCGGAATCGTAGGACGGCTTGCCCTCGAATTTCACGCCTCCGACCATCGGCTCGGGATAAGTGGCGAAGTAAGTCTGCATGACCCGCGACGACGCGTGCGGGTGGAGGGAGAAGATCGTGTTGTGCTTTCCGCGCGGCTCGGTTTCGGCCCAGGTCACGTCCCAGACGTGCGACTGGATGGGGTCGACGCGACCACCTTCGTAGGAGCCGACCGCGTAGTCGCGGCGCATGTAGCTCGTCTTGTAGGTGAGCCCCCACTCGCGGTCATCGAACCGAAGCCGGCGGGCGGTGCGCTTGTGGTCGCGCTGCACGAAGTCCGGTGACTGTTCGAGGGCGAGGCGGTAGATGATCTCCGGCACCTCGTAGTGCTCCGCGGCGAAGGCGAAGTAGACGCCCCAGATCGCGTAGGCGGCGGGCGGGGGAACGTTGCCGAAGAGCTGCCAGTTGAAGTGGGACGACATCGCGTTCCAGCGCTCGATGACGGAGCCTTTTCGTCCGTGCGGGCGTGCGGGCCGCGCAGCGTGCCATGCAGCGAGGCCGTGGCGAGTTCGGCGAAGATCCAGTCGAGCATGATCTGCCCGCGCCGGCTCATCTCCGGGTCCTTGGCCCAAGCCTTGAGGAAGACGAGCGGGATCGCGTACTCGGCGATGTAGTGGGTCGCGTTGAACTCGCCCTGTCCGATGGTCGTGGCGAGGTTCATCCAGTTGATTAGGAAGTCGCGCGCCTCGCGCCGGTTTTCGGCGGAGCTCAGGCCGTTGTACCACGACTCCGGAGGGTCGTCGGGATAGAGCTCGGTCATGAGGTACAGCGACGTGTAGTACATCACGAAGTGGTTCTCGGTGTTGCCCCGGATCTGCCGGGTGGTGCGCCACGCCTGCCGGATCGCGTCGCGCGCCTCGGGGCTGAGGCGATCCCTTCCGAGGAACGCGGCGCAGGTGCTGGGAAACATCCAGAAGGGCCCGTGGCCGGGCTCGCGCATCAGCTCGATGATGCGGCGGGAGCAGCCCTCGAGGTCCTGCTTGAGGAGCATCTTGGCAATGACCTCGGCGAGATCGAAGTTCGCCGGATCATCGGTGCGGTACTTGGTGTCGCCAGCCACCCAGACGATCGCCTCGTGGGCGCGGGCCAGGTAAGCCGCGCGGCGCGCAGCGGGGTCGCTCACCGGAGCCGTCGAGGGCATGGGTCCGGAGAAGGACGGCTGGGCGAACAGCGGCGAGGTGGAGCTGACCGCGAGCAGCAAGGCGGCGGTGCGGAGCAAGGGACGAAAGAGCGGGCGCGTCATGGCGGGGGAGACAGCGGATGCGAAGAGGCTCAGCGGGCGGCTGGAGCGGAGCGGGGCAGGGTGATGAAGGCGTTGACCCGGGCGCCCTCCAGACGGTCGGCGCTCCACGTGCGGCCGAAGTCATCGGAGCGGTAGAGTGTCTTGCCGGATACGCTGGCGTACAGACGGCCGGTCCGGGGATGCACCCCGACGCGCCACACCAGGGCGGGCTGCGGGAGTCCGGCATTGCGGGCGGTCCAACTGGCACCGCCGTCCTCGGAGACCAGCGCTCCGTGGGCCCAGCCCCCGATGACGCGGCGCTGCGGGTTCGTGGGGTCGAAGGAGAGATTGTACAGGGGGCCGGGGTGCGGCACGCCCGTGAGGCGGACCCACGTCCGGCCGCCGTCACGGGAGGACCACGCGCCGTCGGCGTCGGTGACCGCGAGCCACTCCTGCGGGTCGTGCGGGGACTGCTGGAGATCGTTGACCGTTGCCGAGGTGGCGAGGACTGGCTCCCAGAGTCGGCCGGCGTTCGTGGTCAGGTAGATTCCCCGCTCGCCTCCGATCAGCACGCGGCTGGCGGTGGTGCGGTCGACTTCGACGGTGGCGATGTAATTGGCTTGGGAGGGAATTCCGGTTTCGCGCTTGGCCCAGGTGCGGCCGTGATCGGAGGAGAACGCCAGACCGTCGACGTACGCGAAGTAGACGTGGCCTGGGGCGTGCGGATCGGCGGCGACGTCGCGGCCGTCGGTGATCGCCCAGCCGGTGTTGATCTGCCACGACTTGCCGCCGTCGAGCGAGCGCCAGCAGCCGTTCAGGCCGGCGGCGTAGAGGATGTTCGGGTCCCCGGCGGCGATGGCGAAGCCTGTGAGCGTGGTGTCGGCCTGACCAAAGTGCTGCCAGCTGCCATCCGGCTGTTCGCGGAAGAGCCCGTTGGCGCTCACGACCTTTGAACCGATGATGTAGTGACGCGCGACGGTGGAGCAGAGGTAGAAGTCATACGCCGGAGCGGCGGTCCGGGGGTGGCGGCGGGGGCGGCCAAGACCGTCCGACCGAGGCTGAGTACGCTGATCGTGGCGAGCGCGAGGACGCGGGGAAGGGAGCGGAGCAGCATGCGGAGCAGGGGGAAGACGGTTCAGCGCCGGGCGACGGGGGCGGGCTTGATGAGGTTCAGCTCATCCTGGGTCCACGCATCATTGCGACCCGCGGTCGCGGCGCGCACCGCGGCCACGTCCTCGGGATCGACGGCGCTGGCGGTGTGCCCCCACTCCCC